>ULQU01009540.1_pt1 | contig 120495 bp, 199 predicted proteins | sample 1954841 | NCBI WGS metagenome assembly ULQU01 (sample SAMEA4835664, study PRJEB28245) | human gut metagenome | biome: gut microbiome; material: fecal sample | place: Denmark | collected 2008
GAACAAAATACACCTAATATTGCTGAAATAATATCTGATAAAAAAGATTATAAAGGTTGGAAAGAAGCTAAATAGTAGGATGATATAAAAGATAAATTAAGAATACCTAGTAATTATTTTAATTATAATATATCTTATAGTTTTAGTAAAACCCAAATAAGTAATATTCCAGAATTAGTTTAGAAAGGCGATAGAATATTTACTAATACTGATGATAAAATTCATGAGTTGACTTAGGGTTATAACTTTAAAAATACTTTAGTAAGAGCTAATATTGACTATTTAGTAAATCAAGATTATCCTATTAATATAAATGTAGAACCTAGTATGATAGATACAGATTATACACATGTTGATGTGAAATCAAATACTATAAAGATTGATAGTGCCGAATCCTCTGTAAATTCTAATATAATTACTTCTACAATTACAGGAACAGCTTAGACGACTTATAAAGCTAAATTAGGAAAATCTAAAATAACTAAATTATCTCCACTAAGTTAGCATAAAAATTTTCAGGATTTATTAATTCCGAGTAATCAATACCATATATCAAATTCTTATTCTATATATAGTAGAACTGAAACTACAGGTTATGACAACCTTGAGGTATTAATTAGAGAAATTAAAGATTATGAATCTGTTGGAGACTATACAGGCTTAGTCGGAGCATAGTGTAAACATCACGATAATTATGTTTCAATTACTTGTAATTGGTCATAGTATAATTGGTTTGGAACAACTAAAAACACTTATGGAGTAAAATTACCTGATACAATTATAAATATTTTAGATTATAGTAATAAAAATGTTATAGCTATATGTGGGTTAGATAAAAAATATGACTCTGATTGGTAGGGATCAAATGGTTAGTATTTAAAAAAATTAAGATCCCAAGATGGGTATTACACACTCGAAACGGTATCACCAGGAGTTTACCCATATAGTCCAGTACTTCTTATAAAGGATATTACATAGGGATATGCTTTAATTAATTTATTTGGAACTAATGGGTCTTATACTAATGCAAGTGGTGATGTAAATCCTCCTGATAAATATAAATATAAAACTGAAACTAATGCAAATTTAAAAGTAATTTTTGACGCTTTAAGTGATTATTTTGTATCTTTAAGTGACGAATCCATGGTATTTATTCCTAATAGAGATATTGAAAGTGATGGGTCAATCACAGCTACTATCACTGTAAATTTATCTTTAAAATTTAACAATTCTATTGATGCTAATTTTAATAAATACATATAGGATACGTTTAAGAACGATAGATTATCAGCTTTAGCTAAAACAAATATCTTTGTAAAAGATAGTAGTAGTACTATAGAAATACCTATTATAGAAATACCTGATATAAAATAGGATATTTTAGATTTACAAAATAATACTTCAGTATGTATAATAAACGGAAAATAGGTATATAATTAGACATCTTCTGGACAGTCTCTTGTACTTGGAAAGGTTTATAGGTTAGATAATGGTAAAATCTATCAAGATTCTAATTTTATTATAAAAGATGGTTAGATTTATGCTAATAGTATTTCTAATAACTTACCTAAATCTTTATATGGATATTGTTCTCGTGTATAGGATGATGAAACTGCAACTTTTACATTTGAAGGAATCCCATATATTAATCTTATTCGTACTCCAGAAAATTCTCAAAAATTAGTATAATGAATATTACTATTAAACCTTTTTTATATCAATTAAGTAACAAAGGTTATATGGCATGGGAGTATAATCCATTCCATAATTTTAGAATCACGGATACTAAAACTACTAATAATAACAAAGTATTAATATATAATATAAAAAACCAATTTAATATTAGTATTAACACATTAAAGTTTAAATTAGTAAGGGCTAGTAGTCAAATAGTCTATGATTTAAACTTTCATACTAAGGAAGATTTAAAATGCTAGAGTATGTCAGACACTTCTCAAATGCGCATAATAGAATCTGTTCCATGTATGAAATACACCTATTGTTATTTAGATAACACAGGAAATATAAATGAATAGATATATATTACTGAGGAAGTATTTTTTAATATAGATACTTGTTAGTATTCATTTCCTAACAGATATATTTTTAATTCCGATTCTTATATACAATCAGATACTTCTTAGGTATTACCTACTAATGTTAATTCTATAAGTGATTTATATAATTGTAAATTCAATATAAGCAAACAACATAAAGTAGATTCTAATATTTTATATACTTAGATAGATTCCGAAGAATCCAGTAATGTAGAAGCTGGAAGTATTGTAGACTTAGATACTCCTTTATTAAATTTTGACTTAGAACATCCAGTTACTATGGATATATAGCCATCTTATGATGGTACTGTAAATGTTATTTTTAATGATAATAAAAATGTTCCGAGATTAATTAATTCTAGATTTTCTACTACAGAATTAAATACTTATGAATTAGTTGATAGAGTTGGAGATAATGATACTAATATTTATGATTAGGATTCCTTTGATTTAGACTCTTCTTTATATAAACGAATAAATAGTATTCCTACAGTTAAGTTTATAGGAGTAAATTCTTCAGGATAGTTGAAAGTTGGTAACTATAACTTTTATTTTAAATACTCTGACGCAGATGGTAATGAAACTGACTTTGTTGCTGATTCCGGAGTAGTAGCAATATTTAAAGGTAATGATTGTGATCCATTCTCTATTGATGGGGGAATTAGTGATGAAAATGCTTTTAAAGCAGTATCATTTCAGTTAAATAATATAGATTATAGTTACAACTATATAACTGTTTATTATACTAGAAATACTGGTGATAGTTACCAAACTAGAAGTATTAAAGCTTATAAAATAAATGATAAGTATATAGTTAAACATTAGATTTGTACTATTAATGTAACTGGTTTAGAAGATTCTACTGAAATACCTATTTCAGAAATTAATAATTAGTTCTTTTAGGCTAGTAAAGCTAAAACTAGTGCTCAATGCCAGAATAGATTATTTTTAGGTAATGTAGCTAAACCAGATATTTCATATAAAGATTTAACAGATTTAAGTTTACGAATGCTTCCTACTTTAGAGAAATAGGATTCTAAAAATATAATAGGGTAGGTAGACTACAATTACCAAGATGATAGTAGTATTACTAATAGTTATGAATATTATAATACTAAAAATATATACTATAACGTAGGCTATTGGGACAATGAAATATATAGACTTGGAGTAGTATATATAATGTCAGATAACTCTTTATCAGAAGTATTTAATATTAGAGGTGGTAATAATATTTATGATATTAGTAATTACACTACTTCAAGTAATCCTGAAATAAATCCTGAAAATTTATATGATAATACTGGGCAAAGATAGTATATAACTATTGACGAGGATACAAATTGTATACACGGAGGAAAAGATCTAGAAAATGCTAAAGGAGTTGTAAAATTTAAGTCTATAAATGAAAATAATACCGATGAATATTTATACTTTATAAAAGTTTTAGTACCTACAGTAGTACTTAAATATTTAAAAGATACTTATGATATCAAAGGATTGTTCTTTGTAAGATAGAAAAGAAATCCAACATTATTAGCTTAGGCTTTTACTATGCCTTATGATTAGGAAGCTCAATGCCCGGCTATCAAAGCTGAAAATGTTTATATAGAGTCTTTTTTAAATTAGCAAACACCTCAACTTTCTAAACCTTCAAATTTAATAGAATTTTTAAAGAGAACTATAGATAATAATTATTCTAGAAAATTATCTAATGAATACGATAAACATTTATGTCTAATTAATAATTATAATCAATCTTCTAATATATTAACTGCTATATGTCCTGAATTTATGCTAAATTAGTCTAGATTTAATTCATTATTTACTGGAACTAATTATGTAATAAAAGGTGATAATCATGCTTATGATGATTTATAGTGGAAAACTACTAATCATAGATTATATTATCCTAAAACTGCATCTAATAAACAAAAATCTTTAAAAATTTCTGCTAAGATTATATCTGTAACTGATGATGTGCCTTCAGTAGCTATAGATGAAACTATTTTTAGAAGTAAATTAGGAGATGCTGAAGAGGCATATTAGTTTAGATATATTGAATCTAATAAAAGGTATGATACTAATGCCACAAATTTAGTAAGAGGAATTTATTCTCCTTATATAGGAATAAAATCTAATGGAAATATTTTATATAATTCCATAATAAATATTTATATTCCAGGATATTCTGAATCATAGATGACTAATTATTTCGCCATACGTTATGATGATAATACTGCTTATTACTCCATAGGAGATAGGATTGATATAAACACTGCTATACATGATTGGAGACATTTAGATGATTATAAAGGTAACCCTTATTAGTACACTACTTTAGCTAGAGGAGATTGTTATTTATGTACGTTTACACATAGATTAAATCGTAATTTTGCTGATTCTTCTAATCCTTATAATGATGAGATATTAGATGAAAATACTTGGAGAAATAATTATGATGCCAATAATTCTGAAAAATTATAGAGAATAAATAGAGGAGATGTAAATGCTGTATAGCTTGGTAGTTGGATTACCTTTAAGTTAAGAAGTTCTACTAACTTATCAATACGTTCTATTGATGAGAGTAATATTAATGAAAAAGGTATATTTGGTAGACCTAGAGCTTGGTATCCATATTAGTAGGATTTAATTTCAGGTAATAATAAAATACCAGAATCTTATTTATATAATGATGGTTTAAGGAGTACTTTAAATGAGAAATATTATTTTAATGCTCCTGAAGTACCATATATAAAGAATATTTATTAGAATCGTATTATATATTCTGATATATCAATAAATGATGCTTATAGAAATGGTTATAGAGTATTTAAATCTACTAACTATGTAGACTACACTAAAGAATATGGTTCTATTATAAAATTAGTACCTATGGGGTCTAGTCTTATATGTGTATTTGAACATGGTGTGGTACTTTTACCAGTAAATGAGCGAATACAAACTGGAGAAGGAGATGGTGGAGCAATTTTTATTAATACTAAAAATGTTCTTCCTGAAAATCCGTAGATAGTACTTTCAGATATGATAGGTTCTTAGTGGGCTGAGAGCGTCGTAAAGACTCCATATGCAGTATATGGGGTAGATACTGTAGCCAAGAAAATTTGGAGGACTGACGGAAAGAATTTAGAAACAATTTCTGATTTTAAAGTAAACAAATTTTTAGTAGATAATTTATTATTATCTGAACGTGAAACAACCCCTATTATAGGAATTAGAAATGTAAAGACTCATTATAATGCTAATAAAAATGATGTAATGTTTACCTTCTATGATTAGAAATATGGATTTGAAGATAAAGCTTGGAATTTATGTTATAATGAAATTACAAAATCATTTGTAACATTTTATTCATGGTTGCCATCTTATTCTGCCAATATAGATAATATTTTCTTTACCTTTGATAGAAGTGTATCTAAATATATAGCAAAATTAGGATTAAATGATATGATGAGTAATAGCAAAAGTGGTTTAGTTGTTAGTACTAATATCTTACCAGTTAATTCTTTAGAAAATAATATGAATGTAATAATGTCTATAAAAGGTATATATGATAGATATATACCAGAAAATATAGGTTAGACAAAAATTACCTTAGAAATTTTACCTGGACTAAATCATTCTGAGAAGTATGTGCAATTTTAGTATTTTACTCAAGAAGGAGATTCAGTAGTAAGTAAATCACCTATGATATTATCAAATATAAACATTGATTCTAGTGGTAATATTGAAGAAGGAAAAGCTTATATAGAAGTTAAAATATCTGATATATTAGCAGAATGGGATAAACGATAGTTAGAGGAAGAAAAAAATAACGTAGCAACAGATAAACGAGAATATTTAGTTCCTTAGGATATTTCTTAGGCTGGGTTAAGTAGCTGTTACAAAATATATAAAATCTTAAATGATAAATTATTAGCTATTAATATAAGAGCTACTTTAGGTACTGAAGAATCAGGTTCTACAAATACCTTTAATAAACCTACTTTAATTAATAGCGGTTATTATGATTTTACTTTGTATTTTACATTCTCAGAGTTTTTCTATAATAAATAGGAGACAGAAGTTACTAAAAAACTTCCAGCATTTTTAACTAATTTTTGGAAACATGGATAGGCTGGTATAATTGATACTCAAGAGCATATTAAACCTTGTTATTGGTATAATAAACAACATCCATTTGAATTTGAATTTGTTGTAAAAGATAATTCTGTAAAATAGAAAATTTGGGATAACTTACAGATTATATCTAATAAAGCTGAACCTGAATCTTTCCATTTTGAAATTAATGGAGATAGCTATGAATTTAGTAAAGATAAACCTAATATGTGGTATAGATAGGAATTAACTAAAAATACTTATCAAAAACTAGGTTCAGATATTACTTATGATCATTTATATAATGATTCTAAAAGAGGAGTAACTCCTTAGTAGTATTTTAAATCTACTATATTCCCATTATATTATAATAGATTAGATTCTGTTAATGAGATAGAAGATTATTATCATTCTATGCGTTCTCCTTCAGATAGGGATTATTCTAGACTTTCAGGTTCTGAAATAGTTAGATATGAGGATTTAAATTAGTATAATATTGCTACTCATGTTAAAAATTTACCTATTCCTAAACATGGAGTAATAAAAGGTAATTCTTATTATTAGGAAGATGAATGGTATATTTAGATACCTTCTATTAATATTGCTCAAAAGAACGAAACTACTTGGAAAGATGGTAAACCACCTATTGTATTAAATTGGATTCCTAACGATTTGGATAAAACTGAAATTAGTGATGAAGATTTACCTAATACTTATAACTTAGGAAATGTAGATACTACAGGATGGACTTATCGTTAGTAGATTCCTATGAAAGATAAATATATAAAAATAAAGATAAGATATACAGGAAATGACTTAGCTATCATTACTGGAATATTAACAACATATAGACTAAGTTATGTATAAAAAAATTAAAAAATTTGAATTAGGGGGAGGCACTGGATAGTCCCTCCCTAATCCTAATTCTTCTTTTAGTCCTAATATTGCCTCTATCACTGCCTAGTAGAATTTATAGTTTAGTACTCCTGATATAGGTTCAATGGCTAGTAATTAGTTTTCTAACTTTTCTTCTAATATTACTGGCTATAGTAATGTCCCTTAGACAATAACATCAGAGTCTGGATTTACTAGACCTGATATGAAAAACATGAATCTTCAGTAGATGGAAGCTTATATAACTCCATCATTTAGGTAGCAATTAGGATCTAATATATAGAATTACGCAACTTCTTATGCTATTAATAAATTAGGAAATTCTATTGGCTTAGAAAGCTCTATTAATGGTCTAACTAGTGGACTTATTAATTCTAATGGAGTTGCTACTAGGATGATTGGTGGAGCAGCTAATTCTGCCTTAAAAAATGTTGCTGTAGGAGCAATTGCAGGTGCTGCAAAAGCTGCTGGCAAATCTTTAACTACAGCAGCTATAGGCTCAGGATTGAAAGCAGGAGCTAAAGGAGCTTTATCTTCTATGGGAAGTGCTTCCAGTATTGCAGGATTAGCTAATGCTGGTATTCAAGTTGCATTTGGTAATTAGAGAAAAGCAGGTTGGGAAAATGCAGTAAATACGGTAGGAGGTATAGCTTCTATGATTCCTGGAGTAGGATGGGGATTAGGTGCAGGTTTAGCTGCCTTTAATCTTATTGGAGGTCTTACAGGAAAGAAAACTATAGCTGCTACTGGTAAAGATTGGCAATCTAGACAAGCTCAAAGTTCTGTAGCAGGAGGCTATAGTGGGGCAATGGAAGATATTGCAGACGCTGAATCTAGAGAAGGTTCTTATAGTGGATGGAATTCAGGTGCTAGAAGAAGAGCTAATAGACTTATTGCAAAAACTAATAATTGGAAAGATACTATGTGGGATTGGGCTCAAAGAAATGATTTAAATGATATTAGAAGTAATCAAATGAATTCTATTAATAATAATTAGTACTAGACTGATATAAGTGGAGGTTATGATTTATCTAACTCCGGTAGAATGTTAGTCGCTAAAAAAGGAGCTAAATTATTTGATTCTTATAAATCTATAAAAGAATACACTAAAAGAATAAAGTCAGCAAAACAAGGTTCTAAATTAGTAAAAGAAGAATCTAAGGTAGAAGAGCCTATTATAGATAAAGAATTAGAAAGATATTATGATGATCCATTATTCTCTACCAAATCTAAATATAATGATGATTTTCATTAGGGAGGAAGTTGGTCTGAAGATGGTAAAACATTTACTCCTTCTGAATTTTCTTTATTTAATTTCACATAGGAATAGATTGCTGAAGCATTATCTAAAGAATTTCCAGAAGCTTCTTTAAATATTACAGATGAGGTAAGAGCCTTTAAAGAAGGAGGAAAAGTTAATTCTAGAGATATGAATGTTATTCCTGAGGGAGCTTTACATGCTAGATTAAATCATATGGATAATAAAGATTTTACTAAAAAGGGTATTCCAGTTGTTGCTAAAGACGGTGATAAGTTAGAATAGACCGCAGAGATAGAAAGAAACGAGATAATTTTTAATTTATCAGTGACTAATAAACTAGAAGAGCTAATGAAAGATGGTTCTGCAAAAGCTGCATTAGAAGCAGGTAAATTATTAGCTGAAGAAATTCTTCATAATACTATAGATAACACTGGACTAATAAAGGAGGTAGAATAATGGCAGAAATAAATGATAAAGAATCTAACTTAGTAGATATTACTATAGGAGATAAAAAATATAAGGTAGAGATTGCTGATACTCCTGAAAAATAGGAAAAAGGTTTAATGGGTCGAGAATCTTTACCTGAAAATTAGGGAATGTTATTTATATATGATGAACCTCAAGACTTATCTTATTGGATGAAGAATACTCTTATTTCATTAGATATAATTTTTATAGACGATGATATGGAAGTAGTATCAGTTAAATAGGGACAGCCAATGTCCGAAGAGCCTATTACTGAGGATGACGTTCAGTATGTTCTTGAAGTAAATAGTAATTCAGGTATTGAAGAAGGAGATTAGCTAGTAGTAGAAGATTCTGATGATAAAGAATATTCTATGCACGTTCTTTTCCCTGACGGATCCACTCAAATGAATTTAAAAGGAGGAGAACGTATTGTAAGTAGAAGAGAAACTAAAATTCTTATAAAAAAGGCTAAAAAAGCAGAAGCATCTAAGACTGATGGAGCCTATCGAGCACTTGGTAGATATATCTTTAAAGTTTTAAAACGTCAAGATTCTAGAGAACCTGAATATGTGGATAGCCCAAAAGATAAAGATAACACTGATAAATAATTTAACGTTATAATTATATAATAATAGTTTTGGTTATTATTATTTTGTACGAATAAAACTGTGTATATAATTATAAAAATGAAGTTTAATCAATAATTAATTATGGAATATAAGTTTATTAAAAAGTTTTAGGAGGGTGGAGCAATGCCTCCACAAGGTGCACCTCAGGGTGCAGAACAAGGTGCTCCAGAGGAATAGGGCGCTGGTGCAGAACAAGATCCAATGGCTATGTTGTTGCAAGCAGCAGCTTAGGCTTTGTAGAATCAAGATTGTAATATGGCTATGCAAGTGTGTCAGGCTTTGGTACAGATGGCTCAACAAGGTCAAGGTGGTGCTCCAGAAGAAGCAGGTCAGCCAGTATACCGTAAGGGAGGAAGACTTGTACGCAGAATTAAGAAATAATTTAATGTAAAAAATTAATAGGGGGGCATCTTTTGGTGTTCCCCTTTTTTAATTTATGGCAGAAAAGAATATAAAAATTTCGGGAATAGGTGATGTAACTCGTGCAGATTTTGTTAGAGCAATTACTGACCCAGATAAATTTAAAGAATTTGCTGACTAGTAGGGATGGGGTAATAAACGTCGTTAGCTAGCTTGGAATTCTTTACATAACTATGCTCAAGGAGTATAGAATGGTGAAATAAATGAGATAAATGATATGCACTAGATAGTTGATGATACTGGTGCTAGAACTAACAAACAAGAAAAATATAATTGGATAGGAAGTAAGTTTGATGCTAATGGAGCAACTGCTGCTTTTATGAATTAGATAGCTAAAGGTATGCAGACTGCTACTAAACCTGCTGATAAGTCTTTAAAGAGTATACCTAGTGTTACTTCATATTTAAATCAATAGTGGTTTGGTAGTAATAATCCTGATTGGGAATTATTTTAGAAAAATGATACTTTGACAAATGGAGTATATGGCATTGCTAATAGAAGTGCTAAAATAAAAGAAGGATTAACTAAATATAAAAATGAATTAACTACTAATGGTGCTTAGTATAATTGGGATGGAGTTGATAAAGATGCTCTTTATAAAAATCTCGATGCTGCTATAGCTTCTTCTAATGTGGCTACTTATGCCCCATTAGGTATTACTTCTGATTATATTAGTAATGCTTTAGCTACTAGAGATTTAAGCACTACTTAGGAACAATCTTCTGAGAATGATCAAGCTTCTGCTAGTTAGAATTTAAATTCTGAAGGAGTAACTGATGAACAATTACTATCTTTAGAGAGTAATAAAGATTTAGCAGATTTAGCTTAGGCTAACCCAACTAAAAGAGCTGAATATATAGCACAAGCTAGAGAACGTTTAGCTAATCAAATTACCTTAAGGGAACAAGAAGCTCAAAGAAATACTAGAGCTTATCAAGATAAAATAGCAGCATAGAAACAATAGTAGTATAATTAGGAAATGCTTAATTGGTATAATTCATAGACATTTAGACCTGAATATACTGCACAATTAGGAAGTTCTTATGTCGGAGCCCCAGGAGGAAGAGCTGGCAGTGTTTATTTAGATAGCTTAAATTTTAGTGATAAAGATTTTAAATTAAATAGCCCTAGAACTATTTCTGCAATAGCTACTTCTACTAAATTTAAAAAACCTGAAATACGTACTGTTAAAACTAATCTTGGAAATTAGACTGTAACATTAAATAATAAATTAGATGTATTAGCTTATATGTTATAGTTTAATGCTAAATATAATCCTAATTTTAAACGTTACTTTACAGATGTATCAAGTGTTGCAGGTAAATCAGCAGGTTCTATATATAGAATAAATGCTCTTAAAGGAACCGATGGGTCTTATGTTTATGTAAGAAAGAATGGTAATAATTATGAATTTTATCGTTCTAAACCTATGGATATCTTATATAAAGAGCATCTAGCTAAAAAGCATAAATTAGGAGGTATTATTACTAAATTTTAGCAAGGAGGCGTAGCTGCATATAATGCCAAACTTAAATAGCGATAGTAGCAGATTCAACAAATGAAAGAAAAACAAATTCAATCTTAGCCACAGCAAGTTCCTTTCGGTAGGTCTTCAGTAAAAAGTATGGGTAAAAATACTAATACTCTTACTACTGCTGATAAAATAGCTATTGGAGCAGCAGCTGCAGATTTTTTAGCTTCTTTTACTGCTAATCCTATAGCTAATGGTACTGGAACTATCTTAACTACAGGAGCTGATTTGACTAGTGACATTAGTCATGGAGCATCTTTTGGACAAGCTGCTAGAAATGCCGCTATGAATTTAGGAATGGGCTTAGTAGGATTTATTCCTGGATTAGGAACTGCCACTAAAGCTAAAAAATTAAAGAAAATATTATAGGTTTCTTCAGGAGCAGTTCAGGCTTATTTTATTGCTAATAATTTTAATGAGGGAGTTAAATCTTTAGATAAAGTATTAGATGGTTCTGCTACAGTTCAAGATTATAAAAATCTTATTTATGGATTATAGGGAGCCAAAGGTGCTAGTAATTCAATAATAAATACAGCAAAGCGTAGAGGAGCAGCTAGAGCAATAAAATAGTTACCTGATAAATTTAATGCTGGAGAAGCTAGGTATACTTTTAAAAATAATGGAAAAGAAACTCAAAGATTAACTCAAGCTCAAGTAAAAGAGCTTTAGGAAAAAGGTTCTGAAGGAGCTTCTGAGGAAACAAAATAGCTACTTAATGGAGTAGCTGTAAAACCTTCTAAAACAATAGAAACTAAATTAGGTATTAGTTGGACTAAAAAACAAAAACCTATTGAATATCAATACAAACCTAAAGAAGAAATATAGAAATTACTAGATGATTTATAGATATAGTCATAGAAATCTAGCATGTGGAATCCAGGCAGATAGGACTATTTATCTATGACTTCTGAACATAATTGGTCTTTACCTAGTATATCTATAGGTCTTGGTAAAAATAATGTTAAAGAAGTAATTAAAAGAGGTAAACAACTTTCTAGATCGAATGTTGTTAATGAAGTTCCTAATAGCCATTCTAAATCTGAAATTACTCCAGCAGTTACTAAACCTACTGCTACTACTAGAGCTCCTTAGTATTCATATACCCCAGGTAATGTTTAGTCTTCTTTTACTCCATATCTTTCAAAAGGAAAAACTTATTTATTTGAATCTAGTACTAAACCTTAGAGTACCTCTGTTAATAACTTTAATAAACCAATTTAGAGAAATAATAAAAATAATAAGAAAAAATCTAAAAAGAAACGTAAACATTTAGATGGAGGAGTATTATATGACTACGAATTCTTAAAATCTGTTCATGCTTTTAAACAAGGCGGTATTATTAAAGCCCAAAGTGGAATAAAAACTGGAGTAAAAGTAAACCCTAAAACTACTTGGTTTGATGCAGTATGGTCTTAGAATGTAAATCATATATTAAGAGGTTTATCTGATAATAACTATTATACTTGGCTTAATAGTATGTAGGATAAACACGGTGATTTACATAAGAATGCCGGAATTAATTTTTAGACTACGCCATATAATGATAAATCTGTAGGAGATTATCAAAACTTATATAAAACTGGATATAATGGAGAGTGGAAGGATAATAATATAGGATACAATTCTTTAGGTATTATGCACGCTCAAAATTTAGGTAGATATGATTTATATGGCAATACTAAAAGAACTTCTGGAGACTGGAATATTGATGCTAATCACCGATATAAAACAGATAGCTCTTATAGCCAAATAACTGATGATAGACGTTTATTAGGTAGAAAGGGAGATTTTACAGATGAGTAGTTAGCATCTGTAACAGAAGCTTTTAAAAATAAAGGTTATAATTTTGCTTTAGGAAAAAATGATTACTATTATTTATCTCCTATAGAAAAATCTGAATAGAATCAAAATACTCCTAAAAAAGATGGTTCAGTAACTAATCCTGATACTGGTAAGAAATCCATATTTGATAAAGGTAAAGAATATTTATCTAAATTAACAAGTAATCCAGGTAATCTTTATAACGCAGTTGAAACTGGTAAATATTTATTAGCTAATAAAGCTACTAATGATATATTCAAAATAAAAGCTCCAAATTATGTTATTTCTCCTAAGCATACTAGTTATCAAGTAATGGATAATTTAGCTTAGCAGAATGCTTATCATAATAAAGCTGCTGAAACAGTGAATTAGACTTCTAGACCACTTACTTCTAGTGGTTAGTTGTAGACTGCCGCTTAGCAAGAAAGTATGAATAATGCTAATAAGTTATATTTACAGGGTAATGCTGAGAGAAATACTTGGTTAGAAGGATAGAAGCAGTAGTCTTATAAAGCAGGACTTTACAATATGGAAAGTGCTGTTGATACTGCTGATGCTAATGCTCAGTAGGCATATGAAACTAGACTGCATAATGAGTATAAAGATCCTAGAGATAGGGCTAGAGCACTCGCTACTAATAGACAAAATTGGATTAATGCTTTAGAAGAATTTAATGTTATTGATCCATATGTTGAAAGAAAGAATGCTTGGTAGCAATATGGTTTAGCTAAAGCTTAGTGGGATTACCAAAATGACGCTAAAGTTTTGTTAGCTCAGCAAAAATATTAGTAGTTATTACGTTAGCATTAGAATGATTTGAATTTTAATGCATATGATACTGATGAATATAGGGCTTTAGTTGATGCGTAGAAGGAGGATGGAGCAAGATACTATAACAATATATATTAGGTATATGGTATTAGTAATCCTGGATTTAGGTACAAAAAAGGAGGTAAATTTGAAGATATATCAAAGTTTAATACCAAAGAATTTTATAATACTATAAGACATAGTATTAATACTGCTACTAAATAGAGCGAAGATTTAAGTAAACTCATTAATACTTTATTTAAAAAGAGTAATAAGAAATGAATTTAAAAATACAAAAATTTGCAGAAGGAGGAACATCCTCCTCTGCATTTTTTTATTAGCCTTTAGCTATGGCTACAACTGGAGTAGAAGCTGAATCAGACACTGCTAAGTTGGTAAAAGCTATGACTGCTGCTAATAAAAAATCATCTAATGATGAGGATAAAGGAAAGATAACAGATAAAGATTTTCTAGGATTATTAAAAGATATAAATGGTCTTCCTAGTGATATCTTAAAACTATATACACAAGCTCAAAACTTTTGGGCTGACCCAACAAATACAGGAGATACTAATTATTCAAACTTTGCTTAGATGTTAACTAGAATATCTTTATAGGCTAATATAGCTAAGTTTAATAAAGAAGTTTGGGATAAATCTAGAGATACTATGTTTACCAATCATTCAGAAAATGAGATGGCTATTACTGATTAGGGAGGAGTTGTAATACAAACTAGTGATGGAGGAATAGATACTATTTCTGTTGAAAAATGGAAACAAAATCCTTATGCTTACAAAACTCTCACTAATGCAGATATAATGGAATTAAGAGCTTAGAAATTACCAGGAGATAATTCTATTCTTAATATAGTAAATGGTAGTACTAGTGTAGAAGCTATCACTAATAAACTATAGAAGATATTAAGTAATGCTCAATCTAGTAGTGTTTCTTCATATATTAGTACTGATGGTTTTAATACTAAATCTGGATTAACAGTACTTAAAGGATTGTTATAGAGAGGACTAGATCCTACTACATTAACTATGCCAGGTGTATATAAATATACTACTAAAGAAAACGCTGATTAGGTAGCTAATTTATTACAGTATGCTTGGACATCTTTATCTACTAAAGAGTAGACCTTACTAACAGCTAGAGCAGGAAAAAATAAAAAAGGAGTAGATTATTTATTAAAATTACTAGCTACTGGCAATACTTCATTTAATACCAATATGGAATATTAGGATTAGTTAAATCCTGATGGTACTAAAAAGGAAACTCCAGATAAATCTAAATCTTCTAAAAATGGTGAAGAAGATGACTATGGAAAAAATGCTGTAGCTAATTAGGCTTATATGATGTAGACTGGTAGAGGAGGAACTCCTCAAACCTATACTTTCTAGCCTACAAATGGTGGAGCATCTATGACTTTATATGGAAGATTCTATGGAGGTTTACAAACTCCTAAAGGAGAAATAGTAGGAGAATCTTCTTTGTCTAAGTTACTTTAGACTACTGGAATATAGGCTCTTACAAATCCTAGATCTATATACTTCGGAGATTAGAAAATAAACGACTTAAATTCTGTGGCTTATTTAAATGATGGTGGTATGTAGGTAATACTTCCTGCTATAAAGGATGGTTCAGGAAATGTGGTGCCAAATTTTGCAGTATTGGATGATTATCAAAAAGCTAAGAAAGAGATTGAAAATAATTTAGATCCTAAAGATCCTATGTATATGAAAAAATAGGCAGCTATATTATCTAAATATCCAAATCTTAGGAGTTTATTAATAGATGGTCAACCTAATCCTAGTAAATGGTCATCTTTTATAGTTGTAAATGGAGAGACTTCTGAAAAAGTAGTGGGAGGAGATGTCAAATATGCTAAGGAATTAGAATCAGATAATGCTGGATATGACCAATTATCTAATATATTATTTCCTGATGGTAAAGGTGGGCATCAAATGGATGCTCCGGGTTATGGAACCCTATGGAATGATAATTTATATGAGGCTCCAGTATTTATACCAGTTGTTTCTTAGAACCCTGGAGATACTCTTATTCTTAGCAGTAAATTTAATAAAGAAGATACTTAGTAGATAAACGATTTAGTAGCTGCTAAATCTACGCCATACTAGAATAGTTCTTCTAACTTATTATAGAATTAATTAATATGTTAAATAACGATTGGATAGTAGCCAATATACAAAATCCAGAGTACACTACTGGAATGTTTTCAACAGCTGGGTTAGATACTGAAAATACTTAGATGTTATCTGAAGATTCTTATTTAAAATCTAATTTTATTATTAAGAACCCATACTTTGCTGATAAGAATGGCAATTTTGATAAAGATAAATTCCATGATTTTTACAAAGATGCTGCAACTGGATGGAAGTAGATATAGACTAAAAAGAATTTAGAACATGTCTATGATTTATTTGATCCAGAAGCTCCTGAAGGAGCTAAAAAAATAAATCCTTTAACGGGAGATACTAAAGATTTATAGACATCAGCTAGTAAACCTTTTGGGGATTTTCTAAAAATAGTTCCTTATAGTGATAAAATAGGTACTATTGGTGTAGGAGGATTTAATGCTATAGAAGCTCCTACTAAAAGTGCCAGAGAAGAAGCTTAGGAACAAAATATATTTGATTTCTCCGATAAAAAAACACTCGACATTACTCCTGATAGTTAGTCTTTATTTTCCAATCCATTTAAATTTATTAAGTCCATATTTAGTGACCCATTAGTATTGGCTACTTATGATGAGGATACTAAAGAATTAGATAAATTTACTGGAGAAATGGTTACCCATAAAAAAGGAGACTTAAAGTTAAATTCTAATGGTAAGCCTTATTACGAAACGTTAGCTGGTAGAAATCCTTATTCTAAATAGGTATTATCTACTTTTGATAATTTAACATCAGAATCTTCTGTTATTAATAAGTATGACTTTTTTGATTCTGATGACTTAGAAAAGAGTATCTCTGGGTCTCTTGCTAAAAACTTAATGGGGGTAGCTCCTATGCTAATGGGACCTGAAGTAGCAGCCATATATTCAGGGGCATTAGTTGCTAGAGAATTATTAAAAACTGCCCCTATGGTTTGGGGAATGGTTAATTCTTTATGGTCTAACCAACTCCCACAAAATTCTATTTTAAATGGATTAGAAGCTAAAATGATGTAGGCTACTGGAAGTTCTTCTGACCATGCTAATGCTAATATGGGATTTACTACTGAAACTGTATTAAATTTAATGGGAGATGTAGCTTTACAATGGGGATAGCAATAGCAAGTTGCAGGTTGGACTAGAAGATTATTAGGAGAAAAAAAGGATTTAAGTAAAGTTATTGATGATGAAGCCAAAGTTTTATATGATAAAAAGATAGCTTCAATATTTGAAAGTTCTACTACTGATACTAAAAAATAGGAAGCTTTATTAAATTTTGGATTTGATGAAGCGCAAATTGCTAACTTATTGAAAAATTCAGGAAAAGATGCTACTGATGCTTGGAAAATGACTTCAATAGGTCGAGCTGCATTAAAGAAAGCCTCTACTAAATTATAGCCTAAAATAGACAAATTAAATAGATTAGGTGCTAATGCTTCATTAGCTTATATGGCATTAGTTTCTAATACTGACGTATATTAGTCTGCTTTAGATAACGGAGCTTCTGCTAGAGAAGCCGCATCTTTAGCAGCAGGAGCGACTTTAGGTATGTATACAGTAGATAGATTAGGTATTGGAGAAATGTTCTTTGATGAATTAGCTAAGCAATCAGCTAGAGAAATAAACACTGCTATAATGGCTAATAAAGATGAGTGGATACGTACTTTTTTAAAATAGGTTAGAGAATCTATAGGAAATGCCGATAAATTCAAACAATTAATAATTGATAGTAGAAATGAAGTAGCTAAACTTTTAGGAGACTATAAAGACGATATAAAATATCATACTACAGGTGCTATAGGTAAAGCTGTAGGTGAGGGTCTTGAAGAAGTTTCTGAAGATGTAGTAACTGATTTAGCTAACTCTACTTATGCTATGTTACATGAACTAGGTATTACCTAGTCTAATGATATCATGGGTTTTGGGTATGATAAAGAACTCAATGATGGAAAAGGAGGTTATGATATTGCTAGATTATTAGCTAAATATGGAATGTCCTTTACTGGAGGTACTCTTGGTGGAGGTTTATTTTATGGAGTAAATGCTATTAAGTCAGGAACTGTACATGCTCCTAAAAACTCTTAGGATATGCTATATTTAGTAAATCAAGGCAAAGGTAAAGACATTGTTGATAGAATAGAACAATGTCGTAAAAGAGGCGCTTTTGGAAGTACTACTATTTCAGCTAGTAAAAGTGTACAAGATTCTTAGGGAGATAATGTTAATATTACTATTGATGGCGATTTATCCATTAATGATTATATAGCTAAACAATTAACTAATTAGGTACGCTTTTATTAGGCCATTATTGATGATAATAATCTAAATAAATCTGAAGATGAATTATTTGACCATATGATAATGTAGGATAAAATATTTAGAAATTTATCTTCATATTTACAAAAAGATTCTTATGTAACTAGATATTAGTAGTCTTGGTTAGGATTAGCTAATGATGTATTAATTGCATAGAAGGGATTAGAAGTAGCAGCGGCTGCTCGTAGTGGTGAAATACCTAAAGAAATTTTAGAGTAGTTAGGATCTTCAAAAAGTTCTAAATAGTTAATTGATGAATTAGGCGAAGCTAGACTACCTGACTCAGAAGCTAGACATAATCCTTCTGAAGAATCTAAGCGTAATGTAATGGTATAGTCTTGGTAGAAATATTTACAAGATAAGAAAGATGCTTTAAAACAATTTGAATCGCCTGAAAACTCCGCTTACTATACTGAAATGTTAATGTTTGGGTTAGATGATAATCTTTCATCAACTTTTGGAGTATATAATTTTACTAATTGGCTATATTATAATCATGGAGGTTTAACTGAAGATTAGCTTACCAAAGAATAGTTAGCATAGTATAAGTTAGACTATGAATCTTATTTAAGAACTAAAAAACCATTAGATTTACAAAAGTCATTTGAAGGATATAAACATTTTCAAAAATTAGTAGATCCTGAGTTACAAATGATGGCTCAAGAAGCTTAGAATTTCGAAAGTTATCAATAGAAAGTAACCGATTTAATGAAGACTCCTACTTGGTGGTTAAAATTATCTAATCCTAAATTACGTCAAGATTGGGAATCTGAAGAATAGTTTAAAGATAATACTACTAAAAAAGAAAATGAATCTGATGCTGAGTTTGCAGCACGATTAAATGAAAGAGAAGTTAAAATAAAAACCGAACAAAATAAAAAATTAAACGAAGTATTAGATTTTGTAAGAACTACTCCTTTAGATAGCTTAACTGCTAGATAGCTAAAAATATCTTTTGCACAAAGTGCTAAATCTATTAAATCTGAATTAGTAAAACTATCTACATCGCAAAGTACACGAGCTAATTATTCTTATCTATGGGACATTATAAAAAAGACTGTAGATAACTACGAAGGTGGTAATACCAAATAGTTAAGAGATGATTTAAATAATGATATCAGTGCTTATATCTCTGGAGGAAATAAATTAATGTTTAATACAGTTTATGATTTTGATGGTACTGAAGTTACATCTTTATTTGGTAATGATGATACTAAGTTTGGATAGGTTATTAAAGACTACTTAATATCTAAGGGAGATGCTACAAAACTTCCAGAAAAATATACTAAAAATTCAGAAGGTAGTAATATAGATACTCTTACTGCTTTTAATAATTTATTTAATGAAGCAGATGGAGGATTATATTTAACTGAAGGTTCTACTGGTTAGACGTATGCTCAAATATTTAAAGAAGTATTTGGGGAGGATGAGTTAACTAGATTGTAGGATAGTATAAAATCTACTTAGTACTCTTATACAGATGAAGAAGGAGATGATTTAAATTATACTATTGATAAGATAGATCCTATTAAATGGTTAGGACCTGATGCACTTAATACTTTAGAATCTTTATCCACTAATAATGCAGCTACTAATTATTTAAAAGAATTATTAGCTAAAGTTCCTCAAAATAATGACTACGACACTATTACTCAAAGCTTTGTGCGTAATTCTTATAATGCTATTGATGGTATAGTTTCATAGGCAGAGTAGGATTTGAATAATGATTAGCCATATTAGGTACTAACTAATATATCTGATTAGATGAGGCCAAATCCTGTAACCCAATTAATGAAAAAATTACCTTTATATGATTCTAATGTAGAGAAATTATTAAATAAATTATAGAATTAGTTTGATTAGGGTTTAGATCCTACAGAGTTTGTTATTGACCCAGAAGACGAATCTTATATTCCACAAGCTTAGCAATTATTAGCCATTACTAGTGCTTATATAAAAGCAGCTTCTTCAGATTAGGATTTAAGTAACATATACGGTCATAATAAAACTATAAATCGATTTAATTAGTAGCATGGTATAAAAGTAGACCCTTTAGCAGAAATAGACGAAAACTATGCTAATATTTATCAAATAGAACTTCAAAAATACTAGGATGCTTTAAATGATGATAAATGGTCATTGCCATATATTTCTAAAAAGAATCTAGGAAATAGTTTATTATAGTTTGATTAGTCTAAAAAAGCTTTAAATAAAGTTCATAAAGCATTTTGGGATAGTGTTAGAAATGCTTTTGTTATTGATGGTAAAAATATTTTAGATAAATATGTCTCTACTGGTGATGATGAAGAAGATGTTAGAAATGCTAGTAATATATTTTATGATGTTATATAGGAACATCCAGAATATTTAAATCAAGTATTAGAATAGTTTACTACTAACTTAAATAAACAAGAAACTGCTAATGTTAATCCTAAACTAACTGAAGCAGGATTTTCTAATTTTGATAAAGCTATATATTTAATAGCTGCTGCTGGTATTAAGCAAGATGATGCTTTAGCATTTACTAAATCTTTTGTTCAAAATCATCCTGATATTGTACCTTTAGATGCTTAGTTCCAAATAGCTAAATTAGGAATGGCTATGGTAAATAACCCTAAGCTAATACAAGAAGCTATTTCTAATTTATCATCAAAAGCAGGTATTGAACTACCAACTTTATCTAGTACTATTTTTATTCCTGGTATTGGAGGTTCAGGTAAGACTTCAGTAGTAGCTAAAATGATAGCTGAATATGCTAAAGATAAGAAATTATATATGGCAGCTCCTGAAGAATCTTAGGCAAAAAATCTAGAATTATCTTTAGGACAAACTGGAGCATTAACTGAATCATAGTTAATGGCTTTAGTAACTGATGATACTTCTATAAAAAATAGCATAGATGGCATAAAGAATATGTCTGAGTTTAAAAACTTAGATAAAATTGCTGATAAAATTCCTTTAAAAGACGCAGAATCTGGAGTTTTAATTATAGATGAGTATACTCACTTTAACACTTTATCAGAATTAGTTTTAGACAAGTGGGCTAAGAAAAATGGTATAGTAATTATTGGATTTGGGGATAATTCTTAGAAAGGATATATAAATCCTAATCAAGTAATTTGTAGTAATGACTCAGATACAGTATTTATGTTAAGGTCTTCTAGATTGGGAGTATCTTTACGTAATGGTAATATATAGTAGGTATCTTCTACTTAGTAGTTAGATAATATTACTTAGTAGATTTATGGATATTCTTATAATATTACTCCTGAAACTGTTCGTGCTGCTTATGACACTTTAAAATCATGGTAGCCTAGATATTATAATCAAGATACTTTTAATGGTACTTATATAGGAAAGGATTTTAAAGAATGGACTAAAATATTTAATGGGGCCTCCAAAAATTCTATAGCATTTATAGGCAGTGACGCTGCTTATAATAAACTTGGTGCTCCTGCTGGCATTATAAAAAGATTTTCTAATATAAAAGAGGTTTAGGGTAGTGAATTTAACTATATTATTTATGAAGGAGATATAGCTAAAATCCCTTCTATAAATCCTGATCCTAATAATGCTATGGGTAATGCTCTTATATTTGCTAGAGATTTATATACTGTAATTAGTAGAGGTAAAAAGGGTGCTATTATATTAAGTGATAATTCTTCTTTTAGTAGTAGACAAGATACCAGTACTGCAACTACTACAGATTTGAAAGCTAAAGCTTCTGAAGAATAGAAAAAATTCTTAGAATATTTAAATGGTTTAACTTTAAATCCAACTACACCTAATACAGTTAGTACGACACCTCCTAACGCAGTAACTCCTGCAGCTGTAGTAAATGCTGCTTCAGGAGTTTTATTAAGTGCAAGTTTAGACCCTGAACATACTGTAGCAGAAGATTCTAAAACTACAAAATAGGATAAAGTAGAACCAAATATAGAAAATTAGGATAGAATTTATGGTAATTTCTCAATGTTAGGACTAACTAGAGATTCTAATAAAAATTGGATAGTACCTTAGAATGTAGATAAATATGAGGATGTGGGAGTAATTACTAATTTATGGGCGATGATAAAAGGATCTGCTCCTAAAATAATAACTTCTGGTAAAGATAAAAACGATTTAGTAAAATAGCTATTACTATTAAAGGATGCTCTTATGAGAATAAAACTTCCGGAAGGATAGATTAAGAATTATAAAGAGTTTATAAGTGATTTAATGGTAGAAGATGGAAGTTATTTATTCTCTGAAGAAGCTTATAAAACTTTAAAGTACCAAGTTCATATACGTCGCAGATAGAGTATTGATAAATTAGTAGGATATAGTAAATTAAATGACTCTAAAATAGAAATTGAAATTGATGGAGAAAAATATATAGCTACTGTAGAAGCAACTTGGGTTAATAATGGAGTTACTAATACTATAACTTTAGGAGCTATTCCAGCTTTAAATACTTATAAAAAAGCTGTAGAAAATGCTGAGGGTACTACTTATGGAGAAACCTTAAAGAAAAATTATATTAGATATAACCAAGCTTTGCATGATATTCTTTATAAAGAACATGGAGTTAGAGAAATTAAAGCTCCTAATAATGTTATAACTGAATTGAAAGATATAGGAGATCCTATTCCTTTTGCTTTAGTTCCAAAAGTTATATATGATGAGAATGGTAAACCTAAATTTCAATCTAGAGAAGGTGACTATGATCCAGCTTTTGGAGACCCTATTCCTGAATTATTAAGACTTCCATATGCCTCAATATCTAGTCCATTAACATATTTTGGAGGACTTCCTGGAGTTAGTCCTACAATAACTGGTAGAACTATATACTTAGTATCTTCTAAACCAGGACTAAGTGATAAAGAATTAGTTGATGCTTACTACGCTCAAAAGTTTGCGGTAGATAGAAGTGATGAAGTAATGAATAAATTAGATGTAAGAATGATAGTTCCTACCGAAAGAGGTATATCTTTTACTGGTATGGCTAATGCAATATGGAGAGATAGATTCTCTTTACCTGCTGATAAAACTCATCAAACTGCATCAAGTTTTCCTGCTAATGCTGGCATATTAGGAATGAAACTATTTGCATAGGCTTGGAATACCAGGGCTAACGCTTTAATGGTATTAGATTAGTTAGAGTAGGATCATGATATTGAAGAGACTAATAAAAACTTAGGAGGAGTTCAATAGTTTAGATTATTGCCATCTAGTTACATGACTAGAAAAAATGATTCTTATGAAGCTAAAGAAACTTTTTATAAAATTAGTTGGGATTTTAATGAAGTACAACCTGCTTATGAAAAATGGTTAAAATCTAAAGGAAAACCTGCAGAGTAGTGGATTCGTGATTACGAAGGTGAAAAACCTTAGAATCAAAAAGATTTTGAAGATTGGCAAAAAAGTCTACGATACGATGATAAGGATAAATTAAAAAATTATATTTATATAACTCCAGAGTATTTATAGCATTTGTATAATGTTACTAATGCTTTACTAGATCCATTTAAAGATTTTATAAATATATAGGGAGATTCTAGATAGATATTGGATATTAAATCTCTTTATAAAAATTGTTAGGATTTTAATATAGAAACTGGAGAAGCTATTTTTCCATTAGAAACTGGAGGTAATACTAAAGTAACTTTTGATTATTAGAATATTTAGTATGAATCTTAGCTGTCCGCTGAACAGGAAACTTTATAGACTACTAACTTTTTTAAAGTAATACCATTATTCTTCACTAAAGGTTACAAGTTTGCTTTGTTAGGTCCTGAATCTGAAAAAGCACACCCTAAAAATGGTAAAAAATTAATAGGTACTAATTACTATATTAAATATAAACTATATGGTACTAGAATAGATTAGTAGGGTAATAAAGTTAAAATAGGTAATAGTAAAGTATATAAAACATTTAGTGAATAGAAACTTATTGAAGAAGCTAAAGCTATAAATAATAATACTGAGTTTTCTAATATATTTAACCTTATATTCCACGGAACTTCTGATCCTACTGGAAATATTTCAGGGAAACATAATTTTACTGAATCTTCCGCATATTTTAAAAATGGTATATATTATTATCCATATACAGATTATGCAAGTGGAACAAATTATGAATATGGTAATTCTAATTAGTCTTACTTTAGAAAAGTTCGGGGAGATATAAATAATGTATCAGCATTCTATTAGACTAATGTAATACCTATTCCTATAGCTGATTTTGATATAGAAGGTAAAATATCTAGCGAACCTATTTCTACTAATATTTCTAAAAAACAAGTTATGCCTTCTGAACTTATTACTGCTCTTAGGAATTATTAGATTGAAGATACAGGAGATATTGAGTAGAATATTAAAAATTATATGACTAATTCAACTATATAGCAAGAAATATCTTTAGGAAATCTTCCAGTCTTTACGTATATAAATGGTAAGTGTAAATCTTGTCAAACTATACCATTAGAGGATAATGAAGGACGTTTTGGTATACGTAATACACAAACTGCTGCAAGCAGTAAATTAGTAAAAATAACTCCTGATGATTATGAAACTTTATTTGGAGAATCTTTAAATACCTAGGATGTTGAAATTATGATGTATATAGATAATGATGGTTAGCTTAAAAAAGTAGAAGAATCTTTTGAGAATACTGAAAATCATTCTTTGAGTTCTGAAGAATTTTAGATAATGAAAGCTAAAATACAAAATAACAGTGAAAATTTTATTGAAGAAGGTTTAGGAATAACTCCTGAAGCTGAAGAATATTCAGATGCTAAAGAAATGTTTAATGCTGTGCTAAAAGCAGATAATGAATCAGATTTTATTACTGCCCTAAATGACTTCAGAGATAATCTTTTAGGAGGAGCATTCGCAGATATAAGTGATACTGATTTAGCGAAGTATTTAGATGATATATATGATACTTATGATTCAGATGGTAATTTACGAAATGTATGTAATATAATAACAGTGTTAAAATAATGAATTGTGCAGGAATTAATTTAAATCCATAGAATTTTACTACTGGAATTAGTAGTGCCCCATTACAAATAGTTACTGAAGCATAGCAGCTTATTGTGGATGGGGAATAGGGTTTTGGAATTATAAAACCTTTTTTAATTAAGGGAATTAAGGATTTTCCTTCTTTTATTAGAGAACGTTTTGGAAGAATATTAGGACATCCTATTCCTGATAATTCCAAAGAAAATTTACTTACTGAAGAAAAGACTGAATTAGCTAATTTAAAAGAAGCTATGCGAATAATACTTGCTAGTAACTCTGATAAAATGCAAATTTTTAAAAATGAGGAAGCTTTAAAGGCTTTATGGCAAGTATTAACAGTAGAAGATTCGTAGAATGAAAATGTAAAACAAGAAAATACTGACAATGTGATTTAGGAAGATACTGATGTTGAATAGACAGATGAATTAGATGAAGCAACCAAGCTAGTACTAGACTAGCTTGGTATGTTTCCTTCAGATTTTAAAAAAATAATTTATACAGGAGCTACTGAGGAGGATTCTTTTAGAAAAGCTAATTTAAAACAACAAATTGCTTCTAATGTAGTAAGAAATGGTATATATATTAATGATGACCCTTGGATACTTAATACATCTATAGTTAAATTAAAGAATAAATGGTTCAATCAAATATGTGATTATTTGGGGAAATCATAGACTGAATTATTTACTAGAGATCCAAATCATAATAAATATATATATAATAAATTTGCTACTGGAGTACTAAATGAATTTAAAATCTTAGCGCTTAATTCTTAGCTATCAATTAAAACTAGTGAAGATTTTAAGGAAGCGGTTAATGCCTTTGTAAATTTAATAAGTTTTGATGATGAAATTAAAGATTATATGGGTAAAGATATTTCTGTAAATAGAAATACTAGCTCTAACTTTTCAGAATCTAATTTACCTTATGGTATAAGCTCTCATAGTTCTTTACGTTCGGGATGGTCTAATGATGAATTGTCTGACGGAATGAAAAATATTCCACATATGACTAAATTATTATTTAATACTATTCCAGAATATAAAGATGGGAGATATACAGGATTATATCTTGATGATTTGCATACTATTGCTTCAGTAAAAAAACTATTTCTTAAATGTCTAAAAAGTAGCAATATACCTACATATTTAAAGAATAGTATAAGAGTTCTTAGAATTAGTGGTAATGCTAAAGAACTTTTTAATGATATGTTTGGAGTAAATGGTAGATACAATTCAGTAGTGTCTGCAGTTGTGAGAGAAATGAGTCCTAAAGAATAGGTAATCATTAACTCCTTTTTTAAAGAATTATATGGAGAAAAAGGATTATATAACCAAGAGTTATCTACGAATAGAGATAATAGTAAAGCTACTATATTAGATACTTTTATTCACGCCATTACTTAGGTAGACATGATGTCTTATCAATCAGTAGATTTAAAAGAAGATGGTGAAGAGATATCAGCTAATTAGTATCTTAGAGAAAGTGTATCTACAGATAATGAAACTTTAGATTTAGCTTAGGTTATAAATCAGAGTCCCCATTCTAATTCTAATAATCATATTATTGCTAGAGAAGACTAGTGGGAACTAACTCCTATAAATAGTTCACATTTTAAAATATTAATATCTCCTGAAAAAGGCTCTACGTATGGATATACTACTACTGCAAATTAGAAGTTAAAAATTCACATATTAAGAGATGGAATAGATGTTACTAATAAATATCTAAATTAGGATACCAATAGTAATAACCCTGCTGATTTTAATAATAATGCTATTACAGAAGATGGTTAGATAAAAGATGAGTATAAAGATATAATATAGTTTATAACAGAAACTTTGGGATTACAGACTACTCAAGATATATCTTTAAATGAACTTCTTTATACTATGTAGGGGGAGTTCTCTACTGGTAAATATGCTGGATTTAGTGGCATGTTAATGTCAGCTATTCGTTCTGAAATAGTTAAACATATTGTAGACCATTATAATCATGCTGATACAAATTTAAGTATTTAGAAATATTATTCTAGAGATAATACTAATTTACCTTCTGAATATAAAGATGTGACAATATTTCCTTCTAGAACTATTATTTCTGGAGATGCTTATGGTATAAATTATAAAATAGTAGGTGCATAGCGAGATCCATGGATGAGTGCCTATGGTTCTGCTAAATAGATACTTGAAGGAACTAATGTTTCTTCAACTGTAACAAGTTCTGATAATAAAAAATAGCCAGTTATTCGATCATTTGCTTATGGACTAAATCCAAGAGAAAGAATTAGAGAGTAGTTAAATGCTGAAGGTGAAGGTATTTCAAGAAATACTACTAATGCTACTACTTCACTATTATTTGCTCATAATATTAGTTCAGGAAATGCTGATTTACTTGCTGATGTTGCAGCTCATGTAGATTTAGAGGTTACAGATACTTAGGGTAATACTAAGTAGATTAAAGCCATGAATACTAATGAAATGATGCATCATGCAATATTTGATAATTTCTATAATCATTTTTGGGAAGATGGTAATATAACCTTTTAGCCAATGGATTATTCCGATAAAGGTATATAGATAGTATATACTGCTAGAGGAACCATTCAAATAGTATATGACAATGGTGATAATGTAGATTTAAGACATGCTACTCCTTTACAGATTCGATAGTTATATAAACAAACTATTGGAGGATTTTATACTAAATCTTTTAGAAATTCTTTAATAGATATATCTAACTCTATTGACAGAAATACTTATCCTACATATCCAGTAAGTACTAACCCTGGAAATGCTGCTCCTATACATATTAATTAGTCCTCTACTACAAAGGAATTATTAATAGCTGCAAAAGCAATTGATAATTGGATGTAGAAAGTTCCAACTAGTAAGACTATAACAGTATAGAGTCTAAATACTTAGGGAGAAGAAATCTCTATAAAACTGTCTACTCAATCTATTTTTTAGTAGTATTCTAATAATATAGCAGCAAATTATCAAAGAACTTTAGTGGGAGAAACCAATGTAACTCCAGAAGTTATTAATCCTATAACTAAAGTTCCATATACTACTGCGGAATTATATTAGTTAGCTATTGAAGAAGGAACTGGTTTAACAGAACAATAGTTAACTAATTATGCTTTTGCTAAGGGAATTAATCTATACTAGAATATTTCTTATATGAAGTATAAAGGAAAGGTTAGATTAAATCCTGCTATGGTTTATATGGGAACTATGTAGTTCTAGGGAAATAATTTGGAATCTAGATGGGATAGAGATAAAATTAATTTTGTTGATGATTTATTAAAACATTAGGTATTTTTTAGAGCATATCGTTCATATAGTGATGAATATGGCTAGGAAACTTCTAAAAATACTGATGTGTATAATATATTAGATAAGTTCTTTAATCCTAGTGATCCTAATGATGACCCATTAAAATCTTGGAGAACAAAAAGTGATGGTTCTTCCTGGAAGTTAGGAGACTGGATTAAAGGAGATTATATGATTATAGCTAAAGTCTAGCACAAGGATGGTTCTATTACTGACTTAATATTTTAGCCTGAATTATAGTTAGACAAAGACGATACTTTAATACTTAATCCATTACTTGACTATTATTTTTAGGTAGATAACTTACTATCTAATAATATGCGCTTCACAATAACAGGCTCTGAGTTTAGTGACCCATTGAAATTTAATAATTACTAGGTGGATTTCAACACTTTAATTAGTGATATTGAAAATGTAGACCCATATTAGTTTGAATTAATGGAATCTAATCTTTGGAATACCAGTAACAAACGTGCTAATATTTCCACAGCTACTATGACTCCTTTTGCTATTGGTACTAAATAGGGAGTTTCTAAAATGGTAAATTTAGCTACCATCGAAGATATTCCTGCGCCTGTATATGACTTTATGGGCTAGAAAGGAAAAGATGTAGATTCTATGGATGGTTCTACTTTTACTGATGGTATTTAGGCTACCTGGGAATCATGGTCAATGCCAGGTTAGACTCTTGGTATGGATAAAAAGACTATTGCACATGGTTATGATAACAGAACTGGAGGTACTATTCTTTTAAAACACGCCCAATATGCTATTAATAATGAACGTATGTTAATGGCTAGAAATTCTGAAATTGATCTAGAGAATGTTTTTAAAAGGATGAATGATAGTAAGTTTTCTGAAATGAAATGGGGAGAATTAGCACCCACTACATTACATTCTACTGTTTTTAAAAATTTATATCATCAGGTAGATGATGGTAAATGGAGATTAATATATTAGTTAGCTTATGATAAGACTGAATAGGCTTATTACACTATCGAATATGAAGTAGATGAACACTATAATAAAGTGCCAAACACTGGTAAACGTTATTATTATTAGTTTGATCCTAAGAGTTAGCAACTTATTGGAGAAGGTGGTGAGGGCGAAACTATTAATTCTATTTATGAATTGTGGCAAGCTTTAGGTGGTGTAGATACTTTTGAAAAACGAAATAACTAGCTAGTTAGAAGTGAAGGTTCATAGGTAGCTGTAGCTAAAGTTATAAACAATAGTACCACAGTTAAATAGGGTTCTATTAAAAATGGTACTATAGAGAATGGAGCTAAAGAATACTAGCCTTATAAAACTTATAAAATACATTATTTAGCAAACCGTTCAGGAAGTAAACGTATTTAGGGTAATGTAAATGGAGTAGATAGATGGTTTAATAATGAACCTTTTAAATATTCCCCAATGCAAATGACTAGATTTGGTTCTTAGTTGGACGCTGACCATGAAGTTGAAGACTCCTCAATTACTTTACCTACACAAGCTATGGCTGCCTTAGTGTAGGGAGGAGTAAACCAAGCTTATGCCAGAGAAGTATATAATATAATGGGAAGTCTCGCTTTAGAAACTAGTAAAGTAAGTGCTGATTTAGTATATGACTTCATGAAATCCTATAATGAAGGTAAAAAATTATCTGCCGATTAGGTATAGCAATTCCATGAAACTATTGGATATTTATTGGCATTAAACTATAATAAATAGAACGATGCAGAACTTGGAGATATTATTCTAGAAGGTATGGCTAAGGTTTTAAGAACTGGAAACTCTGAATTAAAACAAAAATTTAAAATACCTTTTAGTGATTCTTCTCTATATAGTTCATTATTGCCAGTTATTACTTCTGCTATAAATAAAGTAAGTATTAAAGCTAAATTAGCGGGTAGTGCTTTAGTCTTAACTCCTGGATATAAAATAGCTTAGTATTTTAATTATGGAAGTATTAACTAGGATGGGATTTATGACGATACTACTAAGATTAGTAGAATGTCTTAGGATGTATATAATGAAGCTAAAGATGCTTACAATAATAATAAAGAGGTACGAGAGTATATTATTAATTATTTAGAATCAGGTGGAGAATCTTTAAATTCATATAATTATAGTGTTAGATAGAAATAGTTAATTAGAGGATATTTGCATTATCTACAGGATTTACATGAGAGAACTAATCCTCCTAAATAGGCTGGAGAATTTTTACCTAATGAAGTAGTTAGAGTAAAATATACTTTACCTAATGGTACAGAAATTGCTTAGGATATAAGATTTGATTTTAATATTGAGGATTATTATAACTTTGTAGATGCCTATGATACTAATACTTTGGGAGAATATTTACGTTCTAAAGGAATAGTCGTAGATGCTAATGCTACTAATTTTAGATTATATGATTCTATAATCTCTCCTAGAGATCTAGCTCCATTACGTTATATTTTTGATTATACTGATAAAGAAGGTATTTTAAGAAAATCTAATATATATTTATTAGATGGTATTAGAAAAAATGCTAATAATGCTAAATTAAGAGGATTAGAATTTAGAAAAGCTTTAATTAATCTTGATAAAGGTTTTGCTACTATTGGAGGTAATACTTACTAGATTACCAATGTAAAAAAGATGGCAGCAGAAGAAATAGCCCCTAATTCTTATGCCCAAAGATTTGGAGTAGAAGGAAAAACTATACTAGAAGCTAGAAACATATTATAGGATAGATTAAGTGACCCTAATAAAATTAGAACTAATTTTGGAATTCCTTATTTATGTACTTTTACTTTAGCTAGTAATAAACATACTATAATATCTCTTTCAGAGCCTAGAAGTACCGATAAAGCTTCTTTTCAAGAATTTAATCCGGAATTAAATACTATTATAAAATAGGAAAATGGAATTGATTGGATTTATAAAATTGATAGAGATAGGTAGTTATTATATAAAGTAGGAGTACGTTAGAGAAAAGATGCTTAGTATTTTATAAAACCTTACCGTTTTGAAAAAGAGTCACGTTCCGGTAAATTAGAATCTTATAATTATTTCTATATTGATTAGGACGTATTAACTGCGTTAAATTTAAATAAGGATGAAATAATACCTGATGTAATAAGAGGTATTTATAATACTGATGATTTTATTGGAGTAGAAGTTAGTCCATATATTATAAAATAGTTTAAAGAACATAACTATCAACAACATAGTAATTGGTTAGCTAGTGCTTTTAAAGGGTATGACGTATATTCTTTTATAAATCAACAATTTAGTTATGAAGGACTTCCTGAGTTACGATAGAATTGGTATAAAGACAAACAATATCAAATTATAGCATCTTTTGAGAAAACATTAGAAAATATGATTACTCGTATTCCTACTGCTACTAAATAGTCATTTATGTCAATGAATATTGTAGGATTTACAGGAGGAACAGATAACAGAATTTATGTTTCTCACTTCCAAGCATGGCTTTAGGGATCTGACTATGATATTGATAAAGGTTATGCACTTGGTTACAATTTTGATAATAATGGTATATTTATAGGATGGAGTAACTTATTTGATTATAGGACTAAAGAATCTTTAGAGAGTTCTTGCTATCTTCCAATACCAAAACATACTACTTGGATTGCAGTGGATGCTGATGAGGATGTAGATATTTTAAATATAAAATTATCTGATGGAACTTTCTTAAAAGATAGAATAGAAGAAGTATATAATGAAGAAGGAAATGCTACATCTGTTGATAGAAATCCTTTAATAGGAACTTTCCTACGAAGATTACGAATTACTCCTTATCAATCTATTAAAGTAAAATATGATACTTCTAATGTTAAATAGCAAGCCTTTATTAATGATATAATGTAGCATGAGAGTACTGATTTAGTAGATGGTAGAAAAATAAAAGCTTACTAGAATGCATTATCTTGGAATGCTTAGCATATTATTAATGATATAAAAGAAGTTGCAGATTCATATGTTCCTACATCTGTAGATGATATGAAAGATGCTGTTAAAGAACTAAAATTATCCGGAGATAGTGAAAGATATAATATGATGAATCCTGTTAATAAATATATTTTAATAGAAGAAAATTTAACAGGTAAAAATGTAATTTCTGTGGGAGCAAATGTTCAGAAAAGCTATTTTAATTTATATAATTATTTTTAGGATGTTATAACTTATCCAAAAGATTATAATCCTAAATATTATAAATTTATTAAATAGTTTAGTAAAATAGGTAGAAAAGCTGTTATTAAAAGTACTTTAGGAAACTTAAACTTTGAAGCTATATCAGAGTTTACTAATCTTTCTAAAATATTATTTATGACAGATCCTAATATAAAAGCTACTTTAAAAGAACATCAATAGAGATATTATATAAACGATGGAGCTTTTGAATTTGATTTCATTAAAGCTTACCGTTATGGAAATATTAGTGATACTTTTAGTAGATTTTTATAGGATGTAAATGATATTTTAGCAACTTATTCTCCAAGTACTGAAACAGTAGCTAAATATGGCGATGCCTACATGTTATTAAATAATTCTGAAAATCCAGAATCCAATATTTCAGAGTTACTTAATGCCGCAGCCGATAATGCTAAGGAGTTGATTCTTAATAAAATAAATGCAGGTATGAATTTAGCAGGAATGCATGGATATTTAATGTCTATGGGATTTAATCTAAAAGATATTATTAAATTCATGACTTCTGATGCTGCTAATGTTATAAATATTTTAACTAAAGAGGATATTTATAATAAGACCTATTATAAAAGTAGAAAAGTAGATTCTTTAATAAAAGATATTTTACTTAAAGAGAACAACTTAGAATATTGGAGTAAAGTGGTGCTAAATCCAACATTAATATCAGAAATTAGTGATAATATAACTGATGTTGTAGCTAGATAGTTAATTAGAAATATATATAAATCTATTAATAATAATTATGACGAAAATTTTCAGTTAAATAATATTACTGGAGAAGTTACTTACAAAGGTAAAAAATATCAAAGTATATTAAAACTTTAGGGAACTTTAGCTGAAGATACCCAAGACAGATAGTTTATAGATAATGTGATTAACTAGATTTAGAAAGCTTATGATAATTTTATTGATGGCGTAAAAGAGTTTGATAATGTTTATCGAGGCACTAAAGAAATGACTGCACTATCTTAGTTATTTTTAAGTCTAAATTAGGGTATTAAGTCTGTCCAAGCAGACTAGCTGTATTTTGAATCCAGGGTATATCAATATATTGATTCTATGTAGGAAGTTCTTCCTGATGAAATAAATGGTTTATAGGAATTCATTCAAACTGGAACTATGAACGATAAACTTTAGGAATCTTTATAGGAAGTATCTCATTTACGTCAAGAATTATCAGTAGAAGAAGTTGCTAATGATATATATGATTGTATGTAGGCGAGAATTTATAAAAATTTTAATTATAAAAGTTATTTATTGGATTCTACAGTTTCGTACATAGATCATAATGGAGTACAATAGAATATATCTTATAGAAATTTAGCGATTAAATACTATAACTTATTTAAAGACTCTTTTAATATTTTTGATGTAATATAGCATTCTCCATAGTATTCTGAATATTTAAATAGATTAAGAGATGCTGTAGTATAGTCTGATACTGCTAGTGTAAAGTCTACATTAGTACGATAGTTCTTTGATGAACTTCGTGAAAATGATGTCTATATGTCAGATAACTTAATTAAATAGATATAGGCTTATATAGATGATGCTTATATTCAAAAATATTTAAATAGCCTAAATACTTAGTTTATGGTTATAAATGATGATAATGGATATATCTTTGATAAGTTTAGATTATCCAAATTATTAGCTAATAGAACCCTAGATTTGCATAATAGTGATAATATAGCTTCCTTTAAGTATTGGGTAGAGAATTAGTTAGTAAAACATTTATAGAATGGTTATTATTATGATGTAGATGGTTCTAAGCATACTTTAACTAGTCCTAATTCATTTGCAAAAGGACTAAGAATGTTAATGACTAAAGGTAGACCATATTTAGCATTAGATATTGATATGCTAAATAAAACTAACTCTACTACTACTATGAAAAAATATTCTGAGTATCTTCAAGGATTTACTGAATTAAGTGCCTATAAATATGATGATGGTACTTTGTAGGATATATTTATGTTATATAATTTATTAGTTAATAATAATAAATATGGTAGACATAGAATTACATCTATCTTTTAGGAACGATATAAACAAGACATAAATAATTTAGGTAACACAAATTATCAACAAAGTTCTTTAAGTAATTGGTATCAATTTATAGGATTATAGGATAGTGAAAATATTTAGGAAACTATAAGTTCTCGTAAATTAGAGGGAGATCCTAATTATAGAAAACAAGTTTTAGATAAATATGGATTATCTGTTACTGGATTTTTAAAATTTACTGCCCCTTTTGTGTAGAATACTAGAGACTCTATGGCTCCTATAGTAAAAATGGTATCTTACGATTCTTTAACTCCTTATTATTATGATAAAAGAACTAGACAAATAATAGATTACTTAGAAGGTATAGATACTACTAATATTTCTTCTAAAGAATAGTAGAGTTTCTTAAGTAATCTTATAAGATATTATCCTACTCAAGTAGATTCTTCTATAATAAGAGCTTCTTACGAAGCTATGTTTAATGATGCTTCTGCTGCTGAGAATGGCATTTATTCTATGACTAACACAGGGGCATTGAAAATTTTAGTAAATTGTGAATAATGAATTGTAGTATAACATTACGTTTTAATAAATTAGATTAGAATAAAAATCCTTATTAGATAGTTTTGGATGGAATCTCAGAAGATTCCATCCAAGATTATTTAAATGATTATAGTAAACTATTAGCTTTAGTAAAAGCTTAGGGAAAGTTAGAGGAATTTTTAGATTATTCTACCATAACAGGTACTAAAGGTAGTATATATACTAGTAAAGATATGGAAGGTTTAAAAGAAGCTAATAACTTTTTTGCTCCAAATATTACTTATGATAAATTAAGGAAAAAATATGGATGGCTTCCGGAACTAACTCCAGATGAAAAAGCTAATATGAATATATTATTTGTAAAAAATTTAGTTATAAATGGAGTTCCGGCTCCTTATGTATTCCAAACTAAAGATTTAAAAGGTAATCCTATTTACGTAGTTTAGGCTAAAGGATTGTTAGATTTTTCTAGATTTATTACTAAATATAAAGCCGTTATTGATTATGACCCTGAAAAATAGGGTATACCAAAAGCTTTAAATACTTTATTAAGTAATATATAGAGTTGGCAGGCTTTTGAGGGTAGTTTTTTAAGAAAATTTGCAGACTATAACACTACTAACTTTTAGCGTAATAAAACCCGCACTATGGTAGTTACAGATTCTCCAATGACTATAGCTAAATAGTTAATGCTTAGTTATCTTAGAGATCCAGATAAAATGTATTTTTATGGAACTTCAGATAAAAAATCTGGAAAAAATTTATTGAGTAAAAATATTCATAAAATACAATTAATTAGAAATGCTATAAGTTCTATTAGAGGTTTTAATAATAAAATAGTTACTACTAATTCTACTCTAGCTAATGCTGTACTTTCAAAATTAACTTATGGAGATTCTAAGGGTGCTAAAATATCTATTAAGGATTTTAAAAAATTAGTAGAGGTAATAGTACCTAAAGATTAGTATAGAGATTATTTTAGGGCTAATATGAGAAGTACTGAATATGCTCAAGCAATTAATACAGTGCTTAATGATTTATTTTATAAAAATGATGATGGGACTACTAACTTTGATACTAAGAGTTATCAAGTAAATACTATAAAGAACGATTACATATATTTTTAGAAAAGTTTTGATACTCTAGAAGATCATTATTCTAGAATAAATATTGAACATCTTCCAGCCCTAGCTTAGGAAATGGAAGACTATAAAGGGTATAAAATTTATAAATACTTAGATGATAATAATCAAACTAAATATACTTTTATTAGAGGCTTATTAACTCCACAAACTTATGATTATAGAATAACCCCTGGTAGAGGTAATGAATTATCTACAGTAAAAGATAAAATAAATAGTATGCTCTCTCCTAATAGTAGAATACATAGTAGAATTTATAATGATTTATATTCTGACGAGCCAAATTAGGGAATTACTTTATAGATAAAAACTTATATGGGATAGTTAGTCCCTGGATAGATTATTAGAGTTCTAGATTATAGACTTCCTAAAAAATCTATGTAGGGATTTAAAGATGCCGTTAGAGGAGATACTATAAATGCTATAGAATCTTATTTAAGATAGGTAGATTTATTGGATTGGTTTGAATCACAAAGTAGAACTGCTATTAGACAGTCTCCTTTATTAGATGATAATGAAAAAGTATTTTTAACAATAGCTACTTTAAATAGTTTAGAAGGAGCTACATAGGAATAGGTTAAAAGTAAATTACGAGAATTAATTAATTCTTATGGAACTTATAGATATTATAGAGTTACTAATGTATAGGATAATGGAATTGCTAATTTAGTATTAATGTCAGATACTAATACTCATATGACAGGTGAAGGTTCTTATCTCTCAGTTCATAATGAATTAATGAATTTTGCTGCTAAAATTTAGGATAGATTTAATATTGATACTAGAGTTTTGAATACTGAAGCCATAAAAAGTTTTATTAGAAATAATACTTCTTATACTAAAGATACAGAAGTAAATTTATTGGCTTCTTAGAGAGCTTTTGTTGTTAATGATAAATTTGGAGATCCTATTATTCTTATTAATAGTGATAATGCTAGATAGTCTGATATTGCTCATGAATATATGCATATATTTATGGGAATTGTTAGAGCAAATCCTAATCTGTAGGAATAGTATACTTAGTTATTAACTGATTTAGTAAGTACTAAAGAAGGATAGGATTAGTTACAATAGTACTAGGGGTTATCTGTATATAAAGGATTAGCTTAGATAGATTTTATGGAAGAAGTTGCGGCTAATGTCATGGGTAAATATCTAATAAATCCTGAAAAATATTCAAATAATGAAACTTTTGAAGCATTTAGAGCATTTCTAGAAAAAAATACTTTCCATCAGGATTTATCTGAAAATATTATAGATTTTTCAGATTCTATTAGTATGTATGATGAAAATTCTAAATTAAAATAGTATGAAATAAAAAAAGCTAATAAAACTAATACAGAAAGACTTTTAACTAATTATATATAGCGTAATATGGGTAAACAAATTATGGAGGATTGTAAATGAATTGTAAATATACTTATAAAGGTGTTTAGTATAATAACTATTGGGGATTGCGAGAAGCTATTTTAAATGAAGAATCTTAGGATTATAGAAAGACTACTGGTTTACTAGCTTCCGCAGATACTAGATAGTCAGATGTGAGAGAAGCTATAGAATTAGTTAAATTAGATTTTAATTTATCACAAGATGATGGAGAATTAATTGTTACTGATTCTACTATTAGTGGTAAATATGATATATAGCACTATATAGATAGTGAATACTTTGAACCTGAATAGAAATTTTATAAAAAGAAAAATAGAGAAGAATATAAAAGAGTATGTTTAGAAAAAGGTATGACTGAAGAATAGATAGAACTTCAGTTTAAAAATGAAAAAACTATTGGTGCTGACGCCTATGCTATACATGACATTATTAATAATTTAATTTTAAATAGTGATACTGAAGAAGCTTGGCAATATGCTACTGTTAGTTTTATTAATAAAAGAATACAAGAAGCTAATACTGGTACTGGTAGATTTATGTCTATCTCTGATTTAGAATTTAAATAGAATATTATATAGGCATATAAAAGACTGAAACCTTTTGCTGCATAGATTGCAAAACAGATTAGAGAATCTAGACATTAGGCTTTTCTTAATAATAAAATTGATAAAGTTACTTCTAAAATAATTAAAAATATAGGACTATCTGAAAAATTACCTAATGGTATTACTTTATTGGGACATATTGATAGTGTAATTATTGATAAAGACGGTAATATAGATATATATCAATATAAACCATCTGCTGATATGCACGAAGTATGGGCAGAAATGAAATAGAAAAAATTTAATTTAGAAATGGCATTTTTAAGAAGAATGCTTATTTCTAAATTACAAGCTAGAGGTATGAAAACTAGTGATATTCATATTAATATGCATTTAGTGCCTATATTTATGAATTATGATGCTAATATGGATCTTAAAGATACCACCTTTAGATAGCCTATAGATGTAATGGTTAAGTTTGGTAAATATGACTTAGCTCAAGAAGATGATATAATTAACTAGGAAATTCCTATAAAAAATATGTTTATAGGAGATGTTAGCGATGAAGTAGACAAAGGAAAATCTCATACAGATGTAATGTTCAATATAGAACATTTATATAAGCATAAAATTGAGGATACTGTTAATAGTTTTATTAAATATTAGTATAAAGAAAATGGGGAAGGTAGAATAAAAAAGTGTCCTCCTGATTCAGAGTACTCTTATGAAATAAGATTAAATGGTAAGGCTGTAAAATATATTAAAGAATCTACTTCTCCTCTTAGACATAACGAAGAAATAGATGAATATCTAACTAACTATTTTAATTCAGAAGAATATCAAGCTGATTAGGTACTTAGAACGTTAATAAAAGAAATCAAGGTAGCTAGACAAACTAATACCATGGATTTTTCATCTTTTAAAAATGCTTAGCCTATAATAATGCAAGCATTATTTAAATATTTATTACCTAAAGGGTTCTTAGAATCTTAGAATTATGAATGGGATATAGTTGAAAATGAGGATTTAATTAATCAACATATATTACTCTTTAGAAGTAAGAGCGGACAAGTAGATGCTTTAGTTTTATCTACATCTGATTTATATAAAGTAAATGAAGTTAATGGTAGTACTAATATAATGAATAGTTACTTATCTGACGCTTAGTCTGGAGAGCTATTTAATTATGATTGTTCTTATGGACATATTGAATAGATAAATGCTTTAAATATATTAAATCAAGTGTTACCTCAAATAGGTGAAGATTATAAATTAGGTAACATACAAGTCATTTCAGCCTTCCGAGGAGGTCAATAGATGTCTTCTACTTTTTCTAATTTAATTACTAAGTACTATAATCCTATAGTTGATTTAGTTAATGCTAATAATGAAGGATTAAATATGCAGAGTAATTTTGGTAATTTTTAGTATGTAGATGACTATTAGCTAATCTTAGATTATGCTAATGACTTACTTCAGGAATCTACTTATGCTGATTAGTCTGCTATTAAAATTAAAACTAAAGAAGCTTTAGAAAATCTTTCTCAAGCAAATACTGACGCTGCAAGACGTGCTGCTCTTAAATCTTTCTTAGAATTTTTATAGAATGAGTATCAAATAAAAAATATAGCTAAAACTAATAATTTCAGTAGTTTAGACTATAACTAGAAATTTTTATACGAATTATATAACTAGGCTTGTTATGTTTATAATACTTTAAATGGAGTATACACAGAAACTCAATTTAAACCTCTTAGTTCTCTAGAATCTTGGTTTGTGAGTCCTACTGATATCTCTGATAACAATTATCGTGCAATTACTAGAGTAATTAATAAAACTATTAATTTAGCTAATGAGGAAATAATGAAATAGTGTATACCTATTTAGAACTTTGTTAGAGAGTATTTTAAAGCATGTGGTTATACAGAATTAGAAGGTTCTTTAATAGGTGATGAAAATAAATATTTCCTTCCCTTATTTGAACAAGATTCTTATGGCAATCCTACTATGATATTTAAAAATCCTTTTACTAGTGTAGAGTTAAAGGAGCATGAAAGGTTGTTTTTGAAGAAAGCATTATTTCATTTTGCTAAAATAACCAATAAAATGCATAATAAAGAGTTTACTTATTCTAGTTATGAAGATCCTAATTTTAAAAAATTATTAGATACAGATCCTGTATATTTAAGGGCGCCTCTTATGAGAGGTTCTGGAACTTTATCAGCACGTTCTTTAAAAGATAAATGGAATCATTTAAAAGAATTAGTATAGAATCCTCTTGATACTTTTACAAAATATTAGATGGATTTAGACAAATAGTCTGGATAGAATGCTACGCTAGATTATCTCATGTCTTAGGGAGTAAAAAATCCATTTTCCTCCAGTATGAGTAGTGATGATACTCTTCGGTAGGAAATGTTGGATACTCATGATTCTTCATTTTGGGAAATAAACATACCTGCATTATTATATAGTTATGTTACTTAGGAAGAAAGAACTAAGTAGTTTAATAATGCCTTAATATTAATTTAGTCTATATTATTTCATACAAGAGCTTTATCTATTAACGCTAACAATAAGGCATATTTAAATTGGTTTGAAAAAGAAGTTGGAAAATATTTAAAAGTTAATATCTTTAGAGAATCAATTCTAGAAGATACTTCTAAAAAGATATTTTCAGTAGTTAATCCTTTAAAATCTTTAATATCTAAAATATTTTTAGGATTTAATTTTAAATCTATGGTACGTGATACTTTAGAAGGATTTTAGTAGAATTATATAAAGATTGCTACTAAATAGACAGATTTGACAGCAGATAATCTAACTAAAGCTTATAGTTATGTATTTAAAGGAAGTTTTACTAATGTTAGAAGTGTTACTTTATTAAATTAGTTATGTATTTAGTATGGTTTATCTAATTTGGACTTTGCTAACATAGCCACAGGCTTAAGAACCGATAGAAGTGGTGTTAGTCATATAGGGGATATTATGTATACTACAATGAAACGTCCTGATTTCTTAAATAGAATGACTTTATTTGTAGCAAGAGCTTTATAGGATGGAGTAATAGATATTGATAGTACAGGCAATCTCACTAAAGATAGCGCTTTAAATATAACTAAAGATGGCGAACTTACATATGACGCCACTTCAGATAAGAGATTTATAGACTATTTTAAAGGAACTAAAGGTTCTGAGAAATATTTATAGGCTAAAGCAAGATACTATGCATCAGTGCGAGGGTATAATAAAGATCATATAGAAAGCCCTATTGAGTATATGGATAATAAATTACCAATGCCTTATTCTCTAACTGAAATTGATAGAATTAAAGATTTTGCAAATCATATTTATGCAAATTATGATTTGAATGGTAAAGCTATGTGGGAAAATATGGCTATAGGTATGGGATTTGGACATTTTACTACTTATCTAAATGCTACTATTGGAAATTATTTTTCTAAAAAGAGATTAGTAGCATCAGATAAATTTGAGTAGGAAACTATAAATGGTAAACCTTTATTTATAAAATCTGATGGTACTTTAACTTTTGAACAATCTGAGGACTCTGTTCCTGCTATAAAAAATATTCCTATAGTAGTTCAAGGTATTATGGGAACTTATGGAACTTTATTTAAAACTCTAATTAATAAACGTTCTTTAACAGAGTGCCATAAATATTTGCAAGCTAATCCTTAGGAATTTAAAAATTTTATTAAAGGATTATCAGATTTAATTTATTTTGCATTTATGACGATTTTGTTTAAGTCAGTATTAGTTCCAGGATTTGATGCCTGGTATAAAGATGAGGCTAAGAAAAATATAGTATTAGCAGGACTTAGTAAAGGAATATTTAAAGGCGCATAGCAGTCTCCTAGTAATTTCTGTGGACCTTTTAGTGTAGTATCAGCTTCAGGAGATATAAGTGTGCCAGTATACACTTATCCTGTTACTGAATTAAAAAATATGTTTACTATGGCAACTAATCCAAACTTCTTAGATGATCCTATTAAGTAGCTCTCTATATTCACATTATCAAGTATTCCAGCAACTAGTATGTTCGCTTAGGCTTTAAAAGTAAATAATAATAGTAATACTTAATTAAAAAAAAATAAGGGGCGTAACCCAGGATTTCTCCTGAGCTACGCCCCTTTAAATGTTTAATACCAATATAAGGTATTAATTAAATTATTTTCTTCTACTAAATCTTGTAATATACTGATATCTATTTTTCCCACCATAGTAATTTTAGCATGTGGATTATTAAACAACTCCGGATATATTTCTTCTGTATAAACATATCCTTGATCAAAATAATCACAGCACTTTTGTGCTTCTACTACATTTATGTCTAATAAATTTATTTTAAACATTAGTCTGTTATTTCTTCAGATTCTTCAACATAAGTATCTCCTGATGATTCATACCATTCATCTGCCATTTCTCCTTCCCACCAATTTTCTTCAGCTTCTTCTTGGGAGTTGGCTTCTACAACATAAGATATATATCTAATTACATCTTTACTAGTAGTTACTAAATACTTAGGCATTTAATTTTATTTTGTAAATCAGTTATAGTTCCATTATTTTGAATAATCTTATCAAAAGTATAATCATCTAATGCTGTCTCACTAATATGGTCCATTAATGTAATATTAGGTCTCTCTACTCTCCATACTTCTCCTCCTAAATCTTTTATCATTTTAAATTCATTAGGATAGCGGACATCTGGAATTAAGATAGTATCTATAGATCCATTCTTTTTAATAGCTGCAATCTTACCAATCATAATATTTACCCAAAAATCTTCAGTAATACTTTGTCTAAAAGCATTGCCAACATCTTGCAGCAAATTTCTGACAGTATAACCTTTACCCATCCAAGGAATAGTTAACTTCTTAGTCTCTTGTAGAGACATATCATAAGTACCAAATGGTATAAGTAATCCTTGGCAACAATCTTTTAAAGAATCTGCAAAATGTAAAGTAGTACAATGTGCTTTACTAAATCTACTATAATAATTAGCTACAGTGTCTTTACCTGAAGTAGCTTTTCCAGAAATTCCTATTATTACCATGTATCAATATCAGTTATATTTTTTTCATTCTTACAAACATTACATCTTATTCTTACAAAAATACCTAGTCCAAAAGGTGATAATATATAGCTAAATTTTGGACAACCATTAACTCCTGAATAAGGAGTGTCACACTGCTTATTATGTTCTTTTATAAACTCTTTAGCTGCTTGACACTCCTTATCTGATAATTTAAAAACCAATCTTTCTTTGTTCTTTTTTATCGAAATCTATTTTATCTCTGTTATAAATCTCTGCTAAAGTTTCAGCTTTATCATCTCCACATATAGCCTTAGTTTTATCTTTATTTAGAGCTTTAAACTCATATTTTACTTTGAGTCTTCCAGGTCTTAACAAAGCTTCATCTATATCTGTTAATGCTGCATTAAAAGTACATAAAAATCGTATGTTTAAAGCATCTCCAACTAATCCATCTGTAATATTTAGAAGAGAATTAATTAATGGATTTTCATGAGTATCTCTACGTTTTAATACATATTCACAATCTTCCATTATGATTACAGCATTCCTTAATCCTAAAAGAAAAGATAAAAATTGTCCTGAAATTATATTTTGTAACATAGAAAAATCCATTATATAAAAATTAGTATCAGAACAATCATAAATAAGCTTTTTTATAAGGCTCGTCTTTCCACTTCCAGGAATTCCGAACATTAGCGCTAAACCAGAACCGTCTTTTTCACAAAACTCCTTATATTTATCATAAGGTAAATCATCATTGTAGTTCTTTTTTACATCAATATCAATATTTCTAGAACTTGTACATTCCGTAGTACTGAATCCTGTATTAGTAGATACTACTAAATCATAAGTTACAATTTTATCAGTATCCTCAGGTAGTGGTTTTACAAATTCTAAAAGTTTTTCAGCTTGCTTATAATCGTTATAATTTACTTGAATATAAGTACTGAATATTTGAACTTCTCCATATGCTGTAAAATAATGACCTATCTCATCTTCATCAATATAAATTCCATAATCTACATTATCAGAAAATTCCTTTATGAAGTACTCTTGATAAATACGAGGACTATCAGTTACACTATCTAATTCTAATTTATCTTTATGTTCTACTACTCTAGGATTAAAAGCATTTAAAAGTTGTGCTTTATTATCCTTATTTAATATTATAAAATAAGCACGAATATTACTATACATAGCGTACATCACTACTGGTTTAAATACAGTATCATGTACTTTATATAAATCTTTTAATGTTGCCTCTATTCTAGCTTGTATTGTATTACTGTACATTAATATAAAATATTGTTAAAGATTTATCGAAGCTATTTTTATTAACTCCTAAAATATCTATATTAGTTTTTCTATTAGAGTATATCGCAGTAACTCCATTGAATTCTGGCATAGTATTATAGGATGTACTTGAAGACAGTCCATCCATAGCATCAAAAGGTTTTCTTTTATATGATAAACTAATAGGAATTGATTGGTTCATTATTTTCGTCCTAATCTAATTAATTTATAAAATTTTTCATCTAAGTTCAATTGTATGACTATATCCATTAATAATGATAGTTGGATGCTTAATTCTAGTATAAATAGACCTGTATTAACTACTGGACATAATACTAAAAATAATGTCCAAGGCTTTTCATCAAACAAGTCATCATCGTATCTAATACTTAATATAGCTCCTATAATTGATGCTATATATATTATAATTAAAATAGTCATTTCATTTCAGTTAATTCAATGAATTTTTGGTGCATTGGTTTAGCTATTTCCTGAGCCATTGGGTGTGCATCTTTAGCATCTCTACGGTAAAAAAAGTTTTCCCAGGAATCTTTAAATCCACAAGAGATAAGTTCAGATTTAATGCCTAGAGGAAGTACAGAACGAGCCTGCTGAGGTGTCCACTTTCTATTGTTAATTAAATGTAAATAAGTTAATTCTGATTGAACTAGACTATTTAAAAATAAACCTTCATCTTCCCCTATATTATAGTATTTACCTATTTCATCACTTCCTACACATTCCACTCTAATATCTGGAGAATTTTTGCTAACCATAATACAATGGTTATATTTTCCTTCTGGTACATCTAACCAGCATGGCTTAATAAAAGTAACCTCACTACCAAATTTTTCCTTAGAATAATTCACATATCGTGTACTTTCAGCCAAATGGGACAATCCTACATGAGTTCTAAACTCGTCCATAACTCCACGATCAAGAATCATGTGGATTGTGTATCTTTTAGGATAGAATGGACTATCAGAGAAATCTAAGTATTCAGAAATTCCCCTGTCATATTTACATAATTCCATATAGTATCTATAATTAGTAGTTATATAACAATTGTCTTCAGTATCTATAATATTATACTTAATCCAGTAATCATTATAAACTTTATTCATAAGAAGAAGAGTTTGTAAACATTTAAATTGTGCAGTACTCATTTTAAGATGGACAGTACCAAATTCAAGAGGTCTATCATGCCCTCTAGATTCTAGCATATTTACAAACTTCTCATAAGAGGTATCTGTAATTTTATCTTGACTCTTGTAACTAATACGGGCACAATACTCAATATGTTTATAAATATCTTTTAAAGTGAAACCTTTCTGGTTTACAAATTGAAAACTTTGCTTAATTAATTTCATTGTTTAATATTTTTGATTTAAATTCCTTAAAATATAATTTCTCAGCATTTATTCTAGCTTTTATAGTATCTTCCTTTATATTAAAATATCCAAGAAATATACATTTACCTTTATACTGAATATCTGCGTACCATTTATTTCTTCTATTATCAAACCTTACTCCTAATATCCCTGAAGTATTATTAGTTCCTAATTTAGTTCTATTACTTGTATTTTCTCTATTTGTACAAATTCTAAGGTTATTTTTCCTATTATCTAGAGTATTTCCATTAATATGGTCTACACACATATCTTTAGGTGCTCCCAATATAACTCTATGTAAATATTCTTGTTTTGAATTTTTTACATAGTTATTTTTATCTATACACCATTTGTCTGAAGATATTTTTCCTATATCTTCAGTATCTATTAAAGCTTCTGCATTTTTATTGTATAGAACTATTTTAGCCATATCTGATTCTAATATAATTTCATTAGGATCAAATTTAGTTCTATTTAATACCTTGCCATAGAAGGACAATATTGCGCATCAGAACCAACAGAATTAGCAAACCTATTATTTAAATATTCACAGCAAATATCTTCTATAGCGTATAGCTTAGCTCGAAAATTATACTGTTCAAAGTCACTCTTTAAACCACCTTGATTAGTTACTATAAAGAATTTTTTAAGATTAGGTAACTTTTCTACAATTTTATTTAATACAGGAAGTTATATTCTAAAATCAGTAATGTCTTCAGGAAATGTTTTACCTGAAATAGTCTTAATTAAAGTACCGTCCAAATCAATAAACAGTACTTTTTTAGTTTCAAAATCAATCATCTAAATATTGTTTAAGTAACACTTCATCAGGTGAATCATCCAAATATTGCATGGCTTCACCATAATTTATCCAATTATCTACTCCCACTCTTCTAATGTTGATAATTTCTCAGAATTCTTAATTAACTTTAAAAGAGTATCCTTATCAATTTTTACAATATTACCTATATCAGTAATAGATACTTACTATTACCCCATGGGATAGATTCTTCTTCTCCTTTCTCATTTACAGGAACTTTACTTCTCTTCCAACAAGGACAAGGCATACTTGTATCCATTTCTAAGGCATCATGTACTGAGCAAAAGTTATTTGGATCGTTTACAAGATACTTGAAAGTTTCTTTTACCTTACACATTAAGCAAGAATATTTTTAAGATTAGTTACAAAATTATCTGCCTGAGCTTTGATACTCTCAATATCTTTAATTTCATTCTGTAACTCTTTAATAGAACTTTCTTTAGATGCGATTTCAGTATTCATTCGCTCTATAAGGGAAGCGGTTTTATCGTGAGTAGACTGAAAAGCAGATTTAATACTAGAAAGTTCGTCAGTAAAAGTCTTATTATAAAACATAACAAATATTATTAAAATTATAAAAACAATTTATCTAAGGATATAGATATACTATCCCATTTACTATAGTAGCTACTATACAATATATTGCAGTAGCTGTTATAATTTTATCTGAAGAAGCTTTTGTAATTAACATAACTATTAAAGCTATACCATAAATAGTTACAATAATTATATCAATTATTAGAAGCCCTAACATCATCATGATAAAGTACTGATGGATTATCTTTGTGTATATCTATATTATCTAATTTAGCTATAGCTACCTTCTGCTTAAATTGTCTTAAGTCAAATCCAAGAGTAATTACATGAATGCCATTTACTGTAGGAACATAATATAATATTATATTTGTGTAAGGTCTACATTCCCTAACTAAATCTAAATATTTATTTATAAGACCCCAATCTTTAGTATCAAAATCTAATATCCATTTAGATTTATAATCAGTATTTCTTCTTTGACCTATTGCTTTAGAAACACATTTAAATAACTTTTTAGAATTACATTCTATAGCTTCTAGAGCCTCTCTAATTATCTCGTATTGTACTTGTTTACAATTTCTAGGATTTACCCAAAAATAGGCATGAGCATTAAAAGTTTTACATAATGTAACTATTTCTTCTTTTTTATTTAAAAAAGATTTTTTATCAAAGAAATGATAATCTTTAATTACATTATTATTACTACCTACATTACAGTCTTTTTTTCTTTGTATTACTTGTACAAAGTAAAAATCTCCTTGGTCTGAGAGATTATCAAACCAAGGAGCAAATATATTAAAATTATCTACCACTTAAAGGATACATATAATTAATTTACTCATTCTTTTTCTAAATCAAAATCATCAATGCTCCATCCTTCACTTAAAAAGCGATTTTGCAAAGATTTACTAATATCTTCAATATTAGTTGTAGAAATTTGTTTACTTATACAAAAACATATTGTATAATCTTCTTCTTTTAAAGGAATATCTGTATTAAGATTATCTAAAAATCTCTCTTCAGATTGCATCAACGTTGGTGAATTACTAGCCATAATTAAAATCGTTCAATATAATCAGCTTCAGGAAATGTTGCATATACATCATCCCACGCAGCATCTACTTCCATTTCATCATCTTCGTCATAATGATTAGAATACTGAGTTCTAGAACCATCTTTATTAGTTATAATAAATGTCATATATTTATTACATATTTATCAACAAATTCTCCATGAGTTTCACAATAATCTAATTGTTCATACTCGCCCATTCCAATACAAGCAACTTCTACAAATCTTTGTAAAACTCCTTCGGAAACTTTATCTATTAATTTATGACAAATTTCTTTTTGTTTGTCGTAATCTATATCAACGAATTCTTTGCCGTCGATATCTAGTGAATAGTCGTTACAAGTGTAAGTTATTTCCATTTTAATGAATCCAGTAATTAGGTAATGTCCCATCTTTACATCTAGAGATATCTGCATCTAACTTACACCTAGTACAAAATATTTCTCCTGCTCTAACCATAATAGCATGAAGTCTAGTAGCTACTTTTTCAGCTATTTTTATAGGTGCTTCACAATTAATCTCCACATATTGTTACGAATATATCGATTCCATATATTCTCCTATATTTTCATATAGGTTCGGACTATATCTTATAAAAATCTCCACTTATAAGTTAACTGCCTATTAGTAAGATTTTCATCGATGCTTTTCACCTGCTCTTGCAGCTTACTCCATTTCAGGATAGTCTCTGAACTCCATAATTTATAAGAGTAACAATTTAATGGATAACGTGATAGTATTTCACTAATAATATTAGCTCCTTCATATTTATTAATTCCTAAATAATACAATTCTTTTCCTCTTTTTATATCGTGCCTTAAACTAGCTTTAATGCCTAAGGAATCAAACCATGGAATAAAAATTTCTTCTTGTATATACTTTGGGAACTTTTGAGTATTTAAATTATAATATAAATCTCTTTTATGAAGGCTGCCATTATCATAAAACCATAATGCTAACCCAAGTAAATCTAAGTTTTCAATAACATCTTGAACAGTAAATTCTTTAAACTCAAATAATTCTGGGTAAGCTCCCCCATACATAGTATATATAGGAGTTTGACTATAACCATTTCTTTCTTGGAGTTTAATATTTCCTTTACCTAATAATTTCTTTTTAAATTCTAAATATTCAAGATGCTTACAATTTGTGGTATAAATATAACTGCCACTATTTGTAGTAGATATACATCCATCACCTAACAGTCCTGTTAAAAATACTTGAGTTTGTTCTCTTGTAAAATTATAAAGCTGCTTATTGTCCATTTCTTTTAACTGAGGTAAAATCATATTTAATATTTTTACTGGTTTATTATTTCAATAATTTAGTAATTAAATCTTTAGGAGTTTCAAGCAATTAACATCGTTTTACTACGACAAGATTATTTATCGTAGGGGGTAACAGTAATTAAAACCTTATTAAAAAGATTATTTTCTACTATCCATTTAAAGAAATAAATCATACTTACTTTATAACATAAAGCTCCAGTATGTTGTATTCTATAATTTATACTATTCCTTTCACACTCACCTTTTTTCTTAAAGAAATCTCGTACTTCTTGTACTGTATCACAGTTAGGAGATTCTCGCTTCATTTCTCTATAATACTTCCAAAATTCCCTATCTTGCATTTTTTCCTGCATTGAACGTAGAGATTCAAAGTCATATATATGTGCTCTATATTTACTTATAGGATTTAAAAGTATATAGCCTTTTTCCATTACTATTTTTCTACAATACTCTTGATATTTAGCTAATCCTGAGAAACCCGACATATAATTTTCATATATTTTTTTAGCTTCTTCTATAGAGATACCTAAATTTCTATGTATAGTATTATAGTCCCCACCATAATTGAATCCAAACTCAATTTTCTTAGCTAGCTGTCTAAGATGGTGATACTTTTCTTTAATTTCTGTTATTTTTGTATCTCTTGGTATTTGATCAGGATAACTCATATAAGCAGTTAGAGCATGCAAATCCCCACTTCCTTCCATTAATTCATGTATTAAAGCTTTATCATTAGAGATAGAAGCCATAATGAAACTTTCTTGCTACGTAAACACGCTGGACTATACCTCAGCCATGATAAATTTAATCATTTATTTTAGGCTCCTCGTTTCTAGTCTCTGCACCTTCCTTTATTATAAGGCTTGGCTCAGTCTTTGATAATGCCCGTTCATTAACTGAATTTACGAGGTTTTCACCTGTAAGTTTCCTTACAAGGGGGCCAAATTTTTCATATTTTCTTTTTAGAAAATAATGAGCATTATGATATAAACTATAAAACATTTTTAACACATTCTCTGATTTATTTACAGATAGATTATACACAGGATTTTTAGATCCTTTAGACATATTTATATGTGAAGATATATTTTCGTTATTTAAAAATAACTGTATTTGCTCTAAAAATTTCTTACATCCAGAAGTAATTAGAATTCTTAAAGTAGTATGATTATTCATACTAGCTATACAGCCATCTCCATCTATAATACCTCTTAACACATCCCAATTAATATATTTTAATTGTAAATCAAATGTTTTTCCCGGAACTATTCCAAATGTAGTTAAATATTGTGCAATATCTGGGTTTCTAAAAGCTATACGATATTGCGGAACTTTAAACACCTTATGAATAGAAGTAGTAATATTGCACTTATTTCCTAAAAATTCATTCCAATAAGACAATAATTCTTTATTTTCTTCACTAAAATCTAATACAATTCTATTTCCAGTAACACATCCGTTAGTAGCTAGTAATCCTAAAAAATAATCGAAATCTCTAGTATGTTCTTTACTTTTTATGTCCTCTAGTTTTACTTTACGTTGAGCTACTCCATAAGTACGAATATCAATATTATTTCTTAGTAGTATTCTTCTTATAGTTGTGTTATAAGTCCCATATATTTTAGCTATCTCATTTGTGTTTTTATTTTCTTCCGTATATAATCTTATTATTTCTAACTCTTTATCCCTAGAATATTTTTTAGGCGAAGTTACCGCCTTCTTTTTTCTAAGAGAATATCCCGCTTTTTTAACATATCTACCTACTGTAGAAGCTCCTACTCCAGTAATTTCAGATACTTCTTTCTGTGACTTACCTGATAAATATAAAGTTACTACTTCTTGAATTTTTTCTTCACTATATTTTGCCATATAAAATAAATTTTATATGTTATATAATGAATAATCAAGATTATCCAAAGTATAATATGTTAAAAATGTTATAGTTTATATGTTTATTTTTTACCCGAGTAGTCTATTGAAATCCAAGAGTTACCTTTCTCTGCGATAAAACAACTTCTAGTTTCTGGGTCTGCTGGAAGATTAAGAAAATTCACATATTCTATTTTAGCATTCTTATCTTTTCCACCACTAGATATTCTGGCAGTATTAGTACCTAACTGGTTAAATTTAGTATATACTCTACCAGTTTCAGGATTTATTTGATCTAGCCAGTTTTGTCCATAAGTAGAGCATACTTTTTGAGCTTCCTTATAATCTAGATAAATAGGAAGAATTTCAAAATCCTTAGCTTGAGGCTCTAATAATTTAGCATCTACAGAATCTTTTAATTTCTTTGTTTTACTATCTATAGTAGAAGTATTTATTCCAATAGCTTTAAATAATGGAATTACTTGAGCTGCACTATTCCAATTTATAGTACACTGTGGGTCAGTATTAAATCCTGAAAATAAATCTCCTTGTAAATCTACCTTAGTAAATCTAGAATCATTTCCATAGTGTTTTACTACCCAATCATTTAATTTAGTTAGAGCAACCTTTAAACGTTTAGCATCTTTTACCATTTTAGTTTTCCATTTTTCTACGTCTAATTTTACTCCACACCATTCCATATAAGCCAATGGAATAACAAATCTATTCTCTAATTGTACTGCTTTTACCAAATCTTCTTTTTCTAGTGCTTTTATTTGGGCATTCATTAAATCTTCCAAATCTACTACATCATTAGCTGCATAAACTATTACTTCTTCAGTTAGACCAACTTTAGTAATTTTACCTCGAACAGTTTTATCCATATATTTATTAAGATACTTGTATTCAAGAGTCTTTAAGTCAGCATGGAAACTACCTTTAGGATATCCCAAATATCTAATCTTTTCAGCTAACATTACATCCCATACTTTAGATAATATAATGTTATGTTTAAAGAAGAATTGAGTATCAAATTTAGCATTAGCTAAAATATATAGAATAGTAGAATCTTCTAATATATCTTTATATTCCCAAATGTTTATAGTAGTGCAATCAATTACTACTTGATTTTCTTTAGTACCTATCTGAACTGTTAGTAATGCTTTAGTATGAGGATTTAACCCCATAGTTTCAGTATCTAATCCTCTAATTTTTTTCATAGAATTAATAATTTCCTTACTTCTTTCTATGGAAATACATTCATATTTAGAAGATTTGAATAAAGCTTTAACCTTGGTAACTAAATAAATCATTTAAATGTTTTTAAGAATTTTTCTTTTTCTAAGTTTCTTGATTGCTTCTTTCCTAATTTGTCTGATACGTTCTGGTGTACACCCAAATAAAGGAGATATAAGTTCAGGAGTATATTCTTGCCCAGTAAATCCATAGCATAAAATTATTATGTCGTGTTCTTTATTAGAAAGTCCATTTAAAACTTTGTTAATAACATTAGTCTTATAAGACTGTTCTATATTATTATCTGCTAGAGGACTATTATTGTTTTTAACAATGTCTACTAAAGTAGAATCTCCGTCATCATCATTACTACCTAATGGAGTGTCTAAAGACATACATACTTTTTTAGCATTTATAGCTCCATTAATTTGTTTCATAGTTTTACCAGTAGCTTCTTCCAACTCTTCATCTGATGGAGGTCTATCCTCAGTTTGCCAATATTTATTTATAACTTTAGCAGCCTTATTATAAGTAAGTTTTTGACTTACAGGAACTCTAACAGTATCTGCTTTATAATGAATAGCTCTACGAATAGCTTCACTTATATGCCATACAGCATAAGTTATAAATTTAACATTATATTCACTTTTATATAAGCGGCTAGCATGAATAAGACCTACATTTCCTTCAGCTATTAAATCCGATAAAGGTAGTCCTTTATTCTGGAACTTTTTAGCTACAGTTACTACAAACTTTAAATTAGCATTTACTAATTTCTCCCAATCTCCAGTGTCAGCACATTCTTTCTCTTCCTCTAAAGATAATGGGGTAGAATGAGTAATGTTATTTAGGTAAGCTTGTAGTGCTTCACTATCGTCTGTAATTAAATTATACCCAGCCATCTTTATGCCATGTTTTAGTTAAATAACCTTTTGTGTAAGTCCTATAAAAAGTACACATATATTCATTTGGATCTAATTCTTCTGGCAATTCATCACACTCATAAAATTTATCATGATATAAGTAACAATTAGTTATTTCAGTACCATCATAAGGTTTATACGGCATATTAGAATAATCTATTATATTATATAAAGTATCATCTACATTCATATAATCTGTAACATAGATTATTTCATCCGGAAAATTTTCTCGCAATTTATTAAAGTCAGTAGATATTTGTTCTACATGAGAGCCAAAATGAGAATCCTCTATAATAAAATAAATCATTAGTCTTCTTTTATTAAGGTTTGATCAAATTTTATATTATCTACAGAAACTACTTCTGTGCAGAAAGAGCATGATGATTTAATAGCTTCTGATATAATCTTAGATAATTGATTAATAACTTCTTCAGGAAGTTTTCCAATGAAGTTTCTTTTATCAGTTCTAATCTTAGCAGGTATTATTGGTTGAAGACTTGTTTGTCTAATTTTAATAACTGCATCGTAGGATACTGAATAATCTTTAATAGGAGAAACATATTTAACTTTAGGTTTACTCTCTACCACTGGAATTGATACCTTCTTTCTTGGCATATTTCTTAGTTGTTTCATATTCACACATTAACATTGCAAAAGTACTAGCAAGCGATTCATCGTCTCCAGTATTCCACAGATAGTTAAAGGCGTGGAAAAGCTCATGATAATATGTGTTAAGAATACATTCTTTGGATAAAGGCTCACCATTATGTTTAAATATTTTGACTCTGATGATCTGCTCATCATAATCAAATTGTCCATATAATGGGTCGTTGTCGTCGTATAATTCTTTGTATAATTGTACTTTAAAGGTGTGACATCCGAGAGTAAAGGTCTCCGGAATGTATGGTAATTTTTCATTAGCTATTACGTCTTTCATTTTAAATGTCCAAGTATAATGGTTTATAAATCTCTTTATAGTTATTATCTACTATAGATACGTTATATATTTCAGTATTATCTAATTTTAAATATTTGTCTTTGCAAGTATGTAAATGCCCACAAAATACATATTTAGGTTGTACTCTACAAATAGCATCTGCTAAAGATTTACCTCCAGCGTGAATAGCTCTTGGATTCCATCGACTAGGAGGTAATAAATCTAAATCCCCTAACATTGGAGTATCGTGAGTTAAAATTATATCAGTATCTTCTGGAATATTATCATAATAACCTTTTAACCATTCTTCACTCCGCGTAAATGACCAGTTACCGAACTTATGGCAGAGAGGAGAGCCATATATTTTATAATGTTCAAAACTCCTAGCTACATATTCATAAGTAGTTCCTGACAAATATGTAAGTTTAAAATCAGTTTTAGATTCTACTGCATGAATTATAAAAGAGGCTTTTTCTATAAGTGTATCGTGATTGCCTGCAACCATAATAACTTCATCACAAGGAAGAGAATCAATCCATTTTGTAAACTCATCTAAAAACCATAAGGTAGATTCAACATTATCAAATTGAATATTTAAAGGAACAATATCTCCTGCTAATAATACTAACTCACAGGGCTTAATTTTTGGTAAATGACCATGGAGGTCACTTAGTACACAAATTTTCGTCATTATAATAAAGAATTTTTTATTTCATTATATAAATGTTCATCATATTCACTTAATACTTCTGAATTTATTTCTTTTATAATAGGATATAAGATATACCAATAATATTTAACATCCAAAATATCTATAAAAGCATTTATTTGAGCTCCATATTGAGGGCAATTAAGTGAAAATAATTTATAAATACTGGGAAATCTTTGTCTATCTGCTATTTGCCAATCTTCTATAAGAATTTTAGCTAATTTATGTAAAGATATATTAGCATATATATAATTCTTAAGTATTCTTCCATTACTTCTGTCAGCTGTAGAGTTCATTAATATAATTGTTTAATAGAGTCATCTAAATCATCTCTTCTAGCTTTAAAGCTAGGCTGCAATGGAATACCATCTTCAGAATAGTAGAAAAATTTACATTCTCCAAAATGTCCTTTATATTCGGTATCAAAATTTTCTACATAATATTCTTTTAAAGCTCTATCTCCCCAAGGCTTAGCTTTAAAAGTTCTACCATCAGGTAATTCCATTATAAATACCATATCTTCAGAACCTCTTAGTCCTAACTCATAATCTACAATCTTAAAGCAGTCATCTTTGTAATTTTTGAATTTGAGCATAATGTTCTTCCTAGACCCGAACTCATACATGCCTTCAGGATCTCTACAAACAACTCCTTCCCAACCTTCAGCTACATATTTATCATGTAATTTCATAATATTATCATATCCAGTAACTTTTACTTGAGGTAATATTTGTAAATGTAATTCAGAATCACTAAAATCTTTATTAGGATTAAATCCAAGTTTAAGATATTTAGCTATTCCAATTAACATTTTTAACCTAGTTTTAAAAGGTATGTTCGGAACCATTATATCATATATAAAATACTGTAATTCATCACAATCTACAGCATTCTTTTCCATTCTAGCAGCACTATTTATTTTAGCTAGACTCCAACCATGTTTATAAAGCTCTCCATCGAGTTTAATTGACGGATGTTCTTTAAAGAATTGAATTAATAGTGGATGTTTTCTTATGTGAGTAGTTCCAAAATCATAATCTCCTCCTCCTCTAGAAGCAGATTTTATTTCTTTACCATTCCAATAAAAAGAACATCTAAGTCCATCCACTTTTCTACTAGCATAATAGTAAGGAGTGTTATCAATAGTTTTCCTAGCCACTTTACTAGCTTGTTTAGCTAACATATGTTTAGGAAAACCATTACCATCAGTATTATATTCAGGAAGAAAGTTTAAAATTATTTTCTCATCTTTATTATCGGGATCTTCTTCAACTTCTTTATAACCTTTATCCTTATATTCTTTAAGTTTGGAGTTAAACTGAAGTTGAGTTTGTTCCCTAAGAGTTCTGCTGACTAATCCTTTCTTTATAGGAATATCTGGATGGTCCAGTCTTTTACCATTTAATTGCCAAGACTGTCTTTTAATAAGATAGGCATGAGCGGAATCACTCCACTCATACCATAGTCTTACACATCTAACTTTACCTTTAGCATCTTTAGATACTAAATAAGCATTTGTTTGAAATTCTTTTTCAAATAAGTCAGACACGATTCAATTTCTTTAAAGCATCATAAAATTGTTCAGGAGTTTCTACTTTTACAAGTTCTCCATCTATAATCCATTCTTTTTCTACATCTTCATATAACCACCATTCTATATCATTTATAGTTTCAACATCATTATTAGCTAAAGCTCTTACTAAATCAGTTATAATAAATGTTGTAGATTCCCCTATAGGAGATTCTCTTAATACACAATTTAAAACATCCTCAAGCTCCTCTAATTTCTTATAATAATTTAAAATATTACGTAAAGAATCACAGAATCTTTCTTTATCGTAAGTTCTGAAAGTATCATAAGAATCTTCTGCTCCTTGTAAATAGTCTGATACTACAGCTTCTACAGCATCTTGATAATCTTTTGAATCTAGTATTGTCTTATTAGCATACTGCTTACCCAATACTTTTAATTTCTTTAAAAAAGATTCTTTATTTATCATTTTACATCAGTATGTCCAAAACCTCCATCACCTCTTTCAGTTTTTTCTAAAGAATCTACTGACTGAAATTTAGCATTAACTATTTTAGCAAATACTCCTTGTGCAATTCTGTCTCCATTTTCTACCATAAACGGTTTTTCCCCATGATTTATGAGAATAATTCCTATATTTCCTGTATAATCCATTTGTTACCCTATAGGCTTTTTATCCTATAGTTCTATAGCTTCTTATTTGCTATAGTTCAGCATATCTTTTCACATAAGTGTCGGGCACTCGTGGTAGTATTATATTTATTCAACTACTATGCGTTACACTACTAATTAACCTTTCGTAATTTAATTAGTTAGCTCGGGATTAGCATCACAGCCTTCCCCGATTTTGTCCGATTTTTTGACGCCGATTATTTGACCTTTTTCATCTCTTATAATTTTCTTAGTATTATTATGAATTTTCCTATGTTCACTAGCTGTTACTATTTGTAAATTTTCTAAGCGATTATCTGTTTTAATTTCGTTTTTATGATGTACTTCATATTCTAATTTTAAATATTTCTTATTATTTATGATTATGAAATACTTATCATCAAATTTATTAGCATTTCGCTCTATTATTAATCTATGTTGAAGCACTCTAGTGCCCTTCACGTTTTTATCATGGGGAAAAGGATGATTTGGGGCATACTCAAGAATATACCCATAATTACTTAGTATTTCTATACCTTTAAATGAAGCATTTTTATCTCCTATTAATCCATATTGAGGATTACCTTTTCCAGAATAATAAATAGCTTTTAATTTATTAGCACACTCTTTAGAGCAAGTTACTCCATGCACAGCTCTTTTAATTTGGGAAGGCTTTCTATATATAGGAATTTTACAATAAGCACATACACAATTTGGTTCTTTATTTTCTTTCAACCAATGTTCATAACAAGAATAAGAACAAAATGTTTTAGGAAATTGTCTAGCAGACTCATTTGGAATAAATTCTTTTTTACAATACAGCTATTTTATCGATTGTTCCAAGGAATTTTAAAAATATTTTTCAGCGTCAATAGTTCCAGGAGTATTCAATACTGTAATACCATACTTTAATGCCAGTCCACTTCTTGGCCTAATTTGTAGTTCATAACCTTCTGGGATAGACATATGTAAATCTGTAGGAATTAATGCTCTACCTCTAGGCTCAATGATTACTTTACCACTTTCTATATAAGCATTAAATAAAAATTTAGGGCAAAGATTAGTTAAACTAGCTCGTAAATCCATACCAGCAGCTTCAGTTGTTTCATACTTAGGAAGTGGATTTTTAGAATTGTTAATTACTGGAACATTAATAGTTGTGCTCATTTAAATAAGATATTAATTTAGAAATTACATTGTCTTTATCTTCTGCATAGAAGGCTTTAATAACCTTATCATCTTTTTTCACTAATGCAAATGGGGTTTGATTACTACCCCATTCTTGCTGTATCTTATAAGCTTTACTACGTTCTACTTTAGAACCTCTATCTAAGAATTGCAAAAAAGCTTCTCCATTATAGGAGTTTTTAAACAATTCTACTAATGCTGGATTATTATGAATCAATAATACATCAATCATAATAGCATAGTTATATCGCTTCTAGTTCTAGACATACTTACATATTGTAATTGTCTAAGAGTCTCTTTATCTTTAGCTCTAAAGATATCTTTCATATCTATAAATACATTATCATAAGAAGACCCTTGAGAACGATGAGTAGTAATAGCATACCCATATTTAAAAGTAGCCTTTCTTATACATCTGCCATCAGTAAATAAATCTTTAGATGTGCAAAAACTTCCCATTAAAGCATAATATATTCCCCACTTCTTTTTTCTATCGTATCCTTGAGAATTTATTGCTTCAGTTCTTATAGTTTCTATAACTATAGCTAAATCTTCATTACATTCTTCTGGAGCTAATAGTGGAATTTCAAAAGAGGCATTGTTATATTCGTCATATAGTTTAACTATATATCCTTTACACTTAGTATAATATGGAACATCAATAATAGTAGAAGTAAATTCTTCCACTATGTAATCCATAGAATTAGTTACTTCATAACCATCTTTTTTGAAATTCTCATAAGCCATTAAAATTTCTCCTTTATGAAGAAAATTATTATCATTCCATAAAAGTTTATGAATAGCTTTATTATAGTTATTTACACGAGCATTAGTATAAGCTAGAATTTTAGTATGTAATATATCCTTAGCTTCTATTTCGTGTTTAAATTCCGAAACTGCTTTTCTGCAAAAATTTTCTAATTTAGACTCTATAAAGAGACTTCCATCTTCACCTTCACAGTTGTCCCACTGTTGTATTGGAGACTCTCTAAGCGTCTGTAAAAGGCCTTTAAGACCACTTTTTTCAGATTGTCTGTATATTTTAGTCAATCTAAATTGATGTTTACATCTAAAGACTTTTGATTGTTCATCTTCTTTTACTGGATTTAACTGAGCATAATCATCACAAAAGATAATCATAGTGCCCATTAAGCTACATTTTTCTACTAATAAATCATATAAATCACTACTTACCATAGATGCTTCATCGCAAATGACAATTCCATCATATGGTATAGACATTTTTTTATCATTAGTAGCAAAGAATCTTAATTCTCTGATGTCCAGTTTAAGAATATCTACTTTAGGAGATAACGCTAACATACTATGAAGAGTAGTTGCATCATAATCATTATACTTTTTAAGTACTAAAGCTGCTTTATGAGTAGGAGCACATAACTTAACTGGGAACCCTTTAGTGTTTATCCACTCTAAAAGAAAGCTAGTGCAGAGCGACTTGCCACAACCAGCAGCGCCTCCTAAATTGATAGGATTTAAAAAGTCTTTTTGTTTGAAATTATCTAATATAATATCAATTATATCGTGCAATACTTGTAATTGCTCTTCTCCTAATGTTATTTGTTTTTCTTCTTCAATAAATCTTAACCAATTATTTCCTTTTACAAAAGGATTATCTATCATACTAGGTCTTTCTGGAGACCCGTCGAAATTATCTATATAAATTAATTCATCACTCATATAAATATATTCTTTCTCCTTTAGGAGTAAGAAATCCCTCAGTAAAAGCGTTTATTTTTTCTTTATTACAATTCTCCCAAGTATTTCTATTTATAGCTTCTTTAAGGGATTTATTATAATAAATTATATCTAAGATTGTCTTCCAATATACATCGTTATTATTAGTTTGAAAAGTTAATAATAATTGATATTTCTTAAATAATTCTAAATTTATTTGAGGAGTAAATTCAAATCTAGGACTATTATATTTATCTTTCCAAGTAACATCATAACTATGTAACTCAATCCATTTATTAGGAAGTCTACAAGGTAATCCTGATATTATGGGTCCAAAATAAATGGAAGGTTTAGGAATTCTAAACCATTTCCTAACCTTCCACCATGTTCTAAGAGGGTTCTCCATCAGCACGTCTTAAATAAGGTATTAACTTTTCTTCTATTGTTCTATAAAAAGACGGACTAACATCGTCATATACCAGAGTCCCATATAAAGCTTGAATAATTTCTTCTTTATTTAATTGCCACTCTTTCACATAAGATAAAGTGGACTTAATAGACATATCAGAATCAGTATGTAAGAATTTTATATAATCAAATATATCTTTAATACTTACATCTAATTCATCTGTTGTGAGATATTGATATGAAATTTTCATGATTCTAAAGATAATTTAGTTATATATTGTGTAACATCGTCTATAACTTCTTTTAGACCAGAATCTGAGGGGTTATTATTTTTATAACCCCGTAATTTTAAAAATCTATAAGTATAAATGCGAGCTTCTGGCATCCATTTATTAAATACTTCTACATTAGATAATGTTGGAGGGAATAAACTTCTAATCCAATCCCAATATTCAGAAGTATCTATCTTTAAAGTTCCTATGAATTTAATTTCCATTCTTTTAATTCATTATTTTCAGTATCTAACACAAATGGTTTACAACAATCTAGCATAGCATATTTATCTGTGATTACAGGTTTAGTTCTACCTCCCCAAGAGTGTCCAAATATTTGATAATAATCCTTATATGGAGTTTGCAGTTGAAAATCTTCTAAATCATTCCAGATACAAGAGCCATATTTATTGTATCCACTTCTAGAATAAGGAATTTGGTCTAATGGACTAAGATTAGTTATATCTATATTATTTAAGTCCTTTAATTCTAAATTATTATAGTCTAACCAATCTTTAGTAATACCTGCATGAGAGAATAAATATTTATGAGGCTCTTTAGTAGTTAAATCTTCATATATGTAATATAATTGAGGATTTAAACTACTAATTAGCTCCTTTACTTCTTTTTGCTCCCAATAATCAAATCTGCATTTACCATTTCCATTGAAATATGGAAGCTCATGATTACCTAATAGGCATATAACATCAGAAATCTTACGTCTATTCTCTACAAAAGCAACTAATTCTTTAAGATTAGTTAAAGATTCTACTTTATCAGGCTCTCCTATTATATATTCTCCATAAGGATCGTGATAATCTCCTAAGAATATAATTTTACCTGTCCAATTATTGCATGGTTCTTTCCAAAATGTTCTCCCATGTAAATCCGGAATTACTAATATTTTACTCACCTAAATACCACTTTTTAAATTTCTCTAAGAATTCATCTTTGGTAACTAACTCTGTAATATCTTCAGCATCTATATCACCATTAGAATAATCATAAGGGGAAGCTTCTTTAATTAATTCCTCTATGTGATTTTCTATATTGTCTTGAATGCCTTCAATAATTTCATCTATATTATCATTTTCATCTCCTATATAAGTACGATATATGTAAAGTAAAGCTGAGTAAAGAGTGTCTTCGTCAACAAATACTTGTCGAATTTCACGCCATATTAAATTTATTATTTTTGAAGTTCTATTAAACGTTTAGTATAGTAATCTATTAATTTATCTCCTGCTACTTCTTTTAGCTGTTCAGCAATATCTTCAGGATACATATTCTCTACAACATCTGATTCTATATCAAAATTTTGTATAAAAGCATCATACCAAGAATCAGATTCACAGAAAATATCGTCTACTATATCTTTAGCAGTAACTTCTTCTACTCCTCCATATGCCTCTATAATATCATCTTGATCGATATAATCTTTAAACCATTCAATTATAGAGTCTACATTATAGCTATATTCACTAGCTACATTTATTTGTTTTTGATATATAAAATACATATTAATATGGCTTAAACCCTTGTTTTACTAACTTACCTTCTTTATATTCAAATGTTCGTTCGCCTCTTACTGAATCATCAGGCTCCTCTCCTTCATAATAGTATTCACCATCTTTGAAAAATATATCATATTCTACGATAGTACAATTATAAGGAAGCCAATCTGCATCTAAGTTTTCTTCACAAGGTATGTAAACATCATATATTGATACAGCTTCTTTAGTAGTATAATAAACATCATCATACTCTTCAAAAGCTTTCAAATTATAAGAAATATCAGTAATAGCCTCACCATCAAATTTTCCGTATAACTTCATTACAGTAAAGATTTAAATATTTTGACAATAGTACTCTTCTGAGCAGTAGGAAATCTACTTTGAACATCTGCAATAACACCTTTAGTATCTTTAATAGTAAGAGTTGTTGCTTCCATTAATTCAGCAATAAGTTCTTCAATCTCCTTCTCTGAAGGTTCTTTAGGCATCATCTCTTTAATACAATCAAGTTCTTTAGACTCTAAACGAGCTAAGTCCTGACGACCTGCATTTGTATAGAGAACTATAGACTTTTCACGCTCTTTAGCCATTTTCTGAAGAACTTTTAATTCGGAAACAGGCTTTTCAGAGTGCTTATTCAGCCTTAATCAATCTAGCAGTTTCCAAAGTAAAATATTAGAAATTTTTCTAGACTTAATAATCTCGTCAATATTCTGTTCTAATTCTGTCTTACTTTCTTTCATCACTAATCGTGATATTTTTATTAACTATCCAGTTTATATTGCTTAGATCAAAACTCATAGAATCTAACTAATCTTCTATCTCACTATCATACATTTGTAATCTAGGTAAGGTATAAATATAAACTTTACCATTGGAATAATCTAACACAATTATGTCATCCATTATTTTTGTTTTCGAAGCGCATTACTAGTGTTAAATAGTTAATGGCTTCTAGTTCATCATTAGATAAAGATATTAATTTACCATTAATATCAATATCATATCCTTCTCCATTAGCCCATTCCGTAAGAGTTATATAGTCGGAATCTTTGCCTCCATATGTGTATTTCTTAAGATCATCAGTAATCTGACTCACCTTCGTCACTTCCATGATTTAACTTATTAAAACCATAAATAATTAATTCTTTAAAATCTTTTTCTTCTTGTTCTGTTAAATCTAAAGGTCTTTCACCTACCCACATAAACTCATAAACTCCTTCATGTTTATTATACTCAAAACTTGCTATAGCATAACAAGTTTCAGAATTTTTAAAGCAGCTTTTATGTATTTTATGCCAAGAAAAGTTTGGGTCTCTATACCAATCATTATCTATTTTTATAAAATCAGACTCATGACCATAATAACAATTAGGCATATATCTATTTATATGGTAGGCTTTAATTTCAGGAGGATTTTTTAAAAGATAGGTGGCGACCTTAAATTCTAAATTATTTATTCGTTTAGTCTCTATCATCTTCTACATTAATTTTACCCTCTTTAATCATAAATTCTATTTCATCTTCTCTGTAACCAAGAACATCACATAAATAAACTTCTACATCATTAATATCATCTGGGACTGTTACTAAGTTAACACTTCCTACACCGTAATTTAAAATTGCACACTCCATAAAACTAAAAAAGGAGGCTTATTCAGCCTCCTTCCAAAATATATCAGTACACCATATCATTATATGGGCATTTCTATCTATCTTATAAAATTTTTGATTAGTATTCGGATTATTTAATGGTCCAAATTGTTTCATATAAGGACCAAGTTTAAGATAATCAAAATTATCAATATCTATAACATTATCAGCTAATTCTTGTTTACCACTATACCATCCAATATGTAATTCGGGATAATTTTCTCTAACCCATTTAGCTAATTTATTTATTTCTTTTGGATCAGAATCTCCTCCCATAAATCCTACTAATGTAATTCCTTTATTAGATTCAATTAATCCTTGGAGTCGTTCCAATGATAGTACTTCTCCAATATCTTTTGACAAATAAGGTGAGTGGCAACCATCGCAGAAACAATTACAGTTACTGATGTTAATACATAGAGAAACTTCATTAGGAAATTCTGCAAAAGTAACAGCTGTATTAACATATTTAAGCATAGAGCTCTTTAATTTTATTCTCAAGCATATCGGCAGTTAAAACTCCAGAAGTTCTTCCTACCTCTATATTATCTTTTATAAATACAAGAGTTGGAAGATTTTTAATATTATATTTAAGAGTAGTTTCTTCCTCTGTCTCTATATCTACTATAGTTAAAGTAATATCAGTATGATTTTCTAATACTCTTTTTAAAATAGGTGCTAAAGCTTTACATTGTCCACACCACTCTGCTTCAAATTTTAATATTCTTTTCATTGTGCTAATTCTATATTAATTTCTAATTCATTCTTTCTACTTCTAGTACTACCTTCTAGTTGTCTAGCAGCACTCCAGTTAGAAATCTTTGTAAGATAGCCGATAATTCTATCCCATAGACTTACATGCGTACTACCACATTTAGGACATTTACTAAACGGTTGTTTTGCTATAAAATGACACTCTTCACATTCACAATTAGGAATATTAAAAGTAGCATATTTACAACCTACTTTAGCCATAAATTTAAGTAAATACTCATATTGTTTCTGACTCAAATGTTCAGATAAATTAAGATGACAAGCAGAACCTCCATCTAATTCATCAGCAGCGAATTCAGAACTATGAAGTATAATTTTATCAAGTATACTTATATGTGTATCATTAGGTTTAAATATATAACTAGCATACAGATTAGTATCTGTAGGAATCCAATAGCCATCAGTTTTATCTCTATTATAAAGTTTTACTGAAGCACTTTCTGCGGGTACTTGTTCAGTATTAAATTGAGCTGTTTTAGTTTTATGTTTCTTATTCTGTTCTTTTATAGTACTGAATATCAATCTACAGAATATCTTATAATAAATATTATTATTACATTCCATTCCTAAGTATTCAGCAGCCTGATTTAAGCCATTAATCCCAATAGTTAAATACTGTTTATCAAGATTAATAAAACCAGCATCATAAGCAGCATATAAATGATGATCTTTGCACCAATGCATTAAGTCGTTATAAGCATACTGATATAAATAAACTCTTTCAAGAATATTTTCTATATATTTCTTAATTCCTTCTTGGAAGTCTTTATGTGTAATCCAATCTACTGGGAAACAACATTTATTGGTATTAGCATCAATATGGTCTTTATAATCAGACCAAGTATGCTGCCAATCTTGAATAATTCTATTTAAATCAAGAGTGATAACATTCTTACTACCAGTCATTATACCTATTTGACCATTAGTAGTATTAAATGTATTTTCTTGTACGGCATTCTGTAAACGACAACATGAACTTAAACTATCTACACTACGAGACAAATAAGTAAAGAAAGAATTTCCTTGAGCATATTCACTGCATATAAAATGGAAAGTATCTAAATCTTTAAAATTACCTTCCTTATCTGTTAAGCAAGCATAACTACATACAGGAAATGTTAAGATACATTTTAATCTTTCTTGATTTAACCAATGTAAATAACGTCTTTGTAACCAATTAGTAGAATTCCATTCTGGCTTTGTTCCATCTGGAAATACAAATTCTCCAAACATACCTTCAAAGAAATATTTATCGAAGAATGAAAAATTTGTAAATGGAGACTGCATTCCTCTAGCTCCTGCTATTTGATTAATGGAATAAGTTACCTGTTGGAAATATTGATCAATTTGACTGCCAATAGTTTTCTGTTTTATACAATAATCTGTAGTTATTTTTACACTTGGTTTGAGATAATAATTATTTCCCCATTCTTTTCTACAGAAATAATCCATATACATCAGAAACTCAGGAGTAGCTACTGCTCCTTTAATTTCAGAGGCTAATGCAAAGTTTAAATTTACATAAATACCACAGAATGAATCAAGGTTCTTTGGAACAGCTGATTTACCTCCTAATTTCTCTAATCCAAACAACAAGAAAGGATACATAGAAGCTGCCATACAATATGGTTCCCCTACTTGAGAAGATGAGTCATGAGGATACAAAATAGTTTTAAAGTCATTCCTCATAACTTTTATATTAAAGTTAGGATCTCTCTTCTTTACAAAACTTTCCCACCATTCTGTATTAGTAAGTTTATTATCGACTTTATGTATTTCAGCGTTTAATACTCCAATACCTTTAGTTCCAACATTACTATTATCATCAATAGTAGCATTAGCAGTATTATCAGACTTTACAAAATTATGAATAAATTTAATATCCCTAGTAGCATGATTTCTAATATCTTCACGTTCTTTACGATATAGAATATATTTTTTAGCTACGTTGTAATATCCTAAATCCATTAAGAGTTCTTCAATTTGGTCTTGAATATCCTCAATAGATTGATCTTCAGTCTCTACTACAGAATTAGTTATCTCAGTAACTGCTCTGTAAATATCTTCGTCCATTGTTTTACTAGAATTTTGGGTAATTCCAAAAGCCTTTAGTACAGCATCTCTAATTTTGTTTCTGTTAAACTCTTCTTTAATTCCGTCTCTCTTTATTACCATAAATAACATTTATAAATTAACATTTTAAATCATCTACGAAATAAGCACTATAATACTAGTACTGAACTAATAATATAGTGCTTATATAGTTATTTCAAAATATTATTTACAAAGTTAAAATGCTGTTTACTAGTAAAGTTTTCTCAACCTGATTCATAATATCCTTTTTCATAGAATCAGTTATAATTTGAGTGAATGCATTATATACAGTAAACATATTTGCGTTATCATCTGATATAAGATATGGACTATCTTTTTTATCAAATAATAATTTATAAGCATCAATAGGAGTTGATGTAGCTAATTTTACTTTACCAAAACCATTATCAACAGATTCAGACATACAGTTACGAATCCATCTACCCAAATGTTCATTTACAAAACTTTTATTAGTATAGTCAAAATCTGTATCTGCAAAACGTCTGAGAGTAACTCCTATCTCTGTAGTTTGCTCTACAAGTCTTGTAATTGGCTTAAAGTCAATAGGAGTCTCGGGTTCTATTTCATTAACTACTAAACTGTCTGGATTAAACACACAAAGGTTAGTGCAAGCAGAATTTACGGCACCTGAGTATATTTTTACAACAGCTTTTCTAGTATCTAGACCATATACCATACCAATTACCTGCTGATGATTAGCATATTGATATTCATTTGGTAATACTGCTTCTAACCATACTCTATTAAAAGTTAAATCAGCAGTATCTATATCACCATTTTTATTATAAGTGATTTGATCAGGTAATTTTACATGTACTCTAATATCAGAAGTTAATTTTTGAACTCTTTCCAGAAAAGGCTCAATATATCCTCTAGTAGGAAGATAATCTTTACCTTTAATACTAGTAGCTTTTCCTTCTAATACTTCTTCTAAAGTAAATTCAGTTGGCATTCTCTCCATTATATGTGAAAAACATTATGTTATCAATAATTTCTTTATCTAATAATTTTTGTACTAAATTATGAGGAGTATCTTCCGCATAATTAACTTTATTTATATCTACACTAGTAATATATATCCACTTACTCCCGTTGTATAATATTTGCCCACAGGGATATGAATTTTTATAGCAGATGAGTAGTGTCTTGTTATCTTTAGTAATTTCATTAGTTACCATCTTAATGTAGTGAGAAACTCTTCATCAGATACTTCTTCAAAGTCTCCGTCTCCGTAAATAACATCTGAGATATTATATTCTACTATTTTAAACTCTGGTTTGCCATGACTATGCCAATATTCTGTAACATGTTTTGCATTACAATTGGGACTAGGACCTAATGCAATACTACAAGAAAATTTATTAGTTTCACAGCAATGTCCTTTATAAAAGTTTTGACATTTCTTTATATAGTCAATAATAGTATTAACTTCTCCTGGGCAAGTAATAACTTCTTTTAGTGGGAGAACTTTTTTATAATCTCTATAAGCAGGTTTATCAGGAGTAGCTTCTTTATAATCATCTTCTATACCTCCTTCTAAGAGTTGCTTAATTAATATTTCAAAAGTATCATCCCAAGTATCCTTAATACCATATGCATCCATATAAGTATCTCTTATATACTTAAAATTATCTTGAGATAAATAATGTCTAGTATATAAAGGATCTTTTTCACTATCTTTAAATCCCTTCTTAATAAGCTCATTCAAATCTATAGAAGGCTGAGCCCATCTATACATTTCTACAAGACACTTATGTGAAGCTTCCTGTAAAACGTCTTCTCTATTAATCATCGTTGTTAGTATAAAATTCTAATAATTGAAAACTATCTGCTATATGTTTAATATCTATTAATTCATTGACTACTTCTAATAATGTATCTTTATATGTATCAAATTGAGCATTATCTATATTGTCATAAAAATACCACAACTCGGTATCTGAGCAATATGAAATTCTTCCTACAGCCATACCTTCTTTGTAAACAATAATTATGCCTTTATAATCATTAGTAATAGCTGCTAAGTCTATAGTGTGTTCACTATTTTTAGGAATAGTAATATATTTCATTATTTAAAAATCAACTAATTTAAAACTATCGGCGTAATTACTAGCTATTACGTTTCTTAGTAAAGCTAATAAATTTTCGTCTCGTTTGTAACTACAGTTTATAGTAATATCATCTAAGTATACCCACTCATTATTATCATCTTCATATCCAATAAATCCTATTGGTTTATTACCTTTGTATGCTAAGATAATACCTTCAGTATTTGTATTTATAGCAGAGATGTCTATAGATTTATCGGATGTTTCTGGAAGTCTTATGTCCTTCATTAATTATTTCCTTTAATAGTTCCCATCAAAATATCTTTATCTTTTACAATAGTATAATTAATACTCCATTTAGTATGTCCAAAATTAGCTGTAATATAATTACTACTACCATACATACTACCTACTGATATATAATCAAATCGTTTACCAGTAGTATAAGCATAATTATGTAAATCACCTTTTACTACATAAATATGAGGACTACATATACCTATTTCTGCTATATAATTAGCAAAGAATAATTCAGTCTGAGGATTTAAAGTAAGAGGAAATTGTCTAGTCTGAGAATTATTATCTTTACCATGAGCATATAGGAACTGATGATCTCCAATGATAAAGTTATCAATAGGATAGTTACTAATATAACTCTTAATATTATATTTAGTTAAATATGCAGCTAAGAGTTTTTGATTTAACCATTCAAAATCCCCACCATGATTAGATTCTCCTATAGAGAGATAATTAAAATCTTCACTTTTTACTTTTACTGTAAGAGTAGCAAAGAACTCCATCATACACTCTATAAATGCTTCACTAATTTCTTTATTATCAAGAATCTCAGGAAGCTCATGACCCCCTCTAGTAGTTTCTTTATTGAATCCATCAATAGAATCTCCAAGATTAACTACATATACAGAATGATATTCTTGTCCCACAAAAGATTCCACAATTCTAGATAATCTAGATTTAATTTCTGGAACATCATAAGAAGGTAACTGTACAAAACTACTATATTTAGCATTATAAGCTCCGATATGTAAATCAGATAACCATATAATTAAATCAGGATATTTTGCTTCTTTATTATTAATATTTACTGGAAGCTCTTTATAATCCTTTACTGTATTTTTAATAGTATCTTCTATAAGTTCCTTATTTAAAGACTTAGAGGTTTCCTTAGTTAACTTAGTAACTAAAGCTCTTAAATCCTTTACCTCATCTTTCTCTATTCTTTTTAAGAAATCATTCTCTTTTTCCCTAAGATGCATTTCTTTTAATTCATCCTCAGTATATTCTTCATACATATGAGGAGCAAATGGAGAGGATGCTTTAGTAATATTAAAAGCTCGTAAAATTCTTTTAAAGTCAATAAGAGAATAATCTGGGAAATATCTGCTGACAATCTGCTGGGTTAAACCAGAACCGTAATAAGTATACATTCTATATACACTATTCATTTCGTTTCTAGTAAAGACTCCTGTGATTGCGGGCTTATTTCTTCTGAAAATCTCAAACTTATATCCAGTAATTTTACCAGTCTCCTCGTCTCTTATTTCCCAAGTATTAGAAGCATCATCCGTATCTTTCTTTACTTCTTTTTTCTTAGTATTCTTTAGTCTATCATATAATTCCAATATCTTCTTATCATCTTCATCTTTATTTTCTTTCTTTCTAAGATTTCTTATTGTAATATATACAGTATTTATATTTTTTCCTGATATAGTACACTGAGCTTTTAAAGAACGATTATTATTAATTGCATCATTAAAGAACTTAATATAAGAAGATTTTGTTGCTTGTTTCATACTTTTTTAAAAATTAGCTAGCTGTTACGCCTTTATAAATAAAAGTATCTAGTAAAATAAAAGGTATCTAAATTAAAAAGGCAGATACTCTCGCGAGCACCTGCCTTACTTTTAAAAATTATGAACAAATTAAAATTCCAAACCAAAGAACATATAGCGACCATTCTTAGTACTCTTAGATGGAGTATAAGTTACAGTAGCTACTACTGGGTCAGAGCCAATAGACTCCTTACCCTGAACGATATCGATCTGACCCTTAAAGCCCTTCTTAATAAGTTCCTTAGCCATTTCCTTAGCTGCGGTCTTAGTAGGACGCATAACCTTTGTATCTGGTTCAACACGACCAGTATCGTTACCATCCTTATCAAGAATTGCTTCACCAGCCTTTTCGTTCTTTACACGCTCAGACTTCAAAGTTTTCAGTACTTCCTTTGTATCGTGGTCTACCAAATCAAACTTCTTCTGAGTATCACGCTTACCCTCAGTCTTAATATCAACAATCTTCCAAGGACGCTCACGTGTACTTACAACAGCACTAGAAAGAGTTACAATGAAACCACTACCAGGAGCATTCTTAGTCTTTTTCTTCAAATACTCCAGCTTAAATTCCTTCTCATCATTAGAAGTTACTTTAGCATTCTTCTCATGGAACTTCTTCCATGCCTGTGTTGCATCACCATTAATATGAAAATTCTCTTTCTCTACCTGTGCTACTGCTGCTTCCTTTGTTTCTGCACTTACTTCAAAACTCTTAAAATTAAAAATTTCACTCATTTTCAAAAATATATTAACATTAATTCTTATCATCAAATCATCTGCGATGTTTTTTCTTTATCTTTGTAAGGCTAATATAATCTATATTTTTTGCCTCCAAAAAGAAAATTATAAAAAAATTAATTTTTTTAGAATGGAAGAAATTTTCCCATTAATTCTCTTATTTTTGTTGGCATATCTTTTGGTTGCACGCCAAATGTTGGAAAATCGGTACATCCATATGAAAAATCCTCAGTGATGATAGCAATAGCTTGTATTGTATCTTCATCAAGACCTGTTTTTTCTGCTAATTTAGCAGTTACTTCATAATAAGTAACTCCAGGTTTTTTCTTCTTCATAGAATTTACCATATATCCAAGTAATGATATAAGTGCAAATTTTAAATTTATATTTTCCCCTAAAGACCCTAAACTAAAGTATTTACGATATAAATCGGAAAGTTTAGTATAATCAGGTCTCTTGAGTAATTCCGAATCCCTCATAACCATGCATACAATAGAATGCTACTAATTTAAGAAGATGAGTAAACTCTTTAAATCCTTTATTAAAAAGTTCTCTAGTCATAGGAACTACTTTAGTATTAAAATTTGGAATAGTTTCTACTACTAAGAAATTACTTCTAATTTTAGGATTCTCAATGTTATAATTCTTCTTAGCAGCCATAGTTAATAACCAACTATATAAAGCCATCTCTCTATAATAGTGATATTTAATAAGAGCTCCTTTAGCAAAGTTATTTATTAAATCTCCTGTGGTTTTTAAATCATTTACAGTGATTATTCCTTCTTCTTTATCTATACTATAATTATCAAGTTTAGACTTAATTTTTAGTATAAAAGGTTTATGCTCTGGAGCCTCTACTAAAACATCTATAAGGAAAGCTATCTCATTACCAATAATTGGTTGTTCTAGTAATCCTTCAGGGTTTAGTAAAGATTGAATTTGTGTATCACTATCTAGAGACTCTAGACAGACTTTCAGTTTAGCATGATTTTTAGGATCTGTAAATATTGGTGTTCTAGCATCATTATTTTCTTTTTCAAAAGCTTTTCTATCACACCAGTATTGAGCACAGTCTGCTAACACTTTTTCTATTTTTTTATCTGACATTTTATCTTTATAATAATCGCATTTATCAGATGCTTCTAATATAATATCATTAGTAACATTGATACCTTGTGTTTTCTTATAAATATAGTCTGCCATTGACCCCATTTTAGCAGTAGGTCTGCTAACATCTGTTAGAAAGAAGTCATCAGGTTGTAAAACTAAAGTATGTAACCAACTACCAAATTCCAAACTAGTTGTATTTAACTTAGTCTTACCCCAATTATCAAAGAACTCTGTTGGAGAACCATCTTGATCTGGATTTATCTTAGATAATCTAGAGTTTGAGATATAATTATTATACTTTTCTGAGAAATAAGTATTATCATCAATATCTTCAACTCTTAAAGTCTCTATCAGAGGTTTAATAGAAATTTGACTTAATTTCACGTAAGTAATTGTTAAAGTCTTCCGACTCTTTTATACATTCATACCCATATTCTATCTCTTCTTTATCTAAACTATAAATCTTACCATAAGGACCCCATTTTTCATTAGATTTAGAAGCTATTAATAAACAAGGCAATCCTGCTAGATTCATCTGAATAAAATTACTAATAGAATCATCAATGAAAATATCAACTCTACCTTTTATATACCGAGCTTTATTAGCACGCTGGCACAAGACTTGATAAACAGGTTTACTAGGATAACCATTATTCTTTAGCCATGTTTTACTATAGTCTTTATTGCATACTCTTTTAGTACAATATAATTCAGGTATAAAGTTTATTTTATTTTTTACTGGAAGATTTATCCACCATTCTCTGTCTTTTATTAAAACTTGTTGTACATTTTTTGTTATTTCTCCATCAGACTTAGGATATCCAAATCTTTTTAAATATGGATTCATAAACTCATTTAATGTATCATCTAAATCTAAACCAATTCTTAATTTCATAGATTAAATAATTCCTCAATATCTCTTATATATGTTACCCCAATACCTTTCTTAGCCAATTCAGCTCTGATATTTATCCAGCTATCATTGTTATCAAGAATAGCATATGTATCATCGTCTAAATTTAAGTACTTATCAACTTCTTCTTTAGCCTTTTCAATAGCTTCCTCATATGAAGATGCAGTTAACTTATGAAGTTTATTTTTATTACTCTGACAAATTGCAAAAATATAATTATTCATTTGGTATTGTTATATATAATTATCATTATAATAATAAATAATATCATTATGGTAATTGGGAGTGATAAAAATATTACCACTGCTAATGTTATCCAACTCCATAACAATATTCCAAAAATCTTAAGTAAAATTAATATTGTACTTATTATAAAATCTATTACTCCTAAGGCTAATAGTTCTCTCATATTAAATTATTACTTTTAGAATAACATTCTAATAAAGTATAAAAGAAATCCATAGGAATCATTGCTATTGCTCCTGGACTAACACTACCTTCTGTTGGAGCCTTCTTCCAGCATAGCACAAATGACTTGTCCTTATAAGGGCAAGAATTTTCTATCTTAAAATATGCTGGAGTATTAGCAGTATGTTTTGCTTGAATATTTATAGGTAATTTTCCAGACCTATCAATGATATCAACTTTATTATTATCTGTAAACTTACTCTCTCCTCTAGCACTTACACACTCAGTATACCCCATATCTCTAAGATGATGAATTATATCTGTTTCCCATGCACTTCCTTTATTTCTAGATTTTTTAGCTTGATAACTCTTCTTAGTATGGCTATCTATCCATTCATATAAAGTGCCATCAGCCATTTTTCCAGATTTATTACATCTAATTTTAAGAGCTGCTTGACTTATTTTAGTTTTCTCAGAGCATTCCTCTATAGATGTATAATCGTGCACATCGCCGTTTTTATATGTTATTCTAATGGCAGTATTCAGATTCTAATTACTTTTTGACATAGTTACTTAATTTTTTTATATAATACTTTATAAATTTTAAAGTATTCTGTCGACCATATTTTTTATAAAAATCACTTATATCTTTTACTTTGAATTTATGAGGTATAAAGAAATAAAGTAATTCTGGATGATTTCTTCTTATCTTAGCCATATTAAACATTCCAGGTCTATCATTATCATAAAAAGTTACTATATAAGTAAATCTTTCTTTTAGATCATTTAACATATTTTCAGATAACCATTGTGTTTCACTATTTGGAGCACAGGCTGTTACACCTAAACCTCTTAAACACATAGTATCCTTCATACTTTTAGTTATAACTAATAAAGTACCTTTTTTAGGTAACTGACTATAACCTTGAACCTTTTTAGAGGGCCAATTTGTTAGAAATCTATATTCCTTACGTTTAGGATAATAAATTCTCCACAATTCTTTACCTTGCATTGTTCCTCCATAATATCCGAAGATAAAGTTATCTTTAGTCTTTATAGTTTGAATATTACCATTTAAAAATACAGTACGACAAGAATATACTTTATATTTATTTAGTAATTCTAAAGAAACTCCTTGTTTACCCCACCATTTTAATTCATCTTCTGAGAAATCTTTTATTTCTACTCGTATATCTGCTGGCTCATTTGTTTTAACAAAAGAAGTGCTTGATTGTATTACAGAATGATAATTATTTTGTCCTTTTAATAAGCCAAAATCTTTAGCTATAATGTCTAATGCTTGATGGTATTTACAAGCATATTTAGTCATAACTACTGATATAAAGTTTCCATAAAAGCTCCCATTAAAATCATGGAATATAAGTTCTCCTTTAGAGTTACGAAAAAAGGAAGCCGTAGGATTTTTATCTTTACGTAAAGGATTACAAATTAATTTTTTTGAAACTTTTACGCCAAGATAATACTCCATATAGGCTTCCTCTGTGTTATATTTAAGTAAGTAGTCCTTAGTAATATCTGGTTTATAAGAAAAATCTAATTCCATAAAAACTACTTACTTTATAATTACTACATACCTGCCAGCATAGCATCGAAGTCTTCATCTTGAGCCTCCTTGCCTTCAGTAGAGTCAATAGATTTAGCCTCTTCTGAATCAGCTGCTGGCACAGGAGCAGTAGGCTTACGCTTCTCCATATCCTCTTTCTGCTTAATCTCATAACTAGAGAATGACAATTTATCTTCCTCTAAGCTAGCAAAATTATCACGGATATAGAACTGTCCATCACTATTAATAGCTCCAATATCAGGAATCTTAGCAAATACATTACCAGTTTCCTTTGAAATTCCCTTTTCATCCTTTTTCTTTTCCTTACGACCGCTAAGCTTTAAATAAAAGTTTTTATTCATACAATACTTAGTCAATACTGTCTGGAAAAGCTGCATGAATTGGTCAGTACTCTTACAAGTAGGAGCTTTAGTTACAAACAATTCTTTAGCTTTATCACCACCTACTACTGCTATAATATGCAGCATAAAACCTTTAAGCTGTTCAAATGCTGAAGGAAGTACATATGGGAATTCTACACCCCTAGAATCCTTTCTCTTACCCTCATATCTTTTAGCAGAACTTTCATCAGGATAAAACAATGATTCTTGATAAGTTCCTTGTTCTCCTTCAAAATGAAGTACCAGAGATTTCCAAGTTGTACTAGGGTCTTGTTTACCTTGACCTTCCTTAGTTTCTACACTTTTTAACTGAACGAGATAAATTCCATAAGGACGAAGACTTTTCTTACCTGTAGGATTAATATCACCAAGACCACCAAAATTTAAATTCATATTGCTATATTATTAAAGATTATCGAAATTAAAATCATTATCTGAGATTTCTGTATCATCTGCGTTGCCGTCAATAAGACTAGCCATTTCGTCATCTAATTCATCTTCTGATGCAATATCCTCTGCTTCAGGAACTACATCTTCTTTAATCTCAGGCTCTCGATTACCTGTTAATATAAACAATCCATCAATTTTAGGATGTGGAGTGAAAGTAAACTCATTACCATGCTCAGCAAGGTTCTGGTTATTCTTTCCTCTATATGAAACTGCATTCTTCTGAGTTAATTTATTACCTGACTGCGTACCAAATGTTTCAGCAGCTCCGATAACTAAGCACTCCTTCTTATTAAGTTTCTGCTGTTTAATGTCTACCTTATCTCCTGGTTCTACACCAAGAGCCTCAACAGCAGCCTTATTAAGAATATACTTATTCTCCTCAAGAATTAATAGTGGATTAGGATTTGTATCATCTACTTCTGAATCTTTCTTTTTAGAAGAAGACTTACGAGTAGACGGCTTCTTTACAGAATCATCCTTCAATTCACGTGTATCAGTAAAAATTTCTCCAGTTTCTTCATTAAGCCACTCGGACTTAATTGTCATTTTAATTAGCTTCATTTAAAATATTGTCATCATTATTGGTTTCATTATGGTCATCTGCGATTTCTTCTTCTTCCTCACTATATTCAAAGTTATGGATAGTATCTAAAACCTTCTGCATATTAGGTTCAATCAGTTTATCTTTAAAACATCCATCAACACTACGACAAGTATCATTACCATTGGTTTTGGTTCTAAAGAAATAACTAATATTGCCCTCATCATCAACCTGGCGTTCAGTATATAAAATATAAGAAAATAAACCATCAATATTTACAGTTCTATCCAACATTTTACCACTAGAATATAACTGCCAATGTTCATCGAGGTCAGTACCAGCATTAATAATATGACTAATGAATACTACATTAAGATCTTCACGCAGTTCACTAGCTTCCATGATTAAATCATAGTAATTTTTAGCAAACACAACGTGCTTATCCCAACCTTTTTCAAGGGCAGAATCCATTATATTATTTGAAAGACAATAGTTAGCATCATCTACGACTACTGTCTTAATATCAGAACGTAATTTATCAATAATCTTTAACCACTTACCAATAGTAGTATAATCATTAGACACAAGCCAATTTCCAACTGGCTTCTTATTTACAACTTCAGCTTTCTTGTACTTACGTCTAAATCCAGGAATTTGAAGTTGCTTGTTAGTACAACTAATGATAAATGTTGATTTATAATCTAAATAACGCAAAGAAGTGCTTTTTCCGGTACCACTCAAACCTGCTAAACCAATAATCATAAACTATAGTCTAATTTACTTTTCACTTTTTCATCTTTATCTTCATTCTTTATTGTATTATCTGTTGAACTGTTATTTGTAGCTCGATACCTAGAATAATCAAAGATTTCTTCTGGCTTAGGCATTTCCATCCACTTATTTACTGCTCCGTCAAAGAAACAGCAATCAGCTACTTGGTTTTCTCCATATCTTGACTTTAGTACAAGAATACTTCGAAACCTATAACCCATTTCTTTAACTTGGTAACCTCTATAAGTTATTCTTTTATCAACTTGAGGATTATATACAGCTAAAATAATTTCAGAATTCTCTGAAACAGTGGATGTTTCCTTAATATCCTCCACCATTGGCTCCATGAAAGCTTCATTCTTTTTTCTTTCCATGTTAGCCACTGCTCTATTGGATTGCATAACAATAATTGGAGATAATCCTGTTTTATTTCTAATGATAACTAATTTATTAGTATAATCATCAATTTCTCCTTTTCTGTTCCTTCCATTGGATGGTTGGATCAATCCAACATGGTCAGTTACTGAAAGTATTACTTTTTTAGGGTCTTTCGGAATATATTTATTCTCTATAAATTCTCCTTCTTTTTTAAGCTCTTCCATTGTAACTTTTATGAGCCTATCAGAATTAAAAGAGCCTTCGTATATAGTTAGTACTTTATATACTTTTTCTAGCCAATCATATCCTAGTTGTACATACTCATATAAATCATCAGGTAAAATATAATCTTTACCTATAGATAATATTTGTTTAGCAGTTACAACAATATGATAGGTATCATATAAATAGGTACTTAATAATTTAGCTATAATAAAGTCTTCTTTCATTTCAAGAGCAAAGAAAATAATTTTTAATTTATTATCTTCTAAATGTTCTTTTAAAGGAGCATATATGTAAGAATATAATACACATGAACTTTTACCTTGTCCTGAACTCGCAAATAAAAGAGTCATAGTACTTTTAGTAATACCTCCTATTAATTCTTCCAATTTAGGAAGACCCATACTAAATCCTTGATTAAATCCTTGTCTACCAAGCTCTATCGAACGTTTAAAACTTTCTAAACTCACAGAGTGGTGATTGAATTATAATTCATACCTGAATCTCCATTCTTTAAAGCTTCAAGGTCTTCCCATTTTTCATCTACAATAAATGTAGCTAAGCTATAATTAATAATACCATTATCAGTATTAGCTTCCCAATCTAGTAAATCAATAATCTTTTTATGAAGTTCTTCATTCCAATGGATTTTCTTTCCATAAGTTCTATAAGCATCTTCAAGACTATTAAACTTTTTAGAAACACCTAGCATACTAGTTAAGCATCCATTAATATTTCTAAATCTAGGATAATGTTCTCTAAGTTCTTTTCCCATTTCAAAGGAACTCTTAGCTAAACATTTTAGGAAGTTTTTATTAAATGGTATCTCTTCAGGAACTAGTTTCATTCCTGGAATAATTTTATAACTTTTAAGGATAAGACCTTTATCTTGTAAAGATTTAAGTATATCTATAAAACTTCCTACATACTTTTTATCAATAGCCAAATACCTACGAAGATAATCTTCTGAATAATCTTCTATATAAGCATTAATAGCTTTAATAACAAATAATTCAGTAGGAGTAATATTATATTTTTCTAAAATTGTTATTTCTTCATCAATGTTTAAATCAAACATACAGTAATTCGGATAATTAAAAGTCTTCCATACTGTAATTAAGTTAATCTCTTCTCAGAGCGATATTAATACATAGATTCAGAATCTAAAATCAAATTTAGGAACTATCTTTTCACCTGGGGTAAAGTCTTTACCTTGTAATACTTTATCCAATTCTGATTCGTCTATAGTTATAAAAGAATCTCCCTTATGAGAATCATAAAACCACTTGGTCTCTTGAGTCCTATTTAATACTATATTGAATATCTCTGCTGTCTTACCTTTTTCAAAGCGGATTGATCTTCCTCTCCGTTGACAAGCTCTAGTAGTTGAACTATCTAATCCAAATATAATAGCTACAGAAAGACCTTTTACATCAAGTCCTTCATCAGCTTTTTTTACTGTAGATAATAAAGTTATCTTTCCAGAGTTAAAATCTTCAATAGCTGTAGCACTTCTTTTCTTAGAAGTTCTACTAGAATATACAGTAGCATTAGGAATTTTTTCTGCCATTTTAATATTATTAGCAAAAGTTATTATTTTTTTATCCTTTCTAGCTTCTATAATTTTCTTTACTATTTCAATTTTCTTTGGATGATTATTTATGAAAGCTTTTTTCTCATGCATAGTAGACCAAAATCTGATAGCATGATAATTTATACTTTGTAATACTTCAGACTTTTTATTAGGATCACTACACATAGAATCTCTTAGGAGTAGTTTATTTCGCCAACCCATAGGACCGGCTAATTTATTAACTAACTCCCAAGAGAATCCGAAGAATTCAAAATGAGAAATGAATTCTTTATTTATTTTTTCATATTCTTCTAAATCATCAACATTTACTAAGACTAGATATTCTTTATATGGGCTAACCCAACCATTTGCAAGACAAGTATTAATATCAATAGTATCAATTACTGGACAGTATTTTGCTAATATTTTATCTCTACCATCAAGACGCTCAAAAGTAGCTGTAAGACCTAAGATAAATTGGTATTTTACTACTTCAAATAATCTTACAAAAGTCTCAGCTGCATATCTATGCGCTTCATCCAGTACTAAAAGATCATATTTGGCAGGATGTTTTATTACAGTGTTTATTATTTGTACATCACAACTTAATCCTAGCCCATTAGAATCTATATGACCACACCATTGTTTTTGTAAAGTTTCTGTTGGTACAATTATTAGTACTCGATATTGTGGAAAGTGTTTTAGCACTGTTTTAATACAGTTTAGTCCTATTCTGGATTTCGGTCTTGTTATCGTATAGCTTTTTATCTATACTTCTTACTATTACTAATAAGCCCCGCATAAATTTTTACCCACTTATTTCAGTTGGGGCATCGAACACTCGTGGAGAAATTATATTCTAATAAAAATAGCCTATTTAATAACTAGACTATTAATTAGGTTCATTCTCTATGCTGTACGGTGTAGAAGATTCTTTAATTTCTTCTATTACCTCGGTATTACCCTCTATAGGGCTTTTACCGATTTTGCTCGATAATAATTCCGAAGATTCCTCTATCGGAACGGCATCGTAATTAACAGGTATATGACCCGCTTTTACAGTACCAAATCCAGTAGATGCGACTATTGTCCCCACACAACGATTTTTTATCCATTTTCTACGACACTCTTCTTGTCGTTCATCTCTAGTGATTTTATGAAATAGTTCTCCTTCAATCAGAGAGTTTGTAGCCATTATAATCAGCTACTGCTTTGATTTGTTTAATACGCTTCTCCCACTCTGAAGCTTGCCATCTAACCTTATTTTCGAGATGCAGTAAAACTTTATCTCTTAAGGTTTCCAATTGTACTTTAGTCAGATCATTATAACGCTTATCATATTTATCCTTACGGAAGGTAAGCATTGCGCTAAACTCTTTTAGAGTTAAGCCTTTTCTATCATCAATTTTTAAAACAAGACCTTTTCTATCTTCAGGATTCTTAGGGTCTCTCAGTTTAATATTTAGAAGTTCAGCAACTTGCTTAATTCTATCTACTAAACGACCATTCTCGTCTTTTTTATTTAATTCTAATAACTCAGAACGTGTAAACCACAATCCAAGCTCAGTAATAAATGTAAGAGTAATGTGTTTACGGATACATTTACCTAAAGCAGATAAACAAGCTTCTCTAACGATATACAATGGTAATGAAGCAAACATGGTAAATGAATCTTCATCACTATTCATAATATCATTAAGAGTCCACTCTTTAAAGAGAGTTTCTGCAATAGCACTAACATTTGTTTCGCCCTCACCACTTTCTGCATTCTCTTTAGCAAACTGTTCTGCCTGAGCAGTAATCTGCTGATTGAGCATATTAAAGAAACTAGTTCTTACAATACCTTGTCTAGTACTACCTTCACCTGGATACAATAGCCAAATTAAGAACAACTCAGCATTACAGCGAGTTCTTTGATCTTCAATCTGTTCCAACAAAACTCGTCGTCCAGGATTTTCATAGTTGTCACTATAAAGCATCGATTCACAATGTTTATATGCTTTACGTAATTCTTCTTCAGTCATATCTATCATTTTCATGGAAGACTGAATGCGTTCACCATCTACAATTTTTCTGGAACCTTTCCAGAGAAATGTTTCTACATCATTATTCTTAGCTTCAAAAGCTTGATTGAGTTTATCACCTAAAACTGTTGTCATAAATCTTAAAGATTATTTATTGTATTATTATATCATCTACGTTTTTAGGTCTCTGAGGGACAAACTTAATAAACCAGACATTATTATATCTGTATTTCTGTTGTGTGTCTCCATCGTACCATTCATCTATCCCTGCTATTACAGGCTTCACTTCGAGATAACCAATATCCCCATAATTTATAGTAGCAGCGCTCCAATTAGGAGGTTGAGTACACATAAGGTATTTAGTCTTTTCTCTAAGCTTATCCTCATTATCTAACAATTCGAATACATATATCACATAGCCTAAGCTATCATTAAATTTCTCAAGTAATTTACTATAAACAACCATTAATTGATAAATAAATTTTCACAATAATATGGTAATCCTTTTTCAAGGCGTAAATATTATTTATCAATTTTTAGTAATTTTAGTTATCTAGGATTATAATTTCTGCATCCATACTTAGCAAAATTACATTTAAGCATGTCCATATTTACTAAGCATTTATATCTTTTACAATTCTTACAATCTCTATCTGGAAATTTAAATTTCTTACCGTCAGTATCCTTTATGTAAGTATCTAATATATTAGAGCACATATTATAGATAATATACTTATACCTCCAAATAAATAATTCAATTTTGATAATTTTTTATTTTGTATATACAATTCATTATTTTTATCAGATTGAATCTTTATTTGATACTTTTTATATGCTAGCGTACTATCCAGCGTATTTACTAAAGATTTGTAGTTATTTATTTGAATTTTTTGTAGACTATCATTTACTAGTAAATATTTATGCTCATTAAAAATAAGATTAGTTATTTTTAATTGATACGGTGTCAATAAGAAGTTTTCTCCCGACTTCTTGAATGTAGTTTGTGAAAAACTGCATGTCGCTATCAGGAGACTGCTTAATAATATTGTCCTTCTCTTTAACATAGATAGTTTTATTATAGTAGATAGCAGTATCACACTTATTTATATCAACTTTAATAGAATTTTTCTTACTATTTAATGAGTCTATTTTTCTTTCTAAGGTATCTGTAGGCATTACAGTAATAGATTTAAATCCTTTATATAAAAAGATAGTAGCTCCTATAATAGTAATAAAAATTAATATTAAAATTAATCTATCTAAAAGTTTCATTAATCTGCTACTGCCTTATTATATAAAGCTGCTTTTTGAGCTAAAACTTTAGCTTTTTCATATTTATCTTTAGCTTTAGCATATGCCACACTATACTGCTCAGGATATTGTTTTACGTGATTAACTTCATTATCAAGTATATATTTTACAGTCTCAATATTAAGAAGTCCTGCTCTACCTAATAGTACGTTGGTATTTCTATCACTAATACTTTTACCATAAGCAATTTTCTTACCAAGTTCGTTGTTGTGTTTATCTACCGGATTACAGAAAGACACTCCAAAACTAAGAATTCTAGTAGGATTTTCAAATACAGCACTTTCTCTAAGAACAGCGCATACTACAAAGTAATGATCTTTACCTTCAAAGTCTACAAAACTACCTTCTCTGTAATCTACAAATTTCTGCTTAATGTTTGTCATAATTTTTTAAATTTGGAATTATTAATAATATAATCTAGAGGAGCTGATACTAAGTCAATGGATTTTATAATTCTGTATCCAATTTTTTTAGTAACTTGTATCCTCTCTTTAAGAGGTTTACTTGAAGATATAAACTTGCTACCTAGCAATTCCTCTCTATCTTTATAGTGAGCATATGCTGTAAGTTCATAGACGAACATCTTAGAAACTGTAATATCTCTATGATGTTCGTCTCTCCAAGTAGTTATAGGAATGGACCTAATCATTCCTCCATCAAAGTAGTATTGTTAGGAGTTTCCCCCACAATATCATATAATCTATGAAGTTCTTTTGTATAGGAATCTAAATATTGTTGCATAGTAAAAGCCTTTTCAGAATTAGCTTTAGCTACTCTATATCTAGCAATTGATGCCATAGCTCCAGATAAGGTTAATCCATATCCTGCTAAAGTAAGTTCCTCTCTAGCCTCTCTAGTTTTAGATTTGGCATTAATGGTCTTCATAATATATAAATCCCAATGAGGACAACTTTCATCATTTGTTGAAGATCTTAATTCAAAATCAGACTCTTTAATTATCATAGATTACTTTGATCCAATACCACCAGGTCTTGTTGTTGCATTCTTTACTGTTTGAGGGAGCTTATCCCACCATACCTGCTTCTGATGAAGTCTTTTAAGCTTTGCCTTATACTTCATTTTAACTAGAATTGAAAATTAAAAGAAAATTAATCATCTGTGTAATATTAAAATTATCTAGGTAAAATACCATAATTTAGTCATAGACACACCTAGAATAGCCTACAAACTTCTAAGTTTAGAATCATGAACAATTTACCACTCTAGAAATGAAAATGTCTTAGAGAGACTCTGAGACATTACCTTCAAAGTGCTCATCAGCATACTTACGAGCATCTTTGATATCATCGAAATATCTACTTGGTTTTAATCGGTCACTACGTTTTACCGCAATTTTACCACCAGTAGTACGATAAATAGTAATAGTGTCCACTGTTGCTTTTACAATTTCTTTAGCCATAATTAATTATTTTTAAAAATTTTACTTAAAGTTTCTGTTAATTCAGGATATAGGTAATACAGTGCTAATAACGTATTTATAATTGGACATACTAATATTAACATTGTTATTATATTAGTAGGAACATTAATTTCAGTCCATCTGTCTATAACAGCAAATGCAGATCCAATATAAATAGCTATACCTGCAACCATTATTATTGATATAACTAAATACATTATTCTAATAATTCTAAACTAGCATTACTAGCTAATTCATCCGCTAGATTATTACCAAAACAATCTTGATGTCCCCTAACATGGGTAAATTTAATATTTTTTATTAAAGATTTAACTCTTTCATATTCTTTATCTAAAATATTCCAGAGCTCTACATTCTTTTTTTTCTTCCATCCTTTAGTAAGACATCCTAATACATATTGACTGTCACTTATAAATTCTACTTCATCTATTGGAGTTTTAATGGACTTAAAAGCACATAGCATAGCAATTAATTCCATTTTATTATTAGTAGTATGTTTAAAGCCTTTAGAGTATTTTTTAAATACTTCATCATCCTTCATCCATACTATTCCAATACCTCCCTGGTCAATAGAAGATTTATAAGCACCATCAGTATAAATCTGTAACATAGTTATAAAGATATGTAATCTGCATATTCAAATACTATTCCGTTCTTTTCAGGATCAAAATACGTTGTAGACATACAAAAAGTATCAAAACTATGAGCTTTTCTATAACCATTTAATAAATCCCTAACATACTTTTCAGTATCCTCTATTGTGGAAATATAACAGTGTCCCTCACCTTTAATAACAATTCGTATATCTGAAGCATCATCTAAATCTCCAGTACTAGAACTAATTTCCCAAGTTCTATTATCTGTAAATAATGCTTCTAACTCTAAATTAATGTCATGAATTAAGTTAGGATCTAATTCATTTTTATTTATAATGATCATTTTTATTCCAAAGTATTAAATAACAACGTTCTCCTTCTAAATTTGAATACCACAATATACATTGGTTATCTGTAATATCTAATCTTGGATCAATTATAATTATTACCAAGATAATAGCTATAATAAGTCCCAAAATATACATTAGATAACCTTAAACATTGTAACATTCTCAGGAAGATTGTCCCAGTCTTTATAAGAATTAGTAAACCATACGTGATTAAAATTTTCTGACAGATTCTTTATACCCTTAGGATTTACCATATGAGTAACTGCAATATTTAAACGCTCTTTAGAAATACCTAAAGCATTAAATGCTTTAGCAATACCACAGAAGGTTCCACCACCATCACATAAATCATCAAGAATTAACAGAGGTTTATCTTGTATATTTTCAGGATTATCTATTTTAATCTCTAAGATTTTTCCAGTAGTTAAATCTCGGACTTTACTACAAGTAATTCCTACGCGATTATATCTGAATTCATCTCTCTTTACAGCTCCAGCATCTGGGAAAACTAATTGAAATTCTTTCCAAGTATTATTAGATGGATTCTTTTCACTATAGAAAGGCATAAATTTAACTCCGAATCTAGGATCATAATAAACATCAGAATGAGGTTCTAAAATTTCAATAGTCTCTGCATTACAATTTTTTAATATGTTTAAGACTATTTTTAAAGTGAATGGTCTATTGAAATCCATTACTCTATCCATTCTCATACTCATTAAGTAATAGATATTTAACTTATACAGAACTTCATGTCTATCAAGAATATCTAAAACTTGTATAAGTATAAATAAGTCTTCAGCATTAGTAACTCTACAGTTAACTAATACTTGCTCCTTATGACTGAATTCTTCTAATGAAATTTGAACTTCTCCATCAGGGAATCTAGAGATAGAATACTTAATATCACTATCTTCTAAATGTACTAAATTCAATTGTTGCATAATTTATAAATATAAAGAGTTATTGTTAAATCATTAGCAAAAAGTTCTTGGAGCATAGGATAAACTACTCCGTCCCAATCTCCTCCTGCTAATCCACATCCTAATTTATAAGGAATACCTACTTCTGTTACTTCTTCGTCCTCACAAAAAGCTTTTAAATTTAACAAAGCTTTTTTAAGAGCATTATAATCAGTATGTCTATTTTCAAAAGGAGCTACTGATTCAGTAAAAGAATATTCTCCAAATAAATTAGCTACAAATTTAATAGGAAATTCTCCAGTTACACATATTTGACATTTACCTAATAAATTTTTAGAGTATTCAAAATTTTTACAATAATTAGCATATTGTGTATATACGCTATTCCATTTATTTTTAATAGTTTTAGCTATACCTGCCCCCATTACTCCTAAACAATTAGTTTGATGGGCTATAAGAGGTAAATTTGACTGCAGTAAATCTCCATTAACAATTTCTATCATACTAATGTTGAATTTACACGTTCACGAATTTCAGAAAGAGAATATTCTCTTACTAATTCTCTATCTACAAAGACTGTTTTAAGACAACCTTGCAGTTCTGCATCCTTAGTCTGCTGGTCATAAGCGACATACTTACCATTCTCTTCTTCAATTCTAATAAGACCTTTGAGAGAGTTCTTTGTTCCATCATCAGTCTTTGGATGCTTATAGATTTCTATAAGTTTACCATTAATGGTGCATGCGGTCGCTTTAACTGCGAAACCCAAAGAATCTCTACTCTTAAATTGATAAGTATAAGATCCAATACCTAGAACAAGATTACAAGCTGCCATATGAGCGTTTTCCAATCTAGCATAGATATCACGCTGACGCTCCAGAGTAATAGAATCTCCATAAAGTAATCCCAACCTTGGTACTTGGATAACGATAGTCATTTACAGTAGTATTCCATCCAAAGATTTTTCCTAGCATATAATATGCTCCATAGTACTGACCTTCAGATACTTCTACATAATGATTTTCATCATCGTCCATAAATGGATTAAAATCACAGTAATACTTACCTTCTTTCATAGCAGTATGATAGTGAGGATTTGTACGAAGACCACAAATAATGTCTACTGGACCAACACGTTTCATAATATCTGCCTTAAGCTTAGGCAAGAATTTCTCAACTACCTGCCAAAAATCCCAAGTATCAGATACTATTGAGATAATACCTGTTGGATATAGGTCATTAATAAGACGGCGGTATGTTTCAATCTCACCATCCTCACCTCCTGCGCACATTACTGAATGTTCCGAAGCCGGAACAGTTGCAGCTACAAGTTCTTCAGTAACATTTGCATTGTAATAATGTTCTACTGCTTCAATAGCAGGAATTGTTTCACTACCACAGAATGAAGTCATATGAGCCATACCAGAGATAATAGCAGCATCAAGTCCTGCCATACCTCTCATTGAGAAATCGTGACAAGAGAAACCTAGATTTACTTCCTCTGGGAATCCAGTCTTTCTAGCATGTTCCATAAGTCTCTTTTTATAGAGACGAGCACTTGTTGCAGAAGTACAAGGAAGCCATAGAGTACAACTAATTAAAGTTTCCAAGTAATTAGTCAACCAAAAGAAGTCCGGGAAAGTGTTCTTAATAGTCATCATAGGTACTCTTATAGGACAGATAGAACCTTCAGGAAGAGCTTTAATTTCAATAGGAAGATATCCTAAATCATAGAGTTCTTCAATATGCTTTGTCCCAACCTGGTTAAGGTCTACAAAGTTACCTACACGATAAGCAAATTGCTTAATAGCTTCTTCCTTAGGAAGAGCAAACCATTTGTTAAATTCCTCTATCAAATACTTCTTTACAAAGTACTGAATACCAAATACTACAGAACCTTCTGGGAAGTAACGATTACTTCTAGGAGTCCAGTTACTATAGATCATTTGTGTACCCTCTGGGTACATACGATGATGACCAAGCTTGTAGCCATCAGTTGCATTAATAATTTCCATTAATTGATTCTTTTAATGTTAAACTTATACTATATTTATAAAACACTTCAGTTATATAACTCTTAGTTTTTTGTGGATTTTTCATATGAGGCTGTTGTTTAAGCCACCATGTATATTCTCTTCTAGGGTCAGCTCCATATGTTTTAGCTGCTGCTAAATAATCACATATAAGTTCTAGAACATATTTTTTAGGCATTTTAGCAGGAATTCCTCCATTATCTAAGGAATGTATCCAATATTCATAATGGTGAGGATTCCTTCCTCTATGATGAAGGAATGTTTGACTATATCCTAATATTCTACACTCATTCGCTAAAGAGCTCATTTTATCATCCCAATACTTAATAGCTCTTGAAAATTCTGTAAAACTAAATTTAGACAAATCATGAGTAATACCTTGCCAATATAATCCTATTTGAAAGCAATATTTAGCAACATAAGATTCGCTTTATTAATTTCAACCAAACTAAGTTCATAATGCTGATAATTTATTTATATAAATATCTGAATATTTCTTTCCAAGTTTTTGCATTATACTATAGAAACTTCTTCTAAAACTGCTATCTTTCATACACAATATCTTTATATTAGAAATTAAATCTTCTGGTATATGTGCTTCAGAATATTCTTTAGACACTATTTCAGAAGATTTAACTAATTCTACTAATAAAGATACTTGATTAGCTTTTTGATAATTCATAAGTGAGAATCCCTAATTGCTGTATAATATCCTAGAATAAAAAAGTCTTTACACTTTCCTAACTCTCTATTAAACATTAATAGATATATAGGAGACTCTGCAATTAATGTTTTCCAAGCTTTATTTACTTTTATTTCAAGAGTATCTGAATTCATAATCCTTCTTTTTCTAAGGAATTCCAATAGTCTGCTTCTAGATCATTCCAATAATCATCTAAATCACTTATAATATCTGTTAGATTTTCCATCAGGTATACAATATAAAATTAGCAATATAATACAGAATATAATTATAAGTCCTATTCCTATTAAGAATGGGCTAAAAACAACTAACCATGAAATATCTGAATGTAGAATAACTTTAGCAACTAATAAAATAATAAAAGTTACTGGAATAACCCATCCTCCACATCCTAAATTTACATTTACTTTATCACTTGGCAACATTTAATAAAGACTTTATATAATCAATAGATTCCTTCACAGATAAGCAGCCTCCACTCTTTAACACAATGTAAGAGCTTTCACCAACTTCTTCTACTAAGGAAATATCATCTACGGCTATTAAATATCTCCTATTAATATTGTCATTGTCTAATGTTAAATCAATAAACACATTTAATCATATTAATAATTTTCTATAATAATCATCTACGTTATGATAAGTAAGATAATATAATACTATAAAGATTTAATCCTAGTACAGATCGTTTCTACAGCATTATTAAACTCTTGCTTATTACTATCTAAAATAGTTTCTCTTAAAAACTCTAAATATGAAGTACTACGACTAGTAATAGATGGTAATTTAAGATTTACTACAATACATTTATTACCATCTATTCTAATTCGTAATGCTCCACACTTTTTATACTTAACCATTTAAATTAATAAATATTAGTAATGCTAATACAAAAATAGGGACTAATAAGATAAACTTACTAGTCCCTTTCTCCTTGTCATCAAAGGCTTCTACAATTTCTTTTAATGTCATCTGTTCATCATATAATTAAAAAATTTATTTTTTGGAAGAGTTCTTAATAATTTTAAAGTATCACTTGCGTAGAAATATCCATCAGTATAATAGTGACTTCCTTCAGGAATTATAAATAAACCTATAGTATCAATAGATTCATCAATATCAAAACTATTATGTGTATCTCCACGATATTCATATTTTCCAGCATAAGGACTTACTATCTTTATATTATATCCAAAAGAATGTAGTCCTATATCTACAGATACACTATTCTTATTTCTGTCTAAGTATGATGTATAAGTTTCTCCTATATTATATCTATAATTAAATATTGGTGAATAATAACCGAACCTACCATAATTTATTAGAGCTTTCCATACACATATGTTAGAAGTAACTACACATTCTTCTTTATATCGCAAATATAAACACATTATTTAAGAATTTTAACTTTTACATGTTTGATACTGATTCGTTTAGAATTTTTGGGATGTATTAATATATCAATACGATGTTTATGTCTTTTATTCATGACATCCCTAACTTCATATATTCCAAATCCTTCTATAAACACTTTTTTAGGTTTATTCTTTGGAAATAAATAAAGTAAATCACGAGATACAGCACACCACTTAATTTTATTATGTTTTAAATGGTGTAAATTTATTTTAGAACCATCAGCTGTAACTAATGGTTTACTGTCACATTGACTCTTTACTGGTTGATAACAAGTAAGAGTTACATGAGTTACAGTTTGAGCAATACTTTTAGTGCATAAGAAACATAATAATATTAATATAAATTTAAATCTTCTCATTATAAATAATCTTTTTAGTTATGACATATATTACCACTCATAGTACTAACATTTCCACCAACATTACCACAAGTAACATCGCCACTCATTGTTAATACTCCACCTTTAACGTCTTTACAGGATACATCACCACTAGTTGTATTAACAGTTGAAACATCCCCCGTAATTGAGACATCCCCACTATCAGTACGTACACTAGCTACATTACCTTCTATTTTTACTTCTATAGATGGACTTTCAAGATTTTCTCTTAAATTTCCATTTACATAAATTTTACCATTATTAATACTAATGGTTTGTGCTCCTTCTATTTTAACATTGTTAATCCAAGTAGCACCATTAATACCATTTAATGTTGTTTTAATTGTGTTAATTATTCCCATAATATATAAAATTTTTAAAAATGTATACAAACAAAAAAGTCGAGCTTATTGCCCGACTCAACATCAGTAAGTACCCCTTTGGTACTTACAAATTAAATAATAAGATTAAATAATTGGAGGCATGTAGAATCTACAATACTGATTAGCATACCAAGTCCAACCCTTCTTAAATGCTTTTAAAGTTCTTTTTAAAATTTTCATCATAATAAATCAAATTTAAAGTTTAACTTATAAAATATCTAGGAGGAGAGTTTAAAAAATTAAGAATCCCAGGTAAATCACCCCTGTTAGAGACATGGTCTCTATTTTTATTATTTAGGATTCTATAGGAATGCAAAAAACGTCGAACCATTCCAGTTCGTAGGTTCTACGACACCTAATAGGCGAGTATGCATCGTTGAGAGGCACCCTATAAGTTACGTTGCTCCTGTAACTAGTATTCTAGAGCTTTATCATAGTGCAAGATGTGGGAATCAAACCCACGCAAGCCTTCTGGTTGGAAGCCAGATATGCGCCTTCAGCTACACTAATCTTGCATTTATTTATAAGATATCTTTCCAACGCATGAAGAATAAGAAATTTTTTTATTATTATCTTCTAATATATAATAATAATCCTCAAATGTTTCTTGAATACCTTTAAAGACATATTCTTTATTCATATGCCCATCCATATAACAGGTTTTTCCTACATTAAGTAGTTCTTCTTTTACCCATTTTGGAGCATCTTCAGGAACATTGTCTACAGAATAATAATTCCCTATTACTTCATACATTAATTTAGTTATTAATTGTTGGAAAGTCTTCATTAAAATAGGAACATCTTCAGTTTTATACTTTAATGTTTCTAAATTGTCTGTATCAATAGTTATTTTCATAATGTATTCTTCTAGAAGTTCTCTTTGAATTTTTGTTTCTACTGCCATAATTCTCGGTTAAAGCGTGACAATTAGGACATAGTAACTAAAGATTTTTTTCTTTATTATTTAAACAATCTCCATCAATATGATGGATTTGTAATGGTACTAAACCTGTGAAATAATTTATCTAATTCCACCCACATTTTTGGCAAGAATTATTAAATTTTTCTTTTAAATATTTACGTATATGGGTAGATATATCAGTTCAGTTTTACCAGTAACACCTGTCTCTTCGGAATTTTTCCATCGTTTAATATACTCTTTATGTTGATATTCAGTCTGACATTTTGCAGAACAATATTTCATATAATTTCCAGAAACATATTTGAGTTCTTTACCACAGTTTAAACAATGATAATTTTTTTGGGGTCCTTCTCTAAATATTATTATAGGAAGCCGCACAAGATTGATTACAAAAACTTCCCTTATATTTGTAAGGTAAAGGATTTCCACAATATTTACAAACATTTGGATGGTTATAATAATCCATTTCTTGCTCTGAATAATCTTCCTGCCTAATTTTTAGTTAATCCTTAATCTTTTTCTATAGCCTATAAAGAACATTTATGCTTCTTATATAATTTTATTAATTCTTTATTTTATTCATACTTATATTTTTTAGTGGAGCGTAGGAGATTCGAACTCCTAAGAATGTCTGCGTGCAAAGCAGGTGCTGACCACTTGAGCCGACGCCCCAAATTGGAGATTACTCTCCAGTTAATTGTTTTATTTTAAGTTTAGCTTGTGTTAATTCATATACTAAATCAGATATAGTTTTTTTATGATTTCTAAGCTGTTTTTTGAGACCTTTAATAGTTAATTTCATGCTATTAAAGTCTTTCAAATTATTTGCCATAGATTCTAATTCTCTAAAAGACTTAGTATCATCAAATAAAGATATATTAACTTTAGCTCTTAACTCTCTAATTTTAAGATTCTGTTTCTCAATCTCATTTTCTAAAGACTGAATCTTATTATTTAAGGAAGCTATAGTCGATCCATTTTCTAATTCATCTATATAAGATTCTAACTCTCCGATTTTTTGTTCTAGTCCCGCATAATGCTTTTTTCTTTCAGCATCATACTCTTTAAACCTATTTATTTTGCTTTTTAAAACAGCTATAATAAAATCCTTTTTATCATAAAAGTTTGCGTCAGATTGATAATTAAAAGTTTTTTTCATATTATTTATTTTTTAATTAGTTGCGGAATATAAGGAACTCGAACCCTTAGTTTTACTAGAGTGACAGTCTAGTTCCCTTACCAACAGGGCTTAATACTTCAGGCGCCTCTTGTGTACACATTTCTTTTCGAGAAGGTAGCTAACCTTAGAAATAAGAGCATATATTATTGCGTCTAGACTAGGATTCGAACCTAAGAACCTTTCGGGGCAAGTTAACAGCTTGCTGCCGTTGACCACTTGGCTATCTAGACGAAAGTCCTGATTAATCAGGACATACAGTTGAATCAATAGCAGTAGTATCAACTACTGTAGTATCAACATTAATAGAATCATTTGAAGTTGAATTTACTGAATTATTTGAACCAGTAGAACAACTCAAGAGTGTAAATAACACACTAAATACAAGTAATTTCTTCATTTTTTATTCTTTTTTATCGTATTGACTATTATAAATCTAAATTTTATTATTCAAAATATAATTTTAATAAAATTTAAAAATGAACCGAGAACTTCCCAATTCTCGGTTCTGTGTACTAAGGTAAGTACGACCCTTCCAATTTCATGTTGAAATCTTCAAAAAAGTCAGTATATTTATAGATATATACATCTGGGAATCAGGTTAATCGTGAAATTCGTAACTATAACAGTCCTAACCCGTTTGTGATATAAATATAATTTAACTATAAAAATTATAAAAGTTAATTTTTGTTTACTTTATTATTTTTAATTAAATTATTTATTTCTGTCTCTGTGAGTTCTATCTTGTAATCCCCATAACTTAAAGAATAATTAAAATCAAATAAATAGACAAATTTATTATCTATATATTGGGCACATTGTGGAATTACACTAATATTAATAACTGTAAATTTAATATTGTCTAAGACAATACTTTCATACAATTTAAATTTGCTAGTCATAATAAACCAAAAGAGGGAACTCTAAATAGAGTCCCCTCAAAAGATTGAGTTTCCTTTTAATTATCACGACTATAATTCACGTTTCACAACGTTCAATAAGTATTCCTTATTACTGAGGTTATTATAGTTGTGAATTTTTTTTCTAAAAATAAAATCTTAAAAATTTTAATTCTGAAGCATAGCACGAAGTTCTTCAGTAGATTTCTTCTCAAGCTCTTCGTCATTTCTCTTTGCGAGGATCTCAAGGATACGTTTCTTTTGAGCATCAGCTTGTGCTTTGTCAATATTGTCTTTACGAGCCTTTAATTTAGTGTTAATTACATCTTTTACGATGTTGAAACGAAGTTCATCATCATTTTCTTCAGCTGGAAGCTCTTCAATGAAAGACTTCTTAGGAGCCTCACTAATTTTCTTATCCAGCATAATAGCTAAAGTGTTAAGATTCTGCAGAGATAAGTCAAACAAATCTTCTGTAGTAATCATACCCTTGTTTGTCTTAAAACGTAATTTCTTTTGTAATGCTTCTTTGTACATTGTTGTTAATTATTAAATGTTTACTTTATAAATTTTACCTGAATCTACTCTAACCATAAGTGAATTACGAGAAGTAGCTATAAATCCTAAACCACTCATCTGATTATCATCATAAGGAGTCAAAGCTTTAGATGCTAATACTTCAAATACTCTCTTATGATTTTTAGTGAGTTCATCTTTAAGATATTCATTAAAATATCCACGAACAGCATCTGGATTCTTACAATCCTTCAGCATAAAGAAATAGTGCTTAGCACCTACCTTATTATTTCCCCAGTAATTTGGAGATAAACATATAGTAGACACTTCAACAAAGTTCTGAGTCTTTACTCCCCAAATTTCTTTAGATGCTGTAGTACTACTTAAATGTTCTTTAGTAAAGATAACTTCACGCCCATTAGAAGTAAAGTCTAATACTGAAACATCGCTCTTATGAGGGACGTCTTTATCATACACATAAGTATGAACAACTCCATTGAGTTCTACTTCTACTTCAAATCCTAAATCAATATTTTCAACTTTAGCAAAGTTGTTAACAAATACTTTATAAGTACCTGCTTTAGGAATTCCTGAGAAAATGATATTTTCTACAGCATTGCGAGAGAATTTCTTAGGATTATTACGTTCTTCAAAAGCACTACCTCCACAGGCATTCATATCTACATCAAGAAGGTCTGCTTTATTACTATAATAAATGTGTCCATAAGGACTATCCATATGTAAATCCAAATCATCGTAGTTATACCAATGAAGAGAGATTCTCATATAGCCATCTACCTTACCTCCTACTTCTTTAACACGTTGTTTAATAGCATCAGAGATATTACCATTATATGTCCAAGCAAACCCATTATTCCATTTAAACATAGAAGGAGCTTCTTTATTAACTGGGGCAGTAAGAGTTACTAAATTATTATTTAACTTATTGTCAAAGAATAATTCAAGCTTACTAGCCTTAGAAACAATATTATTAAGGAACTCTTCCATAGTTGTTGGAATAGCAGTCTTCTCAAAGTCTGTAGCAGTTTTGCTAGTATTAGAAGTTTCATTCATAAGAGAATCAAATCCTCCTAACATTCTCTTACGAGTTTCTCTATTTACAAAGATAACATCTTCAATAGATATATCTTCTACTTTAGCATGACGACGCTCTAAAGAATCTTCATAACCAAGTTCTACTACAGTTTTATAAGCATTTTCTACCTGAGTTTTGGTGATAATACCCTTAGGTCTCTTATAATTATAAGGAGCAACCATAGCTTCAAACTTTTTAACTGAACTTTCAACATTGTTAGTATCAGTTATGTCTTTAAGAAGTTGACCTATAGCACTATTAAGTATATGTGTTACAGCATCAGGAAGTACACAAGAAGATATCCAAGCATAATTATCTAACTCAAAACCTTCCAAGTGCTTACTCTCTATTGTATCAAGAGCAGTCTTTAAAGCACTCACTTGACGTAGATAAGTGTCACCTCTATAGAGGTTATCATCTACAATTAAGTCTAATACTGTTTGTACAGAATTATAGTTAATTTCAGATAAAGTTCTTACCCATACATCATGTGAAGATTTAGCACCTGCACGGAATGTTGGAGTCTGAGACTTATCCATAATTAAATTACTTGTAGGAGTAACATAAAAATGGTTCCAAGTAATTATTTCTTTAGAAGGTAGTATCTGCTGATTACATTTACAACCCATCGTAGTCTCTTCCGTAACAAATGCATTCCTAATTTTAGTATTTTTAAGCACTTGTAACATATTGTCTACAACTTTAGCAAACATTCCTTCAGCGTGAACATCCTCCCAGTAAGAATGTATTTTATAATTCTCATCTACAGAGACTAATGCTCCATAGCGAGTAATGAAATGTTTACAATTTACACAGTTAAATTCTTGACGTACGGCTCCTTCAGGGAAAGATTCCATATAAGCCATCCATAAAAGCTCTTTTTGAGTGTCAAGAATAAAGAGATGTTTGTTCTCTTTAATCATCTTATTACATGCTTCTGTAACAAGATTTCTAAAATCTAAGTATTCCATAAAATTTTTAAAAGTTGGAAAAAGAGGAAGAGAATAATCTCTTCCTCTACGATACTTAATGTTTATACATTTACATTGGTGTTTTCTACATCGCCATTAACGTTAACATTCTTGTTAACCTTAGCATCAATAGTGTTAGCCTTCATAATGTCTGCCATATCTACACCTGTAGCATCTTTTACAATGTCACGGGTTTGCTTAATAATAGCAGGTACATTACCAGAAATACCAGAAGCCTCAGAACCATTAGTTCCATAAACTGTCATATTGCCAATCTTACTCATAGGTTCAGCAATATACTTAGCCATATCAGGAAGAACTTTCTCATTAAGTTTAGAAAGCATGTCAATTACAGCAATAGAACCATACTTACTATATGCTTCAGCCTTCTTCTGCATAGCCTCAGCTTCTGCAAGACCCTTAGCCTTCACACCTTCAGCTTCTGCCAAAAGTTTAGCTTTAGTACCTTCAGCTTCTGCAGTTAAGGTCTGCTGAGTAGCATATGCTTCAGCTTCACCCTTAGCACGAATACCTGCTGCCTCCTGCTCCTGAGAATAACGATTAGCTTCAGCCTTAGCTTTTACAGCTTTAGCAATTTGCTCTGCTTTATAAGCTTCAGCCTCAGCCTCACGCTTCTGCTTCTCCAAAGCAGCCTGAGCATCAATTTCTGTCTGATACTTGTCAGCATCAGCCTTAGCATTTACATCTGCAAGATACTCATTCTGCTTAATCTTAATCTTCTCCTCAGACAAGGTTTGTTCTTTACGAGTCTTCTCAATATCAGCATCTACAGTCTTGATATTAATAGTTTTCTGCTGCTCCTGCTGCTGAATTTCATATGCGGCATCAGATTCAGCCTTCTTAATATCAGACAATTTCTTCAGTTCAGCTCTCTTAATAGCTAATTCATTATTACGTTCAGCAATAGTGGTGTCAGCCTTTACTCGTGCTTCATTAGCCTCATTGTCAGCCTCAGCCTGAGCCTTAGCTACATCTCTATCAGCATTAGCACGGGTAATCTTAGCATTCTTCTGAATAGCTGCTGTATTATCAGCTCCCAAATCACGGATCAAGCCTTTCTCATCAGTAATATTCTGAATATTGCAAGACAAAATCTCAAGACCTAACTTAGCCATATCAGGAGCTGCCTTCTTCTGAATTTCATCAGAGAATGCATCTCTATCAGTGTTAATCTTAATCAAGTCAAGAGAACCTACTACTTCACGCATATTACCCTCCAAAGAATCTTTCACCTGAGCAGCAATCTGCACAGAATTCATATTCAAGAAGTTCTTAGCTGCAAGTCTAGTACCTTCTGTATCAGGTTTTACCCTAACTTTACATACGGCATCTACCATTACATCCAAGAAATCATGAGTAGGAACTGGTTGTGAAGTCTTAACATCAACCGTTACTTGACCAAGATATACTTTATCTAATCGTTCAAGTACAGGAATTTTTACTCCACCACCACCGATAAGTACTCGTGGCTCCTTACGAAAACCTGAAAGAATGTACGCCATCGAAGGAGGAGCTTTAACATACATTGTAGCAATAATAACAAGCAGTACAATAATAACGACTGCGATAACACCAATAAGAACTAAATGTTCCATAAATTTGTAAATGTTTAAATAATAAAAATTAAATATCTAAGAATTAACTGATGTTAATTCCAAGGGGGTATTTATTTTTTATAATTCGTAATTTACAAGACCTGTAGCTTTACTTGTAGAATAGCAACTAGTAATTATATACATTCTAATACTCCCATAATCAGTCATAGTTACTACATATTTTTCTTTAGTACTTACCATCAATATACGACCATCCTCAAAATAATCTCCAGGTTCCAGATATTTTAACTCTTTATCCTCAGTAGTGGAACTATAATCCTCATTGAACTTAGTAGACCATTCATTATAGAATTTTCTTTCTTCACTAGTATATTTCTCCCAATCTTTCTTTTTAATTTCTTTAAACTTATAAAAAGCTTTTAATATATTCTCTATATTTTCAGAAGTAAATTTCAAGTCACAATGTCTGATTGGTACTTCTATATACAAATAAATAAATCTAGAGAATTCAATATTAAAGGTTTCTTTAATATTAGGAAGAGCTTCTACTCCATGAATATTAATTTCAGTTGCTATAGCTTTAATTAAGTCTATAGTAATAATATTCATAGAATGAGTTAGCTCTATAACCTTTTCTATAGCAGTTTTATCTTCCAAGATATCATTAAGAATCTCTCTAGTAACTTCCTCAGAAAGATTACTGAAAGACTTTTTATATCTTATTCTAGAAGGTCTACCAAGAAGATTTGGGTCTACATTTAACTCATTAGTAGTAAGTAAAAATACCTTACGATAAATAGAGTTATAAGTACCATCCATGAAAGAAAGAACATCTGAAGAATTTTTAAATTCTTTCTCATATTCATCAAAGAAAAAGATACAGTCAAAATCAATGGATGTAGATAAATATTTTATTAATTTACTATTAGTATCATCGCCCATTGATTGTACTAAGATTACAGGAAGCTGTAAACGATTACAAAGTTCCTTTGCAACGACCGTCTTACCAGTTCCTTTGATTCCATCAAGCAAAACACCTAAATTTCCTGTAGTGTTCTCATATGTCTTTAAAACATAATCGATAAATTTTTGGTTTAGGCCATACAGTTTGTAATCAAATGTAAAAGACTCAGCAATTTTACTTAAGTAAAATCCAGTCATTGAGACTTTTACTTCATAAATACCTTTTGGTAATCCTTCAGGATGAGATACTGTTGTTGCACTACCCTGACTAAAAACGTTGCCATCTTGCAACCAAATTTGTTTACCCATTTTGATAAATGTTTAATAATTACTTTAATAAATTTATAAGAATATCTATGTTATATAACATATTATCAATTATTTTAATAGAGTTATTAATATGTTCTTCCATAATTAACAGTTAAAATTAAACAAAAATCCCTGAACTATAATAATAGCCCAGGGATTAAAAACAAACAATAAAAAACAGTTCTATGAACTAGTGGAGCATTGGAGAGTCGAACTCCAGTCACTCCGATTTGCATCAAAACGTTCTTACAGCATAGGTTTTAAAGACTATCCTTGTCTGTTAGGGTTGACAAGATTAATATTGTCAACTTCCACCACTCTGTTCCTAAAGTATACAGAGAACTAATAAAGAAATGGAAAATAGTGCACCTTTCTGTTCCTAAGCAAGTGCTGCTCGGCTTATTAGGCAGCAGCCTGATAAGCAGGAGTCATATTAATAACTCTAGCATTTATTGTTTTGTTGTCTTTCCAACTGTCCTGCTGTGTTCCTTATCTCCTCGAAGTTCAAAACCACGAATGCCCCATACTTAAAAGAGTCCTAAATTAGAACTCTTTAATATCTTCTGATTCTTCGGCTATATGGAAAACCCATATCATACCAATCATCTGGATCTATTTTATCTTCATTACCCATAATTTAAAACTTAATTAATGTTAAAAACTAAATTGAATATCTCTATTGACATCTAATAATCCTCCTTGCCAATTAGATTGAATATCCATACTAAACCATGTACCATATTTAGTTCTTGCAAACCAAATAAGATGATCGTCGTACTCAGGAATATAACAACCTATAAAATAGTCAGTATATCCATTCCATATCCAACTACAGTTAAGAGCACTATTTACTAAATGTATCTTTAGATGTATATCAGCCTTATTAAAAGGAAATTACTTTCTTTACATAAGCTTTATATAATCATTTACCATCGTCAAAGAAATTATAAATCTGTTTCTTTTTTTGGAATCATTTATCATACACTGTCTTAATATATTTTCATTAACTATGTTATCATTTGCTCTTGCGAGTTTATCTAATAACTCTAGATTAAATTCTTCCTTTTGAAACTTGAATTGAATCCAGTTAGGTTCAAATTCTCTATAATCTAGATAAGACAGAGGTTCATCTGTGTTAAGTACATATTTAACTAATCTAGTTAAACGTTCTCCAGCTAATTTAGATACTACAAAACCAGATAAATCATAACCTACACCTCTACTTCTCCAATATTCACCTACTTCAGGTTTAGAATCCGGAGCAACATAGAACATTTTATAATAATCTGAAGACTCTAAAGTTACATAAGTACCTAACTGACTACTACAACATATACCTAAACCAATATTAGAATACAAATTATTATCACGTTCTAATGTAAGAAATACTGGAACTTTATCAGGGTCTAAATTATTAATCTTACAATTACGTAGTGCAGTGTGAACATACTCATGTAATTTAGATACTGATATAGTACTTAGTTTAGTATCTTCTTCACTTTTGTTCTTTTTAATGGCAGCATCAGAACATTTAGTGTGCCAATTTTTCCATTTATCTCCTTCTAAATACATAGCAATTAACTTATATAATACAATAAAAAAGTCATAGAAACAATTAATATTCCTATCATAATAAAGAATAGAATTACAAATTGAATATCTACATTCATATTATAAATACTTAATCACCTCCAGGCAGGCTATCTAAATACTGAGGAATAGTTACTTCCGTATTATTCTTCTCTTTTTCAAGTTGCTGAATAGCATTTGACTGTCTATCTACAATTATTTGCAATTCCAGAATTTTTGCTTTCTGATAATAGTAGCTAGGAACTGACCAAGCTAAAACAATTATAAAACAAATTGTTGGTAATATCCAAAGTTTATTCATATTTTTTATTTTTTTTATTTTTAACACCAAACTCCATGTTCACCCTTATAACGAAGACTAATCTCAAATCCTAACTCTTTAAGGTAATTATAATATTTGTCAACATTAGTTGTCAGAAGTATAGCACCAATCCAAGCTGCATAATTACCTTTACTAGCTTCTTTGATTATAGCAAAGTTTATTTGATCTAATATATGCGGGTCTAATACAGCAGACCTAGATATAGTCTTTGCTTCTGTTGCTTTAATCATAACTTTTTAATTTTTAAACTAGCATCCTTAAACCATATATTAAGTCTATCTATGGCACTTTCCCATTCAGATTGAGAGCAGATTTTATAATATTTTAAAAAGTTAGTATTATCTGCATTAAATTGGTATATACCTATACATTTACCACCAGGAGTGATTTTAGTTACAGTATATCCAGTACCATCATTGATAACTACTTTTAGATAAGATGTGTTATCTTTATAGTAAGGATGTTCTCTAAGAGCGTGATTACTAACTTTCAGTTTTTTAGCTCTTATATTATTTATTATTTCTCCTATAGTATTCTCTAAATTATCTCTTTGACTTAGAAACTTTATTTTGAGTTTTTCCAAGTCCTCAATAGACATTTCCGAATAGTTATTTATATTTTCTGTTTCCATAACTATAATTTCTTTAATATTTTTATATTCTTAATTAATGGTTCGCCATCAGTACCAGTTTCATCTAACAAATCACCGGTTACTAGATATTTATTGCCAGTAAAGTATTTTACATTATATATAAAATCATTAAATGCCATCTCATTTGTTGGAAATGGAAGAACAGGAGAATATGTTCCATTTATATTTTTATGAGCTTCATAAACAGACACACCCTTTTCTTTACCTATTACTTCATTATTATTGTTCCATATAGATGAACATGCATCTTCTGGAATTTCACCAAATCTATAGAATATCATTTATTTTTTTAAGTTCTATACTACTAAATGCCAAAAATATCCATCTACTAGTTGAGATATATCTGGTTCTAAACTTTTTAGGTCTTTGAGAATGGAGTATGTAAATTCTTCTAAGATTTCTAAGTTATTATCGTTATTATTCATGTTCATTTCTCTTTAATACCTAGAATATCGTTGATTTTCCTTTCAATAAACTCATCAGAAGTATTTTCTTTTATTAGAGCATCAATGTCAGGCAACTCTACATCAACTTTATCTTCTTGTACTTTTGAAGTGAGCATACCAATTACTAATTTCGCTCAAGGACTATTAGCCATATTTGTTAATGAATCCTTTTGGATTTCATAAGCTTTCTTTAATTCTCCATTATCACGGAAATATCTGAGAACATCTGTTAATGCAGCAACAAAGTTTTTGTCAGACATTGAATTGCTTTTAGCCTCTTCCAGTTTAATCAATAGAAAAAAGCAATGATGAATGTAAATCTGTTTTGTTCATAACTATTATTCTCCTATACCAAATGGAGTCCCATCTGCAAATGTATATTCTTTAATAGCATCTGAATAATTAGTATTATCATCAACATCTGCTATAAAACTATATTCGATTGCTCCTATTAGTTTAGTCCACCCAAACGGCTGGTGCTTTAGCATTTCCTTCCAACACTCTTCTGCGTCCTTAAAAGGTCTGTAAATAGGTTCTGGTTTGATACGGTAATCAAATTGCTTTATATTAAAAGAGCAATCATCTACTTCAGACCAGTTAAACTCTTTATCAGAGAGTCTTTTATCTTTTACTATAATTTTCTTTCCTTCTGCGTATGCCTTAATAATAGGCAATAACTTTTTTGCTTCTTCTCTAGTCATAATCAATTATTTTTATATTCTTTCCACCCATTCTCCTAAAAGCCACCTGAACGGATAGCCCAAAACTCTTGTTGAGGAAGGATAGTTCCTTCTTCGTCAACTAACTCCTTTCATTTATATCGGACAAACTCACCCTTTGAAAATGAGTTATGTCTTATTGGCTTTCCTACGCTGACAGCGAAAGCCATTGCTTCATTTCTTGTCATACTTTTCTTTTACATTAATATTAACACGAATTGAGAATCCATTAACTATTTTATACACTCTATGACCAACATAGACAGTTTTAATTTCGTAGGAGTGCTTCATTCTTTAGTTTTAGATTGATTTTTGTAAAACTCTGGAACTCTATTTACTTCCCACCAAGAACCTCCTTCATCGCCACGAGATTCTATCCATACAGGTTCTTTAGTATCTTTATCTTGACAATAAACCATACCACGAACCACATCATACACAAAGATAAATTCTACCTCAAAATCTAAGTCCTTTAGAGTAGTATAAGTTTTACAATACTCGTCTCTTTCTCTGTTATAAGACCTAGCAAAAGATTCTTCATCATTATATAGGTCTATTTTGAGTATTTCTAGATTATTCTTTTCGACAATTTCTAGAATTGACTTTTTAACATTTATTTTACCCATTATTCATCCTCCAACTCTTTAAGTGTATCCTCAATATTGCCCATAGCCTTCCAAAGAAGATTATGCTGAGTAGCACCGCCTTTATTGTATTCATCAAGCTGACTGAATGCTTGACTTAATAATTCCTTAATTTTGCTCATTACTTTTTCTCCTTTGTATTACATGTTGCTTGGTCTCCTTCATAGTAAGGAGCACCAACTTTAGGTAATATTTGAGTATCCATATTACAGGAACATTGCATCACCCAAGGTGCGTTTACCTTTCCACATCTAGGGCATATTCATCCTTCTTGTGCCATATTATTTTATTTTTTAAAAACTACCGCAGAATCTACTGGTGTATTTCCTTCATACGTGATACGTAATTCAGTTTTACCTTTATATACATCGATTGCTCGGGGTCTACTATTTATGTATCCAATAATAAGTAATAAACCAGTTATAAATCCGACATAAGATATTATAATATCTATTTTTTCATCAGATTCATGTATGATTGCTATTCCTAAACAGATAGCAAGAATCACAAGAAAAATTCCTAATATTAACCAAATTACCATATTCTTTTATTTTATCTTTTTCCTTTTATAGGAAAGAGTAGTTAATTACTCAACTATAACTTTCCAATCTTCTGCTAAGATATCACACTGAGTTGGAGTATAGAATCCAACATCACCATCCTTCCGTAACTTTCAGTTATTACTACAACCTGTCTGTCACGGAGGATTCGTCATATCATTCTCAATTTATGTTTCATATGCTTTACTTTTTATGATGATTATACTTTTTGATAGCATCCTTCTTAGAAGCTGCCATAATCTTAACACCCTTAATGGTGAACTCATGTTGCGCCTTTGGCTGACACTTCTGATTGTCGGAAGGAATGTTGCCTTTCGGAACATTGAATCTAATACGTGGACTACCAAAAGGAAAATCATCACCCATTTGGTATTCCAATTCAGTTTGCATACCAATCATTGACATTAATCCATTCATAATCTACCCTTTCTTTTTCTAAGTTCTAACATTCTCCTAGTTCTACGGCTTTCCTTGCCACTAGGAGGATTACCACCAAGCTTTACTTCTGGGATTTCATAATTCATATAGATGGAAGCTTCTTCATTGAGCGCCTTAACTACTTCTTTAGTCAAGACTTCTTTAAGTGATACACCAGTTGGTGTTACAATTATCTTTAATCATACCTAGCCCTCCACGTTATTTGTTGTACCAATCAACTTTGCTGTCTCCTCATTATAAGGAATACAATAAGTATAACCACCTACACAACCAATAGTGACATATTCTCCATGTGAATCCATGTGACTGAAAATATTTGCTGTCCATATATCATCGTCAGCATTTCTTGTTATCACTCTGTCGAATGGCTTTGGAGTCCACTTTTTCTTTAAAGCAATAATCTTTTTCTTCTCTACATCCCAAATCTTGCCCCTCTTTGCTAAAGCGTCAAAAAATGCAGTTTTTTCTTCTTCTGTAGATAAACGAACTATACAGCCGATTTTGGAGCAATAACTATCTTCATTAATAGTAATCATGCCTCTACTATCAAGACTAGCATGTAAATAATAGTTTTCATCATTTTCTGCTTTGAAAACACAAATAAGTGAACGTCCTCTATGAAGTTTAATGGTAATAAAATCCCAATCCTTGAACTCAGACTTCTCAACTTCAAGTGTCTCTTTATTGAGCTTTCCGCCACATCTTTCCTCGACAGCTTTGATGTAGGTCTGAGCAGCATCCATATTTTCAAGGGAATATCTTTCAGTTGTGCATAAGAATTCTTCGTAATATACGATTTTATTCTTATCTTCACTGTTAAGGTAATGCTTACAATAAAAACTTGTATAAGTATCATCGTACCATTTGTCAAAGATAACCTCTGTGCCACCATCATTACTTATCAGTACGTCTCCCTTCTGCCAAGAGAACTTAGACCAATCACGCATTTCCTTAGATGGGAAGATAATATATTTTCCGCCATCATACATATTACCAAATTTAATTAAGGTACATTCTCCAGATTGTGTTAAACCAAATTTTGAAGTACAGAAGTTTATTTTAAAAATTTCATCTGTTACTGCTTCAGAACTACATTTACCATGAATCATAGAATACAATTTAGTACCCCTTGGTTTATTCTTCAAGATTTCTGCTATACTAAGTTTCTGTTCCATAATCTACTTAATTTTAATAAAACATATTGTATATTATATCTTCATATTTAAGTTTATCTATTACTTTATTCAAGTAATCGATAGCCACTTTACAATCAGGTCTAAATTTTTTTTATCTCAGAAACTAGTTGCTCTAAATCTGATAATCTAGTATTCATAATTAGTTATTAACACTAGTTACAATAGAGTTTAAAACTTTATTCCAATTAGATTCTGGTCTTTCTTCAAAATCTGGATCTTGAAAATCCTTCATTACAGCAAGATAAGCATCTTTAAATTGGTGAGGAGTAATCTTTTCCCAATCTTTAATATCATATATATAAGAATAGTCTCTAGTGATACAATCCTTATCTAAACATATATAATATATGTAATTATCTTTTATCGAAACAATTTTTATTAAATCATTCCATTTTGTATTTAAGTAACAATCACCAACAGTAAACTTAGAAATTGCATTTCTCTTTTCTAGTGCTTTAATTTTACTATAAAGATTATTACTTTCTTCTTGTAATTTCTTATATGTATTTTTTAGTTCTTCTAATGTTTCCATAATCAATTTTTATAAATAGCATCAAGAATATCTCTAAAATTAGGATTATCTATTACTGCTTGAGCATCTTTTTTATTTTTAAAATAGATGTTATTAGAAATAGTCGCTCAATAATAATCTACTTTATAGATATCGCCCTTATATATAATAAAATATTTATATTCATTTTTATCACTCCAGTTTGGCTTCCAATCCCCATTATAATATTTAGCAATATTCATTAGTCTACTTAAAGCAACTAACTTAGAGGCATTGCTTTCATTGATAATTATACTCTTACAATTCTTGCCTAGCTTTAAGGTATCTTCAACATCTTCATAAGTAATAGTACTCTGCTTAAATCTAACTATACCTTTAGCTAAATCACTATTTTCTAAATCTATCTCCATTCCTTCAGGAATATCAATAGTTAATTGATTATTCTTTATTTCCATATTATTTATTTCTTTAAATACTACATTAGTTTTATCAAATCTTATACTAGAGACGCATAGACCTATACGTGATCTAATAATACTACAATCGTTCTCTCTAAATGCACAATTCGCACATGTATCAGATTTTACTACCTGATAAATTTTACCATTATAAGTAAATATTTCACCTATTTTTCTTTCCATAATCCTTTTGTATATATGCTTAACTTTTAAAATGTTTAACTATATAATCTAGAGCTTTGTCATACTCTTCTCTAGTGCACTCTCTACAATATGCATTACTGAAGGCTCTATAATAAGGATAAACTTCCATGGTAGCATACAGCTCAGATGTATTAACTTCATACACGAATATAACATCTTCTTTAATATCATAGACTTTACAGTATAAACCATTATTATCAGTATAATAGCCCTTCTTGATATTCTTTAATACTATTTTATCTCTTAGCTCATTAATCTTATTTACTAAAGCTGTATCTTGCGCACTTAATAGAGTTCGTTGCTTTTGCAATTCTCTAATTTGATTAAAAATTTCTTAATTGTCCATAATTTATTTGTTAATGTATTAAATATAAAAAGGAGTATACTAACTAAAAGTTAATATACTCCTATGAAACCTGGCATTTCAGTCTATCAAAGACTTTGGAGAAGTAATACGAATCGAACGTACTTCGACTACTTAGATAATAATCATGTTTCGCCTTATCACCTGTCCTACATACTCCGGATTATGTAGGTAACTTCTCTTTTCCCTAATTAGGTACAACGATTGAAACTTCGCAGTGGAGGACTTACGAATCTAACGTACTTTGAAACTTTCGTTCACAATTCCTGATGGTTACTAGAATTACCCATTCATTGTTTCCGTTTCTTATCAATCTGCCCTATAATATTCACGACTATATAGGTATCCCCCAAATTGGTTATTCTTCTAATAATCCTAAATATTTAATATCAGTACTAACTACTTCTCTATGTGCATAGTTGATATATACAGTAGCACCTACTGGAATTTCAAATATTCCTATTTCAGCACTATACATTCTACCCTTAGCCATTTCTTCAGTTAAGTATGAATGATAACCTTCATGTATGTAAAAACGATTATAATTCCAAAGTTCTCTCACACCTTTCAAATTTAGGTCCTATCTTTACTGTAGACATAGTCTGAGATTTATAGTATCTAAAATTTTGATATAAACTTATAAAGACACCTAAAGTTTTTGCCGTGCCTACTTTATAAACTTTCAAAGGCTTCTTCAATACAATTGGAGTTGCCATATAATTTGACTAACACATAATTTAATTATAAATTGTTTTACTTTATTTAAACAATTCTATAATTCTCCAATAGATGATTGTATGATGAATACTATATTGTAATATCCAAAATAACAATAGAAGTGTACTATACGTTCCTATTCCAAAACTATAAAATATTCGTTTATCTGAATAACTGGAACTAGTATACATTCCCATAAATATAACAATATAAAGTATTATCATAAGTATAGCCATTATTAATTGAATAATAAACCAAGGCATAATTATTTATATGTATTAGCATCCAAATCAATAGCTGTCATTCCTTCTTTAAATTCGGAATAAATAACTATCTTATGAGGTCTTTTTTTAGAATCATACATTATTTCTAATGTTTTATCCTCATAAGCCCAGCTTCTCTTGCCTGACCATGTGTCAGGATAATTGTAACTATTGACTAAAACAACAATTAATAATAATAATCCTATAATTAATAATACTTTTTTCATAATTTTATATATTTACCTGTGTAGCGAATTTTATTAGAAACAATTTCACCTTCTTCGTTTGTAAAATATGCAAAACCTGAGGGAATTATAAAGGTAGCTAAATATAAAGGATTGTCTACTCTAAATATTCTATCACGATTTCCACACTGTATAGTTTTTGCACAACCTCCAAAGATGTCCGGAACTATTGAATCACATACGAAATTTACAGAAGAGTAACTATGATAACCTTCTGTAATTTTTGCAAAAATTGAACTAGGTTCAATCATTACTCCTAAAGTTAAAGAAGGCTGTGTATATTTTGAATAGTAAGTATAATCCATAAATGGAGATATACAATATTTCTTAGTAGCTTTCTTAACTATTTTATATACATTAATATCTTCTTTAGCTATTTGAGCTTTTAATTTATTAATATTACAAGTCCAACACATAATTTTACAGTTTTAAATATCTACCAGTATACATAATTTTATTAGAAACAATTTCCCCACAACTATTAATAGTATAGACAGCGCCTTTAGGAATTATAAAAGTTGCTATATAACTATCATTTTCAAAAGGTATAAACATTCTTCTATTTCCGAATATCATACGTTTGCATCTATATACTCCCTTGACTTTGTGAAAAGCAGAATTACATACAAATTGTACTCCAGTATAACTATAATAAGCTTTTTCTATCTTAATCGTCCCATATCTTCTAGCTATTTCATTACATTCAAGGGTTGGTATTTTATATAATATATTTGCAGTATAATTAAAGTTTTTAACGATAGATACACATGATTGCTTATTAGCCAATGTAACTAGTTTATAAACTTCAATATCTTTATCTGCAACTTGATATTTTACATTTCTTAAAACTTCTATCCAACACATAATTATTTAACTAATTTATAGAATCCTAGTTCTATGGCATCCTTTCTACGCTTGAGAAAAGATGCCATTTACCTATAATACTATTTTATCCATTCCAAATCAATAATTTTATTTATATCCTTCATCTTTGTGCATAAATTTAGTTAAATCTAAATAATTGATAAGCTGATCAGCATACCATTTACTTTCTCCTAAATCCTCATAATAGTACCACTGTTTCTTAGAATTAACATAAAACATAATAATACCATTATTTACTTTTATTTTAGTAATTAATAGTTCATCTCTACCTGCCTTAGTTCGAAACATATTAAAGCAAAACTGTTCTCCGCATAAATCAGATACTAAGTATTCTTTATCATCATTAGGTATACTATTAATATATTTGAATAATTGAGTATAGTCACTATTAATATTATTAAACTTTCTTTGCTGATACTCTGTTGCCCACTTAATAAATTCTTCTTTGGATATTTCCTTAGCACCTTCCAATTGCTTACTTAACTCTTCTACATTCCAACATCTACGGCTAAGATGCCCTGCCGTACTTATTAAAGTACAATTAAATACAAAATAGTCAGAATTAAGACACTTACCTTCAGTGTATAATAAAGAATATCCTTTCAATTTAAAGAATCTTCTATATCCATCAGAACTAGGTTTTGTAGACACCTCCTTTAAAAGTTGCAAACGATCATTATTACGTTTCAACATTTCCTCTAATCTGAGCTTCTCAGATTCAAGAGTGTTTATTTCATTTGTAAAATCCATATGTTAATGTGTTATTTAATTAAACAAAAAAGAGCCTAACTAGATTAACTAATTAGACTCTTTAAAATAGAATAATATAATAAAAGAAATGTTAAGAAGCTCTATTACGAATGCCCTAAATTATTCTTCTAGTTAAGTTAAAATGATTAGCTACTTTTCCCAACTATGTAGTATTTCATACTATTCATTTACTTCTTCTATAGAAGGATAATTTTTACTTTTATATTTACATTCGTCTGAACAATATATTTTCCTCTCGTATGTTTTAAACTCTCTACCACATATAGGACAATTGGCGATAGATTTAGTAGATTTATCTAAAGGTTTATCTTCCATATCTTTATATGTCTCTAATAAAGAGTTTAAATTATCAAAATAGAATTCAGGATTGTGTAATTCTCTGTAACAATTAGCACAAAGTAATTTACACTTAGCAGCTTCTATTCTCAATTTTTCAATAGAAGTATTTGATAAATGCCTCATATCTAATTGAAACTCTTTTTCATCTGGATTAATATGATGAAATTCTAAAGCTGCTATATTTTTATTATATCCACATTCTTGACACTTACCCCCAAACTCATTAATTAACTGAATTTTTCTTAATAAGCCTCTCTATTTCTATTTTGGATAATTATTTGGATTAGCTTCCGTACAAGATAAGCCTTCCTTTTTTCTTTTATAAGCTTTTCTTAGAGTTTCTGCAGAAACTCCTATAATTTCTTCAATCTCTTAATTCAATAACTTTTTCAATATCATACTCCTTTTTTATATTTATTTATTTAAAATTAGTGCTCAGGGTGGGGCTTGAACCCACATGTGACCATTACCGTTTCTACTGTTATACACTTAAATATTTTATAGCACTTTTCAATATCTCAACATTATCTTTAGCCATTCCTAGCAGTGTGTCACATCTAGTACGTAATAAACCTCTTACTTTCCCTGACTAATGGTCATGATCAACAAATGCTTTAGTTTCATCAAAAGAATCTCCACATATGGCACATTTATTTTTAGAACGAAACTCTTTGTAACAGTCGTTACAGCAAAATTTCCCTCCTCCTGCTCTAATTTTTGTGTTTAATTCAGAGAACTCCTCTCCACAATTCTAACAAATACAAATAGAGCGTGTTCCAGATTTTCCTTTAGATTTAATTTTCATAGTAGTCTTGAGGCTGGGATTTGAACCCAGATTGGATGTGTATAAGACATCGAGCCTAACCATTAGCTGACCTCAAGGATTAGTGTATAAGACAGAGCGGATACCCGAGCATTTAAAAGATGTGTCTGAGGGTCGTTAATCCTCTCCCTTCTCAGTCAAGAGAACGTTGCAACTTGCCACTAAGACACACTGTTTTTGAGTTTTTGTAAGTTCTCCGACTTATTAAAGTTTTCGCATAATTTTGATAAGAGCTCTACTTTCACAAGCAATATGAGTTTAAAAAAAGATAAAATCTTTTACAAAACGAAAATTTTACATTACTTATAAATTTTCACAAATTCATAGTAATTATGAATGATTTTAATTTTTCAAAACATAATAAATAATCAATTATGTAGCTCAGACGGGACTCGAACCCGTACAGTCATTCCTGACCAAGGGATTTTCCTACTACACTTGCTTTTACACAAGCTAACTTAAATAAAGGGATTCGAACCCTCAATCCTCAAGAAATATTTAACGACGACTTTAGAGGCGCTTCCGTCAATCTACTGCCGTATACCAATTCCGCCATATTTAAGTTATTGTAGTCTGGACTATTTTATTACCTTATCAATTAACTTCGAAGTAAGGAATTAGGTTTTACCTCTCTCAATGAGCGTCTCCTTTTTTACATAATGCATTACTATTATAACCTTATTACTAAGGATGAAGTCTAAACCATTCCTTTTAATTAACTTAGGTATCTCCTATATAGTCTCTACACATTTATGCTGTAACACTCCAATTTACATTTAAGATAGATTAGCGTTCTATCACAATTTAGCTCGTCATAACCAAAATCTACGTCACCATAGATGAGGCTTCTGTCGCAAGTTAATTAGATTTCTGAATACTGCTTCTATAATCATTACTCTGCTTCTTACACAGACGCTAACCTTTTTACGATTAGTAATAACTTGTTTAATTAGGGAGATTCTACTTCTGAACTTTCGTATCAGAGCACTCAAATTATGAATAAAATTAATTTCTAAGTCCCTCGTGTCTACCAATTTCACCACTGAGCCATTTGGCAGTTTTAGTCTTTAACGTCTGGTGGAATATACTGCCAACCTTTAGACAAAAACGGAGCAACTAATTATCTGCTAGTTGCCAACAATATTTGGGGAAAAACCAACATGTAATTTATGAGGTTGGTATTCTTATTTTTCAAACAAATTAAATACATTCAACATCATAATCAAATCCAGATGTGTTGAGGTCTTCCATTAACCAAGATGAATCATCCAATACATAATCATCCGGAACTTCTACTGTTACTTTTAATACTATTTTCTTCATATTACAGTTGTTTTAACATATTTGTAGCTACGTGTAATGAAATATCCATAGTTGTATGAATATCATCATTTAACTTTAAGACATATGTATTATTTTCATCATTCTTTCTAGTTATCTCAGATATGTATTTATGATTTATTAAAAATCCTTGTTTTGCAAGAATAAAATCAATACATAAAACACGTGAAATATTTTTCAATGAACAACACACAATAATACTATTGCCATGAACATCTATTATAGTACTATATTTACCAGATGTTTTTATACATACAATGTCATTTATGTTTATCTGTCTATACTCTCGTCCCTTAAACACTAAAAATGTATCAGAGTCAATCTGTATTGTTTTTATTTCCATATCTCTTAACCCATAATAAAACGAGCATCTACAATATTTTCAGGATGAATAGTTTTAGTTAATCTTATCATCGCCCATTTCACAACATCAGAATGTTTAACTCCACTTTTAAGTTCATGATAAAACATTAAATCATAAACTTTTCCACTTTTAAAAGTTACTTTGATTTTAAATGTAGGCTTTTCATCATTTCTAATAAGTTCGTCCATTTCTTCATCAGTTACCATGTAACTGAACAGAGGATTAGAAAGATGTTCTTTTTTGTACTTCTCTTCAAGTTCAGCTAAGTTTAACTTTGCACACTTGAGTACATGTTTACAACCAAATTTCTTAGCACTTTCTATTTGTGCTATTAAATTAGTTTTACTAATAAAATAATCTTGTCTTGTCATAATTTATCTATAATTAATGTGTTAATAATCTATTTAAATAATAGGCGATTTTCACTGGTTATATTTAAACTATTCCATTGTCCTCAGCTATCTAACGTTCTTTCTCTTTTTAACCCAAATGATTAATTTTAAGGTAATTACGCTATTTAATAGAGTTACTGAGAGTTGTTTAGTACCTATTTCAGTTGTTGGGCTACCCAGATTCGGACTGGGACTGAGAGTTCCAAAAACTCTAGTGACTGCCATTACACCATAGCCCATTATTAATGCGGAGAAAGAAGGATTCGAACCTTCGAGCCATATAATATGACTAACACCTTAGCAGGGTGCCACTTTCGACCGCTCAGTCATTTCTCCAATAAAGCTTCCTATCTTCACAGACAAGAAGCCTAACAACTCTTTAACGTTATAAAGTCCGCTGACTTTATATTTTAAACATTAATCGTATTAGTTTTTTAAATGTGAAAGAGTAGCACTAGCGATGCTCGAAATCGCCTTTGGATCTTGAAAGAATCCCGTCCTAACCAGCTAGACAATAGTGCCAAGTAGATTCTCTATCTTTACAGACTGAGAATCTCGTGTATTACAAATGAATACTTTTAATAAATTAAAAATTAATGGTGCTCCCTGACAGTACTGACCTGTCTTCCCGAAATTAAAAGTTTCGTGCTTCACCTTAAAGCTTAGAGAGCTAATTTATAATCTTATTTTGCACACGGAGTAGGATTCGAACCCACGCTGTTCAACTTTCGTCTCTATAGGTTTTGGAGACCTACCCTTTCGACCACTCAGGCATCCGTATATAGTGGAGATACGTGGAATCGAACCACAATCTCGGGATTTTCAGTCCCGCGCTCTGACCTTCTGAGCTATATCTCCATAGCCCACATTTCTATAAAGGAGAATAGTGGTAACACCTACCTATACTAATAGATTTATTAGTTAGGATTTATCCAAACACACTAACAATATGATTAAATTTAAATAAAATGATAGTGTCTTCTCAAATCATGGCTGGGGATTGTAGAAATTCTACATAAATGAGCATTTTAAACGAAACTATTGATAATATCTAATAGTTGAAGATCTCACCTCCATCCTATCAAATTAAATTTGTACGGTAGAAAGGATTCGAACCAATGACCTTCTCGAAATGACCTATTATAAAAAGAGATGCTCTAACCACTGAGCTACTACCGTAAGTACTAGTTTATATCGGAAAACTAGTAAAACGTTAACACATTATTATGGAAACTTAAAAGCCAAATGAAAACATGGTATCTGCGGAAGTGCTGAGAGTTACATAAGGAATATTATTTGTTACTGTAATAAAGACAACAAAGCGTCTTCCTGTATTAACCTCTCCACAAATATGGATTTCTACTCCATCCTTCATTTCAGAAGAGTATATTTTTAATACCATTTTACCAAACTTACTATTACTAAAAGTAATAGTTTTTCTGGCTTCATTATATACTACTGAAGTTTTAATATACAATGGTTTGCCCCATTCACCATCTTGATAAATAGTGATAGAACCATAATTAAACGCATGAGCTATTGTAGTTAATACAATAAAACTCATTAATAAAATAATCTTTTTCATATTACTCAATCTTTTAATGTTAGTACGGAGTAAAGGATTCGAACCAATATAACCTCTCTATGAATTGTGGAAGTGAGGTGCTCTAGCCATTAAGCTAACTCCGCATGTGTGGTCCTGGTGAGAATCTAACTCACGACCCGGAATTTAGAAGATTCCTGCTCTATACACTGAGCTACAGGACCAAGTGCAACTAATTATCTGCTAGTTGCCAACAATATATATGAACTTTACAGAATTACTCTATTATTTCAGTTTCAGATATACACCATTTACCATTAATTTTAACGGCTTCTACCTGTTTATTATTTACTGTCTCAAGAGATACTTTTTTTTCTAAAGTTCTATTGAACGAAATAATGTATTTGTTAGCCTCTTCTTTAGAATTGACTACACGAGACTGAATGCTATTGTTAATAACATTATATATCTTTCTTAAAACTTTCATAATTATAATTTTTATAAAGTTAATAGTATATAGAGCATTGTTTCTCAACAACACTCTACTATAGTTTCAAATATCCATTGTAAAAGTAAAAATTTGTTAATTTCAAATTTTATAGTTTAAATCATCATATTTTGCAAATTTTAAACTTTAATACAATACAAAGACAATTTTATATATCTACATCATTATCTTCTGAGTCTGGACAATTATCATATATATAATTCTCATTGTATTTTAAATGATAAGCAATGTGCTCTAACTTATTAATAATATTGTCTACTTTAGCTAATCTATTATAAGTAGAATCCAAAGCCTGATTCAAAGCATTTGCAATAACTTTACACATAGTATGCATAGCTTTATCTCTTACAATTCGATTAGCTACTACCTGGTCGTCCTTATCATTTTTACTTAAAGTAATTTTAGAAACGACTGTTACAGTAGAATTATCAACAGTAAGTCCCCAAGAAGCAAGATTTTTAATGAAAATCTTTCTTTCTTTAGAAGTCGCAATTTTTAGGAATATAGAAATATCAGCACTTGAAACTTTTATATTAGCTCCTTCTAAGTGATCCATTATGTACTCTAAATCACAAGACATAGTACAAAACGTACTGTTACCAACTCTTTCAATGTTGTACTTTACTTTCTTAATTGTCTGCATTTTCTTTCGTTTTAGATTGTTTAAACAATTTAATGATGCCTTTTAAAGCATATTCTGGAACATTTCCACAAAGGCATCCACCATTTACATACAGTTTAATATTACCATAAGTAAATTTAGTAATTTCAAGATTTCCTTCAGCGCCATTAGATTCATTCTCTAACCATACTGGAAAATCTTTCCACTCATCTACAGTTAATGACTCATCAATAACTGAATGTTCTTCAATAGTTGGTTTCAGAGCTTTAAAATGCTTTAAGACTAAAGTCTTATGCACTGAATCAGCAAACTCTAGTTTCTTTGGTTTCTTGCTAAGAAAGAAGTAATCTTCACCAATCTTAGCCACAACATTTTTCTGTTTAACATTAAATAATAATTCCATAATTTTTAAAATTAATAGTTATATCTATCTAGTTCAAGATTAACTTCAGAAATTAATCTAAATTTATATGTAGCTAATGCTGTTTTATAAGTTTCAGAGTCAGCTTCATAATGACCTTCGATATATTCTAAAGTTCCCTCTTTGAACATTACAGTTTTAGATGATAAGTTATCTGATAGAAATACTATTCCATCAGATGTCAAAGATTTACTCCTAGTAAATCCTTTATTATACATATTAATATGTATATACAAACAATCGTAGAGACTTAAAGCATTGTTTATATTGCTTTTTATATCTCTTAGCTGATTAAGTTTTACTTGTTTTATTACTTTATTATGATTGGCAATAGCCCAAATCACATATAGAATAAAAGCAAGTATAACAATTCCTAGCAAACCTTTATCCATATATTCTTGGTTCTGTATTAATGTTTTTAGAACTCATATATTGGTAAAGCCATTTAACATTATTTACAACAAAAGTGTTACCTTTTATATCTGTAAATAATATTTTCTTGTACTTACCCATAATTAGTCCCGATAATACTAACAAAGGATTTCTAATATATGCTGCAAATGTTCCCCCCTTTATACTTTCTCCAGAAATAATTCTTAATGTATTATTAAGATATTGATACTTCTTATTGAAAGCATTAGCATAGTTAGCATGTGTAGTCTTAGAAATATTGTACTCTGCATCAATCTGTGCTGAGAGCATTATTACTAATTCTCCCAGAGTATTGTGATTCATTGTCACCATTGATAAATTCCTCCCAAAGATAATTGTGCTTGTAATGTTTCTAAGTCACTCTTGATTGGAAGTTCTTTACCATGAATAGCTTTGTACTCCTTACTTACTTGTGCAATAGTTTTCTTTTTAGAAAAGACTAATGCTGTAATCTTAATAATGTCTTTTGTCTCCATTTTTTTATATTTAATTATTAATAATGTGCCATCACCTTTCTCATTAAGAGTCTGCTACTTTGGATATGCAGGATGTAGGTTTACACTAGAGCTCTATTTATCACTCTAATATTTGTCTTTGTAATCTATTGTGCTTATAGACATAATAGATTACTAAAGTAACTAGCCCTATCTATCACAGACCGAACTAGCGAAATGGTCTAAACTGTATATTGTTGATAACTATTTTATTTTAAAAATACATAAGTCTTGTCTTATGATTAACCAATTTTCTTTCCAAGATGCCAACTATTCATTATACTCTATAGTACTAGAGTGCAGAGATTATCTTCATTCTTTTACTTAATAAACTTCACTTCTTAAAGATTCGTAACTTTCATACATTGGAAATTCTGAATTAAGAGTAATCTTAATAAAGACTCTGTCGTCGATAGTTACAAGTCCTACAGTTTTAATATTGCGATTACAATTATCAAAACTAGTACAAATAACTGTATTAGAGGTAAAATCTGCTACGCCTTTAAAACCCATATCAACAAGAACTTTACACATTGGTGTCAAGTAATAAATTTTACCTTCTTTAATAACACAAGAAGAAAATGGAATTACTCTATCACCAATGTGATAAGTTCTAGCATCATGATCTATTGTGAGAGCTTTACCGGCAAGACTCTCACAACCTGATACAATTTTTCTATTTAAGTTCTCTGTATTCATCTATTACATCAATTAAGTCTTAAAATGTATATTTTCCAATATCTGATACCCAATAAAGAGCTTTAGCAATCTGTTTGAGTTCAGACTTAGTTAATTCACCCAACTTATATTGCTGAATTTTTTTAACTAGTCTTTGCATAGTAGCATTATAAGAGAAAGTATGCTCTCTACCAGATTTTCTAGTGTATGTAATATATTTACTATCACAATACTTTACATCATCTGAATGCTTAATAAGACCATTAACACAAGCATTCATTCGAGCTTCTACTATAATATTAGTATAAGCCTCAAATACTTCTTCTGCAAACTTCTTGAAATCTCTTTTTGATGGAGTTTCAGAGAAATTTACTTTTTTGTCACAGAAATTGTATATTCCTTCTCATTTTGAAATACGTTTATCATAAATTCATATCTTATATACTAATGTTCCTAATACCATCAACATAAGTAAAATGGTTAAAACAATATCTTGAATAAATATCATAACTTATAATTATTTTGTTGGTACTCTGCTACTAATAACTTAGCATTATCTGCAAGTGCTATAATATTAGATTTTAACAATCTTTTATAAGCACATAAGACAATGTCATAGCATGTCTGTGTAGAATCATATGGTTCTTCTTTAGAATCTTCCCATTGTGCGATAGTTCGAGTATTAAGACCATAGATTCCTCCAATATAAACCTCATTTATTGTCATAAGGTTTATATCTTTAGTTCTAAACATTCCATATTTATCTGGACCAAGGTTAGCATTACGAAACCCTTTACGCCAAATTCTTTTATGGAGTATCATACACTCAGATAGAGTATTGGCATTACCAATTTTAGTAAACCAACACTCATAACTATTAACAAGACCTTGTTGAAGTTTATAATCTGCAACATTCTTGTTTAATTCCCTTTTATGGAAAATTTTATTCCAAATGTTGTATTTCTTCATTTTATTTAAATAGTTAAATT
>ULQU01030531.1_pt1 | contig 111691 bp, 80 predicted proteins | sample 1954841 | NCBI WGS metagenome assembly ULQU01 (sample SAMEA4835664, study PRJEB28245) | human gut metagenome | biome: gut microbiome; material: fecal sample | place: Denmark | collected 2008
GCTTTTTTCATAGCCTTGTCAAATGCAGGTTTGCAGTCCTTTTCACCGTTACCTATGGCTCCTAATGAAGTGATATCGATAGTAGCTTGTGGAATATCAGCTCCGGTAATTTGTGACAGGATAGAGTCACGTCGTGCTGTACGGTCGGTATCACTGATTGCCATTGATGGTATACAGATGTACAGGGCTGCAATCACCAGTAGTATATTTTTTTGTATAAAATTGGTCATAGCTTGTATTTCAAGGTTGGAAATATGTTTTATCTCATGGAAGTTTTGGTTACTTCTCCGGTATACATGATATATGTCTTAGTCGTATCGGCGGTCTGATTCAAAGCTTTGACTTCATCAGCCGACATTTTTTGTGACATCATTTTCTTACACTCAATGACAATGCTAGGCTGTGTATTGTTAGCTGTATAGAATTGTATAGAATATGTTTCGCTTTGCTCCATCAGTGCACTGGCTGCAATACGGCTCTGGTCAAGTAAGATATAGGCAATGTCTTTGTTGAACATTTTCCCAAATCCACCCCAATTGTCAACTTGGATATTCAGCTCTTCACCGTTAGCTTTCAATGTGATTTTTCCTTGTTTTGCTATTTCAGTAAGGTTGGTAGGAATCTGCGTAATTTTTACTTCCTTCAGTTCGTTCGATGAATTTAATGTTACTGTAGTGGTTGCCGTTGTAGGATCAATGACTCCGATTGTGGCTTTTTCTGCAGCCAGTCCGCCTACTCCTAGTTCATTTCCTGCCGCTTCAAACAATTCATCTTTCAAATTTATAGTTTCGCGTCTGAACTTTCCACAGATTGGGGCCAGTTTAGTCTGTTTTTTATTTAGTGCCATATCATCTGTAATCCATTCTTCAGCTGTGTATCTTTCACCTCCATCTCGGGCTTCATCATACCAGTAGCGTATACGGTTCATGGTCATGTCACATTTTCCGTCCTTAGCTTCGATTGTAAGCAGGTAATAGATGCGGGTACGGTCTAATGATAAGGCAGTCGATGAAAAGACCAGATATTCTTCGGCAGATACAGCTATTTCCCCTGTCTCCGGATTCTTGTAGGCAACGAAGCTATGCAACTTTCCTTCAGGTTGAAATCGACTTTCCGCCCATGTAAGCATGCGGTTGTAGATATCATTTTGGGACGCATTCGGTACATTGAAGTGTTTGCTGAATGTTACTTTTCCGTCGGTAAGTGTTACTGCACCTTTCAGGTATTTGGGATTTGTCTTGTCATTATCTTCTTTGGCCATGCCAATCAATGGCATGCATAAAAGTAGAAGGAATATCAGTTTTTTCATGGTTTATTGAATTTTGTTTTTATTGACAGACAAATATATGAAAAAAAAAGAGAAGCAACTGGATGCTTCTCTTTTTTATGTGTTTTAAGACAGATTATCTGACTGGAATCTTGTCAATTCTCTTTTGGTGGCGTCCACCTTCAAAAGATGTATTGAAGAATTCCGTCATAATTTTGTCAGCCATGTCTGTATCAATGAATCTTCCCGGCATAACAAGTACGTTGGCATCGTTGTGTTGGCGTGCCAGATGTGCTATTTCCGGAATCCAACAGAGGGCGGCTCGGATGCCTTGATGTTTGTTGAGTGTTATGCTGATACCTTCGCCACTACCACAGATAGCGATACCTGGATAACATTCACCTGCTTCTATGGCATTTGCCAGCGGATGGGCAAAATCGGGGTAATCGCAGCTTTCGGTGCTGTATGTACCAAAATCTTTGTATTCCCATCCTTTTGCTTCCAGCCATGTCTTCACGTATTGCTTTAGTTCAAATCCGGCATGGTCAGAGGCTAGTCCTATTATTTTCATTATAACATTGCTTTTACTTGTTTATATACATTCTCTGCGGTGAATCCCAGTTTTTCGTCCAGAACTTTATAAGGAGCAGAGAATCCGAATGATTCAAGTCCCCAGATTTTACCGTTGGCACCTACCAAGCCAAGCAGATTGACAGGCAGACCGGCTGTCAGTCCGAATACTTTAGCTCCTGTTGGGATTACGCTTTCCTGATATTCCTTGCTCTGGCTGCGGAACAGACCTTCTGATGGAACAGATACAATACGCAGTTTGATACCATCCTTACGTAACAATTCTGCACCAGCCACCAAAGTAGAGACTTCTGAACCTGAGGCTACCAGAATGACATCCGGATTTTCGTCAGAGCCGGCTACGATATAAGCACCTTTGGCTGTCTGTGTATAATCATTACCTTCCGGCAGGTTGGCTATATTCTGGCGTGAGAAGATAAGGGCAGTAGGAGTAGATGTATTTTCCATTGCCAGTTTCCATGCCTGAGTAGTTTCTTCTGCGTCTGCAGGACGGAGAACCAATACTGAGTTGTGTCCCTTATGGTTCTTCAGTTTTTCCATCAGACGGATTTGAGCTTCCTGTTCAACCGGTTCATGAGTAGGGCCGTCTTCACCGACACGGAATGCGTCGTGTGTCCAGATAAATTTAACAGGAGTTTCCATCAATGCAGCCATACGTACAGCGGGCTTCATGTAATCGGAGAATACGAAGAATGTACCGCAAGCCGGGATGACTCCTCCATGTAAAGCCATACCGATACAGCAGCAGGCCATGGTCAGTTCTGAAACACCGGCCTGGAAGAATGCACCGCTGAAATCACCTTTGGCAAATGCATGGGTCTTTTTCAGGAAACCGTCGGTCTTGTCTGAATTTGAAAGGTCGGCTGAAGCGCATACCATATTTTCTACTTGGGTAGCCAATACACCTAGAACGGTAGCTGAAGCGGCACGGGTTGCTGAACCTGGTTTCTGTTCTATTGAATTCCAATCCACTTTCGGAGCCTTGTTTGAGAACCAGTATTCCATTTTTTCTGCCAGTTCCGGATTGGCTTTAGCCCATTCTGCTTTAGCTGCATAGCGTTCTGCTACGATTCCTTTCAGTTCTTCACGGCGTTTTGCATACAGCTCGGCAACTTCTGGGAAAATCTTGAATGGATCGGCCGGATCGCCTCCCAAGTTCTTGATGGTATTGATGTATGCTTCACCACCCAGCGGAGCACCGTGAGTAGCGCAGTTATGTTCGTAACTGGAGTTGTCGGCTTTACGTGCACCTTTACCCATGACTGTCTTACCGATAATCAGAGTCGGTTGTCCGGTAACGGCTTTAGCTGCAGTCAGAGCTGTACGGATTTCATCAGCGTCATTACCATTGATAGTAAATACTTTCCATCCCCATGCTTCATATTTCTTTGCAACGTCTTCATCCGTTACATCCTTACATTCTGTTGACAGCTGGATATCGTTTGAATCATAGAACATGATCAGGTTATCCAAGCCTAAGTGACCTGCGATACGGCCTGCACCTTGAGAGATCTCTTCCTGTACGCCACCATCAGAGATGTAAGCGTAGATAGTCTGGTTCATTACGTCTCCCAGACGTGCTTTCAGAAATTTGGCAGCAATAGCAGCACCTACTGCGAATGTGTGTCCTTGGCCTAACGGACCGGATGTATTTTCGATTCCACGCATGATGTCGACTTCCGGATGTCCTGGAGTAGGACTTCCCCATTGACGGAATTGTTCAAGTTCTTCCATAGTGAATTTACCGGTTAACGCCAAAGTCGAGTATAGCATAGGTGACATGTGACCCGGATCAAGGAAGAAACGGTCACGGCCTTCCCACCGTGGATTTTCAGGATCGTAAACTAAAAATTCAGAAAATAAAACATTTACAAAATCTGCACCACCCATTGCGCCACCTGGATGTCCAGATTTGGCTTTTTCTACCATCGAAGCAGCCAAGATACGGATATTGTCGGCTGCACGATTCATTAATTCTTTACTGTTTTTCATTATTGGATATGTTAAGTTTCCGCAAAGATAATAATAATATCTAATCTTCGAAGAAATTTGTAAAACAAAAAAGGTCTTTTCCGAAGTGAAAAATACAATTGTTTTTTCAGGGTAAAAGATAGGTCATACAAGGCTCTGTTACATGAAAATAATCGCTTGGAACTCCTGTATTGAAGTCCCAGGCGATAGGTTGTATTATTGCATGGATATCAGCAGATTTTACGAGATCCGTCAGATATTACGACATCATAAACCTTGGGTGAACGTCCGAATTTAGCATTGAAGCGTTCCTTGGCAGTTGTTATGAATGTTTCATACAACTCATTCTTTACCAGGTTGATGGTACATCCTCCGAAACCTCCTCCCATTACACGTGATCCGGTTACGCCACAATCAAATGCAATATCGTTCAAAAAATCAAGCTCTTCGCAGCTTACTTCATAGAGCTTGCTCATGCCATGATGAGTTTCATACATTTTTTGTCCTACAGTTTCATAATCGCTGCGTTCCAATGCATCACAAACGTCAAGTACACGCTGTATTTCTTCGATGACATATTCGGCACGCATGTAGTCTTCTTCAGACACGTCTGCTTTTACTTCCTGTAACATGTCCATATTACAGTCACGAAGGAATTCCACCTCCGGATGCTTTGTCTTGATGGCTGCTACCACATTTTCACAGCTCTGACGACGTTTGTTATATGCAGAAGAGGCCAGTTCGTGTTTTACAACCGAATCTACCAGAACCAGACGGTAACCTTCAGGTTTGAATGGATAGTATTGGTATTCCAGAGAACGGCAGTCCAGACGCATCAGATGCCCTTCTTTTCCGAATACTGAAGCGAATTGGTCCATAATACCGCAGTTTACACCACAATAATTATGCTCTGTTGCCTGACCTACCTTAGCCAATTCGAATTTATCGATTTTATTTTCTCCGAACAGGTCATTCAGGGCAAATGCATAGGTAGATTCCAATGCTGCCGATGAAGACATGCCTGCACCCAAAGGAACGTCGCCTGCAAATGCCGTGTTGAAACCTTTTACGTCTACACCGCGTTTGATCATTTCACGGCACACACCGAAAATATAGCGGGCCCAACTGGCTTTAGGAGCGTCTTCTTCATTCAATCCGAATTCCACATAATCTTTCAGGTCGATAGAGTAGGCACAGACTTTATCTTTTCCGTTGGGTTTTATTTCTGCCATAATACCTTTGTCTACAGCTCCGGGAAATACAAATCCGCCATTATAGTCGGTATGTTCACCAATCAGGTTGATACGTCCCGGAGAAGCATATATAGATCCAGTTGTTCCGTCGAAATGTTTGATGAAACGGCTTCTTACAAATTCAATATCCATAGTGGTAAAAGTTTAAGGGTTAATAAAAATAGAGCAAATGGTAACGGATTACCATTTGCTTTATATGATAATTGATTATTCAACAGGAATGTCTTCATTTACGTTCTTGCAGCCTACCAGTCCATAGAATAGCAGATAGGCAAGCATGGCAATGATCAGCCAATAACTGGCCATATATCCTACGGCGTCCGAGATGAACTGTTGTAAAAGCGGGAGAATACCTCCACCCACAACCATCATCATGAATATGCCCGAAGCTTGTGCGGTATATTTGCCCAAGCCTTCAACAGCCAGATTGAAAATACCTCCCCACATGATGGAGGTGCACAGGCCACAAAGTACAAGGAACAATGCACTGATAGGTACTTTAGGCGTTTCCATTGATCCCAACACATAGTCAGGAGTCAGGTTGGCTGCAGTCAGTTGATCAGTGTGCTGGCTTAAAAATTCCTTTGACGGATTGTTGATGAAAGCGGTTATGTCGTTTTCTGCAAAGCCTGCTTCGGTCAGGATTTCTGTCGTCTTGGCAGCTGGGTCATATACAACTTTCGGGACGTTGAAACCTACTGTTTTGGGTGTAAAGATGGCAATCAGTGTAAATAGGATGGCTGTAACCGAAACGGTAATCAACTGGGTTCGTGTTGAAACTTTACCGCTGATAATACTGCTGGTAAGACGTCCGACCAGCATCAATAGCCAGTAGATGGCAGCGATGGCTCCACCGATGGCTGCACCGTTGATCAGGATTCCAGCACCTTTTTCACTTGAATCAGCCAGATAAAAGTTCAGGGTTCCTGGTATGCCTATTTCTATACCTACATAAATAAAGATGCCGATGACTCCTAATACTGTATGACGGAAGCTCCATGGGCTGTGTGAAAATTTTTCTTTTTCAACCGGACCTTTTCTCATATGAGGTTCCGGGATGGTTACAAATGAAAGGATGATGAAGCTCAATGCAAAGACTCCCATAGCAATGAACAACAAGGGTGATACATCCGACATGGCTGTTTTGGGGGTGACTGTACCGATCAGTACACCTACGAAAAGCGGGGTCAAAGTTCCGGAAAGGGAGTTCAGTGCTCCACCGGCCTGAATCAGCTGGTTCCCTTTGTTTCCACCACCTCCTAACAAGTTCAGCATCGGGTTTACAACTGTATTGAGCATACATACACAGAAACCACAGATGAAAGCTCCCAGCAGGTATATAATGAAATTCATCCGAATGGCATATGCACCGGCTGTGAATACAGTGGTTTCAGCTCCGATAATACTGGAAAGATATTGGATGAAGAGTCCTATGAAACCGATAGCCATGGCCCACAGGGCTGTTTTCTTATATCCAACCTTGACAAGCATATTTCCTGCCGGAATACCCATGAACAGGTATGCCAGGAAGTTCATCATGTTACCCATCATTCCTAATGTGTTGGCACCCGCATACTGGTTTTTCCAGATTGTACCGAACGGAGCTGCCAGATTGGTTACAAAAGAGATCATCGCAAATAAGAAGAACATTGTAATGATTGCGATGAGATTGCCGTGTTGTTTTTCTTGATTCATGGTTTAAATATAGATTGATTTTAGGTTAAAGACTCTTTATTTTTCGATGCCGAATTTATAGATGGTCACCTGGCGGTAACTTTCTCCTGGATTCAATTCTACGGAAGGGAATTGGGGTTTGTTGGGTGTATCAGGAAAATGTTGTGCCTCGAAACAGATAGCACTTCTTGACGGATAGGTAGCTCCGTGCCACCCGATGAATCCGCTGTTCCAATTGGCGGTATATACCTGTACTCCCGGTTCGGTTGTATACATTTCCAATGAGCGTCCGCTTATAGGTTCTACACATTTTACAGCAAATGTCAGTTCACCCGGTTCGCGTTTGTTCAGTACATAGTTATGGTCATATCCGGCTCCCCATATCAGTTGCTGGAACGGTTCGTTGATCCGGCTACCTACAGTATGCGGGGTACGGAAATCCATCGGAGTACCTTCTACTTTCAGTATCTCTCCGGTAGTGATTGATACTTCATCCATCGGAGTGAAATGGTCGGCATTGATGGTAAGGATATTATTTTCTACACTTGGAGTCGGATTGGCCAGTCCTGCCAGGCTGAAGAATGCATGGTGTGTCAGGTTGACGATTGTACGTTTGTCTGTTTTTGCGGAGTAAGTGAGTTTGAGTTCGTTCTGGTCGGTAAGTGTGTAATTGACTGTGATGTCAAGATTTCCGGGAAATCCCTCTTCACCGTCTTTGGAAAGGTAATGGAGCGTCAGGCTTTGTTGGCTGGTCTGTTCTGCATCCCATACTCTTGCATGATAGCCTGTAGGTCCTCCATGAAGGGAGTTGGGGCCATTGTTTATGGTCAAGTTATATTCCTTGCCGTCCAATTGGAATTTTCCTTTGGCGATACGGTTTCCGTAACGGCCGATCAATGTGCTCAGGAACGGTTCCGGACTGTTGATTACCTGGTCAATATTGTCATGCCCCTGTACCACGTTTCCGAATTTCCCGTTTTTGTCCGGAACCATGATCGCCAGAATGGCACCTCCATAATTGGTAACGGCAACTTCAACGCCATTATCGTTCGACAAAATATATAAGTCGGTAATTTTTCCATTGATGTCTTTCTGGAAATCAGCCCGTTTGAGGCCACAGCGATTGTTTTCTTGATAGTATGTGTTATTCATGATGTTTAGATAAAATTTTTATGTCGTTTGAAAAAATATTTTGTATGCAAATAAAAAGATTTTATTCAAGAAACCCAAACAATTTACTTATTTAAATTTGTATACAAAGAATGTCCTGTCATTTCGGATACTTCAAAATGCCGGAGGATGATCATTCCTTGCAATATATAAGGACGAGCTTACATTGATAGATATCCCGGATGATAGACGGTCGACAACAGGTCTGCTACAATGAAACTGCTTCCTCCTACAAATATGAAGTCTTTTTTACCGGCTTGCCGGTGAGCCGTTTCAAATGCAGTCTTTACATCTGGATATCTGTCTCCGTATAATCCGTATTCTTCTGCCAGACTTTTTATCTGTTCGGCAGGTAAGGCTCTTTTTACACTGGCTTGGGTGAAATAGTAGACGGCATCTTTAGGTAGCATTTGTAAAACGCCACTGATGTCTTTGTCGTTTACCATGCCTATCACAATGTGCAACTTTTCATATTTCTGCATTGACAATTGTTCTACGATGTATTGGATGCCTCCTATGTTGTGTCCTGTATCACAGATTACAGTAGGGTTTGAGTCTAGTTTCTGCCATCTTCCCATCAGGCCGGTCAGCTCACATACATGTGAAAATCCGTTGCGTATGCTGTCTTCGGTAATTGGGTAACCTGTCTTTAGCAGTTCTTCTATTGCTGCTAGCAGGGTATTGGTGTTTTTGAGTTGGCATAGTCCGCCTAGTTCTCCGATAAGATGGGAATAGTGGACTGTATCATAACAATATAATCCGTCCTCTGTACGGGTATATCCTTTCAATAAGGGTGAATCTTCTGCAAAGGTGATGGGAGCATGTACTTCATCTGCCTTTTGCTGGAATACAGGACGGGTTTCGGGGGTGGTTTCACCTATGATGACCGGAATGCCCTCTTTGATGATACCGGCCTTTTCCGAAGCTATTTTACCCAGTGTGTTTCCTAGAAATTGTACATGATCGAAACTTATGTTTGTTATGATACATAAGTCGGGCCGGATGATGTTGGTGCAGTCCAGCCGTCCTCCCAGACCGACTTCAATGACAGCCACATCTACCTGTTGCAAGGCAAAGTAATGGAAAGCCATTGCGGTAGCCAGTTCAAAAAAAGAAGGATGGAGAGGTTCGAAAAAACTTCGGTGGTGTTCTACAAAATCCATGACAAACTGTTCGGAAACCGGAACACCGTTTACACGAATCCGTTCCCGGAAGTCCACCAGATGGGGAGATGTGTATAGTCCCACCTTGTATCCGGCCGATTGTAGGATTGCCGCAAGTGTATGTGAACAAGAGCCTTTGCCGTTGGTGCCCGCTACATGAATGGTGCGGTAATTCCGGTGAGGATGTCCGAAATGTTCATCCAATTTATAAGTTGTGTCCAGTCCTTCCTTGTAGGCATCTTTTCCTATTTGCTGGAAAAGAGGAGCACTGGTATATAGATACTGAAGCGTTTCTTGATAATTCATTTTTTTGATAGGTTAGTTTAATACCACCAGGGATAATCATTTTTTCTGCCTTCCACCCCTATACTGATTGAACTGCTTTCACCCAGCTTGAAATTGATCATTCCGCCTATACGGTCGGGGCAGTAATTGGGTAGTGGATAAGCGTAATAAGGACGTTGGCGGGTCAATGATTTGTTCCCATAGGCATAGAGGCTGATACGGTCGTTTAATTTGTATGCGGCAACACCTGCTATACCGATGTTCCTGTAATTCAGAAATCCCCAGTCCATGTTACTCACGTAGAGTCCGCCAGCTACACTAAGACGGCTGTTGATAGGTATGGCATACATGAATGCGGCATCTTGTCCGAAGCCTACTCCTGAAGGGGCGTAACGGTCAGGGCTGAATGTCAGATTGAATCCGATCGATGCATTGAATCCTTTGTGGAGTTCCCATGTGGCATAACTGTAATCGAAAGGGGTGATGCCATACATTCCGAAAGGAGGAATGTATCCCACTTGGGGTATCGGAGAGACTAAAGGTACACTTAATGCCGTATCGGATGCCATGGAAAATGTTGCTTCCGGATGACTGACGGAATCTGTGGGAAGAGTAATCTCTCCTTTGTTCTGGGCTACAGCCGGTGCTGGAATGAATTCCCATCCGAGTAATAATAAAATGATATATAACTTTTTCATTTTGGCCTGTTTTACCGACTATTATGCATCAAATATAACGATTATTTGGAATATAATGACGCCCTATGGAATTCATTTGATGGGATTTCACGGAGTTTAATATTCTTTGACGTGTTTCCTGTAACTTGGCGGAAGAAAGAAAAAATGCCACTCTTTCTCTCAATAAAAGAGTGGCATTTACTATGTTTTCTGTCAGTCAAACAGACTTCTGAATTTCTTGAAGATCTTTTCTTTCAGGCTCATGTTAGGTTTGAAGTTTTCTGATTCTTGCCATTTTTCCAACGCCTGCCGTTCTTCTTTTGTCAGTGTTTCAGGGATATAGACACTGACATTGACCAGCAGGTCGCCTGTACCGTTGCTGTATCCATAGCTATTGATATTAGGCAGACCTTTTCCGCGTAAGCGAAGTACTTTTCCCGGTTGGGTTCCCGGTTCGATCTTGATTTTGGCCTTGCCGTCAATGGTCGGAATTTCTACTGTCCCGCCTAATGCAGCTGTCGGTACACTTAATAACAGGTTGTATATCAAGTCACTTTCATCACGGATAAGTTCTGGGTGCTTTTCCTCTTCAATCAATACCAGTAAATCACCCGCTATGCCATTATGTTTGCCTGCATTACCTTTACCGTTGATGGTAACCTGCATGCCTTCGGCCACACCTGCGGGAATCTTTACGGTTACCACTTCTTCACCATAAACCACTCCGTCGCCGTTACATTCCTTACATTTATTCTTGATGACCTTTCCTTCACCTCCACATTGAGGGCATACGGTCTGTGTCTGCATCATGCCGAATATGCTTTGTTGGGTTCGGGTTACACTACCTGTTCCATGGCATGTAGGACACGTTTCGACACCTCCGTCGCCTTCAGCTCCCGTTCCGTGGCAATGTGAACATGTTACATATTTTTTCAGTTTGAATTTCTTTTCTACTCCGGTAGATATTTCTTTCAGGTTCAACTTTACCTTGACACGGAGATCAGATCCGCGGAATTTCCGTTGACGGCTTTGACTGCTTCCGCCCCCAAATCCTCCGAATCCTCCATGACCGCCGAATATATCACCGAACATAGAGAAAATATCATCCATTGACATTCCTTGACCTCCGAAACCTCCGAAACCTCCGGCACCTGCAGCTCCTTCTACGCCTGCGTGTCCGAACTGGTCGTAGCGGGCACGTTTGTCTGGATTGCTCAGAACTTCATATGCTTCTGCGGCCTCCTTGAATTTCTCTTCGGCTTCTTTGTCACCCGGGTTCTTGTCGGGATGGTACTGAATTGCTTTTTTACGGTATGCTTTCTTTATCTCATCGGCTGATGCGGTCTTTTCAACCCCTAATACTTCATAGTAGTCTCTTTTTGCCATAGCATTGTGGATTAAATGTGAAGGTGATTACCAACTATTATTGTGCAACTACCACCTTGGCGTGGCGGATGACTTTGTCGTTCAACTTATATCCCGTCTGGACACAGTCCAAGACTTTTCCTTTCTGTTCTTCATTGGGGGCCGGTACCAGGGCAACAGCCTCATGGAAGTCTGTGTCGAACGTTTCACCTACCGGTTTCATCTCTTTCAGTCCTTCCTGTGCCAAGACTTTCTGGAATTTCTGGAAAATCAGGTCAACTCCTTCCGCTACAGCCTTTATATCTTCTGCCTTTTGAATATTTTGCAAGGCCCGTTCAAAATCGTCAAGTATAGGAAGTACGGCACAGATAGTCTTTTCACCTCCGTTCTTGATCAGTTCGGCTTTTTCCTTGATGGTACGTTTCCGGAAATTGTCGAATTCGGCCGACAGACGCAGGTATTTGTCCTTTTGTTCGTCAATGATTTTCTGTGCCTTCTCTAATTCTTTTTCCAACTTTTCTTCTGCTGTCAGTTCCTTTTCTTCTTCTGCAGTATCTTGTGTTTCTTGAGTATCCTTTTCGTGGGATTCTGCACTCTTTGCATTTTCAGCAGCTTCCCGCTGTTCTTTCAGATCTTCTTTTTTCTGATTGAAATTTTGATTTTTGTTGCTCATATCTTAAAGTTTTTTTATTTCATTTTAATGTTTTGCTTTCTTCCCAGCAAAATTCGTGCCTTAATCTGACTCTTATACAAATCGGCCGCAAAAATAATAAAAAACTGACACACTGACATAGAAAAACAGAAGTTATCGGTGTTTTTCCGGTTCTCGGCATTTCATCTGCCCGAAAGGGCGGTTCAACCCTTGATTTGTCAGCTTCACATAATTGCAGGATCTCTATAAAAGAAATGATCGGTAATTTTGTTATCATTATCAATCAACATAATCAAGAAAATGTTCAAGAAAATAGTCCGTTTTTCAATCCGAAAAAAACTGTTTGTCTCATTGACAACACTGTTTTTAATGATAGGGGGTATTTATTCTATGCTGACATTGCCTATTGATGCCGTGCCTGATATCACCAATAATCAGGTACAGGTGGTTACGGTATCTCCCACCTTGGCTCCCCAAGAGGTAGAACAGCTGATTACGTTCCCGATAGAGGTTGCCATGAGCAACATTATGAATGTACAGGAAATCCGTTCGGTATCCCGCTTCGGACTTTCCGTAGTGACTGTAGTGTTCAAGGAAAGCGTGCCTACGTTGGATGCCCGTCAGCTGGTGAATGAGCAGATACAGACAGTGGCCGGTGAGATTCCATCCGAACTTGGTGTACCGGAGATGATGCCTATTACCACCGGTTTGGGTGAGATCTACCAGTATGTACTGAAAGTGGCTCCAGGTTATGAAAAAAAGTACGATGCCATGGAACTGCGTACTATCCAGGATTGGATTGTGAAACGTCAGCTTTCGGGTATTCCGGGTATCGTGGAAATCAACAGTTTCGGAGGGTACCTGAAACAGTATGAGGTAGCGGTCGATCCGGATGCATTGTATTCGCTCAACATTACCATCAGTGACGTGTTCGATGCCTTGAGCCGGAACAATCAGAACACTGGAGGCAGTTATATAGAAAAGGTGAATCGGGCGTATTATATCCGTTCGGAGGGTATGATTTCTGATTTGAAAGATATTGAACAGATTGTTGTGACCAATCGGGGAGGGATTCCCGTACATGTAAGTGACATTGGAAAGGTGCGTTACGGAGCTCCTAAACGTTTCGGTGCCATGACCAAGGATGGAGAAGGTGAGTGCGTGGGAGGTATTGCCATGATGCTGAAAGGAGCCAATGCCAACGTTGTGACGCAGGAACTGGAGAAGCGGGTGGCAAAGGTTCAGAAGATGCTTCCCGAGGGAATCAGTGTAGAACCTTATCTGAATCGTTCAGAGCTGGTGAACCGTAACATCTCGACCGTTATCCGCAATCTGGTGGAAGGAGCCATTATTGTGTTCCTGGTATTGATTGTGTTCCTGGGAAATGTACGTGCCGGACTGATTGTCGCTTCTGTTATTCCCTTGGCCATGCTTTTTGCCTTTATTCTGATGCGGATATTCGGCGTGTCGGCCAACCTGATGAGTTTGGGAGCTATCGACTTCGGTATTGTGGTGGACGGTTCCATCGTGATATTGGAAGGTATTCTGGCACACATCTATGGAAAGAAATGGATGGGCCGTACACTGAGCAAACAGGAAATGGATGAGGAAGTGGAAAAAGGTGCCGGTAATGTGGTGCGGAGTGCGACGTTTGCCGTACTGATTATTCTGATTGTGTTTTTCCCTATATTGACCTTGACGGGAATTGAAGGGAAATACTTTACTCCGATGGCCAAGACTCTGGTGTTCTGTATCATCGGTGCCCTCTTGTTGTCGCTCACTTATGTGCCGATGATGGCTTCGCTTTTCCTGAAACGCACCGTTTCGTCCAAGCCGACCTTGGCTGACCGTTTCTTCGAGAAGTTGAACCGTGTATATCACCGTATCTTGAATTTCTGTCTGGCTCATGTGTGGGGTACACTGGCTTCGGCCTTTACCTTATTAATATTATCCTTCTTGTTGTTCACCCGGTTGGGAGCCGAATTTATTCCGACACTTGATGAAGGTGATTTCGCCATGCAGATGACGCTTCCGGCGGGTAGTTCACTGAGCCGCAGCATTGAAGTGTCGCTTGCGGCTGAGAAGAAACTGAAGGAGGATTTTCCAGAAATTAAACATGTGGTTGCCAAAATCGGTACGGCTGAAGTGCCTACAGACCCGATGGCGGTAGAAGATGCCGATGTGATGATTGTGATGAAACCGTTCAGCGAATGGACTTCGGCCGGCAGCCGGGCGGAAATGGTGGAAAAGATGAAAAAGTCGCTGGAATCAGTAAAAGGTGCCGAATTTAACTTTAGTCAGCCTATTCAGTTGCGTTTCAATGAGTTGATGACAGGTGCCAAAGCTGATATCGCCATCAAACTGTATGGTGAGGACATGACTGAGCTGTATGCTAAGGCAAAAGAGGCCGCGAAATATGTAGAACAGGTGCCTGGGGCTTCTGATGTATTGGTGGAACAGGCCATGGGACTTCCTCAGTTGCTGGTGAAATATGACCGTACCAAGATTGCCCGTTACGGCATCGACATTGAGGAGCTGAATACGATTATCCGTACGGCCTACGCCGGTGAGACTGCCGGAGTGGTCTTTGAAAACGAACGCCGTTTCGATCTTGTGTTGCGTCTGGACAAGGATAAGGTGAAAGACCTGAATATCGACAAACTCTTTGTCCGTACGAGTGAAGGTATCCAGATACCGGTCAGCGAAGTGGCCAGCATCGACCTCGAGAACGGACCTTTGCAGATTAACCGCGATGCTACCAAGCGCCGGATTGTGATCGGTGTTAATGTGCGTGATGCAGATATCCAGCAGGTTGTAGAACAGATTCGTACTTCTTTGGAGAAGAATATCAAGCTGAAACCGGGTTATTATTGGGAGTACGGCGGACAGTTTGAAAATCTGCAGAATGCAGTCCGTACCCTGAGTATCGCCATCCCGATTGCCTTGATGCTGATTCTTTTATTGTTGTTTTTTGCATTTAGAAGTGTAATTTATTCGTTAGTTGTTTTTTCTACCGTACCTTTGTCATTGATTGGAGGTATCGTGGCATTGTGGTTGCGCGGCCTTCCGTTCAGTATCTCGGCCGGAGTAGGATTTATCGCCTTGTTTGGTGTGGCTGTGCTGAATGGTATCTTGATGATCAATCATTTTAATGATTTACGTAAGGAAAAGACTTATACTATGTGTACGAATCGAATCATTGCAAAAGGATGTCCTCATTTGTTGAGACCGGTATTCTTGACCGGATTGGTGGCTTCGTTAGGCTTTGTGCCCATGGCGGTAGCTACGTCGGCCGGAGCCGAAGTACAGCGTCCGCTGGCTACCGTAGTGATTGGCGGACTGATTGTGTCTACTGTGTTGACCTTGATTGTTATTCCGGTGTTTTACCGGCTGGTGAATGTCATCACCCATTTGTGGGGACGGAAAAGACACCGTGTACGGATGAGTCGTAAGGCCGGGATAACATGTGCATTGCTTTTGTTGGCAGTGTCGGTTTCTGCTGTGGTTCCTCAGAAGCCTGTTTCTTTGGACGAGGCTGTAGAGATGGCCTTGCAGAATCATCCACGGCTGAAAATGGCCAATGCGGAGATTGAACGTAGCCGGGCTGCCCGTGGGGAAGTTTGGGACGGAGGGAATACTTCGTTCAGTTACTCATGGGGGCAGTTGAACGGGGGATACCGAAAGGATAACGAACTGTCGGTGGAACAGTCGCTCGGCTCGTTTCTGACCCCTTTTTATAAGAATGCTCTGGTAAATGCCCAGGTGACAACCGGCACTAATTACCGTGATATGGTGAAGAAAGAAATTGTGGCTGAAGTCAAACGGGCGTGGGTATATTACCAGTATGCTTTCCATTTATACCGTTTGTATGGAGAGCAGGAGGAACTGGCTTTGAAGTTGCATGAGAGCGGAGATCTGCGTTATCAGCAGGGAGATATCGACCAGACGCAAAGGAATATGATCGCCACGCTTGCTGCAGATCTTCATACCCGTAGCCTGCAGGCACGTCAGGAAATGGAGCTGGCTTCCCGGCGCTTTGCGTGGGCTTGTTATGCCGATGCTCCGGTGGTACCCAACGACAGTTCACTGGCTGTACTTCCGCTTACTTTACAGAATCGTACCCTGTCGGTTGCCCACCTGAACTATTTTGCCAGTCAGGTACAGGAAAAGAAGTCCGAACTCCGCATTGAACGCAGTAAGTTCTTTCCGGAATTTTCTTTGGGATATGTCCGCCAGAAAATTGCTCCGCTGAACGGATTGGATTCATGGATGGTAGGTGTATCTTTTCCTATCCTGTTCTTTCCGCAGCGTAGTCGCAGCAAGCAGGCTAAGGTGAATCTGCGTATTGCTGAATGGCAGGCCGAACAGAACCGTGTACAGCTGAACAATCAGGTGGAAGAACTATACCGCCGTGCACGTCAGCAGCAGGAGAGTCTGGACTATTATTCCAAGGCAGCCTTGAAAGAGGCGGAAGCCTTGCAGGAAAGTGCCTTATTGAAGTTCAAGGAAAGCGAAATCAATATTACGGATTTCGTGCAGAGTCTGAATTCTTCGCGTGAAATCCGCCGGGGTTACATTGAAACGGTATATGCCTATAATGTATCCGTACTGGAAATTGAATTATATACTGAATAAACATAAAAAGCATAACAACATGAAACCGATATTACTTTTTTCAGCTATATGTGTACTGGCTTTTACCTCATGTGGAGGTGGTTCATCCGAACAAACAGCCGATGAATCTGCCGGAACGTCGTCGGCACAACAGGACAGTCTTGCTGCATCGTCCGACAGTATGGAAGTGGATGGAACTTCAGGGGCTACCCAGGTGGCTAATGCCCCTTCTTTCAATGGTATTCTGATGGTACCTCCACAACAGCATGCCACGATAACTTTAAGTATGGGAGGTGCCGTACACAGTGTGTCTTTTCTTCCGGGTAGTTTTGTTCAGAAAAATCAGGTGATTCTGACATTGGAAAATCCGGATTTTATTACTTTACAACAGACTTGGCTGGATGCAGCTGCACAGATTGAATTTCTGGAAAAGGAATACCTTCGTCAGAAGAACCTGGCTTCGCACGAGGCTGCTTCACAGAAACAGATGCAGCAGAGCAAATCGGATTATCTTTCCATGAAGAGCCGGCTGGATGCTGCTGCCGCCCAGTTGCAGATTCTGGGAATGGATACCCGACACTTGCAGGCAAAGGGCATCCATCCTTATCTGGAAATCAAGGCGCCTCTTAGCGGGTATGTGACGAATATGAATGTCAATGTAGGAAAATATTTCAATGTGGGGGAACCTGTATGCGACGTCATCAACAAGCAGGCACTGATGTTGCAGCTGACTGCCTATGAGAAGGATCTGGATGATTTGAAGGTGGGTGACCATATGGAGTTTCATGTGAACGGTATGGGAAATAAAACCTTTGAAGCCGTACTGGTATCAATTGACCAGATGGTGGATAGTACAAACCGTTCCATCAAGGTGTACGCCCGTGTACTTCATCCGCTTAAGGATTTTCGTCCCGGAATGTATGTATCGGCCCGTAAGGTACCCAAAAAAGCATGATTTTGAAGCATGAAGCGAATCGTGGACAATAAATATCTGCTGGTAGTGAATGCCATCTCCATTATGGTGGCATTCCTTACGCATTTTCCGGAACTGATAACGCTGTCGAATCCGTATTCGGCCGACGGCTTGTCTTTTCCGGGTATGCATTGGGCGGATGTAGGTAATGAAGTGCTGTTCACCTATGTTTCCCTGCTGTTGCTCTTTTTTCTGAACGAGGCCATATTTCATTTCAACAGTGATATGGTTTCTATCGGATGGAGGAAAATGTTCTGTGCATTTATCTTGACATGGATCGTGAGCAACCTGCTTGGAAAGTGTTTTGTGTATTTACATCAACACTTCGACATTCCTGCTATTGATGCCATGCTTCACCGTTATCTTCATCCTTTGCGTGATTTCTTGATTACGTGTATCGTGACAGGAAGCTGCTATTTTTTTCATCAGAACCGGAAGAGCCGGAAAATGTTGCTCGAGAATCAGCAGTTACGAACGGAAAACATCATCAACCAGTACGAAGCCTTGAAAAGCCAGTTGAATCCTCACATGCTTTTCAATTCGCTGAATACCTTGTATCTGCTCATTCGGGAATCGCCAGACAAGGCACGGCAGTATTTGGAAGAGTTGTCGCATGTAATGCGTTATACATTGCAGGATAACGAGTCTCATTCTGTTACATTACGTGAAGAGATGGATTTTGTACAGTCGTATATATACCTTCTTCAGGTGCGTTATGAAGATAATCTCCGTTTTGATATTCATATCAGTCCGGAATTGTTTTCACGTCAGCTTCCGCCTATGGCTCTTCAGTTGTTGATCGAAAATGCTGTAAAGCATAATGAAATCAGTAACCGTCGCCCGCTTACAGTGACGGTTACGGCTCATGATGAAGTGATAGAGGTCAGTAATCCGCTCCAGCCTAAACGTGGAGGAAGTGCCGGAATGGGTATCGGACTGGCGAATCTGGCCAAGCGTTATCAGTTGCTTTATAAAAAGGATGTTACCGTAAAGGAGGAGGACTATCGTTTCACTGTGATTTTGCCTTTGATATGAAAACACTGATTATAGAAGATGAAAAAGCGGCTTTGCGTAACCTGAAAGCCGTGATGCAGGAAGTGGATACTGATTTTGAGATTGTCGGAGAAGTGGACAGTATTTTCGATAGTGTGGAATGGTTCCATACGCATCCCATGCCCGAACTGGTGTTTATGGACATCCATCTGGCCGACGGTTCTGCATTTGATATCTGTGCTCAGGTGGATATCACTTGTCCTATCATCTTTACTACGGCTTATGATGAATATGCTCTGCGGGCGTTCAAGGTGAATAGTGTGGCATACCTGCTCAAACCCATCAGCCGGGCTGATCTGCAGGAGGCCATGCATAAGCTGGAACTTCTGGGGCGACAGCCGAAAGTCGAAAAACAGCCTGATTTGTCTGAAATTATCCGGAGTTTGAAAAAGGAGGAAAGCTATAAGACTCATTTTCTGGTACCGGTGAAGGGAGATAAGTTCCTGCCGGTATCGGTGGATTCAATCCAGTATTTCTATATCTCCAACGGACTGGTCAAGGCTGTAGATGGAGATGGGAAGGAATTTGTATTTTCGCAGTCGCTCGACGAACTGGCCGACTTGCTTAATCCGCACGATTTTTTCCGGGCCAACCGTCAGTTTATCGTGTCACGGAAAGCCGTGTCCGATATCAGTTTGTGGTTCAACGGACGGCTGGCTATCAACCTGAAGGTTCCGGTGCCGGAGAAAATCATTATCAGTAAAGCCAAGGCTTCGGAGCTGAAGGACTGGTTTTAGAAAAAACGTGTTGTTGTTATTTTCTATATTTCGTTGGAAATCCGTATCTTTGCCGCGTAATTAAAATAAGGTAAAAAAACAGATGATAACAGTTTCGAATGTAGCCGTCCAGTTTGGTAAGAGAGTATTGTATAATGATGTGAACATGAAGTTCACGAATGGTAATATTTATGGTATTATCGGTGCCAACGGTGCCGGGAAGTCTACTTTCCTGAAGGTGATTTCGGGTGAACTTGACCCGACCAAAGGAAGTGTGACACTGGGACCGGGTGAACGTCTCTCTGTACTGAGCCAGGACCACTTTAAGTTCGACGCCCATACGGTAATGGATACCGTGTTGATGGGACATTCCGTTTTATGGGACATCATGAAGCAGCGGGAGGAAATTTATGCCAAGACTGAATTTACGGATGAAGATGGTCTGAAAGCTGCCGAACTGGAAGAGAAATTTGCAGAGTTGGAAGGTTGGAACGCCGAGAGCGATGCCGCCATTCTGTTGAGTGGGCTGGGTATCAAGGAAGACAAGCACTATACATTGATGGGTGAGCTCAGCGGTAAGGAAAAGGTGCGTGTCATGTTGGCCCAAGCCTTGTTCGGGAACCCTGATAACCTGTTGCTCGACGAGCCTACCAATGACTTGGATATGGATACGGTAACATGGTTGGAGGAGTATCTTGCCAACTTTGAACATACTGTACTGGTGGTGAGCCACGACCGTCACTTTCTTGATTCGGTATGTACGCATACGGTTGATATCGACTTCGGCAAGGTGAATCTCTTTGCCGGTAACTATAGCTTCTGGTATGAATCCAGTCAGCTGGCTCTTCGTCAGCAGCAGAACCAGAAGGCCAAGGCAGAAGAAAAACGTAAGGAACTGGAAGAATTTATCCGCCGTTTTTCTGCCAATGTGGCCAAGTCAAAACAGACTACCAGCCGTAAGAAGATGCTGGAGAAACTGACTGTTGACGAAATCAAGCCGTCTTCACGTAAATATCCGGGCATTATCTTTACAATGGACCGTGAACCGGGTAACCAGATTCTGGAGGTTTCCGGGCTGCGTGCCGAGACTGAAGAGGGTACCGTGCTCTTCAATGATGTGAATTTTACGGTAGAGAAGGGTGATAAGATTGTTTTCCTTAGCCGTGACCCGCGTGCCATGACGGCCTTGTTTGAGATTATCAACGGGAACCGAAAGGCACAGGCCGGACATTATAACTGGGGTGTAACTATCACCACAGCTTATCTGCCACTGGATAATACCGATTACTTTAACTGCGACTTGAATCTGGTGGACTGGCTGAGTCAGTACGGTCAGGGCAACGAGGTGGAAATGAAAGGTTATCTCGGTAGGATGCTGTTTTCCGGTGAGGAAGTGATGAAGAAAGTAAACGTGTTGTCAGGAGGTGAGAAGATGCGTTGTATGATTGCCCGTATGCAGCTCCGTAACGCTAACTGCCTGATACTGGATACTCCTACCAACCATCTTGATTTGGAGTCTATCCAGGCCTTCAACAATAATCTGAAGACTTATAAAGGGAACGTACTTTTCTCTTCTCACGACCATGAGTTCATTGAAACGGTGGCCAACCGTATTATCGAACTGACTCCGAATGGAATCATCGACAAGATGATGGAATACGATGAATACATCACCTCCGATCATATCAAGGAGATGCGTGCAAGAATGTACGGCGATAACAAATGATTGTTATGATCAGGTTTATATAATCTGAATGAGATAAAAAATGGCGGAGATCCTGTGATCGGGTTTCCGCCATTTTTATCTCATGTGATACTTGACTTTACATATGGCTGCCTGTCATTTCAGAAATTCACTGCCGAAAGAAAGTGGAAGCAGGTTCTTTGTGCCGTGTAGCAGGTAGATCTCATTTTTGCTGTATAACAGAATGCGCATTGGGTGTTTGTACCGTTGTTCGGTTTCCAGCAGGACCTGCCTGCAGGAGCCACATGGGGGGATTGGCTTTTCCAGGAATCCGTCCGGACTCTTTGCTGCTATGGCGAGCGTTACCACGGCCTGGTCGGGGTATTCGGAGTTGGCATAGAATAAGGTTGTACGTTCGGCACATGTTCCCGACGGATAGGCGGCGTTTTCCTGGTTGGTACCTGTAATGATCTTGCCGTTTTCGAGCAAGGCTGCTGCACCTACGGCAAATCGGGAGTAGGGAGCATAACTGCGCAGGGTGGCTTCCTTAGCGGCATCGATCAGTTGTCTGTCTTTTTCGTCCAGTTCATCGTAACTGTATGACTGGATGTTTATTTCAATCTTAACTTCTTTCATAACGTTTTTTCTGGTTGGTAGGAGACAAATCTAGTGAAAAAAATGGAGAAATCCTATCACATTTGTTTATATTCGCCCAATCGTTTATCTTTGTCATGTTTAATCGATAATTCTGAATAGACATGAAACTTTCTCGCTGTGTGGCCTTTATGGTTGCTGTGTGTCTGGCATGTGTGGTATCGGCCCAGCAACGGAACAAGGCTTATGAAGATTATATAAAGAAATACCGGGGTATTGCTGTGGAAGAGATGAAGCATTACCGGATTCCGGCCAGTATTACATTGGCTCAGGGCTTGTTGGAGTCCGGAGCGGGAAAAAGCACGTTGGCACGTAAGTCGAACAATCATTTTGGTATCAAGTGCGGAGGTTCATGGGACGGGCCTACTGTCCGTCATGATGACGACGCCCGGAACGAATGTTTCCGTGCCTACAGGCATGCCGAAGAGTCGTATCGGGACCATTCCAAGTTCTTGCGTTCCCGTGCCCGTTATGCTTCTTTGTTCCGGTTGAAGATTACCGACTATAAAGGTTGGGCGAGAGGACTGAAGAAGGCGGGATACGCTACCGATCCGAATTATGCCAACCGTCTTATCAACATCATCGAGCTGTATGAGCTGTATCGATACGATGAGAAAGGTGGCCTGAAATATGCCGAACAATTTCAGAATCCTCACCAGCCTTATCTGGCAAACGATCTGCTTTACATTATAGCGCGTAAAGGGGATACGTTCAAGAGTATCGGCGAGGAATTTGACTTGAGTCACCGTAAGGTACGTAAATACAATGATCTTCCTAAAGATTATGTGTTCCGGGGAGGTGAAATCGTTTATCTGGAGCAGAAACGTCGTCGTGCCACAAAAGAACATATCGTGTACGTGGTACGTGCAGGCGATTCCATGTATTCCATATCACAGAAGTTCGGAGTGCGGCTGGACCGTTTATATAAGATGAATAAGATGAAGCCTGATTCGCCAGCTCCTAATGTGGGTGATATTTTACGTCTGCGTTAAGTTAACAGATATTGTTTCAGATTTGTTTCAAGGTATCAGTCTGCAAGAGGTCAATCAGATGATTGGGCTTGTAGAAAACATGAAGATCTTTTAAGGAAAAGATGCAGGAGTTTTCCTTAAAAGATCTTCATGTTTCAGTGAAAAGATGCAGGTCTTCTGTCCAAAAGATGCAGGTCTTTTTATAGAAGACTTTCATCTTTTTAAAGGTATGACGGATGAACCGGTTATTTGTGGTACTGTTTATGGAATTCCACTACAGCCTCAATACCTTTCCGGAAGATATCCAGTGAGAAATTTTCGTTGGGTGAATGGATAGCATCACTTTCCAGGCCGAATCCCATCAGTATGGTCTTGATACCCAGAATCTGTTCGAAATCACTGATTATGGGGATACTTCCTCCACGGCGTACTGCCAGCGGTTTCTTTCCGAACGCTTTTTCAAAACCTTTCTCGGCTGCCTTGTAGGCCGGGAGAGAGATGGGGCAGACGTAGCCTTCTCCTCCATGCATCGGAGTGACTTTGACTTGTACATATGCGGGAGCAATGTTCCGGATATAGTCGATGAAGAGTCGGGAAATCTTTTCATGGTTCTGGTGCGGAACCAGTCGGCAGGATACTTTGGCGTATGCTTTTGACGGTAGGACCGTTTTTGTTCCTTGGCCGGTATAGCCTCCCCATATGCCGCAAATGTCGAACGACGGTCGGCAACTGTTGCGTTCCAGAGTGGAATATCCTTTTTCGCCTTTCAAAGCCTTTACTCCGATGGCTTCCATATATTTCTTTTCATCGAAAGGAATGTTGGCTATCATTTCACGTTCGGCTGCAGGTACTTCTTCCACATCATCGTAGAAATAAGGGATTGTAATTCTTCCGTCTTCGTCTACGACCTGTGCCAGCAGGCTGCAGAGAGTGTTGATGGGGTTGGCCACAGCTCCGCCGAAGTGTCCGGAGTGAAGGTCTCTGTTCGGTCCTGTTACCTCGATTTCCCAGTAGGCCAGTCCGCGCAACCCGGTCGTGAGCGATGGCAGATCGGCACCCAGCATACTGGTGTCGGATACCAGGATGATGTCGGCTTTCAGCAGTTCCTTGTGCTCTTTCAGGAAAGCGTTGAGGCTGGGTGAACCGATTTCCTCTTCACCTTCGAAGATAAATTTCATATTATGGGTAAGCAACCCTTCCTTTACCATGTATTCGAAGGCTTTGGCCTGGATCATGGCCTGCCCTTTGTCATCATCGGCTCCTCGTGCCCAGATGTGTCCGTCACGTATCTCAGGTTCGAAGGGACGGCTTTTCCACAGTTCCAGCGGTTCGGCGGGCATGACATCATAATGCGCGTAGACCAGTATGGTGGGAGCGTTGTCACTGATATGCTTTTCGGCATATACCAGCGGATTGCCGTTTGAAGGCATTACTTCTGCCTTGTCGGCTCCGGCCTCCAGAAGCAGTTGTTTCCAGCGTTCGGCGCAGGCCAGCATATCATCTTTATGCTGGGGAAGGGCACTGACACTCGGAATACGGATCAGGCTGAAAAGTTCGTCAATAAAACGGGCCTCATTCTTTTGGATGTATTCTTTGATTTCCATAGAAGTATCTTTTAAATGGTTTTGTTCTGTTATTGTTAGAGACGGCTAGCCTTGTCGAGCAGGTAATAGTCGAGTAAGGTCATGGCGGCCATTGCTTCCACGATGGGGACTGCACGGGGCAATACGCAGGGATCATGGCGCCCTTTGGCTTTGAGTACGGTTTCATTTCCGTTCTTGTCTACCGTAGGCTGTTCCATCAGTACGGTCGCTACCGGTTTGAAGGCTACACGGAAATAGATATCCTCTCCGTTGCTGATGCCTCCCTGAATACCTCCCGAACGGTTGGTACGGAGTGCGATCTTCCCGTTATTATTGTAGAAGATATCATTCTGCTGGCTACCCTTGAGGTTCATGCTTCCGAAGCCTTGTCCGTATTCGAACCCTTTCACGGCGTTGATGCTTAACATCGCATTTCCGAGGGCTGCATGCAATTTACCGAATACCGGTTGTCCCAGACCTGCCGGGCATCCTTTGATTACGCAGCTGATAACACCGCCTATGGTATCGCCTTCGCCTTTGATGTTGAAGATGTATTCTTCCATCTGCTTGGCCAGTTCCTGGTCGGGACAACGTACCGGATTTTCTTCAATCCGGCTCAGGTCATATGCAGTATAGTCTTTATCAAGCTTATAGATTCCTACTTGTGAAGTATAGGCCGTAACGGTGATTCCCAGCTGGCGTAATGCAAGCTTGGCAAGTGCACCGGCCACTACACGTGAAATGGTTTCACGGGCCGATGAGCGTCCGCCGCCCCGATGGTCGCGCAGGCCGTATTTTTGTGTATAGGTAAAATCGGCATGCGACGGTCGGAAGAGGTCTTTCATGTTGTCATAGTCGTTAGAGTGCTGGTTGGTGTTCCATACAGCAAAGCCGATGGGGCAACCGGTAGATACTCCTTCATAGATACCCGAGAGGAATTCTACCTGATCGGCCTCCTTACGGGATGTAGTGATGGATGATTGTCCCGGTCTGCGCCGGTTCAGTTCCTGCTGGATGAAGTCCATATCAATGGCGATACCTGCAGGAAACCCGTCGATGACACCGCCTATAGCTTTTCCGTGTGACTCGCCGAAACTGGTGAGACGGAATATGTTGCCAAAAGTATTGTTGTACATAGTTGTATCTTGTTTGTTTTGATTAAAATCTGCTGCCTGCGCCTCCGCCGCCGAAACTTCCGCCACCGAAGCTTCCACCGCCGAATCCGCCTCCGCCGTGTCCACCGAATCCGCCTCCAAAGAACGGGCCTCCGATAAAAGGACCTCCGTGTCCGCCACGGAATTCGTCGTCGTTTTTCTTTCTTCGTCTACGGCAGGTATATCCACAGTTGGTGCAGAGATAGTCCACTTCTTCCAGAATAAATCCGTTGCTTCTGCCTACCACTCGTGATGAAACCTCTCGGATGGTATGTTTATGGCATTGGGGACATCTTCTGCGTTGGCGTATGCTGTACCAGATGAGAAACGGGACTACAAGAAAACAGCATATAAGGATAATTAAGATGGTTATCAGACTGTTGTCTTCTTCTATATTCCGGTTTCCCAACGGACTTCCCGTACCATCCAGCTGTTGGCGGATGGCCTGAATACCGGCTATCATACCTGTATCCCAATCCCCTTTGCCGAATGGTTTGTTCATGTATCGTACCTGGATCTGTTTGCATACCGCATCGGGCAGGTTACCTTCCAATCCATATCCGGTGGCGAACTGGATACACCGTTCTTCTGTGACCAGCAGTACCACCAGTCCGTTGTCCTTCTGTTTTTGTCCTACTCCGTTCTGTTGTCCCAGACGGTAGGCAAAATCGAAACAGTCGCCTCCGTCAATTTCTTTGACGGCTACTACCAGTACTTGTGTACCCGTCTGTTGCTCCAGAGCATACAGAGTGGTGTCAATGGTAGCTACCGCGGCTGTACTCAGTACTCCGTCGGGATTGCTGACATAGCGTGTCCGGTCTTGCAGATGTACCATAGGTATTTCCTCCACCTTGTAAGGTTTGGCTTCGGCCAGAGAGGAAAACAGCAGGCAAATACTGCATAGACAGAATATCGTGAACCGTTTCATACGGATCAGAATTTTACTTCGGGAGCTTTTTCGGCACCTTCTTCAGCCTCAAAATAAGGGCGCTTTTCGAATCCGAACATACCGGCGAAGATGTTTTTCGGGAAACGGCGGATAGCCGTATTGTATGTGCGTGCGGCTTCGTTGAAGTTGCGGCGTTCTACACTGATCCGGTTTTCGGTACCTTCCAGTTGAGCCTGCAGGGTCTGGAAGTTTTCGCTGGCCTTCAGTTCCGGATAATTTTCGGAAATGGCGAGCAGACGGTTCAGTGCACTACCAACTTCCCCTTGTGCACGCTGGTAGGCAGCCATTTTCTCGGGAGTCAGTTCATCTATGCTGATGGTAGTCTGGGTAGCCTTGCTGCGGGCTTCTACAACGGCTTGGAATGTTTCCTTTTCATGGGCTGCATATCCTTTTACTGTGTTTACCAGGTTCGGGATGAGATCGGAACGGCGTTGGTACTGGTTTTCTACGTTGCTCCAAGCATTTCCTACCTTTTCTTCCTGTGATACCAATGAGTTATAGGCGGTAATACCGTATATCACAATGACAGCAATAACGGCAATTACAATAAGCCATGTCTTTTTCATAAATCGTGTTTTTTAGATGTTATTAATCAGTTCGGTTACAAACATACGTAAAAAAAATGAGATGTGGGGAAGCTTCCCGTTGTTTTGCGTTTTTTAGGGATGGATATATTTGCCGGTGAAGGTTTCTACATGCCGGGTATATGCTTCCGGATAATTCCTGTAGGAATGTGCATGGTCGGTTTCCGGTACAATCCACAGCTCTTTAGGTTGTGGCTTTGCTTCGTATAGTTTATATACCATCCAGGTAGGTACGAAATCGTCTTGGTCACCGTGGATGAACAGCATAGGCAACCGGCACCGGGCCACCTGGTCTGTCGCAGATGCTTCCTTGAAGTCCCATCCGTTCTGTAATTGGCAGAACCAGCTGGCCGTATAGAGCAGTGGAAATTCGGGCAGTCCGAACAATTCTTCCAGTTCCTTTCCAAACTGGTCCCATACACTGGTATAGCCGCAGTCTTCCACGAAGCATTTTACATAACCCGGAAGTTGTTCGCCCGATACCATCATTGTTGTGGCGGCTCCCATGGAAATGCCGTGTACCACTATCTGTAAGCTGTCGCCGAAAATTGAGGGGGCCATATTGATCCATTGGATGACATCTTTTCGGTCGAGCCATCCCATCTGTATGGCATCTCCTCCCGACAGGCCGGTATAACGGAGATCAGGGAGCAGAATATTATAGTCCAGTTCCTGGTTGTAGAGGTATCCGATGTGGAACATGCGGATGGCATTGTCTGTATAGCCGTGTACAATGACAGCTGTGCGTGATGTTGGTCGGGAGGCATATACATAATAACCATGCAGGCGGATACCGTCGGGGGCAGTGATGAAAGTATCCTTCAGGGCTTTGTACTGTTGCAGGCTGTCAATCCATGGAATGATCTGCGGGTAAGATTCACGCATGTATTCCAGGGAGCCTTCCAGATCCTTTCCCCGGTTTTCCGGTCGGAGTGAATAGTCTAGCATATAAAGGCTTCCGCCTGTAAGGATAATGATTACTGATACAATGGCAATGCCGATGCTGATAAGCAGTTTCTTTTTGAGACGGTTCATATGGATTGGGGTATATAGTTACAAAAAACGCAGTGACAAGGATCTCTCCGAAGATTCTTCTTCACTGCGCAGTCTTATTGGCAGAAACAATATAAATGTGTTCAGGTTCTGTTACTTGTTCCAGATATCCCATGATCCGTATGCCTGTAACAGCAGCATTTCCAGTCCGTTCTTTACAACGGCACCCTGATCTTCTCCTTTCTTCATGAAAAGTGTAGTGCTGGGGTTATACAGCAGGTCGTATAGAAGGTGTCTCGGGGTGATACATCCGTATGGAATATCCGGGCATTGGTCCGCTTTGGGATACATTCCTACCGGAGTACAATTTACAATGACTTTATATTCGTCCATCATTTCCGGAGTCAGTTCTTCATAAGTGACTGTATTGTCGTTGTGTCGGCTTCTGGAAACGAACAAGGTTTCCAGTCCTAACTCTTTCAGGGCATGGTTGACGGCTTTCGATGCTCCGCCTGTCCCCAGAATCAAGGCTTTTTTATGGTAAGTTTCCAGCAGGGGTTCGATAGAGCGGCTGAAACCGATGACATCCGAATTGTAACCGGTCAGCTTGACTTTGTTGTTTCTGGCATGTTCTATGCGGATTACGTTGACCGCACCTATTGCGGCAGCATCTTTATCCAGTTCGTCAAGGAAAGAGATGACCTTTTCCTTATACGGGATGGTGACGTTCAGTCCTGCCAGATTAGGATTGGAAGCGATGACTTTAGGCAGGTCGTCGATGGTTGGAATTTCAAAGTTCACATATTCTGCGTCTATGTTTTCCGACTGGAATTTCTCATTGAAGAAATTCTTGGAGAAGGAATGACCTAGAGGATAACCTATCAAACCGAATTTTTTCATAAGAATATGATTATAAAGATTCTACTTTGTTGCGAAATAAAGGGTACATATACCGAAGGTGAGCCGCTTGAATGTGACCTCGCCAAATCCGGCTTTGCGGATAATTTCCTGCATCAGTTCTCCTTGCGGGAATGCCTTGATGGATTCAGGAAGGTAGGTATAGGCACTCTGGTCTTTGGAAAATAGTTTTCCTAGTGTAGGGATTACTATTTTGGAATAAATGGCATACAGCTGTTTCATCGGAAACGTCTCGGGAACGGAGAGTTCCAATATGACAAGGTGTCCCCCCGGTGCAAGTACCCGATGCATTTCCTGCAGTCCGAGATCCAGGTTCTCGAAGTTACGTACCCCGAAGGCAACGGTTATGGCGTCGAAACTCTTGTCTTTGAATGAGAGTCGGGTACAATCTTCTTTGGCAAAAGAGATGCGGTCGGAAAGTCCGGCTTGTCTGACTTTTTCACGGCCCACATTCATCATACCTTCAGAAATGTCGGTTCCTACCAGTTTCCGGGGATGCAGGATGCGGCAGGCCTGGATGGCAAAATCGCCTGTGCCTGTAGCTACATCCATCATCTGTTGCGGACGGTAGGGTTTCAGAAGATTGATGGCTTGGCGACGCCATATTTTGTCGATTCCTAAAGAAAGGATATGGTTCAGGTTATCATAAGCCGGTGCTATGTTGTCGAACATTTTTTCAACCTGTACCGCCTTGCTTTCATCTTCATTATAGGGCTTGATATTTTCCTGCGGGTAGTGAGGCATAGATAGGGATTGTCTTGGATATTTGTTCTATATGTCGGAGTTTACCGGTTCCGGGACTGAAAAATCTGGTAAAACAAAGTCTGCCATATTCTTTAGTCCCGGGAAACGGTACTCTTTTATTTTGTCAGGTATTCTGTAACGTTCTTTTCGATACGGGCAGCCAGACTGTCTGTATCAGCCTTGACGAATGTTTCGCCGGTGATATGTTCGTACAGTTCGATGTAGCGGTCACTGATGGAAGCTACGATTTCTGGGGTCATTTCGGGTACTTTCTGACCTTCTTTTCCCTGAAATCCGTTGGCCATAAGCCATTCGCGTACGAATTCCTTAGACAATTGCTTCTGTGCTTCACCTTTTTCGAAACGTTCCTGATAGCCTTCAGAATAGAAGTAACGGCTTGAGTCGGGAGTATGGATTTCATCCATCAGATAGATTTCACCGTTATATTTTCCGAATTCATATTTGGTATCTACCAGAATCAGGCCACGTTCTGCTGCTATCTGGGTTCCGCGTTCAAACAGAGCCAATGTGTAATTTTCGAGGGTTTCATATTCTTCGGGAGTAGCGAGACCTTTAGCCAGGATTTCTTCTTTGGAGATATCTTCATCGTGCATACCCATTTCTGCTTTGGTAGTAGGAGTGATGATCGGGTGAGGGAACTTTTCGTTTTCACGCATACCTTCCGGCAGGCGGACACCGCAGATTTCACGTACTCCGCTGTTGTAGGCACGCCATGCACTTCCACACAGATATCCGCGTACAATCATTTCAACAGGAAAGCCTTTGCACATAACTCCTACGGTAACCATCGGATCGGGAGTTGCCAGTTTCCAGTTCGGGCAGATGTCTGTAGTAGCGTCAAGGAACTTGGCTGCAATCTGGTTCAGCATTTGTCCTTTGTATGGAATTCCTTCAGGTAGTACTACGTCAAAGGCCGAGATACGGTCGGTAGCAACCATCACTAATTTTTCATCGTTGATGTTATATACATCACGCACTTTACCATGGTAAACGCTTTTCTGTCCAGGAAAGTGATAATCTGTTTTTGTTAAAGCTTTGCTCATTTTTCCTATATTTAAATGATTCTATAATTAGGGATATATGTTCAGTCTAAGAATTATTCTTCCTTTCCGTTCTGGTGTGTTTTGGATGCCTTTCTCCCGGCTTCAGCCGTTGCGGCCTTTTCGGCTTTCATTTTCTCCTCAAACTTTTCATAGGCTTCTACGATGCGGGTAACGAGTTTATGGCGGACAATGTCTTTTTTGTTCAGTTCAATGAAGCTGATACCTTTTACTCCTTTCAGTATCTTGATGGCCTGTATCAGACCGGAAGCCTGTGATGAAGGAAGGTCAATCTGGGTCATGTCGCCCGTTACAATCATTTTTGTATTCATACCCATACGGGTGAGGAACATCTTTATCTGCTGACTTGTAGTATTCTGGGCTTCGTCCAGAATAACGACGGCGTCATTCAATGTGCGTCCGCGCATGAATGCTAGCGGTGCAATCTGGATGATATTCAGTTCCATGTATTCTTTCAGCTTGGCTGCCGGAATCATATCCTGCAGGGCGTCATAGAGCGGTTGCAGGTACGGATCTATCTTGTCTTTCATGTCGCCGGGGAGAAAACCCAGTTTTTCTCCGGCTTCAACAGCCGGACGGCTCAGAATGATTTTCTTTATTTCCTTATTTTTAAGGGCTCTGACGGCTAATGCAATTGCTGTATAAGTCTTGCCCGATCCGGCCGGGCCGATAGCAAATATCATGTCATTCTTGTCGAATTCCTTGACCAGTTTCAATTGGTTTGCACTGCGGGGAGTTATAGGTTTTCCCGTTACGCTGTATACGATGGCGTCGCCCACTTTCTGTGCTTGAGGCTTGTTGCCTTTTACTATGTCAAGTATCGTTTCTTCGTTAAGTGAATTGTATTGGGCACAATATTTCTCCAGAGCCAACACGGCTTCTTCGAAGGCGCACATTTCTTCTTCGTCTCCCATTACTTTGATGACATCTCCTCTTGCCACGATGCGCAGTTTGGGAAACAATGCCTTGATCATTTGCATGTTGGCGTTGTTTACGCCATAAAAGATAACCGGATCAATATCTTCTAGTACAATATGTTTTTCAATCATTCAATAAATTTAGATAGCTCGTAAGTTTAATTTCTTGCAAATTTAATCAATCCTTTTGATACTTGACGTAAATCAGGTAATTTATTTCAGCTTTTGATTGTTTTACGTTTCAGATTATTATCTATATCTTTGTGTCGGTAAATTTTGAATAAGGACATATCTTGTCCGTGAACGCTAGTTTCTGCGGAACTTAATTTTGACATGTGCATGAAAAAGCTATTTCTTATGGCTGTACTTATATTTCCGGCCTTGCTGGTGGGATGTGGACATAAGGACAGATCCATCCGCCTGAATTATCCTCATAATATCCGTGGGGTAATAAGTTATAAACGAAGTTTCAATGATTTGAACGATGTGCAGCTTGCTTCTGCAAAACGTTTGGGTATCAAACCTGTATCCTCACGTGAACAGGCGGAAGAGTTGACAGGCAGGTTGACGGAGATTTCTTCGTGTGACCGCTATGACGTGGATGAACTGACTCACTCCATACCCTATCTGGTACCGGAAGCAAGTGCATTACTAGATACTATTTCGATGAATTTTCTGGATTCATTGGCGTGTAAAGGACTTAATCCTAATAAACTGGTGGTTACATCGGTATTGAGGACCAAAGACGACGTGAAGAAACTACGCCGTACGAACGGTAATGCTTCCGAAAATTCGTGCCATTTCTATGGAACTACTTTTGATATCAGCTGGAAACGTTTTACAAAGGTGGAGGATCCCGACGGACGCCCGATGCAGGATGTCGGGGCGGATACGTTGAAGCTTGTGTTGTCGGAAGTGCTGCGTGATATGCGTCAGTCCGACCGTTGTTATGTAAAGTATGAATTGAAACAGGGATGTTTCCATATAACGGTCCGTTAAAGATGGCTAGGTATTTCATTTATTTGGCATACGATGGGACAAATTACCATGGATGGCAGATCCAACCGAACGGTAACAGTGTGCAGGAGACTTTGATAAAGGCTCTTTCTACGTTTTTGCGCCGACAGGTCGATGTGGTAGGGGCAGGACGTACCGATGCAGGTGTGCATGCACGTATGATGGTAGCTCATTTCGATTTTGAGGATGGACTGGACTGTCTGTCTGTAACCGATAAGTTGAACCGTTTGCTTCCTCCTGATATTTCGGTCTATAAGGTCTGCCGGGTAAAGCCGGATGCACACGCACGTTTCGACGCCCTTTACCGTACCTATAAATATTATGTTACTACTCGCAAAAGTCCGTTTAACAGGATGTATGCCTGGCGTATCTATCAGCCGTTGGATTTTGAAAAGATGAACGAGGCTGCTGCCACATTGTTTGATTATGTAGACTTTACCAGTTTCAGCAAGGTACATACCGATGTAAAGACCAATAATTGTAGGATTATGTATGCCCGTTGGGAGCAGACGGGTGATTCGGAATGGGTGTTTACCATTCAGGCCGACCGTTTTTTGCGTAATATGGTACGTGCCGTGGTAGGGACGCTGGTGGAGGTAGGGCGCGGAAAAATGACGGTCGACGGATTTCGTAAAGTGATTGAAAGAAAAAACCGTTGCAGTGCCGGATCATCGGTACCTGGACATGCCTTGTTTCTGGTAGATGTGGGTTATCCCGAGACGTTGTTTCTCGATGTTGTCTGCGAGGATTAGTTTTTCTCTGTCAGGTATTTCCAGTATCTTACAGGCATGTCTTTCTTGTGTTTTGCCGGATTGAGCCTTTCCTTTATGCAGATAGCCTTGAAGTAGCTTTTCCACAATGTCTGGAACAGTTTCTCGTCTTTGTCGAGAATATCGTCATTCAGTTTTCCGGTCGTGAAGTGTGCTTCTTTGTGAGATGCAAAGGTTATTTCTGCTATTTCCTTGCCGTTATAGTAGTATCCGTAATGTCGTCTTGAATCATAGATGAGCCATTGTTGATCATTGAAACGGTCGCTGAAGTGCCGGATGGTAAGGGGGAATACATTATATATAGGATCCATGATGCCATAATAGATTCCTTCGGATGTTTTCTGGAAGCGCATGAACTGGAGTATACGGTGTTTTTCATCATTCACTTTCTTTCCCAGCTGTGCTACGGCGAGTATGTCCGGATCAGAGAAATTAGTTTCAACGGAGATAGGTGCATCAACGACTTTTTGCATGAACTTCAGCAAAAGATAAGGCGCTCCGTCGGTTTCGGAAAGCCAGCAATGGGTCATTGTAGCAAGAGCGGTACGTGACAGTTTCTTTTTCAGTGCTTTCCATACTCTTTCGGCTTTTTCATTGTCGGTTGTCACTTCATGAACCTCGTCATAGAACAGTGGGAGAGTTTCATTCCGGTCCAGAAGCATATCAGGAAAAGTTTTCCGTTTATATGCATCGAACAAGGCAGTCAGCAGTCCTTCGAATGTATGGTCGTACTGGAATATGGTCATGGTGGTTATCTGAAATAAAGTCGGGCAAATATAATATTTACATACCGGTTACTGTGTCGGGGAAGGAACGGCTTTCCCGCGTGAGTAACCGGTTTTATGGTTCTGTTTTATTTCTGTATGGCGACATCTTCCAGAATGATGGAGTAGCTGGTGCTGAAACTTTTGTCGGGAGCCAGTTGTTGCATCCATTCACGGTTCTGGAATTCACCTTTGTAGCCTATCTTGTCGCACCGACCGTACCATGGTTCAATGCATACGAAAGGAACATCGGGATGTGCAGTACTCGGCGACCATATAGCCAATAGAGGTGTGCCACATTCTATACTGATGTACGGGTTCTTCTGTTTGTCGAGAAGGGTTACTTTCTTTACCTGGTTGTTGTCGAATATATAGGTGTCGCAGTCGAATGTCTGCTGGGTCAGTTCCATATAGCCGTTATCTAGTTTCAGGATATGCCGGTTATCGGATACGCATCCTTTCTCTACCGGTGAAATATATTCCAGGCTGGTAGCCTTTTTCCCGAAATAGAGGAATCCTCGTTCGCTGGTCGAGATATCAAGATCTCTGTAATAGAAGGCCGGGTGTGCACCTATCTGATAATACATATCGGTTTCTCCCGTGTTCTGGATGCTCCATATCACTTCAATCCGGTTATCTTTCAGACGGTATCCGACTTCCAGGACAAATGGAAAAGGATAGACCTTGAGCGTATCGCTATTGCTTTCAAGAGTATAGATAACAGCGTTGTCCTCTTCATATGTAAGCTGGAATTCCATGTCACGCGCAAAGCCGTGTTGTCCCATAGAATAGGTTTTTCCTTCATAACGGTATTCGTTGTTCCATAGTCGGCCTACGATAGGAAAAAGGACCGGTGAATGGCGTCCCCAGTATTTGGGGTCGGCTTGCCATAGATATTCTGTTTCGTTTGCACAGATACTTATCAGTTCAGCTCCATTATCGGATATCTGAATTGTAATGTAGTCGTTCGATAATGTTTTCATAATATGCAATTAGTTTAATAATAGGTTCACATTCAGGATATTGCTTTTATCTTTCGTTTCCGGTTAAGGTAAAATTCTGATTTCTGGATGTTACTTATTTTTATAGTCTCCCCAAAATTAATGATTTTAATTGCTTGTTTGTGTTAAAATAATGACTTATTTTTGTTTGTTTTATCTTTTTACTATATTTGCGTCATAACCTAATATGGAAAAATGCAGAAGTTTTTACGCTTTGTCTCATACATGGGCCTGATATTTTGTTTGATAGGCTGTCATGCTGGTGGTAAGAAACGGCAGTATGACGTATCAAAAGACAATGAGATAATCCGTATGTTGGAAGATTCACTGAATTACCATCCTTCGGAAACGGATGATCAGGTTGATTTTTTTTTAGGAAAAGTCAGGGACAGCTTGTCTTATTATCGGTTGCTTATAGTGAAGGCTAAAGCAAAAATGATCAGTGCGGAGATTGATTCGTCTGTTGCGATTCTGCAACGGATCGAGTCATTCTGTTCGTCTGCATCACTTTCCGAACACGGGCGTTTCCTGCTGCTGTCCAATGTACATAATATGCGGGGAAACCTTTACGCCCGTCGGGTAGTGATGGATTCTGCATGCATGGAGTTTACCCGTTCTTATGATTACTGTATAAAGGCAGGCGACCCGGAAAAAAGTCTGGATGTAATGTTGAATCTGGCTGATTCGTATGTGCGGAGCGGAAGGTATGACTTGAGTTCGTATTGGTATCGCCGGTTTCTGATTGTGGCGGATTCTCTTAAACTTCCGGATGAAAAACGTTTTCCGGCCTATTATGGGCTGGCGCAAGTCAATATGGATCTGCAGAACTTTGAGCAGTGTGACTATTATTTTAATCAGGCAAACAGGTTCTTTGACAAGATGGATCCTTCTGAAAAACAAATTTACTTGAATAATAGGGGGAATTCTTATTATTACAGAGGCGACTATAATACAGCCCTGCGTTATTTTAAAGAGTTGATGGCTTTTTTAAAGGAATATCCCGAAATGGAATTTGAACAGAATCTGGCTATGGTCAATTTGGGTGAATTGTATTTGTTGACAGACAAGATGGATTCTGCTGCATACTATCTGGACCGTTGCCATGACTTTTTCTTGCGTATAAAGAATAACAGTGCCCTTTACTATATAGATACACAGCTGATAGAACTGGCTTTGAAGCAGGGGAATCTGCCTTTGGCCGAAAAGCGTATGGAAGAAGCTGTAAAGCCAGACTATGTAGAGCCGAACATGTTGCGTATACGGAATCGGTATTTACAGCATTATTTTGAGGAAAAAGGCGATTACAAGAAAGCTTATCATTATCTGCTGGAAAATCATCGGATAGATGATTCCACACGGAATGAACGGGTCAAGATGCGTACGGCCGAGGTTATACTGAAATATAGACAGGACAGTACGTTGATGAAAAAGGAAGTGCTTATCCGGCAGAAAGAAAACGAGGTGTTGCGGCTTCACCAGTGGATTTATGTGGCAATAGGAGCTGTATTGTTGGTCGGACTGCTGGTTGCCGGCAGGTTGTTTGTTTTGAAACGTCGGCATGAAAGGAGTGCGTGGAGGATGCGTACTGCCATCATGTCACTCCGTCTGGAGAATATCCGTAACCGTATATCGCCTCATTTCATCTTTAATGTCTTGAATAGGGAAGTGACGCTAAACAGGTTGAACCAATCAGATGATATGATGGAATTGATAAAGCTGATGAGGCGTAATCTGGAACTTACGGAAGGATTGTCTGTCTCTTTGGCCGATGAACTGGATTTTGTGCAGACATATATCAATCTGGAAGGGAAGACTTTGGGAGATGATTTTATTTATTGTACAGATGTTGACCCGGATATAGATTTGCAGCAGTTCAAGATTCCTTCCATGTCACTTCAGATACCGGTGGAAAACGCCATCAAACATGCCTTGTCGGGAAAGGAAGGCCGAAAATGCTTATGGGTCATAGTGAAGAGGAGAGGGAGGGCTGTTGAACTGTCTGTACGTGATAATGGAGGCGGATACGGTCATCATACATCTGGAATCCGGGGAACCGGTACAGGAATGAAGGTGGTGACACAGACCATCCAACTGTTAAATACGTATAATATTGATCCGATAGTAATGACAATCAATAATGTAGATATGGAAGAAGATAATGGTATGGGTTGTGAAGTACATTATACTGTTCCATTAAATTATTCATATAAATTGAATTTGGAAAAGTAGGGAAATATGGAGAAGATTTGTAAGGCTGTAATTGTTGATGATGAGGAAAGCGCTATTGAGAATTTGCAGCTGGAGCTGCAACGTTATGATTATATATCGGTAGCCGGAACTGCGAAGAGCGGTGCCATGGGGATGAAACTGATTGAAAAGATCCGTCCCGATCTGGTATTTCAGGATGTGGAATTACCGGATATGCTGGGGTTTGATCTGTTGGCAAAATTGCGTGGACGCATTTCCTGGAATATGGATATCATATTCTATACGGCATATGACAGGTATATGATCAATGCATTGCGTGAACATGCATTCGATTTTTTATTGAAACCGGTAGACAGTGAGGAGTTGAAAGTTGTTATGGACCGTTTCTGTGAGCATATGCGGACAAAAGGCAATTTGAATTTCTTTCCACAAAGTGTTGGGGAGCGTCCGTTCATGGTAATGACGCCGACCGGCGACCTGCGTTTTCTCCGGGCTTCGGAAATCGGTTATTTCCGTTATCTGTCGAACAGGAAAATATGGGAGGTTGCGCTTACCAACGGGACTTTCCTTCCTTTGAGGAGAAGTACTACGGCCGACCAGTTATGTGCACAGAATCCCGGGTTCATTCAGATACATCAATCGTATATCATAAATATGAGGTACTTAATCATGGTTCAGGATAACCGTTGTATAATGTATCCACCGTTCGATAAAGTGGATGAACTTCAGGTCTCAAAAAAGTTCAAAAAGGAGATGATGGACCGTTTTTTTCAGTTCTGAAGTAATGTTTTTGTCCACATAGAACTTATTTTAGCTCGCATAGTTTCATGATAGCGTCGAATAGTCCGGATTTATCTCTTTTATGGAGTGTAAGTTAATAGATAAATTCTTATTTTTGTTATGTTCTTTTGATAGATGTTAGTTTCAATTTAGTGAAGTAAGCTCTCAGGATATTGGAAAAGCTGTTTTTTTGGATGTAGTATTATCTTGTCTGTCTCTTACTCTTACTGCTTCAAGAGCAGCTTTTCCTCTTTTATTTTCTATTCTTTTATTTGTTTTAGTAAAGTTCCGTCCAGTTGGAATAAAGAGACCTGTCCGTTTTCATATACGGCGAATGTAGGAACATTACCTCCTTTCGGAAAAGTGACCGATCCTGTATTGCATATGATTTTATTTCCTTCTTTTTCCAGTTTCCACAAATGTGTATGCCCATAAAAGAAAAAGTCGGTTTTCACTTTAGGCTGTTTTTCTTCATTATAGATGTGACCGTGTGTAAGGAACAAGCGTTTTCCACTGTCGACAATCATCATGTAGTCTGACATTACCGGAAAATCCAGTAGCATCTGGTCTACTTCCGATTCGCAGTTGCCTCTTACGGCAACGATGTTTTCGGCCATGTCATTCAGGCGCTTGGCGATACCTTGGGGATCAATTCCTTCGGGAATTGTGTTTCGTGGGCCGTAATTTAATATATCTCCCAAAAGGCACAGCATATCGCACCGGTTGTTTTCATAGAATGTAAGTACCTTCTCCAAGGCTGGAAGAGAGCCATGGATATCGGAAACTATCAGGTATTTCATAAGTTCTTCAGTTTAGTTTTGCTTTGCAAAAATAGGAATTTTTTTGTTTGGGTGTATTTTTATTTTGTTGAAATCATCCGGATGGACAGAGAAGTCCTTTAATGAAAAACGGCTGCCTTATGTAATACAAGGCAGCCGTCTTATCATTTATAGAATATGTGTCAGTTATGCGGAGGCATTATTCATTATTGCTCCAGTCCATAGCAGCCATACGTTTGTATGAATCGTAACGTTTCTTAGCCATCTTTTCGCAAGCGTTGAACAAGTCGGCAGCTTCAGCAGGATACTGTTTCATTACAGAAGCAAAACGAACTTCACCCTTCAGGTAATCCTGGAAGTTATCCCAGTTCGGTTCCTTAGAGTCGAGTGAGAACGGATTCTTACCTTCATCTTCCAGAGCCGGGTTGAAACGCCACAAGTGCCAGTAACCACATTCTACAGCCTTAGCCTCTTCAGCCTGAGATTTACCCATGCCAGCCTTCAAACCATGGTTGATACATGGAGCGTATGCAATAACCAAAGATGGTCCATGATATGCTTCAGCTTCGCGGATAGCTTTCAAAGTCTGAGCCTGGTCGGCACCCATTGCAATCTGAGCTACATATACGTAACCGTAAGTAGTAGCAATCAGACCCAAGTCTTTCTTACGTACACGCTTACCAGAAGCAGCAAACTTAGCGATAGCACCCAGCGGAGTAGCCTTAGAAGACTGACCACCTGTGTTAGAGTAAACTTCTGTATCCAATACCAAGATGTTTACATCTTCGCCAGAAGCGATAACGTGATCCAAACCTCCGTAACCGATATCGTAAGAAGCACCATCACCACCGATAATCCACTGTGAACGTTTAACCAGATAATCTTTGAACTCAGCGATAGTAGCACAGTATTCGCATTTGTCTTTTGCAGCTTCTACCATCGGGATAATCTTTTCAGCAGCAGCTTTGCTCTTGTCTGCATCGTTGCGTCCGTCAATCCATTCCTGGAATGCTTCCTTGTATTCGGCCGGAGTACCTTCTGCAGCGATAGCAGCCTTCATAGCATCTTCGATGCGGTTACGCAGTTTCTTGTTGGCCAATTCCATACCCAAACCAAATTCGCAGAAGTCTTCGAACAATGAGTTTGCCCAAGCAGGACCCTGACCCTTTTCGTTTGTTGTATACGGAGTTGAAGGAACAGAACCAGAGTAGATAGAAGAACATCCAGTAGCGTTTGCTACCATTTCACGGTCACCGAACAACTGAGAAATCAGTTTCACGTACGGAGTTTCACCACAACCAGAGCAAGCTCCAGAGAACTCGAACAACGGAGTAGCGAACTGAGAGTTCTTCACGTTAGCTTTGATGTCTACCAAGTGCTGTTTAGACTTCACGTTCTCTGAGCAGTAAGTCCAGTTGGCAGCTTCAGGCAGCTGGCTTTCCAGATGTTTCATAGTCAAAGCCTTGCCACCCTTCTTCGGGTTACCCGGACATACATCGGCACAGTTACCGCAACCCAGACAGTCGAGTACGTCTACCTGTACGCGGAATGTCATACCGTCGAATTGCTTGCCGACAGCCTTCAGCATCGGGAAGTTTGCACCCTTCTGTTCTTCTGCATCGAGTACGAACGGACGGATAGCAGCGTGAGGACAAACGTATGCACACTTGTTACACTGGATACAGTTTTCAGGATTCCATTCCGGAACGAATGCAGCTACACCACGTTTTTCGTATTTAGCTGTTCCCTGATGCCATGTACCGTCTTCGATACCCTTGAATGCAGATACCGGCAGCAAGTCACCATCCTGCGCATTGATCGGACGAACCACTTCGTTGATGAATGCAGGATCGTTGTTGGCAGCAGCAGCTTCCACTTCCAGGTTAGCCCAAGCTGGGTCTACAGTCAGCTGTTTGTATTCACCACCACGGTCAACGGCAGCGTAGTTCTTGTTGACAACGTCTTCACCCTTCTTACCGTAAGACTTCACGATGAACTTCTTCATCTGTTCAACAGCCAAATCTACAGGAATAACGCCTGTGATACGGAAGAATGCAGACTGCAGGATAGTGTTGGTACGGTTACCCAAACCAATTTCCTGAGCAATCTGTGTTGCGTTGATATAGTAAACAGTAATGTTATTTTCTGCGAAATATTTCTTAACCTTGTTCGGCAGGTTCTTAGCCAGTTCTTCACCTTCCCAGATAGTGTTCAACAGGAATGTACCGTTCTTGCGCAGACCACGAGTTACATCGTACATGTGCAGGTAAGCCTGAACGTGGCAAGCTACGAAGTTCGGAGTAGTTACCAGGTAAGTTGAGTGAATAGGATGATTACCGAAACGCAGGTGAGAACAAGTGAAACCACCAGATTTCTTAGAGTCGTAAGAGAAGTAAGCCTGGCAGTATTTATCAGTATTGTCACCGATGATCTTTACAGAGTTCTTGTTGGCACCTACAGTACCATCAGCACCCAAACCGTAGAACTTAGCTTCGAATACACCTTCTGCACCGAGAGCGATTTCTTCTTTCTGAGGCAGAGAAGTGAAAGTAACATCATCCACAATACCGATAGTGAAGTGATCTTTCGGCATCGGGAGTTCCAGGTTTTCGTATACTGACAGAATCTGAGCCGGAGTCGTGTCTTTTGAACCCAGACCGTAACGTCCGCCTACGATCAACGGAGCGTTTTCCTGTCCGTAGAATACGTCTTTTATATCCAGATACAAAGGTTCGCCGTTAGCACCCGGTTCTTTGGTACGGTCCAGAACAGCAATACGTTTTACAGTCTTAGGCACTTTAGCCAGGAAGTGCTTGGCAGAGAACGGACGATACAGGTGAACAGCAACCAAACCAACCTTCTTGCCCTGAGCAGTCAGGTAGTCGATAGCTTCACGGGTAGCTTCTGTTACAGAACCCATAGCGATGATGATGTTTTCTGCATCTTCAGCACCATAATAGTCAAACAGACCGTAGTTACGTCCTGTAATCTTATTGATTTCATTCATATATTCTTCTACGATAGCAGGAACTGCATCATAGAACGGATTACCTGATTCTCTGTGCTGGAAGAAGTGATCCGGATTTTCGGCCATACCGCGGGCAACCGGTTTGTTAGGTGACAATGCGCGGTTACGGAATTCGGCCAAAGCTTCCTGATCGATCAGCGGAGCCAGATCTTCATTGTCCAGCTTTTCGATCTTCTGGATTTCGTGAGATGTACGGAAACCGTCGAAGAAGTTTACGAAAGGAACGCGAGACTTGATTGTTGCCAGGTGAGCTACACCAGCCAGATCCATTACTTCCTGTACAGATCCTTCGCACAACATAGCGAAACCTGTCTGGCGTGTTGACATTACGTCCTGGTGGTCACCGAAGATACACAAAGCGTGAGAAGCCAGTGTACGGGCAGATACATGGAATACGCATGGCAGGAATTCACCTGCAATCTTGTACATGTTAGGGATCATCAGCAGAAGACCCTGAGATGCTGTATAAGTAGTTGTCAATGCACCTGCCTGGAGTGAACCGTGAACTGCACCGGCAGCACCACCTTCAGATTGCATTTCCTGTACCAAAACTGTTTCGCCGAAGATGTTTTTACGACCTGCGGCAGCCCATTCGTCTACATGTTCAGCCATTGTAGACGACGGAGTGATAGGGTAGATTGCAGCTACTTCTGTAAACATATACGAGATATGTGCAGCAGCTTCGTTACCATCACAAGTGATGAATTTTTTTTGTTTAGTCATACAATTACTAATTATATATTAGGTAATAAAATCTTGGTTCTTAACTGGTTAGTAGAGGAAACCGAACATCCATAAAGGTATCTGGTTTCCGTGCCCTATCTCGGCCTTATGGATGGCATAGTAGACGTTCGGGTTACTTTTCAACTTGTTCCCGTCGGTACAGATCCTGAAATGCAGGTCTCCGTCGACCAGAAAGGAAGTCCCTTTTTCTCCTTTGTTTACTTTATGGTCTTTCCACAGGGAATTGACGAAGAATGTTTCCAAAACATCCTGTTCTTCCACTTTTACCGGATAGATGCTGTACATCAGGTTGGTGTTATGCATCATGATCTTGGCCGGTTTTTTTGGAAAGACCTCTCCCTTGGGATATACCATGTTGATGAGGCGTGCGTCGGCCAGATACTTGATGTAGTTCATGACTGTGGCACGCGATGTCTGTATGTCTGTAGCCAGCTGGCTGATGTTTGGTGTAACAGGTCCGTCAACTGCTAGCAAATATAATAATTTTTTAATTTTAGACAGATATTTCAGCTCAATTTGTTTGATTAATAAAATATCCACTTCAATCATCATGTTCATGGTTTTCAGCAGGTTCTCTGAAAAATTCCGTTTTTCGAGGAAGAACGGGTAGAAACCATGGTGGATATAGTCTTGAAAATAATTCAGTGGATTGATGTGAGGCAGTATGGTCTTGGCAATATGTTCGTGGTTGTCAAGTATTTCTTTCAGTGTGTACGGTGAGAAATGGTTGCCGGTCTGGAGATTCAGAAATTCCCGGAAAGAAAAGCCGCGCAAGTTGTATGAATGGACAATTCCATTCAGTTCCGGATTTTCGTCTTTCAGCCGCATGACAGATGATCCGGTGAAGATGATCTTGAGCTGAGGGTAACGTTCATAACATGTACGCAGGTCGTGGCTCCAGTGGGGGAGTTTGAATACCTGGTCGATCAGCAGGACTTTTCCTCCCTGCTTTACGAACTCTCCAGCAAAGTCGACCAGACTAAATTGGGAGAAATAGAAATTATTCATGTTTACGAACAGGCATGAACGGTCCAGGCCGAACTTTTCCTTTGCGTATTGCAGAAGGAATGTGGTCTTTCCGACTCCTCGTGTACCCTTGATGCCGATAAGACGGTCATTCCAATTAATCTCATCCATCAGGTCTCTGCGTACAGGGGCGTTTGTATGCTCAACCAAGTAACTGTGTGTCCTGTAAAATACTTCCATGAATTTCGGTTTCTTGGTTGCAAATATAGTAATACTTCCTTAATTTGCAAACTGGAGTTAGCAAAAAATATATATTTTTACAGCATGGATTTTGATTGTTCCTGATAGCTTTTTCTGAGGTGTACAGGAACTTTCGGATACGGGTTTCTTGTACCGGATCTTTCTATGTGTATCGTCTGAAAACCATTATCTTTGTACTTCAAAAAAGTTCGATCAAGATGGCTGTATATCTGTTTAATCCGGAAAATGACATGGCGTTGGCTAATTTTACGCCTTATTACAGGCCGCCGGCTGAAATCGGGGTGATGGCTTCAGATCTGGCATTGCTTCCGGCATGGTATGCCGTGACGGGTAGTGTGGTGAAAGTCGGGGAAGATGAGTCGGAAAAAGAGTTTTTGGAGCGTTGTGGCACCCTTTGTCCTGATGTCCGTCTGTCGGGTTCGTTACTGGATATGCCTTACCGTCCGTGGGGCTGGTCGCCGGCCCTCGTCCATACCTTGCAGTCGGGAGGTGTTTCTTTGCAGTATCTGCCTGATACCGCGCGGCTGGAAAAGATCCGTCAGCTTTCATGCCGACGCCGTGCCGGGGAGGTCTTGGAGAAGTTGCAAAGTATGGAGGGGTGTTGTGGCTTGTCTGCATATGTCACTTCGCTGGAAAGTGTCCGCTCATTTCTAGAGCGGTATGTGCGTGTCATATTCAAATCTCCCTGGTCGGGTAGTGGAAGGGGGCTGGTTACGGTAACTTCCAGGGAATTGTCGGCCTCATATGAAGGATGGATTTTAAGGATTATCCGAACACAGGGAGGGATTATGGCTGAACCTTTATATGATAAGGTGGTTGATTTCGCTATGGAGTTTTATTCGGACGGGAAAGGTGAGATGAAATTTGTGGGGTATTCACTTTTTGATACAGATACTCATGGAAACTATAAGGGAAATTTCCTGATGTCGGACCAGGCTATCGTACAGACCTTGTCGGCATATGTTTCTCCGGATCTGCTGACTGCAGTCCGTACTTCCCTGCTGGAAATTTTTGTGCCGTTATTGGGCGGGGATTATCTAGGTTATTTCGGAGTGGATATGATGATATGTCGGGACAACGGCCGGTATCTCCTTCATCCTTGTGTGGAAATCAACTTGAGGATGAATATGGGAGTCGTTTCTCATATATTGTATGAACGTCTTATCTGTCCGGATGTAAAAGGTAGGTTCCATATTGTCCATTTTATGGGGGAAGGGGAATGTCTTGACTTCTATAAGACGCAGTGTGGAAGTTTCCCTCTGGAATTGGATAAAGGCCGCATCGTAAATGGATATTTTGCGTTGACTCCGGTAGGACCGGGTACACGTTATCATGCTTGTCTGCATGTAGGTGAAAGCTTTTAATGAAGAAGATTGTAGAGTCTGCAAAAAGATGAAGGTATTTTAGAAAAACTCCAGCATCTTTTCATGAAAATGCTAAGGACTTCGGATTCAAACTTCTTGGTCTTTAAGATGAAACTCCTTCTTGTTTTTCGTCAAATGTCCATGAGACATAAAAAAAGCCTGCAAATTTGACTTGCAGGCTTTTTTCGTTGGAAATATTTTTATCAGAAGAACAAGTAGCGTTTGTCTTCTACGTTGTTCTTGAGTTGTAATTCAAACAGACATTGCTGTGCATAGCGCGGAGCCATTGCCTTGACAGATTCTTCTTCTTTCTTGACGTCGAATGTCTCGGCTCCCTTTTCCTTGCTGTACGGCTGTATCATGTACACGCCAGAGAATCCCTTGATAGGACCGGATACTTTGTTGACTTCCGTTTTTGAAGCGTAGGCGCTGACAGCCGGTTCACTGCCGCGTGTTACACTTACATAGGCCGGTGCCGAGAATGTCACGTGTTTTACACTGTCGCTTACAGCATTCTGCATGCCTTTGACCTGATCAAGTGAAGTGAATCCCTTCATCTGGTCCATAATCTTTGCTGCCTTTTTGTCGCGGATAACTTCCGGTCTCAGCATGTCGGCTACCTGATTCAGGCTTGCATATCCTTTCGGGTTGACAGCCTCGAGAGCAACTACCAACAGATGGTCGTTTTCACCACATTCATATAAAGGAGAAACTTCTCCCGGTTTTGCGTCGAAAATCCATTTTAAGGCTTCGCGGGTAGATTTTACACCACCTACATAATGTTCGCTGCTTCTCAGATTAGTTCTTGGGGTAATGGTGTAGCCTGCTTCTTCGGCATTCTTTTCCATATTTTCCAGCGTCGTGTTCTGGGCAACGAACTGGCTGAATTTGTTATAAGCGTTACTGTAGGTTTCCTTGCTGAATTCTACAGGACGTTTTACGATGGCAACCTTATATTTGTCTTTCATTGCCTTTTTGTCCATGACCTGAAGAATCAGGTTTCCCTGGCCCAGTTTTACGTTGGCCAGTTCATTGACCGGCTGGCTGATCAGTGTATTGATGAACTTGGCATTTTCATTATCAAGATTTGCACCTTCCCAGCTCATTGCGTTAACCCAGGTTGACTCTCCTGTCTGGCCGTATTTCTTGGCGATTTCAGCAAAGTCGGCTCCACTCTTCAGGGCATTGTAGATACTGTCGGCCAAAGTTGTAGTCTTAGCTTCAGTGTCTGCATAGACCTGTATCTGACGGAACTGGATTGAATCAGGTGCTGTAGTCTTTGCTACAATTTTGAATGCATTGTAAGAATCATCAGCCTGATTATAGTAAGGACCGTACACCTCATTGATGGCTGTAGAATCCAGACGGGCTGCTACATCAGACGGAAGTACTGTCTTTCCGACGGGTACGTCAGAATAGGAAACAGATGAACCGGTAGAACGTACGAATGTAGGGAAATCACTGTTGACAGTGGCCAGTTGGTTGCTGTATTCTGTTACTTCTTTCTGAACTTCCTGACGGTCGGCATCGGAAGGAACTACATGGACATCGATGAATTTGATGTCGCGGGTTTCAACCAGCTGCTTGAATGATTCTTTTCTTGTGTCATACAATTTCTTCAGGTCATCGTTTGTAACCGTGATGGTGGAATCACTGATAGAAGAGTAGGGGACACCGGCCAGCAGCAGGTCTGTCTGGTCGTTACGTCCGTTAAAGTTGTCTTCGGCCTGTACCGGATTGGATATTAAGGATTTGGCAATCAGGTTCTGGTATTTCTGTGCCAATGTAGTCTGTCTCAGGGTCTTTTCTACAAACTTCCAGAAGCTGTACATCTTTTGGTAATATTCAACATACTGGGCCGGCATTTTGCTGGCGTCCAGGTTTGCATAATCGACCAGGAATTTCTTCAGCATGTCTTTATCGAAAGCGCCTGTCTGTGGGTTACGGAACGGAGTCTGCATCAGCAGTTGGTTGGTACCTTCGTCAATGATGGACTGTAATTCGGCGTCTGTAACTTTCAATCCCAGCTTTTTTGCTTCGTTAGCCAGCAGTTCGTTCGTTACATAATTGTCCCAAACCTGGTCCTTGATGTTATTCAACTGATCTTCATTCAATGAGCTCAAGTTATTTGTCATCTTGATCACTTCACTTAGCTCATCTACCATCTGCTGGTAATCTTGTGCAGAAAGTGTTTTTCCATTAACTTCTCCCACTTCTTGTTTGCCTTGGTGTGGCTGGAGTATTTTCCAGGCGTCACCTGCTATGAAGGCAAAAAGAGCAAGACCGATTACAATGACCAAAAGCGGTCCTTTGCTTCTAATTGTTTGTAAAGTTGCCATTTAAAGTTATGATTTTGTTTATTGTTTTTTCTTTAGCGCACGAAGATACAAAAAATGTACTTAGAAGTTCCTTTTTTACTGAAAAATTTTTAGAATATGCAGTCTCCAGAATCATTTATGTTCAAACAACCGGACTTGTTGATCTGCTTCCGGAATCTGATTCTGTCAATAAATTTGCCGTACATTTTGGGAAAGGCAGGTGGGTGCCGGGCATTCTTTACGATAGGACTTTCAGTTTCACCAGTTCAATTTTTGTATTGGTGACTTTGATGATTTTGAACTGGTATTTGTCGATCGTAATGATTTCGTGCACTTGCGGGAAACTTTGGTATTCGTGTAGGATGAGTCCTCCAATCGTTTGATATTCATCACTTTCAGGGAGGTTCAGATTGAATTCTTCATTGGCTTTTTCTATTTCCAGCCTTCCTGAGAATATGTATTCGTTTTCTCCTATGGATTTGGCGACAGTCGAATTGGTGTCATGTTCGTCTTCAATGTCGCCGAAAATTTCTTCCACCAGGTCTTCCATTGAAACGATGCCCGAAGTTCCTCCGAATTCGTCGACGACCACAGCCAATGTACGTTTCTGCTGCATGAATATTTTCATCATCTTGTGTGCACTCATCGTTTCGGGTACGATAGGAATGCTGCGGATATTTTTCCTCCAGTCGGTCAACGGCTTGAACATTTCGGACGAATGGATGTATCCGACAATGTTGTCGATGTTCTCTTTATAGACGATTACCTTGCTGATTCCGTTCTCTATGAATTCTTCCTTCAGGCCTTGCAGGGAAGTGTCGGTATCTACGGCGATGATTTCTGTCCTTGGAATCATGCAGTCGCGCACCTTGATGTTGGAGAAGTCAAGGGCATTCTTGAATATTTCGATTTCGGTACCGATGTTTTCCTGGCCTTGTGATTCTTCAATGCTGCTCTGGATAAAGTAATCCAGATCTACTTTTGAGAAAGCCTTTTCGGTTGCATCCTTATTGATTTTGGTTCCGGTAAGATATAGGATACATCCTGATAAAGATGATGCGAGCCGGCTGATAGGATAAAGTATTACATAGCAGATGAAGGCCGGAACAGCGAAGATGCGCAGGGTACTGTTCGGATTGATTTTGAATACCGTTTTGGGAAGGAACTCTCCGGTAACCAGGATGATAGCAGTCGATATGATCGTTTCCAGGACGAGTAAGGCTGCCCCGTTGATGGGGATTCCTACCAGGAAATATTGCTCGATGAGTTGTGCCATCCAGATGCCATACACGACGAGGGCTATATTGTTCCCCACAAGCATGGTAGAGATGAAATTGTTCGGGTTGTGGTAGAAGATGGAAAGTATCCGGGTGGAAAAGTCATTTCCTTTTTCCATTTCGAACCTCAGTTTGTTTGATGAAACAAAGGCGATTTCCATGCCTGAAAAGAAAGCCGAAAACGCCATTGATATTAATAAGCTTATAATTAGTCCCATAAACAGGTACAGAATTTTCTAGTTGTTGTTGGTTGCGGTATCGGTCGGTGCAGTGTCTTCTACCGTAAAGATACCGGTGTTGTTGTATATCTGGTATTCGGTCATCTGTTGGTTCGACTCGAAACCATAGCCAGTAAGAATCTTGTCCGGTTGTTCGATACGTATGAATTTGTCGGAATAGATTTTTTCTTTTCCTTGATCCCAGTACATGAGCTGGGTGTCGAATTTGTCGCCCCGCTGACTGCGGATATGGACATTGCTCTTCAGAACCCATAGTTTCTTAGGTTCATAGAAATAGGCTGTGTCAGCCTTGATGGTGGCGTCAATGTGGAACAGGGTGTCGAATTTTTCAAGGTAGATGCCTTTTTCAAATGCCCAGAATGGAGTATCTACCTGGTTGTATACCAGCCATTCGGCCGTTATGATTTTGTAGCGGATCAGGCCCGAATCGGAAATAAGGGTGGTGACCCCTGTGGTTCTCATATCAGGTATGGAATCATCTTTGCCAATCGCATCGGCCAGTTCTTTCTTTTTGCTACATGATGATAAAAAGACAAACATAACAGTTGCCAGGACGGCAACTGTTATGTTTATAGTCGTTATATAATTTTTCTTCAACTGTCTATATAACATGAATCGTATTATCTGATTGTTGTAGTTTCACCGATCCAGCCGCCGATTGTAACGGAAGCTCCTTTCTTCAGACCGAGGAAGAACAAGTCTTCATCTTTCGGAGTATGGGCAGCGTAAGTACTGATCAGTTTGTTGGCTTCTTCTGCAACGCTCGGGTCTACAGATTTGGCTCTCTGCAATTTGTCGATTACTGCAAAATAAGTACATTTGTTCAGTGCAGCTTCATCGCTCCAGTTAGGACTTGACGCATACATCTGCGCAATCAGGATATATGGTTTTCCGTTTGATCCGTTGTATGAAATGGATTTCAGGGCATATTGTTTTGCACGGCTCAATTGTTTCTTGCTGAACAAGACAACAGCGGCGTTGTAGCAGTATTCTGCCTTTTGTGCCTGATCTTGTTCCAATTGGATAGCCTGGTCGAAGTATTCCATACTCTTGTCCATATCGCCTTTCTTGTAATACATGTAACCGCAACCGGCGGCAGTAGCAGCTGTCGGTTCAATCAGATGGGCAGCTTCAGATGCTTCGAAGTAGGCTTCTTCATTTGTACATTTCAGGAATTGCATTACAGAGATAACCTGTTTCAGGTAATCCAAGTTTGTCTTGTTCTGGGCGACCTTCGGGCCATAGATTGCCTGCAGGTTTTCACAAGTGGCGGTACCGCTGTTGATGAAATAGGCGTCTACGTTATCTTTGGCGGTCTTCAACAACTTTTTGTCCTTGTCTTTGGTAGCTGCCTTGTATGCGGCATCGGCATAACCGGATGCGGTAAGATAATCTTGGATGAATTGTTCCTTGTAGTTCGCATCGGCTTTCAGTTTACGGGATGCAATGTCCATGAAATCCTGGAACATGAAATAGTCTGCTTTATCTTTTTCCAGATCGAGGCCTTCTTTGGCAATGGCATATGCAGTATTGGCATCAAAGTTGTTTCCGGAGAATGCGATATAGTCATGAGCTTTCATTCCCAAGATAGATCCTTTGGTTGTAGGAGTCTTTACAAGTCCGTTCAGCTGGTCAAGGTATTTGATGCGCTGATCATGAACAGCCATCAGTTCATCAAAATACGTTTTCTGCTGTGCAGCGTCTTTAGATGATGCAATCAGTGCACGAAGTATCTTTGCTCCGTTAGTATAAGTACCTACCTGAGCAATAGGCGCTTCAGTAAATACAGCCTTCCAAGGATTGTATGCATCCTTGAAATTGTCCGTTTTTACATATTCAGTATAAATACTGATGTTCTGGAGACAACGGAGACTATCTTCACCGTGTCCAAAACGTGATCCGTCTTCTACTCCTTTTTGAGCAAAAGCAGCTGTTGTACCTAATGTAAGTGCAACCAGCATTGTAAACATCTTCATTTTCATCGTATATAAATTAGTTGTTCTATTAGTTAACTTTCCATTTCATAAACCAACGTTCGTTGAAGGTAAGTCCGATTTTTAAAACAAAGCGGTTTTCCGACAACATATTGGAAATCGAAGGTGAAACACGTACATACTGTCCGGTTATATTCAGTATCGTGTTCCGTTGGAACAGGTACAAGGGCAGTCCGAATCCGGCGCTGACACCGTATTCTTTCGGACCGTCGTATTGGGGAAGCCTTAGATACGGAGTGGCGTAGTAGGCACCGACCCGGTACCGGATCCGTTCCAGGTAGCTCCTTCCTATCGCGTTAGGCAGGTATTCCGCTCCTGCCGCTACGCGGGTACGGTCGTTGTAACAGTCCGTCCGGTTATCATATTTCACGTCCGACCATTTCTGCAAAGAGTAGTCCACTCCTACAGTCAGGTTATTCTTATGCTTGTAAGCAAGTCCGGCACCGAAGGAATGAGGGACACCGTAACCGTTTTGGAATACCTCTTCTTTGGTAGAATAATAGTTGGAATTATCTGTAACCTGTATTCCCTTGGTAGACGTGCTGTTCAATGTATGCCCAAGATCATAGACCAGTCCTAATGTAATGTTGTCGTTTTTGTTGATCTTTTGGGTATATTGTAGACCAAAGTTGACAACATAGCTTTTCACATCGGTAGTGTTATATACATTGGTCTGGTCGCTTGTCGTGTTGAACCCTATACTTGACTGATATGTCATGGAACCATACAGATAGCCTCCGTTGACTCCGATCGAAAGGTTATCCAGAATCTTGAATCCCAATCCGGCTGTAATCTGCTGCAGGCCTCCATCTCCTGAAAAAGCATTTGTCGCAGTAACGTCACTTACTCCTTCTACCGGTGAAGTTGTCGAAAAACTGTAGCCTACGGTTGAATAGGGTGTAAAGGCAATCACCATACCCAGTCGGGGATGTAAGCGGAACTGCATAGCCAAATTATCGAAACTGGCATTCTTTGCATTACTTTTGAATCCGTTTTCCTGGTAATTAGAACTTTTCAGACTCATTGCAACGTCAAACATAAAGGATAATGAATCTACGGCCGAATAAGATGCCGGGTTCATCATATTGATGTGGCTCTGGTCCCTTAATCCGTAGCCGATTCCTCCCATTGCGACATTGTTCGTAAATGCATTGTTCGATAAATCACCTAGTCCGTATCGTGTATAAGGAGAATTCGTACTCGATTGGGCTGCAGCTGCCATGGTCCCTGCCACCATCAGTACGCTTATAATTGCTCTATTGTTTAACATTGTAGTCCAATATTCTGTTTAAACCTTTCAAAACTAAAAATCTATCTGCAAATATGATACTTTTTAAATTTGTATCAAAAGAAAATTTATCTCCTCCAGTTAAAAAAACCAAAAGATTAGGATATTTCTTTTTCATATTGCTTATATAGCCGGCTATTTCAAATTCCATGCCTTTGATGACTCCCGTTCTTATAGCGGTTTCTGTACTATAACCGAATTCGGGGGTGTCTCCGTTTTTTTCTACAAGAGGCAGCTTGTCGCAGCAGGCGTTCAAGGCTTTGAAACGTGTGTATATCCCAGGAGAAATGTTCCCTCCGTAGTAGCGGCCTCCGGCATCGATAAATTCATAGGTGAGTGCGGTTCCGGCATCGATTACCAGCAAATCTTTTCCAGGAGAAAGGTAGTTGGCGCCTACTACGGCGGCCAGGCGGTCCATACCTAATGTCTGTGGGGTTTTATACAGGTTTTGTATCGGGACCGGTGTCTTGTAAGTCAGTTCCATTACGGGAAAGTCCAGTTTACCAAGCTGCCGGCGGATGGTGTTGCTTAGTGTGATGACTGAAGCAATGATCCCATTGGTGATGGGATATTTGTTGCAGAGCATTCCAAGGCAGTCTAGTGAGTGGTTGGAGCTTCTTATTATTTCGATGACTTCTCCTTGGTTGAATACAGCAACTTTTGCTACTGTATTTCCTATGTCGATAACTAAATTCACTTCTTTTATTCTGTTTTGTGATGCAAAGTAAAATAAAAAATAAATAGGAATGACAATAAAAGAGTGATTTTATTTAGAAGTTATCGATTATAGGTGTACTTTTGTGCTGAAAAACTGAATTTGGACGGATGAAGGTTGCTGGGGTGTAACTCTGTGTTTGTAACTATCTTTCTTTCCGTATGAAAAATTGGATTTGTATGAGAAGCTTAAAATATTTTTTTCTGGGTCTGTTTACAATTCTTACACTCTCTGTATGCGCACAGAGGCAGGACAGTATCCGTTTCAGTCTGTTGACGTGTGCGCCAGGACAGGAAATATACGCATTGTTCGGACATACGGCAATCCGTTATGAAAACTATACGCAACATACGGACATTGTATTCAATTACGGGATGTTCAGTTTCAGGACTCCTCATTTTGTAATGCGGTTCATATCCGGACAGACCGATTATCAGCTGGGTATTACTCCCTATAATTATTTTGAAGCGGAATATGCTTTCCGTGGATCTTCGGTTTATCAGCAAGTACTGAATTTGACTCAGGGGGAAAAGCTGCGTCTGCTGGCTTTGCTGGAGGAGAATTACCGGCCCGAAAACCGGACTTACCGCTATAATTATTTTTATGACAATTGTACTACCCGTGCGCGTGACCGGATTGAAGAGGCTATTGAAGGTAGTGTAGTATATCCTGATTCGATAGCCGGACTTTCATTCCGTAAAATAGTCCATGAGTTTACGGCCGGTTCCGATTGGGATGAGTTGGGTATTGATTTGTGTCTGGGTAGGCAAGCTGATGAGGAAATAGGCAAAAGACTGCAGATGTTTGCTCCGTTTTATATGTTTCGTTATGCATCGGATGCTTATATTATAGATAAAAACGGTGAGAAACGTCCGTTGGTTCTGCAAGAGACAAAAATTGTAGAGGCCGAGGCAGAACCTGCGGAGCCAGGTTTCTTTATGTCTCCGTTTTTGTGTGCGGCATGTTTTCTCTTTTTGTGTGTGCTGATAGGCTGGTTGCAATGGCGGAACCGTAAGATATACTGGGGATGGAGTGTGTTCCTGAATGTTGTTCAGGGAGTGGCGGGGTGTATCATTGCTTTCCTTTTTTTCTTCTCTGTCCATCCTACGGTATCATCCAACTGGCTGCTGATGTTTTTGAATCCGGTACCTCTTTTCTATATTCCTTTTATGATTTATTTTAGTTTAAGGGGTAAAAAAGACCCTTATCATCGGATAAATGTCGTGTATTTAACACTTTTTATGGTGATAGTGCCGGTTTGTGGCCAAAAAATTAATTTATCAGTATTACCTTTGGCACTCGGTTTGCTGGTGAATTCAGTAAGCTATGTATTAGTTTGGAATAAAAGGAAATGAAAGAACGCATACTGACATCTTTTTTACTTACAGCTGTAGTGATAACTGGTCTTCAGGCTCAGGCGGCTTCCCCTGTTCCGAAACTGGTTGTGGGCTTGACTATCGACCAGTTGCGCAGTGATTATATAGAAGCTTTTTCTGCATTGTATGGTGAGCGTGGTTTCAAGCGTCTGATGAAGGAAGGACGTGTATATTATAATGCAGAGTATGACTTTGTGAATGTGGACCGTTCTTCGGCTGTTGCTTCCATCTATACCGGAACAACACCTTACTATAATGGAATAACGGGCAACCGTTGGATGGACCGTTCTACATTGTGTCTGATAAAGAGTGTAGACGATCCGGCTTATATGGGGGTATATTCATCTGAAAGTACTTCTCCGAAGTATCTGCAGGTGTCGACTCTGTCGGATGAACTGATGGTGGCTACCGGAGGAGCGGCTGAAGTCTATTCCATTGCTCCGACCCGTGAAATGGCGGTCCTGGCTGCCGGACATTCTTCGAAGGGGGCGTTCTGGCTGAATGATGAAACAGGAAAATGGAGTGGCACGACTTATTACGGTGCTTTTCCTGAATGGGTGGCGACTTACAATGATAAGGAGGGACTTGATTTCAGGATTGATAACCTTTCGTGGGGACCCTATCTGCCTGTTACATCTTATAAATATGTGACTTCGGATGCAAAGCAATTGACCTTTACATATGATTTTGCCGATGAACGTGCAGAAAAATACCGTAGGTTCAAGACAAGTCCGTATGCTAATGATGAAGTTAACCGTCTGGTCAATGCCTGCCTTACAGCTACTCAGATCGGTAAGGACAATGTCCCTGACCTGTTGACAATTTCTTATTATGCCGGAAACTATGCTCATCGGTCTAATTCGGAATATGCGATGGAGATACAGGATATGTATGTCCGTCTGGATAACAGTATAGGCGATCTGCTGGATCTGATAGACCGTAAGGTTGGGTTGAGCAATACTTTGTTCTTTATTACCTCTACCGGATATACCGATCCGGATCCGAAAGATCCGGACGTTTACAGAATACCGGGAGGAGAGTTCCATATCAAACGTTGTGGAGCTTTGCTGAACATGTATCTGATGGCTATATATGGTCAAGGGAATTATGTGGAGACTTACTATAACCATGAAATATACCTGAACCATAAACTGATTGAGGAGAAAAAACTTAATCTGACGGAAGTACTTAACCGCTCGTCCGACTTTATTGTGCAGATGAGTGGTGTGCGTGAGGCATATACTTCCCAACGCTTGATGTTGGGAGCGTGGACTCCTAAGATTGACCGGATCAGGAATGGATATAACATCAATTGTTCGGGTGATATTTATGTGGAAGTCATGCCTGGATGGTCGTTCGTAGATGAATATTCCAATAATTCGTATGTAGTACGTGATATCTATGCTTCAGCCCCACTTTTCTTTATAGGCAATAATGTCAAACCAGAGATTCTTTATACCCCGGTGAAGGTGACAGCCATTGCGCCTACAGTGGCTCATTTCATGCGTATCCGTGCTCCTAACGCTGCTTCTTCGGCTCCTTTGAGCAATATCTGTAAATAAAATAATATAGGTAATATACCGAAGATAATCAGCAAATTGGTTATCTTTGTGCACAAATTTTCTGAAAATATAATTTTGAAATAATAAAAACAACAATATACAATGGGATTTAACGAATTTATCAGCAAACTTTTCGGGAACAAGGCTACCCGCGATATGAAAGAAATTCAGCCGTGGGTAAATAAGGTGAAGGAAGTCTATCCTGAAATTGCCAAATTGAGTAATGACGAACTGCGCGCCAAGACTGAAGAATTGAAGAAATATATCAAAGATTCGGCCGCAGAAGAAAACAAGAAGATCGAGGAATTGAAAGCCGGTATCGAAGCCGTTGATATAGAAAAGCGTGAGCCGATTTTCAGCCAGATTGACAAGCTTGAAAAAGAAGTTCTTGATAAGTATGAAAAAGCACTGAATGAGGTGCTTCCCACTGCATTTGCTATAGTAAAGGACACGGCTCGCCGCTGGACGGAAAATGAAGAAATAGAGGTGACAGCTACCGATATGGACCGTGAACTGGCTGCTCAAGGAAAAGATTTTGTCCGTATTGACGGAGACAAGGCATATTGGAAAAATCATTGGATGGCAGGCGGTAATGAAGTAACTTGGAATATGATTCATTACGACGTCCAGCTGTTCGGTGGTGTTGTCTTGCATCAGGGAAAAATTGCTGAAATGGCAACCGGTGAAGGTAAGACACTTGTAGCTACTCTTCCGGTATTCCTGAATGCTTTGACCGGTAACGGTGTACATGTGGTGACGGTCAATGACTATCTGGCTAAACGTGACTCCGAGTGGATGGGACCGTTATATCAGTTCCATGGCTTGAGCGTTGATTGTATAGATAAACACCAGCCGAACTCTGTAGCCCGCCGTAAAGCATATATGGCCGATATTACATTCGGTACTAACAATGAATTCGGTTTCGATTATCTGCGTGACAATATGGCTACCAGTCCGAAAGATCTGGTACAGCGCAAACATAATTATGCGATTGTCGATGAGGTCGATTCTGTATTGATCGATGATGCGCGTACTCCGTTGATTATTTCTGGTCCGGTACCTAAAGGAGAAGACCAGTTGTTTGAAGTGCTGCGCCCGTTGGTTGAACGTCTGGTTGAAGCCCAGCGTAAGTTGGCTACCCAGTATCTGGCTGATGCAAAACGTCTGATTGCATCCGATAAAAAAGAAGATGTAGAGGCTGGATTCCTTGCTTTGTTCCGTAGTCATAAGGCTCTTCCGAAAAACAAGCCGCTGATCAAGTTCTTGAGTGAACCGGGTATCAAGGCTGGTATGTTGAAGACGGAAGAAATTTATATGGAGCAGAATAACAAACGTATGCCGGAAGCTGTAGAACCGTTGTATTTCGTTATTGATGAAAAACTGAAGAGCGTGGATCTGACAGATAAGGGTATCGATTTGATTACCGGTAAATCGGATGATCCTACATTGTTTGTTCTGCCCGATATCGCTGCCCAGATGTCTGAATTGGAAAACGACAAGAGTTTGAGCGATGAAGCGAAACTGGCCAAAAAGGATGAGTTGATGACCAATTATGCCATTAAGTCGGAACGCGTGCATACCATCAATCAGTTGTTGAAAGCTTATACGATGTTCGAAAAGGATACGGATTATGTCGTGATGGACGGTCAGGTCAAGATTGTTGATGAGCAGACGGGCCGTATTATGGATGGACGTCGTTGGAGTGATGGTTTGCATCAGGCTGTCGAGGCCAAGGAAGGGGTTGAAGTACAGGCCGCTACTCAGACTTTTGCTACGATTACATTGCAGAACTATTTCCGTATGTATCACAAGTTGTCGGGTATGACCGGTACAGCCGAAACCGAAGCCGGTGAGTTCTGGGATATATATAAGTTGGATGTAGTGGTTATTCCTACCAACCGTCCGATAGCCAGAATTGATATGAACGACCGTGTTTACAAGACCAAACGTGAAAAATATAAGGCGGTAATTGAAGAAATTGAAAAGATGGTTGCTGCCGGACGTCCGGTTCTTGTCGGAACGACTTCCGTCGAAATTTCAGAAATGTTGAGTAAGATGCTTACCATGCGTAAGATTCCACATAATGTGTTGAACGCCAAGTTGCATCAGAAGGAAGCTGAAATTGTGGCCAAGGCAGGACAGAGCAGTACGGTAACTATTGCTACAAATATGGCAGGTCGTGGTACCGATATTAAGTTGAGCGATGAGGTTAAGGCTGCCGGTGGTTTGGCGATTATTGGTACCGAACGTCATGAATCACGCCGTGTCGACCGTCAGTTGCGTGGTCGTGCCGGACGTCAGGGTGACCCAGGTTCTTCTGTATTCTTTGTTTCTCTGGAAGATGACCTGATGCGTCTGTTTGCTTCCGACCGTATTGCCCATTATATGGATAAGCTGGGATTCAAGGAAGGTGAGATGATTGAGCATAGTATGATTTCCAAGTCAATTGAACGTGCTCAGAAGAAGGTTGAAGAAAATAACTTCGGTATCCGTAAACGTTTGTTGGAATATGATGACGTTATGAATAAGCAACGTACCGTAATCTATACGAAGCGCCGTCACGCATTGATGGGTGAACGTATCGGAATGGATATTGCTGACATGATTTGGGACCGTTGTGCCAATGCCTTAGACCAACCTACCTATGAGGATTGCAAGATGGAAATTTTGCAGACTTTGGCTATGGAAGCTCCGTTCTCTGAAGAAGATTTCGACAATAAGAACAAGGATGGTCTGGCCGAAAAGACATTCCAGGAAGCAATGGCTGCATTCAAGCGTAAGACAGAACGGATGGCTCAGATTGCAAATCCGGTAATCAAGCAGGTTTATGAGGCTCAGGGACGGATGTATGAGAATATCATGATTCCTATTACAGACGGGAAACGTATGTATAACATTGCCGTGAATTTGAAAGCGGCTTATGAAAGCGAATCAAAGGAAATCGTGAAGGCTTTCGAGAAGGCAATCCTACTCCATACCATTGATGATGCGTGGAAAGAAAACTTGCGCGAGTTGGATGAACTGAAACATTCCGTACAGAATGCAAGCTATGAACAGAAGGATCCGTTGTTGATCTTCAAACTGGAGTCTGTAAACCTGTTTGACGCGATGGTTAACAAGATAAACAACAATACGATTTCTGTATTGATGCGTGGACAGATTCCAGTGCAGGAACCGGAGCAGGTAAAAGAGGCAGCTCCCGAACCTCAACGTCCTCGCCAACAATATAAGGAGGAGAAACAGAATTTGGACGATCCAGCTCAAGACGCTGCAGCTGGACGTGACACCCGCGAGGTTAAACAGGAACCTTATCGCGCCGAAAAAACTGTAGGTCGTAATGATCCTTGTCCATGTGGCAGTGGATTGAAATATAAGAACTGTCACGGTCGTAATATAAATAATTAATGACCGTTAGGCAGTTTGGACCTAAAAAACACTTGTATGTTTGACGTACAAGTGTTTTTTTGTTTTTTAACCTGGAGAATCCCATGTTCTATATTTCATGTGATAATTTTCTGTATCTTTGTTTCGGTAGGAGATAGATAAATAAATGAAAATCATGAAAGCATATAAATTTCTAGTTTTGTTGATTGGTGCAGTCTTTGTGTCCTGCAGTTCGGTGAAAGTAATCTCGTATGATGAGTTGAAGCCTGCACAGGTCAGTTTTCCTCCTCAGGTGAGAAATATTGCTGTGGTAAATAATATGCCTCCGGTCCCTCAGGCCAGACAGGGAGTTGTTACCATTGGGGATTTAGATGGTGACGGGAAACTTTCGGCCGAAAGTTTGGCTTCGTCGTTGGCCGACACGCGATATTTCCGTCAGGTGATGATTTGTGACTCAGCCTTATATGCTTCTGATTCCAGTGAAGTAAGATATCAGCTTGATATGAATACAGTTAACGAACTTTTGCAAGATCTTGATGCTGATATGTTGTTTTCGTTGGACAGGGTTTTTATCCAGACAAAAAGAGTGGAATTGTTATACCCGGATATGCCGGTTGCATGGCCTGTCTTGAATGTAAAAATGGCTCCGGTGTTGAGCCTGTATATTGCAAACAAGGAACGTCCTGTACAGATAATAACTAAAACGGACAGTCTGCAATTGGATCTTAATGGCCTGTTGAGTGACAATGATATCCGTCAGGCGGTAGCGTCGGCTGCAGCATCTATGTTGTCCAGGCAGTTGGTTCCTTATTGGGTTTCTACCGAACGCCTTTATTTTGATGGAGGTGGTGTGGAGATGCGTGATGCCGGTGTATATGTCCGTGAAAATGACTGGAAAAATGCATTGGACATCTGGCAATCATTGTATGATCATTCCAAATCGAAGAAGATAAAGGCACGTACAGCATGTAACATTGCTTTGGCATATGAGATGCTGGGTAATCTGGAGGATGCCCAAAAATGGCTGGATAGTGCGGAATCAAGTGCTTCCGAAGGGTCCGATGAGGCTAGGGTAATACAGATTTATAAGGTAAAGTTGATGGAGAGATTGAAAGAGACCCCTTATCTTAATATGCAAATGGGACGTTTCGGTAACAAATTCTAGCAATATTTCTTGTACGAATGATTTTTTTTGTACATTTGAAGTAGTTAAAATAATGAAAGCATGATGAATCTAAGTGAACAATCACATTCTTCTATAGCTTCCACTTTACGGGAAGCTGTCAGCCGTTATAAGGTCGGTGGTGAAAATTCTGTAATAACCGATATTCATTTGCTACCTAAACAGGATAGTGGCGAACTTCTTGTTTATGATGATGACGATCATGAACTTGCCAGGACTATTATAGATGAATGGATTGATTATGAGGGAGATGACTTTTATCAAGAGGTGGAAACGTTGCTTCGTACCGCAGTAACGGGTTTAAAGACTGAGGGTATATTGGATAGTCTTTGTCTAATGAAACCGTACTCGTTTGTGTTGGTTGATGAAGATAAAGAGACTATTGCCGAGCTGTTGCTTGTGGATGAAGAAGAGACAATGTTACTTAATGATGAATTGTTGAAAGGACTTGATGAAGAGCTTGATGCTTTTCTAAAGGATCTGCTGGAAAAATAAACATAACGGAATAGTTTACTCTGCCCGGTTTCGGAATACTGCAGAGGAACATGGCATAGGCGAGGAATCATCATGTGTATCAGGACGGTTCTTCGTCATTCTCTTTTATAGATGAGCCTTTTATTAAAATTTGTGTGTTATGGGCGAGCGTATTACATTCAGAAAGAACGAGCAGTTACGTACGGTTAATCCCCGGTGGCGTGGTAATCCTACGGCTAATGGAAAATTTTTCAACCGTCAGCATCGTTGGAGGCCCGGAATGGGAAGTGTCTTGAAATGGAGATTCTCACCTAATCCTCAGAGAAAAGAGAAACGTACGGTGAAATGGAATCCGAAAGTTCATTTTTTGCGCTCACTGGAAGGTGTCGTTGGAAATTCATTGGTTTGGTTGGGGCATAATTCCTTTTTTATCCAATTGGGAGGAAAGCGTATAATGATAGATCCAGTTTTTGGTAGTATCCCGTTTGTAAAAAGACGTAGTCAATGTCCGGCTAATCCTTCCATTTTCAAGAATATCGACTATCTGCTGATCAGTCATGATCATTTTGATCACCTCGACAAGCCTAGCGTATCTTTGCTGGTAAAGGAAAATCCGCAGATGAAACTGTTTTGTGGTATCGGTACAGGTGAACTGATACAGAGCTGGTTCCCTTCACTTACAGTTATAGAGGCTGCATGGTATCAGCAGCATAGTGAAGGAGATTTTTATTTGACTTTTCTTCCTGCACAGCATTGGAGTAAACGTGGGGTGAGTGATGGAGGTGAACGCTTGTGGGGAGCATTCATGATTCAGGCTGATGGTATTACCATTTATAACAGTGGTGATACCGGTTATGCACATCATTTTTCTGAATTGCCGGAAATGTTTCCTCATATTGACTATTGTATGATCGGGATAGGGGCTTATAAGCCCCGCTGGTTCATGAAACCGAACCATATATCTCCTTATGATGCCTTGACTGCTTCTTCGGATATGAACGCTTTTCTGACTATCCCTATGCATTACGGTACTTTCGACCTTTCAGATGAACCTTTGTTCGACCCGCCGCATGTGTTTGCAAGGGAAGCAAAATTGAGAAATAAGAAAGTGCTGATTCCTGAATTGGGGGAAATTGTGAAATTGCAGCCTCAACACTAAAAAATAAGGAGTAAATAATGATGTTAAAAGGTAATTTCTGGATATGTCTTGTGGTGTTGTTTATAATTCCTTGGTCGGGTTGGGCCAAGAATGACGGTAATATGGAATCTGTCAGTGGACAATTGGAGCAGTTGCGACATAATCCTGATAATTTACCTGCTTTACATGATGTCTGTTTCTATTATCTGAAAAAGAGTGATTATAATAAGGCTATTTTGTATGCCGGTAAGTTATTGACTGCATCTTCGTCGGCTGGTAATGACAGATACAGGGTTTATGCTGAAATTTGTCTTGGGCAGGCTTATACTATGACCGGTAATATAAAGGAAGCATTTCGGAATTTGAGTCATGCCGAACTGATGGGAGTAGAAACAAAAAATGATTCGGCTCTCTGTTCTGTATATAATGGATTAGGGCTGTATGCGCTGAATATTCAAAATGATTACTACCGTTCTCTTGACTATTTTTTCAAGGGGATAGATATAGCCAGACGTTTGTCGTATGACAGGCTTTATTCTATTCTGCTGAACAATATAGCGGGAGTCTATTACCTGAAGAATGATATTACTGGGCTGAAGTATGCGATAGAATGCCGTGATTTGGGCCGGAAATGGAATGATATTTATTTGTTGTATACCGGTTCTATAACTATGGCCTATATGTATTCGTTAGGCAAGAATTATCAGATGGCCTTGAAATCTGCCGGAGAGGCTGAAGAAATCATGGTTCGGAATGATTTTTATGACAAAGCAAATATTTATAATGTCTATGGGGCCATTTATGCGGATATGGGAAAGGATGAACAGGCTATCGCTTATTTTAAGAAATCGTTGAAACCGGGTGAAGCCAATAATATAACGTCGGTAATGGGTGCTTATTTGGGATATGCCCGAATTCTTATGAAGCAGCATAAATACGATCGGGCCGTCACTCTTTTGGAAAAGGGGCTTCAAATTTCTTACGAGAATGCAATGGTGGTATTCCGGAGTGATCTGCTGAAAGAGCTTTCCGAATGTTATGAAAGGAGGGGGATGTTGTCGGAGGCCTTGAAATACCATAAGATATATAATAGGGAGACCGACAGTCTTTATAATGCCGAACGTGAACGCGCCTCGATGGAGGTACGGGTAAAATATGATATGGACAAACAGGAGAATGAAATCCGTAACAGCCGGATGGAACTTCTGAAAAAGGAAAACAAGATGAATTTGCTTGTCATCGGGTTGATTTGTTTCATTATCATAGCATCATTATTGTATTATCTGTATTACCGGAAAAATAAGTTGTACCTGGCTATTGTACGACAGAATCAGGACGCAATCGGGCGTGAGAATCAGTTACGTTTAATTATCAGCAAGCAGAAAGAAAAGCTTGATTCCTGTACTGTGTCAAATTTTCAGTCGGAAAAGTATGCGGCTTCTTCCCTTAGTGACGAGAGGAAAATGGACTTGTTCCAACGCCTTGAGAAACTTTTGGCTGAAGACAAGATTTATTCCGATAACTTGTTGACTAAAGAGAAGGTGGCTGAGATGTTAGGGACAAACCGGACTTATCTTTCACAGATCATTAATGAGCATACGTCACAGACATTTACTCAGTTTGTCAATGGATTCCGTATACAGGAAGCTGTACGGATATTGTCAGACCCGGAAAATTCAACGTCCCTGAAGGCTGTTTCGGCCGAATTGGGATTTAATTCTACAACTACTTTCTATAACCAGTTTCAGGCGGTTACAGGTATGACACCTACCCAATACCGGAATAAGGTAAAGAATTTACATAAAAATTCATAATATTCCTATAAATCCCTTATTTGATACTTTATTTTATCCAAAAACGGCAATTGCCGTTTTTGGATAAGGCTTTTTTGTACAAATCTGAAACATTTTCTATTATTTTGTTTTCACAAGCTACGGAAAATAGACGTAAGTTGTGACGTTTGGCAAAGAAATTTTCTTTAATTAATGCGAAAAGAAAAATGAAAGATTTAGGTTGTTGCAGACTTGTGACCCTAAAGGCTGTGTTATTTATCATAGCGTGTCTTTGGGGGGGATTTGTTTGGGGACAGGCAGAACGGACCGTTAATGGTATCGTTGTGGATGAGAACGGTGAGCCTTTACCGGCAGCTCATGTCCGTCAGGTATCCCAGTCGGAAACAGGATCGGTCACTTCTGTCATTACAGATTTGAACGGTCATTTTAGAATTTTGCTTCCTTCGGTCACGAAAGAGATTGAAGTCTCTTTTTTAGGGTATGAAACATCGAGGGTGAAGTTGACTGGAGATAATAATTACAGAATTCAAATGAGACCGACTTCCGAATTACTGGAGGAAGTGGTTGTTACCGGGTATCAGACCATATCACGTGAACGGTCTACAGGATCGTTTGTCAAGGTAGATAACAAGAAATTGGAGCAGGTACGTTTGAATTCTCTTAATACCTTGCTCGAAGGTAGGGTATCCGGATATACGGACGGATTGATACGCGGTACAACTTCCATGAATGGGATGACTACTCCTTTATATGTAGTAGATGGATTCCCTATCGAGAATACACGTTATGATTCGGACGGGAACCTAAACGAGAATCTGCCGTTATTGAATATGGAAGATATAGAAAACATTACTGTATTGAAAGATGCTGCGGCTGCTTCCATTTATGGGGCCCGTGCCGCTAACGGAGTGATAGTCATTACTACCAAAAAAGCTGCGAAGGGAAAGACAAATGTTTCGTTTTCCAGTACTTTTACGCTGACTCCTTACTCTTATTATAAGGATAATATTGCTGATGCCGCTACTATCATCGGTCTCGAAAGGGAATGGGCACAGAATAATCCTAACCTTCAGGGAAGTGGGGCTGCAGAATATGCCGCTTCTGCATTGTCGAATTCACTTTATACCAGTGGAGGTATCCGCACTATTCTGAAAGGATATGCAGGACTGATGTCACAGTCTGAAGTCGAGGACCGACTGAACAATATGGCATCCCAGGGATACCGCTACTTCAATGACGTAGAAAAATATACCAAGCGGAATCCTTTTGCCCAGCAATATAACCTCAGCGTAGGTAAGGGTACCGAGAATAATGTGTTCAATGCTTCGGTTACTTACCGGAACAATAAGCTGGAGGATAAGTATTCCGGTAATGAGTCATTAGGCCTGAATATCATGAACAGTCTGCAGATTACTAAATGGCTGACATTGGACCTGGGAAGTTACCTGAATTATGGTACCAGTACGACACAAACCTATTCGGCTTTATCGCCAGGATATACATATATGCCGTATGATGGTCTGGTAAACAGTGATGGCAGTTATTATACCAGTCCGGCGGCCGACCGTACCAGTGAGAGTTACCAGCATACGTTGGCTCAGTATGGCTTATATAGCATGGATATAACTCCGTTGGATGAGATAGGATGTAACTTGAGTAACGGAAAAGACCTTTCATCTCGTTCATATGCGAAATTAAATATTCAGTTTGCTCCATGGCTGAAATATAACGCAATGTTCCAATATGAGTATGGAAGTTTCCGGACCGATGAACTTATGGATAAAAATTCGTATACTGTGCGATCAAAAGTAAACAGTTTTGCTTCGTTGGACAATAACGGTGATGTGGTTTTCAATTTGCCTTACGGTAATATCTATTATACGGAAGACCAGTACAGCAATGCGTATAATTTCCGCCAACAGCTGGATTTCAACAAGGTTTTTGCCGACAAGCATGATGTAACGGTCATTGTCGGTTCGGAGACCCGTCATACTAAAATAGAATATACTAGTAATTATCTTTATAATTATGATCCGGATATGCTGACCTATACCGCAATCGACGGTAATAATCTTTCTACTATTCAGGGAATTTTGGGCGGGAGTTCGTGGACCAGCCGTGATATGACGTATAAGCGTGAAATTATAAACCGTTTCGTTTCGTTCTACGGGAATGCCGGATATACTTACGATGGCCGTTATACGGCTACTGCCAGCTTGCGTTGGGACCGTTCCAATCTGTGGGGGACAAATTCAAAATACCAGAACAAACCTTTATGGTCTGTGGGGGGAAGCTGGAATGTCCAGAATGAAGAATTTTTTAAAGTTCCTTGGATCAATATGCTGAAGGTACGTTTTTCATATGGTATAGGAGGAAATATCGCCAAGGATTCGGCTCCGTATATGACAGCTAATTATTATCCCAACTATAATGTGGGTGGTATTTACGGAACCATCAGTCGCCGTCCTAATCCGGAATTGTCATGGGAAAAGACTATAACGACCAATGTGGGTGTTGATTTCGCTCTGTTCAACAACCGTTTGAATGGTTCGGTAGATTTCTATAACAAATCGGGAAAAGATTTGCTTGCCAATACAATGGGAGTTCCGACAGAAGGTTTCGGCTATTCTACTTATTCCATCAATAACGGTGAGATGATAAATCGGGGAGTGGATATATCCTTATCGGGAGATGTCATTGCAACCAGAGATTTCAGCTGGAACATATCATTGTTATATAGCCATAACAAGAATGAAGTCACTTATGTTAATGTAGAAGCTCCTGTGAGCTATTTGCTGCTCGATTATCCGGAAGCATATCCCCGTATAGGAAATCCGTATAATGCGATTTACGCTTACCGTTGGGCTGGGTTGAGTGAGGATGGTTTGCCTCAGGTGTATGACGAGAACGGTGAAAAGGTTCTTTCTCAGCCGACATCATTGGATGCGATTGTATATGCTGGATCCACAATTCCCACCTATAGCGGTTCTGTAGGCAGTACTTTGCGTTACAAGAATCTGGAATTCTCATTTCTGTTCATTTACGAAGGCGGACATAAGGTACGTAATACCTTCCTGCCATATTTGAACAATATTTATTCAAGTATTACCTATGGTTATCTGGCTACCATTCCGTCTACCTTAAGTGCGAATGTTGCCGACCGCTGGCAGAAACCGGGCGATGAGTTGTATACCGATGTGCCCCGTGTGGTATTTTCAGAAAGTCCCGATTATATGTATGATTCCGGTTCCATTTATAGTTACGCCGATATCAACGTTCTTGATGCCAGCAACATCCGTTTGAGTAATCTGTCGCTGGCCTGGAGGATCCCTTCTTCCTGGTGTGCCAAAGCTTTTCTGAAGAGTGCCAGGGTACAGTTCAATGTAGAAAATCTGTTTACCATAGCGAAGAGCAAGGAAGCTAAATACATGATAGGCGGATATGAGAATCCCAATCTGGTGTGGGGAATTTATTTGAATTTTTAATTGTAGACAGAAATGGATATGAAGAAATATATATCAAAAATTGTTATGGCAGGACTGCTGGCCGGAGGTGTAATGCTTTCGTCCTGCAATGATTATCTGTCTGTTGTACCGAAAGGTGAAAAGATCCCGACTACTCTGGCCGATTTCGAAGCTTTGTTGCGTGACGAATATAATTGCCAGCGTGTGGATGTACTTCAAGAACTGATTTTACTGAACGACCGTTATGTGTCATCGTCTAATCTGAGCTATTATCCGTTGTACAGTGCCAATTATAATTGGGATGAAAGTGCCGACCGCATTAAACTGAACGATGAGGACGAGGGAACATATTACACGACTTATAGTTCTATTTCCACTTGTAACCTGATAATCGAGAATGCCGCTTCTATGACCGAGACGACCGATACCGAACGAAAAGCATTGGTAGCTCAGGCGAAGGTGTTGCGTGCGATGAACTATTTTACGCTGGTCAATTATTATTCTGATACCTATACTGATGAAACTGCTGCACAAAAAGGGGGAGTACCGGTTATTCTGAGTGCGAACATTAATGCCCCTTATACGCAACCTTCTGTCAAAGAAGTGTATGATTTCATGCTGGAAGATATGGAAGAAGCTTATAATGACTTGCCTGAAAAGGCACAGACAATCCTTCATCCCGACAGAGCTACGGCCGATGCCTTTTATGCACGCCTGTATCTGCAGATGGGCAACTATGACAAGGCATTGGAATATGCTGATAAGGCTCTGGAAGCGAATGATGCATTGTTTGACTGGGTGGATTTTTACCGGCAGTATGAATCTGTTATTGAAGATTCTACTGATTTCAATACTAGCTTGCCGTCGCCGATGGGTTTCGATTATGTGGAGAATTATGATTTCCGTCATGGAAGTACCAGCTATTCTACTACAGAAAGTGGTTTGACGCTGGATAGGGCTTCACGTTTTGAAAAAGGTGATGCCCGTATGGCAGCCCGTTGGAAATTAAGGGATATGGGTGACGTAGGTTCATATTACGTAAGTACTATGAGGGGATATTTCAACTATGGTGGAATGACAACCGTAGAAGTTTATTTTATCAAAGCCGAATGTCTGGCGCGTGAAGGACAGTATCAAGAAGCCATGGATTTAGTAAACAAGGTCCGTCAGACACGTATACTGCCCGAGGTCTATACTCCATTGTCGGCCTCTGGAACAGATGAGGCAGTTCGCCTGATTATCCGTACAAAGGCGAATGAGATGATACAGACACAAGTGCCGTTCATTGATGCCCGGCGCCTCAATGCAGAAGGGAAATACCCTGTGACACTGACTAAGACAGTGGACGGAAAGACTTTGACATTGTCGCCTGATTCTCATTTGTGGACGATGCCTTTCCCTCAGGGAGCTGTCAAGAATCCGGGTAATGGTTCGATAACTCAGAATGTTTCAAAATAAAAAGTAAATTGATATGATGATATTGAAAAAATTAGTGTGCCTTGTAGGTTGGGGTTTGTGCAATGCAAGTCTTTTGTTTGCCCAAAGTACGTCATTCGGTATAGAAGGTTCGGTCAAAGGATTGTCCGATGGAACTTGTCTGCAATTGGTTCCGGTAAGTCACATCGATACATCTCCGGTTGCGGAGGCGGTTGTAAAAAACGGAGCTTTCAGTTTCTCGGGCAAGATAAATCCTCCGTTTGCCGTGCGAATGGTAGTAAAGGAAGGAGCCGGATTTTTACCGTTAGTACTCGATAGTTCTGTCGTGATGAAGATTGAGGGAGAAATTGTGAAGGAATCCCATCCAACCTATACTTCTTATGATTTTTCTAAAGTGGTAGTATCCGGATCTCCATTGTCTGATAAATACAGAAGTATATTGAAGGTACGCGATGCACTTGATTCCCTCTATAATGCCAATAACATGAAATATGGTCCGATAAGAGAGGCTTTTGGTAAGGCTTATTCCCGGAAGGATAAGGTGTTGATGGATTCTTTAAGGGCTACGGCAGAGTATAAGGCTTCTGCTGAGGCCGATAGCTTGTTTTTTGTTAAGGTAGAACATACCTATTACGATGCAGTGATGCAGAACAAGGATTCATTTTGGGGGCCATTGACCATGATCAGTCTTTTTACTTATCTCGGAAAAGAACAGGCCGACTGGTATAATGCCTTGTCGCAGGAGGCCAAGGATTCCTATTATGGAAAATTGGTGAAAGATGAGATATGGCCTCCCAGACAGGAAGGCTTGAAAGTTGCTGATTTTTCGGTCAAGGGCCAGAATGGGGAAGATATTTCTTTGACTGAGTTATGTCAGGGGAAAAAATATATATTGATTGATTTCTGGGCTTCCTGGTGTAATCCTTGCCGGAAAGAAATTCCGAATTTGAAGAACTTATATGCTAAATATGCGGATAAAGGTTTTCAGATAATAAGTATCTCTATCGATAAGAAGAAGGCCGATTGGGAAAAGGCCTTGCAGGAAGAGCAGTTGGCATGGCCCAATTATTTGGATACAGAGGGTATAGCTTCTTTATATAAGGTAAGGTTTGTTCCTACCATGTATCTGATAGATATGAATAAAACGATTATAGGAGAGAATGTTCGAGGTGAGGCTTTGGCAGAGAAGCTGGCTGAACTTTTCCAATCAAAATAACGTTATCTGTTAATTAATTCTGACCTGATGTATGAGGCTATTCTGGCAGTGATGTTGGGATAGCCGCTTTTTTTATTCTTTCCGTAGGGATTGTCTATAAAAAAGAGCACGGCTTTTATGAATTTTCATAAAAGCCGTGTCGATAATATGTTGCCGTTTTCAAGGTATTCTGTCGTTTATTTTTTCAAAGCTGCAATGCTTTCTTTCAAGGCTGCAATCTTCGTTTCTGCGTCGGCTTGCTTCTTACGTTCCATTTCGATGACATTTGCCGGAGCTTTGCTTACAAACTTTTCATTGCCCAGCTTCTTCATGACACTCTGGAGGAAACCTTCTTGGTATTTAAGATCGGCTTCAAGTTTTTTCAGTTCTTCTTCCACATTAATCAGGTTACCCAGAGGTACTGCGTATTCGGTTGTTCCCACCATGAAGGCTGCAGCACCTTCTGCCTTGTTGCCTACCATATTGATGGATGACAGGTTGCACAGTTTGGCTATGACCGGATTGAATGTGGCAACCGGGCTTTCACCTATCACTTCCAGTGACAGGGCTTCTTTCTGTGCAATGTTTTTTTGCAGGCGGATAGTACGGATACCACCAATCACTTCCTTTACGGCTTCGAATTGTGCAATGATCTTCTCATCGTATTTGTCGGAAATCTGCAAGAGCTGTACCATGATGCTTTCTCCCGGTTTACGATCGTAGATATGCTGCCACAATTCTTCGGTGATGAACGGCATGAATGGATGTAGCAGTTTCAGCAAGGTGTCAAAGAAGCTCAATGTCTTTTCATATGTTGTCTTGTCGATAGGCTGTCCGTAGGCTGGTTTCACCATTTCAAGATACCAGCTTGAGAATTCGTCCCAGAACAGTTTATATACAGCCATCAGGGCTTCGCTCAGACGATATTTGCCGAAAAGATCATTTACTTCGGCAGCCGTCTTGCACAACATGGCATCAAACCACTCAGTAGCCAGTTTGGCATATTCTGGTTGTTCCATGTCGGCTACATTCCATCCTTTGACTAGGCGGAAGGCATTCCAGATCTTGTTGTTGAAGTTACGCCCCTGTTCACAGAGTGCATCATCGAACAGAATGTCGTTACCGGCCGGAGCTGAAAGCATCATACCCATACGTACACCGTCGGCACCGTATTTGTCGATCAGTTCCAGCGGATCGGGTGAATTACCTAGTGACTTTGACATCTTGCGTCCCAGCTTGTCGCGTACGATACCGGTAAAGTAAACGTTCTTGAACGGCATGTCGCCCATGTATTCATAGCCGGCCATGATCATACGGGCTACCCAGAAGAAGATGATGTCCGGACCAGTTACCAGGTCGGAAGTAGGGTAGTAATATTTTATTTCTTCATTGCCTGGATTGTTGATACCGTCAAACAGGGAGATCGGCCATAGCCAGGATGAGAACCAGGTATCCAGGCAGTCATCGTCCTGACGCAGGTCTTCCGGTTTCAGGTCCTGATTACCTGTTTTCTGTTTTGCCAGTTCGAGGGCCTGTTCTGGTGTTTCGGCTACCACATAGCCACCTTGCGGCAGGTAATAGGCCGGAATGCGGTGTCCCCACCACAATTGTCGGCTGATACACCAGTCTTTGATGTTTTCCAGCCAGTTGCGGTATGTATTCTTGTATTTGGCCGGATAGAACTTCAGCTCGTCGTTCATTACAGGCGGCAAGGCCATATCGGCAAAGTGTTTCATTTTCAGGAACCACTGCATGGAAAGCTTTGGTTCAATGGCCACGTTGGTACGTTCGGAGAAACCCACTTTGTTGGTATAGGCTTCCACTTTTTCCAGCAGTCCGGCAGCGTCCAAGTCCTTTTCAATTTGTTCACGTACATCGAAACGGTCCATGCCTACATACATCCCGGCAGCTTCGCTCAGTGTACCGTTGTCATTGAATATATCAATCGATTTCAGGTTGTATTTTTCGCCCAGCATGTAGTCATTCACGTCATGTGCTGGAGTTACTTTCAGACATCCTGTACCGAATTCGATGTCTACATAATCGTCTTCGATAACCGGAATAACACGGTTTACCAGCGGTACGATGACCTGTTTGCCTTTCAGCCAGTGGTTTTTCGGATCGTTTGGATTGATACACATGGCGGTATCACCCATGATGGTTTCCGGACGGGTTGTGGCCACTACAGCGTAACGGCGTCCCTGGGCATCACGGTGAACTACTTCGCCTTCTTCACCAGTCTCACCGCTCATATCGTCATTGGCCACGTAGTAACGGAGATAGTACAGCTTGCTGTGTTCTTCCTTGTAGATTACTTCCTCATCGCTCAGGGCTGTCAGGGCTTTCGGGTCCCAGTTTACCATACGTACGCCTCGGTATATCAGGCCTTTGTTGTATAGGTCAACAAAAACTTTGATGACGCTTGCACTACGCTTCTCGTCCATGGTGAAGGCGGTGCGGTCCCAGTCACATGAAGCACCCAGTTTGCGGAGTTGTTTCAATATGATACCTCCGTGCTCTTCGGTCCATGCCCATGCATGTTTCAGGAATTCTTCACGGGTAAGGTCGGTCTTCTTGATTCCCTGCTGGGCAAGCTTGTTTACTACTTTGGCTTCTGTGGCGATAGAAGCGTGGTCGGTTCCCGGTACCCAGCAGGCGTTCTTACCCATCATGCGGGCGCGGCGGACCAGAATATCCTGAATGGTATTGTTAAGCATGTGTCCCATGTGGAGCACTCCGGTAACGTTTGGCGGCGGAATGACGACGGTGTAAGGTTCACGTCCGTCGGGTTTAGAACTGAAAAGTTTGTTGTCCAGCCAATACTGGTACCATTTTCCCTCCACGTCAGCGGGATTGTACTTACTTGCTAATTCCATTTTTCTATTTCGTTTGTTAATACTAATCAATATATACGGTTTAGGTTGCAAAATTAATAAAAGTAGTTGAATTACTTACATTGTAAGAGATGAAAATCCGTCCTTTGTCGGTAAAGGTGAACCTGTGCCGCAGGCCGGATGGAAATCTTCAAGTTCTTTTGTCTGGAAGTTCAAGTCCTTTTAACTGGTCCGTCAAGGCGTTTTCATTGACATTTCAAATTCTTTTTTCAGAAAATTCAAGTTCTTTTGGCAGAATATCAAGTTCTTTTTTGCCGTTCCGGATGTTTATACGGCTTAAATTCCGACAAAATGTGTAAATATTCGCCACTTTATTATATATTTGCGGATAAATAATTATTAATCCTTAAAAAAATTCATTGACTTATGTTCAAAAATCATCCTAAAGGTTTGCTGGCAGCAGCAATATCCAACATGGGCGAACGTTTTGGCTATTACATCATGAATGCCGTGCTGGTGTTGTTTCTCTGTTCCAAGTTCGGCTTGAGTGACGAAACCAGTTCCATCATCTATTCGGTATTTTATTGTGGCATCTATGTATTGAGCCTGGTTGGGGGTATCATTGCCGACAAGACACAAAATTATAAGGCTACTATCATGTCTGGGCTGATAGTGATGTCCTTGGGATATGTAATCCTTTCTGTTCCGGTATTGTCTACCGAAAACAATATCGGCTGGCTGTTGCCGCTTACCTGTGTGGCATTATTCCTGATTGCTTTCGGTAACGGTCTGTTCAAGGGAAACCTGCAGGCTATTGTGGGCCAGATGTATGACAATTATGAAAAGGAAGCTGCCGAAAAAGGTCCCGAAGCTCTTAAGGTTGCCAGAAGCCGTCGTGATTCCGGTTTCCAGATATTCTACGTATTCATCAATGTGGGTGGTCTGGTAGCCCCGTTCGTGGCTCCGTTGCTGAGAGAGTGGTGGCTGAAAGCACACAGTCTGGCTTATAACGCCGATCTTCCTGCATTGTGTCACCAGTATCTTAAGGAAGGTGCAGGTATGGCCGCCGAAAGTTTCCAGAACATGTCTGAGCTGGTAGTCAAGGTAGGAGGTACCATGACAGGCGATATGACTGCGTTCTGTACGGAGTATCTTGATGTGTTCAACACCGGTATCCATTATTCCTTCATCGCTTCGGTACTGGCTATGCTCATTTCCTTGTTTATCTTCATCATCAACCGGAATGTGTTCCCTACCCCGGGCAAGAAGACAGCCCAAAGTGCTGCCGGTTATACTCCGGAAGAGAAGGCTGCCATGGCCAAGGAAATCAAGCAGCGTATGTATGCCTTGTTCGCCGTGCTGGCCATCGTAATCTTCTTCTGGTTCTCATTCCATCAGAACGGTCAGTCGCTTTCCCTCTTCGCGCGTGACTTTGTGGTGACCGAAAGTATCGCTCCCGAAATCTGGCAGGCAGTGAATCCATTCTTCGTGATTGTGCTGACTCCGATCATCATGTGGTTCTTCGGGATGTTCACACGCCGTGGCAAAGAGATTTCTACTCCTAGAAAAATTGCCATCGGTATGGCTGTAGCGGGTATCGCTTACTTGTTCCTGGCTATTTATTCCGGTGTTATGGATTATCCTTCCGCCACCGATTTCAAGGCGTTGTCCGACTCGGCCAAAGCAGGTGTAAAGGCAGGTCCATGGGTCTTGATTGTGGTTTATTTCTTCCTCACCGTTGCCGAGCTGTTCATTTCTCCGCTGGGGCTTTCATTTGTTTCGAAAGTTGCTCCAAAGAATGTGCAGGGATTGTGCCAGGGATTGTGGCTGGGAGCTACCGCTGTTGGTAACATCTTCCTGTGGATCGGTCCGCTGATGTATAACAAACTTCCTATCTGGGAATGTTGGGCAGTTTTCTTTGTGGTATGTCTGATTTCGATGGGCGTTATGCTTGGAATGGTCAAATGGCTTGAACGTGTAGTGAACTGTTAAGACATTAACCAGTATATTACAGAATAAAATATCCATAAAAAAGAGTCGCTTCGGCCGGTGCCGGGCGACTCTTTTTTATTATGGATAAATAGCAGAGATTATTCAGTGCCTTTCATCATTCCGTTGAGCTTGCCTGAAAGCAGGAAGAGGATGACGGCTGCCGTACCGCTCATGAATACGAACAGCATGAAGAATTCATACAGGTTGGTGATCTGGTATCCCATAAAGCTTCTGGCCATACCTTCTTCCGGATAATAACCGCTTAATACACCTGCAAACTTGTTGGCCGCCGATGTGCTGAGATACCATACTCCCATGAGCAGGGAAGAGAAACGGAGCGGGGAGAGCCTGTATACGAGCGACAGTCCGATTGGGGCCAGGCAAAGTTCACCGATGGTGTGTATGAGGTAAAGTCCGGTCAGCCATAGCATACTTACCTTTACTCCCGGAGCCACGTCCTTTACTCCGTATGCGATAAACAGGTATCCCATAGATAGCAGGAACAGTCCGATAGCCTGTTTGCGGGGTGAACTCGGCTCAATCCCTTTCCGGCCCAGGAAGGACCAGAATGAAGCCAGTATAGGAGCCAGTACAACAATCATGATGGGGTTGAACGACTGGAAATAGGCCGCTGGCATTTCCCATCCACCTATCATACGGTCGGTCTGTTCGTCGGCGAAAAACGTCAGTGAAGCTCCTGCCTGTTCGTATGCGGCCCAGAAGAAGATGACGAAAAAGGCTATGATATAGATTACTCCGATGCGTGTCTTTTCGGTTCTTGTCAGGCTCCGGTCGGTAATGATTGTTATCGGAATTACAATGGTTGTGGCATAGATGATGGAGCCTATCCAGTCGGCTCCGGTAAAAAGTCCTTCACCTGTATTTCCCCAGTTGACGGAAAACAGGACTGTAAGAATGACGGTTCCCGCCACCATCCAGGTTGTCCGTTTGTTCCCGTTCTTGTCTTTGGGTGTCTGCGCTTCGGAATCTGCCGGTTTCCGCTTGGGAGCGATTCCTACAGGATTCCCTTCGGGGTCATGGATGTATCTGTTCTTAAAGATAGAGAATACGGCTGCTCCCAGAATCATACCTATGCATGCCGAGAGGAACCCCCATTTGAAATCTTCCGGATGTCCGGTATTCCCCACAAGTCCGCATACCAGCGGGGCCAGCATCGAACCTGCGTTGACGCCCATGTAGAAAATGGTGAATGCCGAGTCTTTCCGTGTATCGTTGTCGGTATAGAGGCGGCCTACCATGGTGGAGATGTTTGGCTTGAAAAAACCGTTTCCTAAGATCAGCAGACCGAGGCCGCAGAACATGAGCCATTTGGCTAGTCCTATCTGGTGGAAATAGCAGGCGCTCAGGAAGAGGAAGAATTGTCCTACTGCCATGGTCAGTGCCCCAACCACGATAGAACGCCGGTTTCCCCAGTAGCGGTCGGCTATATAGCCACCTATCAGCGGAGTCAGATAAACCAGTCCGGTATAACTTCCGTATACTTGCGATGCGAATTCTTTGTCGAAAAGAAGTGCCTGTACCATATACAGCATGAACAATGCACGCATGCCGTAGTAACTGAAACGTTCCCACATTTCGGTTACGAAAAGGAGATAAAGTCCTTTTGGATGTCCTTTTGTTGGATTCATTTTTGTTATATTGATAAAATGTTATAGTTTTCTGTAAAAACATTGCAAAAGTAACAAAAAGATTCTTCTTGGCAAAATTCAGGACATTCTCTGTATTGTAGCGGATTACAGAAATAAAAAAAGGCAGCAATTTGCTGCCTTTTTTCCCCTTACGGGCTGATACTGATGATGATACTATTTAGCGTTCGGCCGTTATTCCCTGATAGCTTGTTGTAACCCGGTCCATGAATGTCGGGTCCGGATTGGCCATGATAAGCTGTTGCATCAGGTCGAATACATCGGCTTGGCTGTCAAGTTTCAATGCAGACTGAATATCGGCAAGCGAAGCTTCGTAGTTACCGCTGTTGAGATAGATTTCCGCACGGGTCCGATAGTTTTCAGCGTCATCGGGTGTCAGGCGGATAGCTTCGCTCAGATCCTTTTCAGCATCGGCGTAGTCCTTTGCGTTCATGAGGAGGGAACCCCGTGTAAAATAGGCGAATGAGCGGTATTCGGCATCATTTTCCGGAATCAGTTCAAGGCTGGTGTTGGCAGCCTGGAGGGCCAGTTTCATATCGCCCGCCACATTGCATATCAAAGCCATATAACAATGTGCGTATCCGTTGTTCGGGTTCCGGTTGATTTCTTCGTTCAGGTATTTGTAGGCCTCTTCTACATCTCCGTTGTTCAGGGCTTCTACGCCTTTGATATAATTGTCTCCTTGCGGTCGGTTAAGGGATTGTCCGGACAGCAGGTTAATGCTCATCAGACAACATAATAGTGTAACAAATAGTGTTTTCATAATAGTTATTAAATTTTTGAGTTGTCGGTTGCAAATCTAATCAGTTTTTAGGAAAGAGAATAATCTGCAAGAATATATTTTTTATGTTTAAAATCAGTTTTTTAACATTTCCGAAAACTGGACAGGTATAATCCGAAGAAGGTCAACAGTCCGTTCAACATCAAAATTTCATATCCGAACTGGTATCCGGTAGTGAGGTATACGCTCCGGTAGATGGCGTAACAGATGATGGGAGAGGCTATGGCTATATAGGGGACAAGGCGGTCGCGCGTGTGTCTTTTGGTAAACAGGCCGAAAGTGAAAAGTCCCAGTAGAGGTCCGTAGGTATAGGACGCCAGCGTATAGATGGAATCTATGACACTTTGGCTTCCGACAGCTTCGAAAGCCAGTATGCATCCGATGAATACGGCCGAAATCAGAAGATGGGCCTGTTTCCGTATGCGTTGTGCGTCGGGTTCGGAATATTTACGTATGTCAATGATATCAATGCACAAACAGGTGGTGAGGGCTGTCAGGGCCGAGTCGGCACTGGAGAATGCGGCGGCAATGATACCTATTGTAAAGAGTATCAGTACTGTTGGTCCCAAATAACCTTCTGCGGCAAACAGTGGCAGTATATCGTCTCCTTTTTCGGGTAAGGTTATCCCCATCTGAGGGGCGGCGGCAAGCAACAGTATTCCCAGAATCAGAAAAAGGAAGTTGACCGGGACGAATGAACAGCCGTAACAATACATGTTTTTCTGTGCATCTTTCAGGTTGCGGCAGGTCAGGTTTTTCTGTATCATGTCCTGGTCCAGGCCAGTCATGACAATTGTGATGAAGATACCGCTGAAAAACTGTTTGAAGAAATTCTGTTTTGAACCCCAGTCATCGAAAACGAATATACGGTTATGACCGCTTTCCTGTATTGTCCTGATTACTCCGCCGAAGTTAAGATCCATGCTCTTGGTTACTTGTACGATAATGAGGACAAGTGCCAGCAGCAGGCAGAAGGTCTGGAGACTGTCGGTCCATACGATGGTCCGGATGCCGCTTTTGCGTGTATAGAGCCAGATAAGGATTACGGTTCCGATGGCGGTGACGGCAAACGGTATCCGATAGGCGTCGAATACATAATGCTGCAGGATGATGCATACCAGATATAGCCGGGCAGCGGCTCCCAGCATTTTGGACAGAAGGAAAAAGGTTGCTCCGGTCTTGTAGGAATGTCGTCCTATCCGTTCTCCCAGGTAGGTATAGATTGATGTCAGGTTAAGCCGGTAATAGAGCGGCAGCAATACATGGGCGATAATCAGGTAGCCGAACAGGAATCCGAGACAGGTCTGCATATAGGTCATGTCGATGCTTCGTACCATACCGGGTACCGAGACGAATGTGACTCCGGAAAGTGAGGCTCCTATCATACCGAAGGATACGATATACCAGGGGGATTGCCTGTTCCCGCGGAAGAATGCGTCGTTGTCACTGTGCTTTTCGCCGGTGAAACGGGCTATTAGAAGAAGGATACTGAAGTAGGCAAGTATGGTTACAAGGATATAAATTCCATTCATGATTTTTCTTTTGTCGGCAAATATACGTGAATTTTATCTATATTTGCCGGCAAATAAGGAAACAATGAATCAACAATATCCGTCTGTTTTATTGGAAAAGGCTGTAGGCGAGTTTGCCAAACTTCCCGGAATTGGCCGTAAGACAGCCATGCGGCTGGTTCTGCACCTGTTGCGGCAGGATACCCAGACGGTGGAAGCTTTCGGGAATGCGGTCATCAAGCTGAAGCATGAGGTGAAATATTGTAAGGTATGTCATAATATATCCGATACGGAAGTGTGCCAGATCTGTTCGAACCCTTCGCGTGATGCTTCTACGGTTTGTGTGGTGGAGAACATCCGTGACGTGATGGCTGTGGAGAATACGCAGCAGTACCGCGGACTGTATCATGTACTGGGAGGAGTGATTTCACCTATGGAAGGAATCGGTCCTTCCGATCTGCAGATTGAAAGTCTGGTTGAAAGAGTGAAAAGCGGAACAGTCAAGGAAGTGATCCTTGCGTTGAGCTCTACAATGGAAGGTGACACGACCAATTTCTATATTTTCCGGAAACTGGCTCCTTATCCTGAGGTCAAACTGACGATGATAGCACGGGGAATCTCCATAGGCGATGAGCTGGAATATACGGATGAAGTGACATTGGGGCGCTCTATAGTGAACCGTACCTTATTTACAGGAACTATGTAAAAACATGAGAGAAAGAAGATGGAAAAGGAAATTAGCCGGCTGCTTAATTGCCTGAGAATAGAATACGGCGTGTTCTGGTTTGCCAGCCTCTTGCTGGTTGTGTTGTATGAGTCTGATATTTTGCCGCAGGGGATAATGGCAGGCGATGTCCGTATGGAATATATGTTGGAGGTTGTCGGCATATTGATGGCCGTTGCATTGATACCTTTGTCGTTACGTCTCTTCAGCCTTTCGCTCACCAGGTATGTGCGCAGCCTGGCCCTGGAGGAGGCCTTGCGGAGTTACCGACGCTGGAATGAAGTGCGCATAGCCTTGCTCCTCGTTCCGGCACTGTTGAATCTGTCGGTCTATTACTGGACGATGAACACCACCGGGTTGCTGTGTGGCTGTATGGTCATGGTGGCTGCATTGTTCTGTGTCCCTACCCGTGAACGTATGCTGGAAGAGCTTGATTTGCAGAATTTAAATCAATAAAGTATGGCGGCAGCTTTATATACCGATAAAATCCGCCTGCGGGCTCCGGAGCCGGAAGACCTGGATATCATGTTTTCGTTCGAGAATGATGAAGAGTTGTGGGAAAACGGAATTGCTACAGGACCGTATTCCCGTTATCAGCTAAAGCGGTATATAGCCGAATCACAGAACAACCTCTTTACCGACGGACAGCTTCGCCTGATGATAGAAATGGATTCGGGGGAGGTTGCCGGTATTGTAGACCTGTTTTCATACGATAACCGTCACCGCCGTGCCGAGGTGGGAATGGTAATCCGTCGGGAATACCGTAGACAGGGGATAGCACAGACAGCCTTACAGCTGTTGGAAAAGCATTGTTTTACGTTGCTGGGTATCCATCAGCTGTATGTCTATGTCTGTAAGGATAATATAGCCGGTATGGCTTTGTTTGAATCGGCAGGATATAAATTATCGGGGATATTGACCGACTGGTTACATTCCGGTTCCGGTTATAGGGATGTCTGCATTCTGCAGAAGATCGTTTCTTCAATTACATGACGGGTATTGTGGATATTTGGCCCATAAGGCATAAGAATTTCCTAAAGTGAACATGCTGGCCTGCCATAGCCTTTTATAGTTATAGTCCAGTAATAGATGTTTGTCGGTAACACCGGTAAACCAGGAATTGTCTTCTATTTCCCTTTCCAGTTGCTCATGTTCCCATCCGGCATAGCCGGCAAAGAAGCGGATATTCCCTTCAATGGGGTTTCCTTCAAGAATGTAGTTCTGCAATTCATTGAAATCACCGTTCAGGTACAATCCGTTTCCAAGGTTGATTGCACCGTTAAGGTCCTTTAGCGTATGAATAAAGAATAGAGTATCCCTACCTACCGGCCCTCCTTTATAGACTGGAATGGAGGGGACGGAATGTAGGTCCGGAACCAGTTGGTTGAGGGTTATATGGTACCGGAAATCTTTATTCATGACAATGCCCATACTTCCTTCTCTGTCATGAGTTACCATCAATACAACAGTCCGTGCGAAATGGTAATCATACAGCAATGGAGATGCAATAAGGATGCTTCCTACATGTGGAAGTACCTTATTCGATTCAACCTGAAAGATATGCATGTTCATGCTCATTAGTGCTATATGATTTGTTTATCATACCAAAGTAATAATTATTATTGAAATATGAAACATTTAGGCGTTTTTTCTAAAAATAATTCGAGAAAATTTGTGTGAATCGAAATTTGTTGTACCTTTGCACCCGCAATCAGGAAAGATTGCAAGTGAAACAAAAACATATTGGTGCGTTAGTTCAGTTGGTTAGAATACATGCCTGTCACGCATGGGGTCACGGGTTCGAGTCCCGTACGCACCGCAATAAACATTGAAAATCAATGTTTTATAAAATAAGCACCCGATTTTACACCCCAAAATGTAAAGTCGGGCGTTTTTTATTTTTTAGGAAAAACACCAAGCGAAAAAACACTTGATTTTGTAACATTCCACATGGTTTCGTATCTAAATGGAAAAAGACTAAAGTTATGAAGAATTTAATTTGTAAAGTCGGTCTGCTGTGTGTCGTGTTATTGGGTATCATAGATACGGGCTTTGCTCAATCCTTTTCTGTGCAACGTGTAGGTGATGGAAAACAAGCCATTATTCTGATTCCAGGCTTCGCGTGTTCTGGTGAGGTATGGAAACATACCGTTGATAACTTACAAAACAATTTTGCTCTAAATTGGTTTGTACTTCGGCCGCGTATAATAAGAAAACGCAATCGCAAGTCCAATGAATTTTTGAAGTACATTGAAAGTCATAGGGAACAGCTATTAGAATAGGTATTGTCTTTTTGGGCAAATACATAAAAAGACAGATACTTCTTAAAGATAAGGAGTTCTTTACTTTTTATAAGGCTTTTTTTATGTAATTTTGCGGCCGATTTTAAAAACCATCAAAAACAAGTTAATTTTAAATGAAAAAATTATTTCTTTTCGTTCTTCTCCTGTCTGCTTTTGTGGGAGAAGTCGTGTCGCAGAACATCCAATTACACTATGATTTGGGACGTGCTTTGTATAAATCACTCGACGAACGCCCTTGGGTAACTACTACTGTCGAAATGTTCAAGGCCGACAAGTGGGGAAGCACGTATTTCTTTGTCGATATGGATTATACGGATAAGGGAGTGGCTTCAGCCTATTGGGAGATTAGCCGGGAACTGAGATTCTGGAAAGCTCCTTTTTCTGCGCATGTAGAATATAACGGTGGTCTGAATTTCGTCAACAATGCTTTTTTGGGTGGTGCCACTTATTCCTGGAACAACAGTGACTTCTCGAAGACGTTCGGTATTCAGGTGTTGTATAAATACATCCAGAAGAATGTGAAACCACATAATTTCCAGTTGACCGGTACCTGGACCTTGAATTTTTGGCAGGAAAAGTTCACCTTCAGCGGATTTGCCGATTTCTGGCGGGAAAAGCATACGGATGAAAAGGGACAGAATCATAACTTCGTTTTCGTCAGCGAACCGCAGTTCTGGATTAACCTGAACAAGTTCAAGCATGTGAATGACAACCTGAATCTGAGCGTCGGTTCAGAGTGGGAGTTAAGTACAGACTTCGCCACACGAGACGGTTTTTATTTTATTCCGACACTGGCCATGAAGTGGACTTTCTGAAAAACTGATATAGACTTAAAGCAATTATAAGATGAAAATGCTGGAAAAATTATTTGGCTTTAATCCCCGTGAAACCCGTGTGCGTACGGAGATTCTGGCAGGTATTACTACCTTTTTGACCATGGCCTATATTTTGGCGGTCAATCCGAATATCCTGTCGGCTACTGGGATGGATAAGGGAGCCTTGTTTACGACAACGGTCGTGGCTTCTGCTTTTGCCACCTTGCTGATGGCGGTGTATGCTAAACTTCCTTTCGGACTGGCTCCAGGAATGGGACTGAATGCGTTCTTTGCCTATACGGTATGTCTGACATTGGGATATTCCTGGCAATTCGCCCTGACGGCTGTTTTGTTGGAAGGTATTATCTTTATTCTATTGACGATTACCAATCTGCGTGAAAAGATAGTGGATGCACTTCCGCTCACGCTTCGAAATGCCATTGGAGCCGGCATCGGTCTGTTCATTGCATTTATCGGTTTGCAGAATGCCGGTATCATTGTGAACAACGATGCTACACTGCTTTCATTGGGTGACATCACTTCAGGCTCTGCGTTACTGGGTGTGATTGGTCTGCTGGTTACTTCCATTCTGCTGATCAAGAAGGTACGCGGTGCCTTGCTGATCGGTATCCTGTTGACAACCATCATTGGTATTCCGATGGGACAGACCCATTTGAATGAGGTATTCAGTACACCACCTTCTATGGCTCCGATTTTCTGTCAGTTCCAGTGGGAACATATCTTTACCAAGGAAATGGTCATTGTGGTATTCACTTTCCTGTTTGTGGATATGTTTGATACCATTGGTACCCTGGTTGGAGTGACAACAAAGGCCGGGATGGTGACAAAAGACGGAAAAATTCCTCATTTGAAGCAGGCCTTCCTGGTGGATGCAATCGGCACGACGGCTGGGGCCGTATTGGGTACCAGTACCATTACCACCTTTGTGGAGAGTGCTTCGGGAGTAGGAGAAGGAGGACGTAGCGGACTGACTTCATTTGTTACGGCCGTTTGCTTCCTGTTGTCTTTGTTTTTGGCTCCTTTCTTTTTGGCTGTTCCGGGAGCGGCTACTGCTCCGGTGTTGATATTGGTGGGACTGATGATGATGTCGTCTGTCAAGAAAGTGGATTTTCTGGATTATTCTGAGGCTATTCCTGCCTTTATCTGTATCATTTTCATGCCGCTGGCCTATAGCATTTCTGATGGTATTGTGTTGGGAATGATCAGTTATGTATTGATTAATTTGTTGTGTGGACATGTCAAGAAGCTGACACCGGCCATGTATATCTTGTCGGTTATTTTTGTCTTTAAGTTTTTCCTGTAATTTAAGTCTGTTTTGATATATAAGTAGGTGGAAATACCGGTGTAATGAATACCGGTATTTCCATTTTTTTGTATAAAATCTTACCCGTTTTTTGTTGTCTTTTTTATTTTTAAGTTTAATTCGTTGTCTTATATTTGTCGAGTTCTGCATACTTATTTGGAAAATATTTGTTTTATTTTCGTATTGATATAATGGGGTATTTATATATCTGAAAGTATAAAGGATGTATCTGAAAGTGAAAGGTAGTTTGAAGAGGTCTGTGTTAATTTAGCAACATCACAGATAAGATAATATTATATGAAAAAAACACTTCTTTTGCTTGCTACGGTAATGGCAGGTGTCCTTCAGGCACAGAACCCCATTATCCGAGACCAGTTCACTGCCGATCCTACGGCACGAGTATTCAACGGTAAGGTATATCTCTATCCTTCGCATGACATTCCCAGTCCCGTAGATAGGTTGGATAAATGGTTCTGTATGGCGGATTATCATGTCTTTTCTTCTACTAATCTGACGGATTGGACCGATCATGGTGTGATTCTCGATCAGAATAATGTGCCTTGGGTACAGCCTGATTCTTATTCCATGTGGGCTCCCGATTGTGTATATAAAGACGGCAAATATTATTTTTATTTTCCCAGTACTCCGAAAGGGGAGGGACGACGTGGATTTAATATTGGTGTAGCTACGGCCGACAATCCTGAAGGTCCGTTTACTCCGGCAGCCGAACCGATAAAGAATGTTTTCGGAATAGATCCTTGTGTATTGGTCGATACAGATGGAGAATCCTATATATATTGGTCGGGAATGGGTATATCAGTTGCCAAACTGAAACCGTCCATGATGGAACTGGCTTCAGAACCGATACGTGTTCAGGGACTTCCTGAAGGTTTTAAAGAAGGTCCTTTTGCATTCAAGAGAAATGATAAATATTATCTGACCTTTCCATGGGTAGAGAACCAGACTGAAACATTGGCCTATGCCATGAGTGACAGTCCTACCGGTCCGTTTGAATTTAAAGGGGTGATTATGGAGGAATCTCCTGTGGGTTGTTGGACCAATCATCATTCTATTGTGGAATATAACGGACAGTGGTATCTGTTTTATCATCATAATGACTATTCACCGAATTTCGACAAGAACCGTGCGGCGCGTGTTGATTCGCTTTTCTTCCGTGAAGACGGTACAATCAAGAAGGTAAAAGCTACTTTGCGGGGAGTCGGTATTACTGCTGCGAAAAACAAAATCCAGTTGGACCGTTATACGTCTTTGAGTCCTTATGGAGCATTTATCGACTATTTGAATCCTGCAAATCCGTTTGAAGGATGGTTTTTGCAGATTAATCGTCCGGAAGCATGGGTAATATATAATACGGTAGATTTTGGATCTGATACCGTGAAGAAAATGAAGGCACGTGTGCGTTCTGAAAAAGGAGGAAAGATTGTTGTGCGGACTTCCGGAGAGAACGGAAAACCGATAGCCGAACTTCCGGTAAAGGCTACAAACGGATGGGTAGAAATGAATGCGGACGTAAGTTATGCACCTGCGGGTATCCAGAACCTTACTGTTGTTTCAGAAGGAGAATACCCGGTGGCCATTGACTGGATCAGTTTTGAGTGAGATTCCCTGATTTCTGGCCCGACATGATTTCTGTCGGTGTTTTCCCAAAATATTCTTTAAAGACTTTACTGAAGTAAGCCAGACTGCTGAATCCGCACATCTCGCTTACTTCAGTTGCGTTGAATTCGCCTGAACTGAGTTTTTCCATGGCATAGTTGAGACGGATGGATCGGATAAACTCTACTACAGAAAGATTGGTCAGAGCCTTGATTTTCTTATAGAGCAGTGAAGGGCTTAATGCCAGTGTGGAAGCAAATTCTTCTTTCCCGAATTTTTCATTGGCTATGTTGGCACGTACACATTCTATGGCTTTCTGGATGAATTCGTCATTGATATGATTATTATGGGTTATGGTATGTGTATCATTCTGTTTTGTCTGGATGGCTTTCTGGAAAACGGTTCGTCGGTTACGGATGATAGAATCAATACGGCTTGCCAGCAATGCCATGTCGAAAGGTTTGACCAGATAGTTGTCGGCTCCCAATCCTAGTCCGTGCAACTGGTCGGTCTTGTCGGAAAGTGCCGTAAGCAGGATTACAGGAATATGGGAAGTCTCGTATGTGGATTTTATTTTCCGGCATAGTTCGAATCCGTCCATGTGGGGCATCACTATGTCGGAGACTACCAGGTCGGGTTGTAGGGTGGCAATCATTTCCCAGGCTTCTTGTCCGTCATGGGCGGTTGTTATATGGAACCGGTCGTGTAGTGACCGACTCATAAATTCACACAAGTCCTGATTGTCTTCAACGATAAGGATATCGTATACGTTTTGTCCGCTATTTTCGGAACTGTCAGGGTCGTCTAGGGAAGGATGTGTGATTTTACATTCTGCCATTTCCTTGGATGAGGCTGCCTGTAGAGGGACGGTAACGTCAAAAGTAGTTCCTTTGTCGAGTTCACTTGTGACAGTTATTTTGCCATGATGGAGTGCGATGTACTTTTGGCTCATCAGCAGGCCGACTCCGGAACCGATAATCTGTGCATTGATAGCGTTGTCACTGCGATAAAACTCATGAAAAAGTTTACGTTGTGCTTTTTTGCTCATACCTATGCCGTAATCTTTGATACGCAAGTTCCAGCTTGCAGATAGTCCGGTAAAGGTGATTTCAACCTGTTCTCCTGGTCGGGAGTATTTTACGGCATTGGACAGCAGGTTGTCTATGACCCTTTCCATCATACGTATATCGGCCTGTATCCAATAATCTTCCGGTGAGAAACCGGCTTTGATATCTATCTGTTTTCCCATTGCATAGGCTTTGTATACTTCAATACGCCGTCTTATCAAGTCGGCTATGTTTACATTGCTGAATGAGGCTTGTTCACGTCCTATGTCAAGTTTTTCGAAATCAAGTAGTTGGGTGGCCGTATCCGATAGACGTTTGGTCTGTTCGGAGGCCAGTTGCAGGCATCTGTTACCCCATGGAGAAAGTCCTTTTTCTTTGTAAAGTTCTTCAATCGGTGCTTTTATAAGCATGAGTGAAGTACGTATGTCGTGAGCCATTTGGGTGAAGAAGCGTATTTTTTCATCGGCATATCGGCGGTGCAGGCGCTGCATGTAGTAGCGTATGCTTAACCATAATATGCCGATGATTACAGCTAGGATAGATATCCGGAACCATATGGTATTCCAGAATGGAGGCTTGACTATGATATCCAGTTGCCGTTGTGCCAGAATATTTCCGTCGTAGAGCCGGATGCAGAGCGTATATTTTCCCGCTGGAAGATTGGTATAGTTGATATACCGGTTTGAGTTGTATGTACTCCATTTTTTATCTTGACCTGTAAGTTTCCATGAAAATGTAGCCGAGTTGCTGACATATCCTATTGGAAGGACGAATAGAGTGAAAGAATTTTGTGGATAGTCCATCTGGAGGGTAGATAGATGGTCGACAGGAACCGAGAGGTTAAAATCCTCTATATCACGGATGGAACGTCCTGCCAATTGTATGTCGGAGAAATAGATACGTCCTGAAGAGGAGGTCGGATCTATTATATGGGGATTGAACATGATAACTCCTTTGTTGCATCCGAAGGCCAGTCTGCCGTCAGGCAGCCGGTAAGCAGAATTGGCATTAAAGGATTCGTCGGCCAGTAATCTCTGGTTGGCAAATGTCTGTACTTTCTTATCGGTAAGGTTAAGACGACATAGCCCGTTGTCGGTACCTATCCACAGCTCATTTCCTTCTAACAGCATACTTTGGGTACAATTGCTGGGAAGACCTTGTTGGGTAGTGATATGTGTCTGTTTGCCGTCGTGTCTGTCTAAACCGATGATGCCGTCACCGGAGGTGCATATCCATATTGTTTGTCTGGTGACGATAATGTTATGTACGGTGCGGTCAGACAGGAGTGTATTGGTCTTCCCTGTTTCCTTATTTATCTGAATCAGTCCATGGGCACATCCCAGTAGTATTTTTCCAGGAGAGAGCTCGGCAAAGCAATAGACATCTTGTGGCGCATATGTGTTCAGTTTTCCACTTTCTGGATGATAGCAATGTACGTTGCCTTTGACTCCTCCTAACCATACATCGCCTTCACTGTCGGTGTAAGTGGCAAATACAAATCCACCGGGACTAAAAATGCATCCCTTGTTGTCGCTATAATGACGGATTTCATGTCCGTCGGATTCATCCAATACATAGAAACCTTCTCCGTATGTGCCGGCATAAATCCGTCCTTTCTTATCGGTTGTAAGTGACAGGAAGGTGAGCTGGCGTCCTCCATATAGCTGTTTCCATTCATGTGTGCGGGCATTACGGTAGCTGAGACCGTTGTTTGTCGCTATCCATAGGTTCCCTCTGGAGTCGGTAATAATATGGTTTACCTCGTTGTTGTGTAGGGACTGTGGATTGTTGATTTCATGTATCAGATGTTCGATTGCCGATGGCTTTGCATCTGTATATTGTAGTCCTCCGCTGGTAGTGGCTGTCCATATTCTGTTGTAATCATCGAGTAATAAGGCATAGACACTGTTTCCACGCAGAGAAGATGGATCATCTGGATTTTCATGCAGTTTATTCCGTACTTGGTTGGTTTGTCGGTCAAGTATCCAGATACCTGCCCCGTCAATTCCTATCCATATGGAATGGTTGTCCGGTATCAGTATGGACCGTACAATGAGTGCCGGAAAATCTGTGATAGTAACTTTTTTGAGTTTTTGTTCCTTCAGTCCATATTGCCATACTCCGGCATCGTAAGTTCCGATCCATACTTTCTGATTGACAACATCATAGCTGGAGGAAGATATAAGATGGGGCATTGTTCCTTTTAATTCCTTTAATGCATAGTTATGCGTATCAATCTTGTAGAAAGATGATTGTATGCAGGCCAATATTTCGTGTCCGTCCAGGGATGTAACATATGACATACCTGCTTTTTGTACTAAAATAGGTATTGTTTCTTCTCCTTTCCGGATATAGATTCCCCGGCTGGTACTTATCCATACTTTACCGTCGGTATCTATGAGCAGGTTGGTTACCCAGTTTTCTTTTTGGAGTAGGAGTGAAAGGGTAAACCAGTATTCGAATTGGTCAAGAATAGGATTGTATCGAAATATCTCTCCGTTTTGTGTAGCAGCAATCAGTTGGCTGTCACGGCAAGCCAGTTTGATCTGCATGACGTTTGTTGTAACGGATGGAAGGCTGTAAAGGCGATAATCATTGGACGCTACACGTAGGATGCCAGTGCGGGAGGCTGCCCAGATAAATCCGTTGTTGTCACGTACCACTGCTGTAATTCCTTTTACGGGCAGTCCTGAGAGGTCATTGATATTGTTGAATGCAAAATTCTGAGATACTGCATGAACAGGTAAAAGGAGTATTAAAATACTTGTTATTAATAATATTGTGTTTTTCATATCTTTGGTCTTTTCCTTTGGTAAAGGTGTTACAAAGATAAATAAAAATGCGTCATATTATTTAAAAGTGCAAGGAAAGTGTCTGAAAGTGCAAGATTGAGAGTGTATATCTGGTTATATTTGTGAAAAAATCAGAAACCTTAAAGGATTGATAGGGTGTAGACTTATCCATTTTTATATAATAATGAAAAACACAATTTTGATGAAGACTTTTTATTTCAGATCAATGCTGGCGATTTGTTTCGCCGTGCTGTCGGGTGTGTATGGATATGCCCAGAAAAAGGCAACGAATTATAGCTTGTCTCCTTATTTTTCACCGGGTACAACCCAAGTCATGTCGCCTGACCAAGATGGTTTTATCCGACGTTGGTTATTATTGGACCCTATTGACAAGCCAAACCGTAGCAATACAGTTTTTACAGACAGTTATCTTCGTGAAGTACTTACGGCCAAATATTATTCCGGACAATTTACGAAATTGCCTAAAGATGGTGAAAAGGTAAAGGTCGGAAAACAGAAACTGACATGGCATGCACTTGAGAGCAATATGTTTAATGTGAAACTTTTCCGTTTTGCCTCTAGACGTGATAAGCAGGTATATGGTGTATTGTTTCTTGCAGCTACTGTAATTGAGTGTCCGGAAGATTTGTCTGGCGTCAGAATGTCTGTAGGTTCGAATTCTGCTTCCATGTGGTGGCTCAACGGGGAGGAGGCTGTTCTGTTGTCTGGTGACCGTCGAATGGTAGTGGATGATTGTCTTTCAAGACGGCTTACATTGAAAAAAGGCAAGAATGTTATTTGGGGGGCTGTTATCAACGGACCGGGAATGAGTGATTTTTGTCTTCGTTTCCTGGATGAAAATGGAAATCCCATCAAAAATATTACTGTCAGTTACAAATAAACACTATATACTATCTACTACTTACAAATAAAATTATGAAAACAAAAGTTATATTTTGGGGTATGGCTGCCCTTTTACCTTTTATGATTTCAGAAAAAGCCGTAGCACAGATTGGTGAACCTTATATACATGATCCTTCTACTATAATGGAATGTGATGGAAAGTATTATACTTTCGGTACAGGTGGCGGTGGATTGATTTCTGAAGACGGGTGGACATGGAAAGGTGGAGGTGTAAGACCGGGCAGAGGAGCAGCTCCCGATGCTATAAAAATAGGAGACCGGTATCTTATTGCTTACAGTGCTACCGGGGGAGGCTTGGGTGGAAGCCATAGAGGGGAAGTTTTGACTATGTGGAACAAAACGCTGGATCCTGCTTCTCCTGATTTCAAATATACTGATGCGGTGGTGGTTGCTATGTCGGAAGATGGTGATGACTGTGATGCCATTGATCCGGGATTGTTGCTTGATCCCACAGATGGACGTCTGTGGTTGTCGTATGGTACATATTTTGGTTTTATCCGGCTGGTTGAACTTGATCCTGCTACCGGTAAGCGGATAGAGGGAAATGAACCTATCAATATAGCTATCGATTGTGAAGCTACTGATCTTATCTACCGTAACGGTTGGTATTATCTGCTTGGTACGCATGGAACATGTTGTGATGGTCCTAACTCTACTTATAATATCGTAGTTGGACGTTCACGTAAAGTTACGGGACCTTATCTTGATAATATGGGTCGGGATATGTTGGAAGGCGGTGGAAAAATGGTACTTGCTGCTGGAAACCGTCAGACCGGTGCCGGTCACTTTGGCCGCTTTATCGAGACAGAAGGCGTGGAGAAGATGTCGTGTCATTTTGAAGCGGATTTCGACCGTGGAGGTCGTAGCGTGCTTGCCATACGCCCGCTTTTATGGAAGAATGACTGGCCGGTGGCCGGTGAAGTCTTCAAGGAAGGTACTTATGAAATAGAATCAGAGCGAAGAGGTTATGGACTTGAACTGTGTGTTGACTTCATACGTATGGAAGGAGGAATGCATCGGTTCTGGGAAAAGACAGAAGAGCCTATTGTGCCGTTAAAATCGCAGACACTGGAAGATGTGATTGATACATGGCCGAAGGGTAATATAGACGTAAGGATCGGTGACTATATGTTCCGGCCTCATCAAAGATGGACTATTACTGCTGTACCCGATGCCGGCGGATATCTGGGAGCTCCTTATTATAAGATTGTGATTGAAGGCACAAACCGTGCTTTGGCGGCTACGTCTGATGCGGAAGTAGTGACTGTTCCTGAATTTACGGGGGCTCCTGAACAACTTTGGCGGATAGAACAACTGACCGATGGAACTTATCGTATTATGCCGAAAGAGATACCGGGTGTAGACGAAGAATTAGTATTGGTGTCTGTTGGTGATAGTACTCCTTCATTGGGTAAGTTCGATATGAACAGTGATAATTCCAAATGGAATTTCCGTGACCATTGATGTCGGGTTGTAGCGTCAGATTAAAGAACCTTGTTAACCTTAAATGCTATTTAAAAAATACCGGAAATGGGATTTCCGCATTCCATTTTGTGCTGTTTTGTCAGATGTTTTATTTGACTATTATATGTGTTATACGATTCAAAAGAACCAGAGGGTTCAGGTCATTGTAATCGGATAGTTATTATTAAAATGATATAGAGACAGATAAATGTTTTAATGTTAACCTTAATAATTAAAGATTATGAAATGTAAGTATGACGATGGTTAGCCGCTGTTGCAGCAATAGTGGCTGATTTAAACAAGAAAACACACGATTATTAATCCTTAAACTAATGGTAATGAAAAATGTAATTAAGAAAATTCAGAAGATTCCTTGCCTGTTTATGTGTATGCTTTTTACATGTGTATCAGCATATGCTCAATTCCAGGTTAAAGGTTCGGTCGTGTCGGCCAAAGATTCTGAGCCTATGATTGGTGTGGCTGTTCTGGAAGAAGGGACAAGCAATGGTACGATTACTGATTTTGACGGTATTTTTTCGCTTCAGGTTCAGAGTGAAAATTCGACACTGGTTGTGTCTTTTGTCGGTTATAAGACACAGACTATCAAACTTAATGGACGTAATTCTTTGGATATTCGTTTGGAGGAAGATTCCAAGTTATTGGATGAAGTGGTTGTTGTAGGTTATGGTGTCCAGAAAAAAAGTGACCTTACCGGTTCAATTGCTTCTGTCAATGGGGATGATATCCAAAATTTGGCTACGGTAGATGCTGCAGCCGCTCTTCAAGGTAAGGCTTCCGGTGTCCAGATTCTGAATACTTCCGGTGCTCCTGGTGCAGGGGCTTCCATCCGTATCCGTGGTTATTCATCAAATTCAGATAAGTTAGGTCCTCTGTTGATTGTTGATGGTTTGAAAGTTGATAATATCCAGTATCTGGATCCTTCCATGATTGAATCAATCGAAGTTTTGAAGGATGCTGCATCGGCTGCCATTTATGGAGCCCAGGCAGGTAACGGTGTTGTCCTCATTACGACAAAAACCGGTAACGGTGAAAACGGGCGTCCGAAAATCACGTATTCTTTCAAGGCTATCAATCAGAGTCTCGGTAAGACTCCTGAAATTTTCGGTGCCAAGGACTGGATAAAATATAAGGAATTGTCGGGTTATGATATGAAGACTCTTTGTGCAACCAATGGAGTGGATTATGACAATCCTCAGGAAACGAATTGGGTAAAGGAAGTTTTCGGTAACAGTTGGGCTACCCAACATTCGCTCACATTCCAGGACGGTAATGACAAGGGACATTTCTTTACATCTGTAAACTATGTCAACAATGATGGTATTGTACGTGGAAAGAAAGATACTTATACCCGTCTTACCGGTCAGCTTAATGCCGATTATCAGTTATATAAATGGATTAAGGTAGGAACGAATACTTCTATTGAAAAATGGGAGACTCGTAATATCAGTCATCAGAGTGCTTATGGTTCCATGTTGGCTCCTGCACTTTTGCTTGACCCGCTGACTCCGGTATATTGGGATAGTGTAGATGACTTTACGACAGATATGAAGGAACAGTATGCCATTGCTCCAGAAACCATTCTTATAGCTCCGAACGGGAAGTACTATGCAACTTCAAAATTCCAGATGGATGATAATGGTAACCCTCTGCTTCAACGTGACCGGCGTAATGCGAAAAGTTCCGGTTTTACAGTCCGTGGAACCGCCTTTATGGACCTGACTCCGTTCGACGGCTTTGTGTTTACATCACGTTTCTCATATCGTATCGCACAGACCAATAACCACGATTATTCTGAACCTTATTATATGAACGGTCAGGCCAAGGCTACTGATTACTCCATTTCGGCTTCGGCATATAATAATCATTATTATCAATGGGAAAACTTTGCGAATTATAACAAAACGTTTTTGGAGAAACACAATGTAGGTGCCATGATCGGTATGTCGTATACAGAATATCGTACAGATGATGTTTCAGGTTCGGCAACCGGTACAGGTGGAAATAAAATTCTTACCGGTGACACTCCGAATTTCCAGTATCTGAATTTTGTAAATTCGGCTGAAACAACGACAAAGTCTATTGGAAATCTCCCTGGACTTTCTACAAGTCTTTCTTATTTTGGACGTTTCCTTTATACGTATGATAACCGTTATAGTGTGCAGTTCAATTATCGTGCCGATGCATTCGATACTTCTAAGCTTCCAGCAGACAAACGTTGGGGAAAATTCCCTTCTGTTGCTGTAGGATGGAATATCAGTAATGAAAAGTTTATTTCGGAGAATATCAGCTCAAGCGTAATGTCTTTCTTGAAGTTCCGTGCTTCCTGGGGACGTAACGGTAATGTCAATGTGCTCAATAATTATCCGTATATATCACCTATCAGTTACAATGCTGCTTGGTATCAGTATGGTGATGATCCAGCTTTGCATTATGGTTCTTATCCTTCCGGACTGGCTAATCCAAACCTTAAATGGGAGACTTCCGAACAGTTGGACCTCGGTCTTGACATGCGTTTCCTGAACGATCGTTTGACTTTTAGTCTCGATTATTATAACAAGAACACGAAAGACCTTTTGATATCCATAAATCCGGTTCCTGAAGTTTATGTGAATTCTACCACAGTCAACGCCGGAAAGATAAACAATAAGGGTTTTGAATTCGAAGGCAGTTGGCGGGACCATATCGGTGATCTGGAATATGGTATCAATGCCAATTTCTCAACGCTGAAGAACGAGGTGACTTATCTGTATGATGACATTACCCGTATCATCAGTAATCAGGGTGGTGTAGACGGAACTAACAATATGGTATGTACCGCATTTGAGGAGGGACATTCTATCTGGTATTTCCGTGCATATGATTATGCTGGAGTTAATAGAGAAACAGGTGAGCCTCAATTCCGTAACCATAACGGTGATATCGTTTCATCTTCTGAGCTGACAGACGGAGATATGACCGACATAGGTAGTGCTATTCCTAAGTTCACTTACGGTGTGACTCTTAATTTGGCTTATAAGGGATTTGACTTTACCGTATTCGGTACCGGTGTGGCAGGAAACAAGATTTTCAACCTTCTTTACCGTGCAGATACTCCGATGCGTAATTCTCTGAAATATTATATGGACAATGCCTGGAGTGAAAATAACAGAGATGCTTCTATGCCGTCTGTAGCTAGTGTAGCTCACGACCGTTACTTCTGGAGTTCAAGTGCATCTATGTTCAACGGATCTTATTTCAAGATTAAGCAGATGCAGCTGGGGTATACATTACCTAAGAAACTGACTCAGAAGATTGCAATTAAGGATGTACGTTTCTTTGTTTCTTTGGATGATTTCTTTACATTCTCCAAATATCCGGGTATGGATCCGGAAACAGCAACGACTTCTAACAATGGTGGTGCGGGCTTCGATATCGGTACATATCCTACTATGAAGAAATGTACTTTCGGTGCAAGTATTTCATTCTAGTGAGAATTATGTTTTTGAGAAAAATTAAAAATAGTTCATTATGAAAAAAATAATATATTCCCTTTTAGGTATTGCGTTTCTTTTCAGTGGCTGTGAAGATCGTCTCAATATTGAGCAGAAAGGAGTTATCCCGTTCGATAGCTTTTATAAGACCGATGATGATGCAGAGAATGCACTCAATAATCTTTATCAGTCGTTTTGTTTGAATATAGCTGGGAATGAGGGTATTTATGTAGCTCTTCCGGTGCTTTTCAATGAGGCTGGCGATGATATGTTGGCTGCTGGTAATATGTATGGTGACAATGATTTCGGGGCACAGATTAATGAGTTCCGTTATGATTCACAGAATGAGGTCATTAAAAATACATATTGGGGACTTTATGGTGTGATTTATGACTGTAACCTCATATTGGACAATATAGAGCCGAATTCTACAGTCAAGAAGCGTGTTTGTGCCGAAGCACGTTCATTACGTGCTTGGTCACATCTGATGCTTGCTATCGGGTGGAATTGTCCTCCATTAGTCGACCATATTCTTCCGGCAGATGCTAAACCGAGTAATTATGAAGGCGGGCACGACGCCCTTTTGGAGTGGTGTGCTACGGAAGCGGAAAGTGCGGTTGCCGATCTTGAGGAACGTGAGAGTCCGACGGATAAGGTAGGGGCATCGAAGGTTACAAAAGGATTTGCCCTTACTGTAGCCGGCAAGGCCCGTCTGTTCAAAGGTGATTATGAAGGTGCCAAAAAGAATTTGAAGCAGGTCATTGATTCTAAGAAATATGAACTTGTGCCAACAGACCGTTGGGCAAACCTTTTCCATGCCTCCGGAGATCTTTGTGAAGAGATGATTTTTCAGGCAAATGCGCTTGAAAATACCGGTGTAGACGATTGGAGCAATAAGATTCAGCGTACATCCTGGATGTGGATTCAGTTCTGGAACTGGCGTACCGACAAGTTGGCTTCCAAACCTTCATTTATTGGTCCAGACGGTTGGGGAGGACATGCTATCCGTGCTGATTTTGCAGAACGGATGTTGGCGAATGACGGTGATTCACCCCGTCGTAAGGCGACCTTCCTTACCGGTGATGAATTCTTGTATGAAATGGAATGGAACGGAACTAAAGGTCAGAATCTGACCCGTGAAGAATTGGAAACATCCGATCAGATCGGTATCAAGGATCCTACGGGGCTTTATGGATTTGCCGGTTATTTTGCAAATAAGTTTGTTGCATGGCCGGAAGATAATGAAAAAGGATGGTATGGATTTAAAAATTTGACTATTTTCCGTTACGCCGAAGTGCTGTTGATGTATGCTGAGGCTTGTGCACAGACGAATGACCCTGACGGGTTGCAGTATCTGCAGGAAATCCAGAAACGTGCAGGTTCGGCACATATCTCAACAGAGCTTACATTGCAGGAAGTAAAGAATGAAAAGAGTTACGAAATGTGGCTTGAAGCTGTACGTTTCCCGGATATGGTACGTTGGGGAGATACAGACGGTATTGTAAATAACGGTAAGGATATTCCGTCTACCATGGATGCTTTCTTCTCCAAGGGTGAACCAAAACATCGTCTTTATGTTGAATATGCAAACCCGAACAAAGGTAAGACTGGTTTTGTAAAAGGTAAACATGAATATTTTGCATATCCGTATGCAGCGACTTCAATCAATCCTAATTTGAAACAGAATCCGAGCGGAGAATAACCATCAGTTTTAAAAGGTCACATCTGTGGCTGCAAATTCTTTTGTCGCCATTTTGAAAAGTGACAGCTTAAATGAGTCTATAAGTGAAAGGTGAGGATTTTCCTGTAACGTGGAGCCTCACCTTTCTTATTTTTAATCTGTTTATAAGTTTATGTGGAATTATAAAGTGTTTATGGAACGGTATGTAATGTAAATGAAAGCTTATGTTACATGGATAATGGCATTAGTTATAAAAAAATTCGTTCTTTGCATATGTTTATCATCGTATGATATACTAGTTTATAATATTATAATTTACTATGAAAAAACTTTTTTTATGTGTGGCTTGTGTGCTTTGTACACTTGTCGGTAAGGCCGAGAAATTTCCTTATCAGAATCCCGACCTGAGTCCGACAGAAAGAGCTAAGGATTTACTTTCCCGTCTTACTTTGGAGGAAAAGGCTATTCTGATGTGTGATGATTCGGAAGCTATTCCACGGTTAGGTATCAAGAAGTTTAATTGGTGGAGTGAGGCACTTCACGGAGTGGCTAACCAAGGAAATGTTACTGTTTTCCCGGAGCCGGTAGGGATGGCGGCTTCCTTCAATGATGATCTGGTATTTGATATCTTTACTGCCACTTCCGATGAGATGCGCGCCAAGTACAATGAACGTCAGCGTAACGGATTGGAGGATGAACGTTTCCATAGTCTGTCGGTCTGGACTCCGAATGTGAATATTTTCCGTGATCCGCGTTGGGGGCGTGGGCAGGAAACTTATGGTGAAGACCCGTATCTGACGTCCCGTATGGGAATAGCTGTCGTAAAAGGTTTGCAGGGACCTGAAGATGCCAAATACCGGAAGCTGTTGGCATGTGCCAAGCACTATGCAGTGCACAGTGGTCCGGAATGGAGCCGTCATTCAGTCAACCTGAATAATGTGAGTCCGCGTGATTTGTGGGAAACTTATCTGCCGGCTTTCAAGGCATTGGTACAGGAAGCTGATGTACGTGAGGTGATGTGTGCTTACCATCGGCTGGATGATGATCCTTGTTGCGGAAACAATCGGTTGCTCCAGCAGATTTTGCGTGACGAATGGGGATTCAAATATATGGTAGTATCCGATTGTGGTGCTATTTCCGATTTCTATACGTCACATAAGTCTTCGTCCGATGCAGTACATGCAGCTGCTAAAGGTGTATTGGCCGGTACAGATGTAGAATGTGGATATAACTATGCTTATAAGGAATTGCCGGATGCTGTCAGACGTGGACTGATTTCTGAAGAGGAGTTAGACAAGCATGTGCTCCGTCTGCTTGAAGGACGTTTTGAATTGGGTGAAATGGATGATCCGTCTTTGGTGTCGTGGTCAGCTATTCCGGCATCGGTCATCAATTGTAAGGAACATCGGAATCTGTCACTTGAGATGGCCCGTCAGACTATGACTTTACTGCAAAATGAAAATGGTGTGCTGCCTTTGGCGAAGAACCGTCGTATAGCAGTGATAGGTCCTAATGCCGATGAAAAGACGATGCTTTGGGGTAATTATAATGGTACTCCTAACAGTACTGTAACAATTCTGGACGGTATCCGGAGTAAGATCGGCAAGAATAAGGTCACTTATTTGCGAGGTTGTGATCTGGTGAACGACAAGATTCTTGAATCTTATTTTGACCAATGCAGTATAGACGGGAAACCGGGAATCAAGGCTACTTTCTGGAATAATCCCGACCGTTCAGGTGACCCCGTATCAACTATACAGGTTACTTCACCTATTAATGTCACTACTTACGGACAGCATGCTTTCGGTCCGGGTGTGAATCTGGAAAAGTTTTCGGCTTGTTATCAGACGGTATTCCGTCCGAAGGAGTCAGGTAAAGTGTTACTCAGTCTGGAAGGATGCAGTTATTTTGAATTGCTGGTAAACGGTGAATCAATGACAAAGCACCGTACATGGCGTACAACTGATACCCGTACTGAAATACAGGTTGAGAAAGGAAAGGAGTATAATATAGAGATACGTTATGCACAGGTGGAAAACTGGGCAGCTAACCTGAAATTCAATCTGGGAAGAGAAAGAGACATTGATTATGCACAGACCATTGAACATTTGAAGGGTATTGATGTCGTTGTTTTCGTGGGAGGCATATCTCCACAGCTCGAAGGTGAGGAAATGCCCGTAAAACTGCCTGGATTCAAAGGTGGTGACCGTACCGACATCGAACTTCCTGCTGTACAGCGTAATTTCCTGAAAGCACTGAAAGAAGCGGGTAAGAAAGTGGTGTTTGTCAATTGTTCGGGTTCTGCCATCGCTTTATTGCCTGAAACTAAGACTTGCGACGCTATCCTGCAGGCATGGTATGGCGGTGAATTGGGTGGAACAGCTGTTGCTGATGTTTTGTTTGGTGATTACAATCCTTCAGGAAAACTTCCGGTAACATTCTATAAATCAACCGACCAGCTTCCAGACTATGAAGACTATTCAATGAAGGGACGTACTTACCGTTATATGTCGGATGCTTTGTTCCCATTCGGTTATGGGTTGAGTTATACTACATTCCAGGTAGGTGATGCCCGTATGGATAAAGATGCAATGACTATTACGGTTCCGGTAAGTAATACCGGTAAGCGTGAAGGGACAGAAGTTGTACAGGTTTATGTCCGTAAGATAGGTGATACGGATGGTCCGTTAAAAACGCTGAAAGCTTACCAGCGTGTAGAACTTAAGGCTGGTCAGAGTAAGGATGTTGTGTTGAAGCTGGATTCAGGCGCATTCGAATTCTTTGATCCTGCAACAAATACCATGCGTGTAGACCCTCAGGCAAGTTATGAAGTGCTTTATGGAAACAGTTCCAGAGACTGTGACCTGAAGAAGTTTGTCCTGGATGGGGTAGCCATGAATAAATGATATGGAATAACTGATCTATAAAAAATATATATGAAAAAGACATTTTTTTCTGTTTTACTGTTGGCCGGCTTGTTCTTTACAAGTCTGGCTGCATCTGCACAGGATGCAAATTTTTATATCTATCTGTGCCTGGGACAGTCGAATATGGAAGGGAACGCTCCATACGAGCCTCAGGATACTTTGGTAAATCCGCGTTTTCAAGTGTTGTCGGCTGTCGACAACAAGGATTTGGGTAGGGTGAAAGGTAAATGGTATCCGGCACGGGCTCCGCTATGCCGTGAACATACCGGACTGACTCCTGCCGACTACTTCGGACGGACAATGGTGGAAAACCTGCCGGAAAATGTACGTGTGGGTGTGGTACATGTAGCTATCGGTGGTTGTAAAATCGAGCTTTTCCAGAAGGATAAATGTGAGGAATACATCAAGACTGCACCCGACTGGATGTTGAATATGCTGAAGGAATATGATAATGACCCTTATGGACGTCTGGTTGAAATGGCCAAGATTGCTCAAAAGGACGGTGTGATTAAAGGTATCCTGCTTCATCAGGGTGAATCGAATACCGGTGAGAAGGACTGGCCCGAAAAAGTAAAGAGCGTATACGAAAGCCTGCTGGCCGATTTGAATCTGAAGGCCGAAGACGTTCCTTTGCTGGCTGGAGAAGTGGTAAATGCCGATCATGGAGGTACTTGTGCCGTGATGAATGACATCATTGATACGCTGCCTCAAGTTATCAAGAATTGTGCTGTAGTGTCTTCAAAGGGACTGAGCTGTGCTGCCGATCATCTTCATTTTGATGCTGCAGGCTATCGTATCTTGGGACGCCGTTATGCCGCTGCCATGTTGAATATGATGGGTATTAAGCTTCCTACAACGGAAGATGTCATCAAAAACACTGTAGAGGCTTCATCTAATATGCATGGTTGTGATTTCCCGCGTCTCGACAAGGAGAACCGTGCTTATTTCCGTATATATGCTCCGGATGTAAAGCGTCTTCAGGTAGACATCTGCGGAAAGAAATATGATATGGATAAAGATGAATTCGGTTGGTGGACTGTAAAGACTGATCCGTTGGTGGTAGGTTTCCATTATTATTTCCTGCTGGTAGACGGTTTTTCTGTTATCGATCCGATGAGTACTACATATTTCGGATGCAGCCGTATGGCAAGCGGTATCGAAGTGCCCGAAGGTAAGGAAGGTGATTATTACCGTACCCAGAATGTGCCTCATGGACAGGTACGTACCTGTACTTATTATTCCGAAACACAGAAGCGTTTCCGCCGTTGTGTAGTATATACTCCGGCCGAATACGAAAAGAATACCAAGAAACGTTATCCGGTACTTTACCTGCAGCATGGCATGGGAGAGGATGAAACCGGATGGAGTACTCAAGGATATATGTATAATATTCTTGACAATCAGATAGCTGAAGGGAAGTGTGTTCCTATGATTGTTGTGATGGAGAGCGGTGATGTGGAAGTAGGATTCCGTCCGCGTCCAGGTAAGGATGTAAATGAAGAACGCAACCTTTATGGAGCTTCTTTTGCCACTCTTATGATAAACGATTTGATTCCGATGGTAGACAAGACTTTCCGTACGTATACCGACCGTGACCACCGTGCTATGGCTGGCCTTTCATGGGGTGGTAAACAGACTTTTGACATTACGTTGACAAACCTTGATAAGTTCTCTTATATTGGAGGTTTCAGTGGAGCTATTTTCGGCTTGGATGTCAAGACTGCATTCAACGGTGTGTTTGCCGATGCTGATACTTTCAACAAGAAGGTACATTATATGTTCCTGGGATGTGGAACAGAAGAAAATATGGGAACAGCGCAGCTTGTAAAGACTTTGCGTGAATTGAATATCCATGTTGATTTCTATGAATCACAGGGTACAGCTCATGAGTGGCTTACATGGCGCAGATGTCTGAATGAGTTCTTGCCTCATCTGTTCAAGAAATAATGTATGTCTGTTTCGAATTAAGTTAAAGTAATGGAACAGATCAATTCAGCCCGTTTGTTCCGGTATCTGTATGTACCGGGACAGACGGGATAATTGTATCTATTGCCGACAACTTTCTGATCAAGGAGTCACGCAGTATGGTAAATTGCGGCATGTTGGCCGGACTGATCGGTTTCTTGGGCTGTGACTTGATTAGCAGCGGATTGATAGGCTTACCGTTTTCGAATACACGGAAATCCAGGTGTGGACCCGTAGAAAGTCCGGTTGAGCCTACATAACCTATCACTTCTTTCTGTTTTACTTCCGATCCTACCTTGATTCCTTTTGCAAATCTAGACAGATGCATGTAGGTGGTGACGTACACACTGTTATGTCTTATTTTCAGAAAATTTCCACCTCCGTTGGCCTGGTATCCTTTCGCTATTACCTTACCGTTTCCTATACTGTAGACCGGTGTACCTGTTGGAGCGGCATAGTCTACTCCGTGATGGGCACGGTAACGTCGGAGTACAGGATGGAAACGGCTGTTCGAAAAGCGGGATGTTATCCTGTAGAAATCCAGCGGGGCTTTCAGAAATGCACCCTCCAGGCTGTTTCCGGTAGCTCCATAATATAATTCTTCACCGTCTTGCACGAAGGGGATAGCGTAATATAGACTGTCCGAATACCGGAATGATGCGGCCAGAATATGGAAACTGTCCAGTTCCTTGCCCTCTACACATTCCTGCTCGTAGATAACCCGGAATTCATCTTCTTTCTGAAGGCTGAAGAAATCGATAGTCCATCCGTATAGATTGGACAGTTCCATGGCCAGCAGAGGGGATGTGTCCAGCTTCTGCATGGCTACCCATAGGGATGATTCCACCTTACCGCGGATTTCCTTCTGTCTCCATTCTACCGGATTTTCTCCACGGTATACTTTACATTCATTGCGCAGGTCGAACACAATGTATGACTTGGGGTTTTCTTCATATACGAAGAAACGTACCAGACGGGTACTGTCAGGGCGTAGAAATACGGCATACGATTGTCCGTCGCGGATTTTCCGTACATCAAAAACCCCTTTTGCCTTTTCGTTCAGTTGATGTATTTCTTCTGTTGTTACCCCATGGTCTTTCAGAATGTTCGACAGATTCTGCCTGGGTTGTACGATACCATATTTGATGTCGTAACGGTCTACCGGTATTCCGTATTTGCAGACTATTTCTTCCACTTCGGTCGAATCGGTTATTTCCACTTCATCCAGCGGGGTATTTATCTGTGATTTCAAGCAGAAAATCAGTACTAATACTGCTGCAATGAGGACAAATATTCCTCCTATAGTTATTTTTAATGTCAGATTCTTTTTCATGCGGGTAAAGTTAAACATTATATCTGTATCATTTGCATGGGTTTTCAAACAAATATGCCAGTTGCAGGTTTATTGCGTTATCTTTTCTGATGTTGGGATCCAGCATTCCCGCGATGGAATAGTTACATTCTCCACAGATATCTACTCCTATCAGCCGGTCATGCTTGAGCAGAATGAGCAGAAGTCTTTTCAGTTCCTGTAGGGTTGTTTTTCCTTGGTCCCAGTTGGTCTTGTCTTCTCCAGTGTCCAGGACATCTTTGTCTATAGAGATGTAGATAGGCAGGTTCAGGTGTATGGAATAGAACTCCTGCCAGGCTTGATGGTCTTCCAGCTGTGATTCCTTGAATTCGATGATTCTGTCCAGATATCTGGGCTCGATTTTTTTCAGCAGGTCGTCCGATGTTCCGATCAGAAGGACCTTTTTCAGATGCCGGTTGGTATCCAGGGCTGCCTTTACCCATGATCCGCATGTGAGGAGTTCATCAAAAAGAGACGGCTGCATGTCGGGATGATGGTCGAATACCACCAGTATGAAATCCTCCTGTATCTTGTCGGTAAAGAATTTGGATATATAATGATAATTACCCGAATCTATGAAATGGATGCCTTGAGGTTGCAGATGCTGTATCTTCCGGGAGATTGTTGCCGAAGCTTCTTCATCACAGAAGCAGTCAGATCCTTTGATATCTGTACAGTCTATCCATTCTATATGTTCGTTTTTATAGAATGTTTCTTCTGTATAGACATTCGAAAAATTCATTATGACTATTTTGTTCATGTCTTTTTGGACTGTTTCTTTTCCTGACATTTTATTGTATTTTATTCGATCGTTTCTGCTATTAGAGTTACCTTCTGCCGAATGGTTTAAATTGCTTCTTTTCTAAAATAAAGATATTATAGGTATATATCTCGGAATATTTTGACTTTTTTTAAGACTTAATATGCATTTCTTGTTTCTGTTTTCGATACTTTTACTGACATTATGTAAATATAAGATATTTATTTTATGAATGTTAAAATCAATACAATGAAAAAACAATTTTTTTTATTTCTCTTTTTATGTGGATTGGGGAGTTACTTGTGGGCTGCAGATGACGTAACTGTAAAATCTTGGCAGGGTATCCACCAGACGACTTTGGCACAAATGGAAGATGTTTTTGCCGATCCTCCCGCTACGTTTGCCAATCATGTCATTTGGGGTTGGAACGGACAGATGGATAGAAAAACCATATGCAATGATTTGGATTCTATTAAAAGTAAAGGTTTCCGTGCCGTCATTTTTGAGGCGGGTTACCAGCTTCCGTTCAAATATTTGTCCGACGGGTGGTTTAAGGCCGTCCGTACTGCTGTACTTGAAGCCAAGAAAAGAGGGTTGAAGGTATGGATTATTGATGAGGGTAAATATCCGAGTGGATTTGCCGGCGGAAAATTTACCCAAGAACGTCCCGACTTACGTATGCAGGCTTTGGTTGTAGATGAACGGATTCCGGTACGACGAGGGGAAACATGGGTCGGGAAGGAAGTGCCGGCTGGAGTCATCAGTGCAGTGGCTGTAAGCAAGAGCGGAAAGCCGAACCGTACCGTGGAGCTCAAGGACGGGAAACTGGATTTCAATGCCGGAAATGACGATTGGGAAATACTGCTTGTCCGCAGTGATTTCCGTACTGCTGTTACGCGTGCCGTCAATAATCCGACAGGAGGAAAGGATACAAGCAATTCCTTGTGCGACTATTTGAATCCGGTAGCGGTACAGCAGTTTGTGGACTGGACGCATGCCCAGTATAAGAAATATCTGGGTAAGGAATTGGGGACTACTGTACTGGGGTTCCGTGGCGACGAGCCCGACTATGCCCACATGCCTTGGACGCCGGAAATCATTACTGTGTTTAAACAGATGAAGGGGTATGACCCGACCCCTTGGCTGGCTTCGTTCTTTACACCGGTGCTTACAGTGGCAGAACAGCGTGTCAAGGCCGATTATTGGGATGTATGGTCGACTCTTTTTGCAACTCATTTCTTCAAGCTTCAGGCCGACTGGTGTGAAGCGAACGGTGTGGCGTATATCACTCATCTGAACAAAGACCATTACATGCCCGACTGCATACGTGCCGAAGGGGATTTCTTCCGTACCTTGAGTAAAGTCCAGATTCCGGGTGTTGACGCTATCTGGAACCAGATTTTTCCTGATACGGTCAATAACTTCCCGAAACAGGCCTCTTCTGTGGCACATGTATATGGAAAGCCTCGTGCATTCAGCGAAAGTTTTGCTGCCTATTATACATCTCCTTCTATCCGGCAGGCGAAATATGTTGTCGATTACCAGATAGTAAGAGGCATCAACTTCTTTGAATTCATGTTTTGGGGTGCGGGTTCCCGGCAGCCGAACTGGATGTCGGATCCGGGAATGAAAGATTTGAATGACTATACGAACCGTACCACTTATTTGATGACGCAGGGAAAACCCGGGGCACGTATCGCAATGTATTATCCGGTTTCAACTATGTGGACGGGGAATAATGCTGTCTATCCGGATATCAAGGCTTGTACGCAACTGTTGCTCGACCACCAGCGGGATTTCGATTATGTCAATGAGGACGCATTTTCCGAAGCCTTGAAAGTGGGGCCGGGATACCTGGAAAACATGAGCGGCCAGCGTTACTATACATTGATTATACCTTCGGCCGATGTAGTTATGGAGAAGGCGTGGGAAAAGATCCGGGAGTTTGTTGCCCGTGGAGGTAAGCTTTTGTTCTGGGGAAGAAAGCCGGCATCGGTGGTAGGGCAGAGCTTTATGACCCCGAAGCCTTTGCCCGAGGTGGACGCTTATGTATATGAACCGGCTGTGAAATGGACTCCGAAAGTGGAGGCTTGTATGCCCGAACCTGAAATGTCTGTCCTGCAGAATCCGGATCCGGATATCCAGTATACCCGTCGGGTGATGTCCGACGGTGACCTGTATTTTATATTCAACCAAGGGAAGGAAGCCGTGACATTTGTTGCTGCTTTTGATAAAGTCGGTACGGTACGTGAATGGAATACTTCTGATGGAACGCTCCGGAATATCCAGGCATCTGCAGTCGGAGGCCGTACCCGTTTGGAACTGACATTACAGCCATGGGAGAGTCGGATTATTTCCATTGAAAAGTGTAACCGGATCTATAATGTCAAGGATGCCGGAGTGAAAGGCGATGGTGTACAGGTGGAGACTGTTGCCATACAGAAGGTAATCGATGAAGCGGCATCACGAGGTGGAGGAAAGGTCGTTTTTCCTGAAGGGACTTATCTTACCGGTGCATTGTTTTTTCCCCGTGGTGTAGACTTGCATATAGATAAAGGTGCTACATTGGTAAGTACGGTCAATCCTGATGATTTTCCGGTAATCCCTACCCGTTTTGAAGGTATTGAACGTAAATGGCGTTGTGCTTTCCTCAATTTTACCGGTTCCGAAGGAGTGATTGTCGATGGTGAAGGGACTGTCGACGGAAAAGGAGTAGAATGGAAAGATATACCGTTCGGCGATTCCGGACGTCCCCGGATGTTCTGTTTCACCGATTGTCCAGGTGGAAAAATTTCGGGACTGAAAATGGTCAACCAGGCATCCTGGTGTCTGCATGTGCTGTATACCGACGGTTTTGATATTGACGGGGTGGACATCCGGGCTTTGGAGTACATTCCGAGTTCGGATGGTATTGACATCGATTCTTCTAATGATGTCAACATCCTGAACTGCCGGATAGAGGCTCATGATGACTGTATATCAATCAAATCGGGAAAGGATGAAGACGGTCGTAGGGTAGCACGCCCAAGCGAGAATATTCTGGTAGAAAATTGTCATTTTGCCTATGGACACGGAGGTGTGGCTATGGGTAGTGAAGTTTCGGGCGGCATACGCAACGTTACGGTACGTTCCTGTCTTATGGACAATGAAAACTGGAACCCTTTACGTTTCAAAAGCCAGCCCAGCCGTGGAGGAGTGGTAGAGAATATTCTGTTTGAAGATGTGACTATCAGAAATGCACGTAATCTGTTTGAAATCAATATGGAGTGGCGCATGGTCCCTCCCTTGGCTCCGGCTTGTCCGCAGCTTACGGTGTTAAGGAATATCTGTTTCAGGAATATATATGCCGAGACACAGTCTGCGGGGATGATACACGGATTCAAGGATGCTCCTTTCACGAAAGATTCTTTCCGTTTCGAGAATTGTACAGTCAAGGCACAGAAAGGTCTGCGGCTGGCCAATGCGGATGAAGTCTGTTTCGACGGATTGAATCTGGAAGTGGCCGAAGGTGAGAAATTTATCCGATAAACGTCGGTGGTGACAGATAGCAGATTGGAAAAAGCCCTTCTCCGGAGTCCCGTTTGGGATGGTAGGAGAAGGGCCTTTTTTTATTCCAGACATTCGTCCAGGTCGTGTGCCAGTTGTTCCTTGTCCAGGTGTTGGCCAATGAACACGATTTTCTGCATACGGTCGCCGTATTTTTCATCCCAGTCACGCAGCAGTCCCGGTTCCTGCTTCATCAGTTCGATCAGATCTTTTTCCGAAGCGGTGGCGTACCATAATCCGGCTTCTGTAAGCTGTTTCTGGGTGCCGGCCTGCTCAAACAGGTAAGACATGTCGCGGTTATGTGCGAAATAACATACACCCTTGGCACGTATTACGTTGCGCGGCCATTTGGTTGCAATGAACTGGTCGAACTTATGGATATCGAAGGCTGGCCGGCGGTAGTATACATAGGTCCCGATTCCGTATTCTTCCACTTCTCCGCCTTCATGGTGATGATGGTGATGGTGGTGATGCCCTTCCCCTTCTTCGTGGTCGGAGTGATGTTCATCTTCGTCATGGTCATGATGATGTCCGTGCTCTTCTTCATGATGATGTTCATGCGCTTTTGCGTCTTCTTCCTGTTCGTCGGTGATCTGTTTTTCTATTTCGCGGATCCATCCGGCCGAAGTTGCTACATCACCGAAATTGAACATGTTTGTGTGGATAATCTTGTCGAGGTCCACGTCGGCGTAATTACATTCAATGATTTCTGCGTTAGGCTGCAGCGCTTTGATGATGTGTTTGATACGGTCCAGTTCTTCGGGTTTCACTTCCGATGCCTTGTTCAGCAGAATAATGTTGCAGAATTCAATCTGCTGGATAATCAGATTCTCGATGTCTTCTTCACCGATATTCTTACGTGTCAGGTCATTACCACAGGCGAATTCACTTTCAAGGCGTAAGGCATCGACTACGGTGGCGATACAGTCCAGCTTGGCTGTTCCGTATTTTGTATAGGCTCCTCCCATACTCGGGATAGAACAGATAGTCTGTGCAATAGGTCCCGGTTCGCAGATACCGCTGGCTTCGATTACGATATAGTCGAATCGCTTCATTTTGAGGATATCGTTCAATTGCTCTATCAGGTCCATTTTCAGTGTGCAGCAGATACATCCGTTCTGCAAGGCCACCAGGCTGTCGTCTTTTTTGCCTACTATGCCGCCTTTCTGGATCAGATCGGCGTCGATGTTCACTTCACCTATATCATTAACGATTACAGCAAATTTGATTCCCCGTTTATTGGCGAGGATATGGTTTACCAGAGTTGTTTTTCCACTGCCCAGATAACCGGTCAGAAGCAGTACTGGAGTTTCTTTTGTTTCCATTGTCATATAGAGTTTTCAGTAATTGTCATTATTGTCATGCAAAAGTACAGTTTATTTTGATATGTGGTATATCCGTTTTTTATATTCTGACCGAAAAAACTTAAAAGGCCTTAGCCTTTCGGTTGAGTGTCTATAAATATAATATGTAAATATATTTAACCGGATAAAATTCTGTATGTCATGCCTGGAAATCTTCCTGGAGAGTGCCGGTAAAGAACTTGAAGAATGAGTGGAAAGGTTTTCATCTTCTTGATAAAAGAACTTGATCTTTTCTGAAAATATGAAGTTCTTTTTTTAGAGTAAATAAATCCGGTCTACAGATGCTTCTGAAGGAGATTTCTGGTAGCAGGTAACGGGATTGGGAAAAAAAAGGTTAGAAAGCTTGTTCTTGTGGTATGTAAATTTTATTTTAGTGCCGGAATAATTGGAAGGAGAGTATGGAAGAACAGAAATATTGTTATAAATATCCACGGCCGGCAGTGACGACCGACTGTGTGATTTTCGCTTTCGACGGAAATAAGTTACAGGTTTTGCTGGTAGAACGTGGACGTGAGCCTTATAAGGGACATTGGGCGTTTCCGGGAGGTTTCCTGAATATGGATGAAGATGCCGGTGAAGGTGCCCGCCGGGAACTGGAAGAAGAGACAGGCTTGCAGACGGTTTATGTAGACCAGCTACATACGTTTACAGAAGTGAAACGCGACCCGCGCGGACGGGTGATTTCCATTGCTTATTATGCTTTAGTCCGGATGGAAGATGTGAAAGGAGGTGACGATGCTGCACAGGCACGTTGGTTTGCTGTAAATGAGATTCCGACACTTGCTTTCGACCATGACCGGATTCTCCGTGCGGCTCTGTTGCGCCTGTATGAGCTGCTCCGTTTCAGGCTTTCGGGATTTACAAGATTGCTGGACATTTTTTCGGTCGACGAACTTCAGTCTCTGTGCAGGCTGCTTCAGACTTATGTGACGGAAAGTAAATAATATGTATGAATGTTTTCGGAATAATCATGTGTCCGGATAATGGAAGTACGGCTCTATGGATACAGCAAATGCGGACATCCTTTTTAATGGTTGTCCGCATTTGTTGTATGGATTATTTCTTTATTTGTCGAAAGTGACAAATTTTGTTCCGGAAATCTTTAAGTCTGCCGTTTCGTCGGTATCGATATCTTTTTCTGTATAGAAGAAAGTACTGTTATCGATGGTTATGCCGTGTACGCAGTCCAGTCCTGGAAGTCCGTGAGCCGATATCGCAGTTTTTGCCCCTCGGCATATTACATCCGATATGTGGATATCGGTAAATTCAGGAGCGAAAGGAGCGTCTTTGATTACTGCCGACTTTTGTCCGTCTTCTTTTACACTGTATTTTTTATCAATATAGCTACATTCGAAGATGATGGCTTCATCCTTGATGTCGGTCATGTAGATGTTACTGATATAGATATTTTCTGTCTTTCCTCCGCGTCCGATTCCACTTTTGAAACGCAGTCCTGTATCGGTTCCGCTGAAACGGTTGTTACGTACCACAATATTTTTCATTCCGTTGGAGAATTCCGAACCGATGACAAAGCCTCCGTGGGCATGGAATACAGCATTGTTTTCAATCAGGATATTTTCGCACGGGCCGTCTTCGGGGGAGTTGTTCCCGACCCCTCCTTTCATGCAGATACCGTCATCACCGGCATCGATAGTGTTGTTTATAATCAGTACGTCCTTGCAGCAGCTGATGTCAAGGGCATCACCGTTCTGGGCGTTCCATGGGCATCGGATAGTCACTCCGTCTACAATTACATTTTGGCAGTGTGTCGGGATAAGGTGGAACTTAGGTGAATTCTGTATGGTTACTCCTTCCACCAATACATTCTGACAGTCGGTAAGACGGATCAGGTGCGTACGCATCTTTTCCTGTGCTTCCGGAGTGGAAGCGATGTTTCCGTAATGTTTCAGGTTGAATGGGAACCAGAGTTTCCCTCCGTCCGTTTCGGTTCCTCCCATTTCTTTGAATTCATTCCATTCGGTATCGCTTACTTTTGAACGTTTTACCGGTCGCCAGTAGGCTCCGTTTCCGTCTATCACTCCTTCACCGGTAATGGCGATGTTCTTGCGTTTGCTGGCTGTGATCAGTGGGGTGCATTTGCTGTCTTTTTTACCGTTCTTTTCTTTTATGAAGAGACTTTTTTCAGGCGATGCCATAATGATGGCATTCTTTTCGAGATGCAGGTCTATATTGTCTTTCAGAGAGATGAGTCCTGTCATCCATACACCGGCAGGAACAACCAGACGGCCACCTCCTTGTTTTTCCAATGAACTGATGGCTTTTTTGAAAGCTTCGGTGTTGAGAGTGATTCCGTCACCTACAGCCCCGAAATCTTTCAGATTTACTGTATTTTCGGGAAATACGGGTGCACTGACTGACGGCATGGGTGTAGGCAGATTCCGATAGTACGTTGTGTAGTCTTTTGCCTGTATCTCTGTGCACAGGAAAAGCAGAAGAGAGACTCCTAAAGCGGATAATTTTTTCATCATTAGAGTTGTTTTTTTATGTTTGATGGCGCAAATTTAGCGGTTGATATTGAATTTTCAAATATTTTTCTGTAAGTGATGAGGGGTATGTCTTTTCCTCTTTTTTATTTTGTTATGGATAGTCTATAT
>ULQU01022226.1_pt1 | contig 109805 bp, 104 predicted proteins | sample 1954841 | NCBI WGS metagenome assembly ULQU01 (sample SAMEA4835664, study PRJEB28245) | human gut metagenome | biome: gut microbiome; material: fecal sample | place: Denmark | collected 2008
TCTCCTCGTCTGTGTCAATCTTTCAAAGAACTTTTGCTTGCGCATTCGTTTGGAAGCGAAAGCGAGTGCAAAGGTAATGGGTTTGTCCGAAACTTGCAAATATTTTGAAGATATTTTTTCAAAAATAATGCATTTTTACCATATTTTTGATTTAGGTCAAGTGTACAGCATAAAAATAGAATAAAAATGGATGGCAGCAATACACTTTTTGTCATGCAGGAAAATCCCCATGAAACATGACAAAAATGAAGAATATAATTATTCAATGTTAAGCTGGTTTTACTAGACATAACCTATTACACCATAAAAGACGGCAAAATGCGCGACAAAAGGTCACCTTTTGCAGTCCAATATATGGCCTTTTACAAGATACGTCATAAAGTATTGAAGAACAACGATCACCGTAAAGTAATGAGAAACAAAAAAATTCCCGGAAAAATACAAAATATATAATCTATAAAGTAAGAAGTTACAGAAAAGAATGTCTGCCAGCTGCATCATAATACAAGCTGGCAGAAGAATATTTAAGACCCGTCTGATACTAATGAACGAACATTTACACTTCTACTTTCATCATACCTTTAGAATTAATTTGTTGGAACAATAAACTCACCTTACCATAAATCTTAAACCAACCGTAAAATTAAAATTCAGAGGTTTCTCCTTATATATAGTACTTACATTACTACCATTGTCAAAATAATATCCAACACCGGGTTCAAGATAGACTCCCAATATGTCATTAATCTTATACTGTAAACCTGCCGAAGCATTGACAGACCATTGAGGACGCCGGTCACGCAAGTCTTGATCGTAACTTTGAGTATTATCATCTGACATCGAACGAGTGGTACAGGACTTTCCTGAAACGCAAAATTCGACTGCACCACCTGCAGATAAATATACTTCAAGGTTTTTCCGTCCCCAAACGTTATAATTGACCGCAAGGGGAAGCCCTACAAAATGTAGTTTTTGTTCGGTATGATAACCATTAAATTCATCGTCGGACGACATGGTTGAAGAATGGTAAGAATAATTCATACCTGTATCCAATCCCCAACGCCCGCCAAGATCAAATCGTACAGCCATTCCAACCTTTAAAGGCTGACGATGCCGGATTTTTATTTCTGAAGGCTCATCGTCGTCAACATACGTAGTTGACAATAACATCACTTCGTCATTAACAATATTAGAACCTATACTCCCTTGATATTGGTTTGAAGCCATTAATGCAACACCGCTGGCACCTGAAGAACTGCCTAACGACGCCATTCCGCTTCCATAAACGGACAGGGACACTTGTCCTACTCCGCCACCATTTTTCTTTGCAGACTCCGCAAATAGTTTACCCTCATGTCTTTTATTTGCATTACCATATTGATTGTCGTGTGAAGAACGGCGTTTAACGACTACGCTTTCAGTATTATCATTATTCGCTGTTTCACTCTCATTCGTGATCGTATCCCGTGATGCTATCACATCCTCGCCTGTAAATTGCGCAGTATTATCTTGTTCTAGAATTTCTTGCTTGACATTACTTTCTCCAACTCCTCTACTATAATCAACAACAGTATTATTTTCACTATCAACAGTCTTAACACTTAAAACTCCAGACGGTAAAGTTGAGCCACCAACAGGCTTGTAGTGTTTTCCACTATCATCAGCTACATACGAATCATAGTTGTCATTGTGAATCAGCAAGTAACCAACCCACACCACACCGGCCAAACATGCGGCTACAGCCACAGCACGACGCAACAATACAGGAAAAGACACACGCTTACGAGAATCTGACCGACATTCAATGATATTTCTTTCAGCCAATGAAGCCTGAATATCTTGCCACAGTCCATCAGGAGGAGCAACCCTTCTATCTGTGAAACGGTTTCTTAAACTCTCTATCCATTTTTCCATGATACTAATCGTTTTTATGGGTTGCTTTATATTCTTTTACTCGCTTAGAAAGAAGAGCTTTCGCCCTTGACAACTGAGAGGCTGAAGAACTTTCGCCAATGTTCAATATCTTTGATATCTCCTTATGGCTCTTATTGCCAAAAACATACAAGTTGAACACCATTCTATAACCGGGCGGAAGTGATAAAATCATTTCATTTATAACATCATCAGGAATGCCATCAACTTCCGGCTCTTCTGGCACATCTGGTATTTTTGAGTCGTAATCGATAAAATCATACGACGTGTTTTTCTTAAGAAACCTTAGCGACTCGTTAACAACAATCCTAATCATCCAGGCTTTTAGCGACCCTTCGCCACGGAAGCAGAACTTGTCAAGAGACGTAAATATCCTGACAAAACTTTCCTGCAACACATCCTTTCTGTCGTCATCACCAGAGATATAGCGTGCGCACACGGCTGACAGATATTCAACATACCTGTCATAAATGACCTTCATCGCCCTTCCGTCCCCCCTAGTGCAAAGTCCGACAAGGACATCGTCTCCGTATTTTCCGTAATCGCTCATCAATAATAAAAGAGGCCGGCCATTTAATCAAGCTCGGCCTCTTGAAAAAATCTATCTTATTATCATGTCAGTTTTTATCATTTCACACGTGACGAATATGAAGCTCGTTCAACTTGGCTTCCAGAAGAAGGTGTCGATTTCCTGCTGCAATAGTCGAACTGAATCGACTTCTCGCCACTGAACGACTTATACTTCAACGTCAATTTTACAGTCTTGCCCTCGGTATCAGGCAATGAGTTAAGCCTGAAAGCCACCAACGCGTCTCCTGACATGCCATTAACATCTCCATAAGCATTGTGCTTGAACTCTACTTCATACGGATCCTCAGGATTAACCCCTGTCAATAGGTTTACAAAATGAACAACGCCATCGTTACCCCATCGTGTACGGAAACGCAACGTAAGGTAGCCGTCTTCTGCAATATTAACCCAATCCCTGACTATTTCGATTGGATCTTCTCCATATTCAACAACATTACCGTCTGAAGGATAAGGCACAGCATCTTTCGTCAAAATACTGTCAATCCAATTCACGACTACGTAACGCATATAATTTGCATCAGACTCTGTACCCGCATCTACAGGAGTGAGATTAGCCAAAGCCCTAACTTCCTTGTCGCCGAATGGTGATTTTTTCAGATTATAGGGATAAACGACCGTACTATCATCAAGCTGCATGCAGAAACTGCCTTCATCCATAGGCTTAACAGTAACTAATGCATTAGGAGATGCCGGATAATAATATACGTATGAGTCATCATCGCAGGAGGCAAGCGTGAAAACCGACATTGCCACCAAAGCCAACTTTGTCAATAAATTAACTGTTTTCATAAATCAATTATCTTTTATTTTATTATTCCATTCATATATGAAATAACAATAAAAACAGAAACTTGCATGTTACCCTGTGATTTTAATCATTATTCACAAAAGGGGTATGACTAAATTAAAGCCACACCCCTTATCTTATCGTTAAGGATAATCAAAATAATAATCTATTTCTTAACATCTTCTATATCGATAGTCTCCATGTTTCCGGTAACAGGATTCAGAACTACACTCGTAAAAAGGCTCTTATCGAACAATCCTTCATCCAAAGCGACAGCCTTACCGAACTGAGCGGCATAAAGTTCGTATGCAATCCACTGTTTTTCACCATTAAACAATGTCACTTTTATCTTTCCGGGCATATTGACATACAATCCTGCGTTATCCTTAGCCTTCTTCTTGCTCAACAGCCCCTCTTGTATAGAAGGCATGATATGCTTGTCTTCAACACTAATATAATAAGGATTGCCGCCAAGGTCATCAGCGTCTGTTATTCCCATTAGCTTTGAGAAACGGAACAGCAACTGTTTTTCTGTAACTTTTGACGGGACAAAAGTTATAACTGTTTCCATCGTATCACGGACTGTTGTTCCGGCAAACAATTGCATCAAAGCATTTTCATTAGTATCAAGATTGGCGAGCATTAGCCTAAGTTGTTCTCCGTCTTTCGGCATGAAATCAGCCTGTCCCTTGCTCAACATGCTTTTGCTGTCACGGATGTCATATATCTCCAAGGCACACAATTCTGCCATCTTGGCCACACTGCCTGCTGTAAGGATATCCTCATTCATAAACTCATGAGGATCAAGGGGAGCGGGCTTAGGCGCAGCCTTGAAAGGAGCAGGAGATTCAATCTGCCTGGGTTCGGCGTTTATCGCAAGCAATACGCCGTTCTCGTCAAGACGCACGGAACGTATATTGTTTTTCGAATTTGCAGGAAGCATGTAAAACTTCGACGTATCGCGTTCTCCTTCTGAATGCACATTCACCCCCAACATGCGATAAACGACCGAAGGTTCGGTCTTTACATTCTTCAGTTTCATGTATTTCTCGGCATAAACTGCAAATTCTCCAGGAGTATACGACGTCTTCTCTATTTTCACAGTAAACCGCAACTCTGTACGGGGAAGATAATATCCCGTGCCTTCAGTCGCAACTTTTACTTTCTGCGCAGAAGCCGATTGGGCAAACGGCATAAGCAACAAAGAAGCAATAATAAGATTCTTCATCATATTCTTTATTATTTTGTCAATTTCAAATTTTGGCAAAAATCATCCATCATCAATACCCCAAACTCTTAAAAGCCTGCGGAAGATATTTTATTATATCACTGGCAATAAGGCATTCCTTACCCAAATCATTAGCTGCCATGTCACCCGCAAGTCCATGAAGATACATGGCCAACATGCAAGCATCGGCCTGCTTGTATCCGCGTGCCAACAATCCTGTCAGAATACCCGTAAGCACATCACCACACCCGGCTGTTGCCATTCCAGAGTTGCCAGTTGAGTTGAACACTATATTTCCATCAGGCATGCACAAAGCCGTGTAACGTCCTTTCAGGATAATATACGCATGCAAATGTTCGGCCATGTCACGAGCATTATCCAAACGTTCATAACAATCCGTGAAACGGCTGCCAGCCAAACGCTCGAACTCCTTTGGATGCGGTGTCAATATTATACCTTTGGGCAACTGTTGCAACCACGCACGATGGCTCGCAAGAATATTCAGGCCGTCAGCATCAATGACTATTGGAACCTGAGTACGCCTGATTTGCGTTATCATCGCAATGGCCGTACTTTCATTCTGCCCCAATCCCGGTCCTATTCCCACTGCATCAAAGTCCGTAGTTTCAACCGCCTCGGAAAAGCACTGCTCATCAATGTCAAGATGCACGATTGCCTCAGGTACGGATATCTGCATGATGTCATTATTACGACGTGGAGCACAAACAGTAACCTTACCTACTCCACTTCTCAGACAAGCCTTTGTTGCAAGGACGGCAGCACCCGCCATGCCATAACTGCCGGCAATAAGCAAGGCGTTACCCATGTCGCCCTTATGCGCAAAGTCATCACGATGCATCAGCAACGGAAGCAAATCGTCCTTCTCGAGAACCCTGTAACGTGAAGGAATGGCAGCCATCCCTTCCTGGCTAAGGCCAATGTCCAATATCCTCAATTCGCCAATATACTTCTGGTTATCAGCAAATAAGAACGAAAGTTTTTTTTGCTGCAATGTCAGTGTAACATCGGCATTTATTATATTGGTCCTTACATTATATGTATTGTCCTCGGTCATCAATCCCGACGGAACGTCAATACTAACAACCGAAGCAGGCGACTGGTTAATATATTTGACCAACGATGCGAAACCACCAGTCAAAGGCTTGTTTAAACCAGAGCCGAACAATCCGTCGACCACCAACATACCTTTATCCAACTTGGGAGGGTCAAACTCGTTCGTCACCTCAATAAAAGCCTTCACAGCCTTACATGAAACAACCCGTTCCTTATTAGCTGAACAATCTTCCGACAAAGTGCCGTTGATATTAAACAAATAAACAGTTACCGCATAACCTCTCTCGGCAAGCATCCTAGACACAGCCAACGCATCGCCGCCGTTATTACCCGGACCGGCAAAAACAACTACCGGCACATCACTACTCCACGTCCCTGTAATGGAGCGGGTTATCGCTCCTGCCGCACGTTCCATCAGGTCTATCGAACTGATTGGTTCGTGCTCTATCGTATATTTGTCAAGCTCGTGAATCTGAGCTCCTGTAAAAATCTTCATCAGTGCAAAAATACAAAATTAATGCCAATCACTTATCAATGTTCGGCATATTTTTAGTAAATTTGTGCCAAAATATAAAAAAGCACTATGGACCCAATAAAAATCCATGACAAAAAGTTCAGGATTTCTTATCCCGAAGCTGAGATTTTAAAGCATGTCCAAGCGGTTGCCGACCGTATCAACAAAGACATGAAAGATAAGAATCCGTTGTTTCTGGCCGTGCTTAACGGCTCGTTTGTTTTCGCCGCCGACCTTATGCGGCTGATAACCATCCCGTGTGAAATTTCTTTTGTGAAGCTCGCCTCATACCAGGGCACAATGTCTACAGGAAAAATCAAGGAAGTTATAGGCATTAACGAGGACATCTCAGGCAGGACGGTGATTATCCTTGAAGATATTGTCGAAAGCGGTCTGACAATGAAACGCATGATAGACTCGCTCGGGACACGCAATCCCGAGTCCGTACACATCTGCACGCTTCTGCTCAAACCCGAAAAACTTAAGGTCAACCTGAACATCGAATATGCGGCAATGGAAATACCTAACGACTTCATCGTCGGCTACGGACTCGACTACAACCAGCAGGGACGCAACCTGCGCGACATATATACTCTGGTGGAAGAGTAAGACAAACAACATAAAGTAAAAAGATGAAGAATATTGTAATTTTCGGTGCGCCCGGTTCAGGGAAGGGCACACAAAGCGATCTTATGATTAAGAAGTACGGATTCGGCCATATTTCTACCGGCGACGTACTGCGCAACGAAATCAAGAACGAGACAGAACTGGGAAAAACTGCCAAACAATACATCGACAAAGGACAGCTTATTCCTGACGAACTGATGGTAAGCATCCTTGCAAGCGTTTACGACAGCTTCGGAAAAGAGCACAAGGGCGTCATCTTCGACGGCTTTCCCCGCACAATACCGCAGGCCGAAGCCTTGAAGAACATGCTCAACGAGCGCGGACACAGCATTGCAGCAATGATAGAGCTTGACGTTCCCGAAGACGAGCTGATGACACGCCTCATCAAGCGCGGACAAGAGAGCGGCCGCTCTGACGACAACGAAGAGACTATTAAGAAGCGCCTCGACGTTTATCACAACCAGACTGCTCCGCTGATTGAGTGGTACTCAAAGGAGAACCTTCATTACCACATCAATGGTCTAGGCGAACTCGACCGCATCTTCAGCGACATCTGCAACGTTATCGACAATCTGTAAATACGTAAGACCTATTTATAATATATGAGGGGCTAAGGGAGTGCAACTCTGTCTTAGCCCCTTATTTTTATCAGTAACAAATTTGCGTTGCTTTTCTGTCAAATAACTCTTTATAATTTAAAATAAATCTATTTAATACATCCTATTTTTGTAAATAATCCATTAAAACGAATGCAATCTCACAAATTATAACGACCTTTGTGATTTAAACTCAATGTATCAAATACAATGGTAAAAATTACCGCTCTAAATACAGATAACAGCATTGTCAAATACCATGAAAAAGACTACATCAGCCTTACAGACATGGCAAGAAACCTGTATGCACATCGGGACATATCATTTTGGCATAATGAACTTAGCTGTTTTCGAATATGGAGAATCTAAATGCTATTTTTATCAAACAGAATATGAAACAAAGGAAACGTCTTGTTAAGCTAAACCAAATAGCAATCCATCAAATGGGTATTTTGAAAGTGGTGATATTCAAAACCGTAAGTTGTTGAAATAAATAATTATGAGAGACTATAAGAATTACGATTATGCGGATGAATTTAGCGATATAATCCATACTGAAAGATTTATAAATGCGGCAGAGTTGTCCGAACTATTCTTTACTGCTCCCAAGTGGATAACCATTTTGATGAAAATTCGTAATGTCTTGATAAAACCATTAGGGTTGAAAAAAGGAAGAGATTTATCGGACTTAGTACACTCCGAATCTGAAAATATGGCAACGGTATGCAAAAATGACAAACATCTTGACTTAAAAATTGTGTTTACAACCGAAAGCATGGAACATAACAACCAACGCATATCTGTAAGTACAAAAGTTAGATTCCACAATAGTTTAGGGAAATGTTATTTTGCAATAATCAAACCGTTTCATAATTTAATTTGCAAAACGCTCATGCAACGAACAAAAAACAAAATTGAAAAATCTCTTTATAGATAAACAATGTAATATGTAAGTAATCAATAAAGAATATGAATACAGATTATAAAGTCGGTGATTTTATCTATGACGCAGATATTTATGACGGATTAAATAAATCTCTATCCGATTTGGAGTTTTACAAGAAATGGCTACCTAAAAATAAAGATGCCAAAATACTTGAATTATGCTGTGGAACGGGTAGGCTTACAATTCCAATAGCAAAGGATGGGTATGATATAACGGGAGTTGATTATACTTTATCCATGCTTGAACGAGCAAAGGAGAAATCATTTCAAACTGGACTAAAGATAGATTTCATTAAAGCGGATATTAGAGAATTAAACTTAGAAGAAAAATTCGATCTTATTTTTATTCCATTTAATTCAATCCATCATTTATATAAAAATGAGGATTTATTTGACGCGTTGAAAGTCGTCAGAAATCATTTGAAAGAAAAAGGCTTGTTTTTATTGGACTGCTTTAATCCTAACATACAATATATTGTTGAAAACGAACGGAAGCAACATGTTATTGCAGAATATACAATGAATGATGGCAGAAGGGTATTGATAAAACAAAGCATGCACTATGAAAGCGCATCTCAAGTTAATCGTATAAAGTGGCTATATTTTATCGACGGTAAATTTCATTCTGTCCAAAATATGGACATGAGATTATTCTTCCCCCAAGAATTAAATTCATATCTCAAACAAATTGGATTTAATATTATCCATAAATTCGGGGATTTTGCAGGGGAAGAATTTAATGACAATTCAGAGAAACAAATATATATTTTGGAACTTAAAAAGTAAGGACAAAATGATAAAATCATAGACAAAATACAACAAAAATACTGTTCTTTTTTCTACATAGCATGATCCTCCAACAATACCACTCTCCATGTCTTTCTGCCTGTGCAACAAAGTTCCATAATATGCCTTACGACATGACAAGTCAGCCGCACCATGATACTGCATTGCCTACTATCTCTTTTCGGTATTTTGTTACAACTTCTATTATTCGAAACAGAAAAAATACGACCGTCACTTGCCTAAGTGCCAAATAGTTTTTTGTAAGCGAAACACAAAAATCATTTTACAAAATAACATTTCAGGAATGTTCGAGGATTTTGACAAAATAGAAAAGCGAAGCGGACGGAAACGGTTGGAACGGTAAGAGATATTTACAAATGATGGAAAGTGTGGCGCTTTTTGATGGAAAACATATCGGTTTAGGAGCTAAAAGCAGGCCTTTTGCAAGCCAAGAAACGGCTGTTTATAAAGCAAAAAGCAACTAATTCCGAGCTGTTTTGAGTAAAAATAATTGCACACTTTTTATTGAATACAAACATTACGCTGACAGACTGCACATTACGTTTGCACACGATTCAGGCCGTATTTCCGCACGAAGATTTTTAAATTCAAAAAAAACGCATTCTATAGCGTCAACGAAAATCAGCAAGAAAGGCAAAACCCATGTTTACATACCAAAGTGTCAAAAGAGTTCAGATGTGATAAAACGGCGGCAGAAGCAATACATGACACGCCCAAAGGCGCACTTATTTTATCATCAGCACAGCTGATATATTGCACATTTTGCAATAATTTAGTATTTTTGCAAGCAAAATATTAAAAAGACAATAACAACATGCCCGAATCAAATTTTGTTGACTACGTAAAGATTTATTGCCGTTCAGGCAAAGGAGGACGAGGCTCCATGCACTTACGACATGCTAAATACCAACCTAATGGAGGTCCTGACGGAGGAGACGGCGGTAAAGGTGGCAGCGTATTTCTACGCGGCAACCACAACTATTGGACCCTACTCCATCTAAAATACCAACGTCACGTATTTGCCGAGCATGGAGGAAACGGAGGCAAAGACAAATGCCACGGTACAGACGGAAAGGACGTTTATATTGACGTGCCGTGCGGTACAGTAGTCTACGATGCCGAAACGGGTAAATACATCTGTGACGTAACATACGACGGCCAGACGGTAATGCTGCTCAAGGGAGGACGCGGCGGACTTGGTAACTTCCAGTTCCGCACAGCCACCAACCAGGCTCCGCGCTTCGCGCAGCCGGGCGAACCAATGGAAGAAAAGACCGTCATACTCGAACTTAAGCTACTTGCCGACGTCGGCCTCGTAGGATTCCCCAACGCGGGCAAGAGCACTCTGCTCTCGGCATTATCCAGCGCACGCCCCAAGATAGCCAACTATCCTTTCACTACGCTTGAGCCGTCGCTCGGCATCGTGAGCTATCACGACAAGCAGTCGTTCGTCATGGCCGACATTCCTGGCATAATTGAAGGCGCAAGCGAAGGCAAGGGCCTCGGTCTGCGTTTCCTCCGCCACATCGAGCGTAACTCCTTGCTGCTCTTCATGGTACCGGGCGATACCGACGACATAAAGAAAGAATACGAGATACTTTTGGGCGAACTGAAGAACTTCAACCCTGAAATGCTTGACAAGCACCGTGTACTTGCCGTGACTAAATGCGACCTGCTGGATGAAGAACTCATTGAAATGCTCAAGGAAACGACGCCCGAAGACATACCGGTAGTATTCATCTCAGCCGTCACCGGCCAGGGACTCAACGAGCTGAAGGATGTCCTTTGGCGCGAACTGAACAGCGAGAGCAACAAGCTGAAAGGCATAACTTCAGAAGAAAACCTTGTACACCGCGACAAAGACCTCGGTACCCTGCCTGTTGAATTACGCGAAGAGGGTGAAGACGAAATAGAATTCATCGACGAAGACGATATCGAGATAGAAGACATCGAGGATGTAGAGGAAGACTTTTAAATACCTAGATTCGTTTTCATATTATACCAAACAATAAGATCCGTAACAATCATGGGGCCCGATTCACCGGTATTAGACTATTACGACCTTTCGCCTTCGGTCACCGCATTCAATACGACACGCTGCGGGGGCATAAGCCGTGGCGAATACGGAGGATTCAACATAAACCGCTACTGCGGAGACGACGAGGCGTGCATCAAGAGTAATCTTGAAATGCTTGGGCGCGAGCTAAATGTAAAAGCGGGAAACATAATAATGCCCCACCAGACACATGAATGCGAAGTAAGACAGATCGGCGGGGAATTCCTCACATTGCCCGACACGGTAAAGGCCAAGATACTGGAAGGCGTTGACGCCCTTACGACCAACGTAAGGGACATTTGCATTGGAGTGTCGACGGCCGACTGTATTCCAATAATCATATACGACCCGGAACACCATGCTGCAGCTACGGTACATGCAGGATGGCGCGGCACGGTAAAACGCATTGCGCAGAAAGCAATAGCGTCAATGGCGTTGTCATACCAGTCACGTCCACAAAACCTTTACGCCGTAATAGGTCCCGGCATCTCACTTGAAGCATTCGAGGTAGGAAACGACGTTTACAATGAATTCGATTCAGCCGGCTTCGACATGGGTACAATCAGCTCACGCAGGGACAAATGGCATATCGACCTGAAAGAATGCAACTTGCAGCAACTTATTCAAACAGGGTTGGTTAAGGACAACATTACCGTATCCCCTATCTGTACGTACAACACTTCAACAAAATACTTCTCAGCCCGTAAACTCGGAATTAAATCAGGACGCATATTTACCGGAATAGTCTTAAAATAAGCAAGACAAATTACAACAGAGCCACATACGGCGCCGGAAACACCTGCTACGACCAAGCATATTTTATGCCGAGAGCGGACTGTACTACCAATATTAAAAATCCATGAAGATTTGTCTGCACATCTTTTTTGCATAACCGTTTTATGCAAAAAAGATGTATTTTTGCAATATCGAATAACTAAGACTAATGATGAAAAGAGGTTTATTGATTTCAAAAGCTCTCTATGTGGCTGCTGCGCTGGCCATTCTGAGTAGCGTTAAGAGTGTGGCTGCCGGTATGGAAAGGCCCAAATTAGTAGTTGGAATAGTTGTAGACCAAATGCGTTGGGATTATCTCTACCGTTATTACGACTATTATGGCGAAGGCGGTTTCAAGCGACTGATGAACGAAGGCTACAACTGCGAAAATACGATGATTAACTATATTCCGACAGTAACAGGCGTAGGACACGCCTCATTGTTTACCGGTTCGGTACCTTCCATTCACGGCATAGCCGACAACAACTTCGTTTTAAACGGGAAAGAAGTTTACTGCTGTATGGACTCGACAGAACACGGTGTCGGCACTAACTCCGAAGATTCAAGGAGGTCGCCCAGAAACATGTTGACCACGACAATCGGAGACGAACTGAAAATAGCAACGGACTTTAAGGCAAAGGTTATCGGCGTGTCATTAAAAGACCGTGCCTCAATACTGCCGGCAGGCCATTCAGCCAATGCCGCATACTGGATTGACAACTCAACGGGAACATTCGTTACCAGCTCCTATTACATGAAAGAATTACCCGGATGGGTATTGGCGTTCAACAAGAAATACGGAGGGCGAAGCGAAAATGAGATATCGTATTCATCTTACGGCAATCTGATTACAGCCGAGATGGCAAAGGCCGCCATCGAAGGTGAAAACCTGGGACAAGACCCGATAACGGACATGCTGACGGTAAGTTTCTCCTGCACCGACAAAATCGGGCACAAGTATGCGACCCACAGCAACGAGATGCGCGACATCTTCGTAGACCTCGACAGCAAACTTGCCGACATGTTCAGCTATCTTGACCAAAAAGTAGGCAAAGGCCAATATCTTGTATTCCTTACCGCCGACCACGGTGCAGCCAATAACATAAACATGCTGAAAGAACACGGCATACCTGCCGAGGGTTTCGTGTCAGAAAAGGTAAAGAAGTCATTGGACGAATACCTGAAACAGAAGTTCGGAGCAGGACAACAGCTCGTCATGCGAATAAGCAACTACAACGTGTTACTGGACTACAAAGCAATAAACGAACTTTCATTAAACAAGGAAGAGGTTAAGAAAGCAGCTATCGAATGGCTGAAGCACAATCTGGAATACGCATACGTTGTCGACCTCGAACGCATCAGTGAGGCACCAATCCCCGCAGCCATACGTGAAAGACTCATTAACGGATACAACCGCCAACGCAACGGAGACATACAGATTGTACTAAATCCTGCCAATTACGAAGTATCGTCTGACGGCATAGGCCGCGGCACCACGCACGGCGTATGGAACCCGTATGACTCGCACATACCGTTCATCCTAATGGGCTGGCATGTAAAGCCCGGAAAGACCAACGCCAAGACCACAATCAATGACATTGCGGCAACAGTGTGTGCGATGATTCACATACAGATGCCTAACGGATGCATCGGTAATGCAATAGAACTATAAAAGATGAAATAAGAATCCGGTTGCGCAGTTCCAATTCACGCAACCGGATTTTCATTTTCCACATCACTTCCCGCAATTCTCCACGTCCACTATTAATTCCCCGTAAATTATTTTATCTAATCAGTAAATCTGATACATCCGTTTTCTGCAAATTTGTGTAACTTTGCACACAGAATAAAGACAATATGACAACCAGCACGGTTAAGACGTGAAGGTGAATACATGCAAGACATTATTTCATCCACAGCCTGCAACCATGGTGAAAATTAAAAACGAACGTATTATGAAACTGATTGAAAACACCGAGTTCGGAGGCGAGCGTCCTTTGTTCGCATCGCACGACATACACCTTGACAATGTAACCATACGTGAAGGCGAGTCAGCAATAAAAGAATGCAGCAACATCGTTGCGACAAACTGCCGATTCGAGGGCAACTATCCGTTCTGGCACGTCCACGGATTCACAATCGACAACTGCTATTTTGCCGTAGGCGGACGCTCCGCCTTGTGGTATTCAGACCACCTTACGATGAAGAATACCGTCATAGACGCTCCGAAAATGTTCCGTGAAATGAACGACATCGACATCGAGAACGTTGAAATCAACGATGCCGACGAGATATTCTGGCGCTGCAACCGGATTAACATAAAGGACCTGAAACTTCACGAAGGCACCTACCCTTTCATGTTCAGCAAGGACATACGCATTGACGGAATGGAAAGCGACAGCAAATACGTATTCCAATACGTTAAGAACGCAGAGATTCACAATGCCAGGATAACTACAAAGGACGCCTTCTGGGAAGTCGAGGACGTGACAATTTACGACTCGGAACTGAACGGCGAGTACCTGGGCTGGCACTCGCGCAACCTGCGCCTTGTGAACTGCCACATATCAGGCGAGCAGCCCCTGTGCTATGCTCACGGACTTGTACTTGAGAACTGCACGTTCGATGCTTCGTGCGACAGGGCGTTCGAATATACAACGCTTAACGCCGACATTAAGGGACACATAACGAACATTAAGAATCCGACATCAGGCATAATCGTTGCCGATTCAATTGGCTCGATAACACTTGACGAGAACATAAAAGCCCCTGCCGACTGTGAAATAAAGACAAGGAACTGATATACAAAATGCTAATAGCCAGGGATTTACGCGGCATGTCATACAGACACGTAAATCCCCGGCTATTTTTTATATCCACACCTGCAAACATGCCATAAACAAAAGGCGGCAAATGGGGCTGCAAAAGGTTACCTTTTGGCGTGCAAAAGGTAACCTTTTACAGCCTAAAAGACGACCTTTTACAAACACGGATTTACGCCCCGGCATTTACAGCATTATAAATTTGCAGACCATCAATAAACACCCGGAAACCTTGACTGCAAACTGTCAGCCACAGCCTCAACGTCGACAGTGGCAAAATCGACCGTACCGTCAGGAGCAATCAAATAAAACGTTGGTATCCACCTGACATTATAACTGGCTGAAACGGTACTTTCTTTCCATGGTTTTTCTTCACGGTGCTGAATCCATGCAAGGCCGTTTTCCACAATATAGTCGCTCCAACGTTTTTCATCTTCATCGAAAGAAACACCAAGCATTACAAGTCCATGGGGCGAGTATGCATCAAAGATGCGCTTTACCGCAGGTGTCGCCTCCTGGCAGTCGGGACACCACGATGCCCAAAACTCAACCAGCACATAACTGCCACGCAAGTCGCTAAGATTGAAACACAGCGAATCGGAAACGGAGATGGTGAAGTCTGGCGCAACCACACCACGACCAAGCAGACCGGTTCCATATTCATCATCGTCAACAATCGTACACGACGCGCAACAAAACGACACGATAAGAATAGCCAAAAACGTCTTCATCAGCACAGACTACATAAAACTATAAACATAATTGCAACACCTCATTACATATAAGGAGAATCATGGATGGCGCGGCCTGATACGCTTAAGCAGAATGTTAAGATTATCACGTATGCCCTTACCCAGAATGACAAGCGACACAGCAGCCAATATGAGCACCATGCCTACGGCCTCGTTGAAGGTGAAGGCCTCACCGAAAACAAGCACGCCGATGCACACGGCTGTAACAGGTTCAAGCGCACCAAGAATTGAAGTAAGCGTACCGCCAATATTGCGCACGGCAAGCAGCAGGGTTATATTGGAAATAACGGTCGGCGCAACGGCAAGCATTATGATATTGAACACCGGCCATGCACCATGCACAGGCTGAATACCTTCACCGAAGCCGGTCTTTGCCAGAAAGGCGAGTGTAGTAAAAGCAAATACATAAAACGCCAGCTTACGGCTGTGCATATTCCTAACGCGTGACTTGTTTACGGTTACAATGTAGCTTGCGTATCCTAACGCCGACAGCAACACTATGACCACGCCATAGGGATCAAGCCGCAACGTAGTGCCTTGCAACGACAACTCAGCCACTCCCGCAATAGCCAATACAACGGCGGTGATGGTAATCCATGACACTTTCTCACGGGACAGGATAAACATAAGCAATGTCACAAAAACCGGATAAGTGAAATGCAAAGTTGTTGCCACGCCCGCCCCCATAACTTCATAACCGTAAAGAAGGAACAAGGCCGATGCGGTATAGAACAAAGACAACAAGAGCATAACCGGCAAATCGCCCCAAGCAATAGCAAAAGACTCACGCTTGACGATCATCATCAGGCCCAGAGCCACTGTCGACACAAGAAAACGGTAAAACAAGATAGAATCCGACTGCATGCCTTCACGCATCAAAGGCAATGTAAAAAGAGGTATCAGACCAAACGTAACCGCCGTACCTACGCCGTAAATAAAGCCCTTAAACTTCGTACTCATATCGATTATTATTTTAATGCCTGCAAAAATAATAAATTACACTGATATACAAGCCCGTATGGCTAAAACAAATTTAACATGCACGCCAACAGGCAGCAACAGGCATGAAATGGGCAACACACAAATTAAATCAACAAAATGCACAAATCATACATAACTATGAAAAACAATCGCTACTTTTGTAGACAAGAGAAAATAATGTCAATTATAAAAACGGAAACTACCATGAGAAAAAATTTTGGAGCAAAACCTTGGACTTACCCGCAGCCGGTCTTCATCATCGGCACTTACGATGAACAAGGACATCCCGATGCAATGAACGCTGCTTGGGGAGGAATTGACTATGACGACAGGATAAACTTGTGCCTGAGCGCCGGCCACAAAACAGTGAAAAACCTGCTGGCTGCAAAAGCGTTCACGGTCAGCATGGGTACCGTTGACAAACTTGTTGAATGCGATTATGTAGGTATCGTATCGGCTAATAACGTTCCGGACAAGTTTGACCGTGCCGGATTCCATGCCGTTAAATCCGAGTTTGTCAATGCACCGCTGATTGAGGAACTGCCAATGTCCGTTGAATGTGAACTAGTCTCATACGACCCCGACACATGCCATCTAGTCGGACAAATTGTAAATGTATCAGCAGACGATAGCATCCTCGACGAAAAAGGAAAGATTGACCCCGCCAAGCTGCGCCCTATCATATTCGACCCCGTCCACAATGACTATCTCGCTGTCGGGGAGAAAGTCGGTAATGCGTTCAAGGACGGGAGCATGCTTAAGAAGTGAAAAACGGATAACCGGAACATAAGGCTGCTAAATCAGCATCCGCAATCGAGGCGTCCCTATTCTCCCATTCGTTTCCCGCCTGATATAGGCCTGTCGGTCCATACCGGCTGGAAGCGGTTGGGAACCAATCGGGTTATGCCAACGGACGGTCTATGCCCTTTTGTTTGAATCTCGATTTCTTTATCACTTGCCAACGGAACAATAAGCATGCAGTAAAGAAATAAGCAATAGTCTGTACCCATAAAGCAACATACTCAGTCCATACGTCGCTTAATAAAGCACCCATGGTATTCATTCTGACAAAGCCACGGATGCCGAACGTTGACGGGAACAGCCATGACAGCCACTGCCAGAACTCAGGAATAGCACTTTGCGGCCATGACACGCCTGAAATAAAAAGCAACGGTACAGACATGAACACTACCACAAGAATAATGTTCTCTCGATGAAGTACCGCGCAAGAAACTATCATCGAGAAGAAGATGCACGACAAGACGTAAGGCAACATGAACCATAACATATCACCATGGCTCAGTAATGAAGTAAAACCAAACAAACGCGGAACAACTAGCGTAACATAGGCTACGACAACGGCATAAATCATGAAATAGCACAATGCGCGACCAAGAACTGTCCGGAAAACGCCGTCATAATAGCTGTCATCCGGCAAAAACGAACCTGTGGTACTACGCTCCCTGGCTGTTCCTGCCGACAGGCCAATACCCAGCAAAAGTGTCTGTTGGATGATAAGCATCAACACACCAGGAATAATAAAGTTGCCGTATCCACCCGTAGCGTTGAATATCTGGACCTCATCAAAATCAAGAGGCTTGGTTGATATCTCGTCTTCACGGTCAGTCCAATTACCGGCACGTTCAATCTGTATCTTTGAATTAACATTGCCTGCTACGGCTGTCGCCGTCTGGTATATGGCTTTATAATAAAGCATGAAGCTCATGTCGCAAAATACACTTACGCGGCTTTGCTCCATACGCATGAGATTAGTCTGAAAATCTGTCGGGAAATACAAGACGCCAAATGCTTCCTGACGACCTATCACGTCTTTTGCCTCTTCAAGATTGTTGCAGTAAGCGGCAATGCGGGTATCGGGAGAAGCGTCGAACTGACGTATAAAATCACGGCTCATCTTACTATGTGACAAATCCACGACGGCAACCGGCACCTCGCGTACCACCTCGTTTGTATAAATCCACGAATATAACAACGGATAAAACAAAGGGACCAAAATGAAAAATATAAGTACACCTTCGTCCTTCCAAATAGTGCGCATCTCGTCAGCCCATATATGGCAGAGGTCGCCGAAACCTTGTTTTATTCGTTTAATCAATCTCATTTCCCGCTGTATTTGATAACACCGTGCTAAATACTGTTTCTCCAGTTCCCCTCAGTCTACGGCTTATGGCAAGTACTGATAAGTGAGAACATTCTTCTTTATTCTTGATGAAACAAAAATAGGTAATGCCGCAAAAAATACCAGCACCATAACATAAGGCCAAGAAAAGTCTATCGGATAGCCGTTAAATATGTTAAGCTGGTAAATCATATAGTAATGTCTTAAAGGAAATAACAGGGCTATAGCCTTTAATTCCGAATCCATTGCCGAAAGAGGGAACGCCGTACCAGAGAGCGAATAACTAAGTACCGCCCAAAGACAACAGATGCTCATTGACATTCGGAGCGACGGCACTATGCCAAAGACAAAAATACCGAATCCTTGAGATGAAAGGACGGCAAGCAAGCCTAACATGAGAATATAACCCGTGCCGCCAGGATGCGGAAAGTTTAATACACCGAAAACATAAAACATGTAAGCATACATGATTACAAGAAACATCAATGTCTGCGGCAGCATCTTCCCCACAAGGGCTACAAATATATTGTCGCCAGAAGCTGAGATCCACTCACGGGCCGAATTAAACTTCAACTCCGTACCCAATGAATAAGCCGTGATAAGAAAAATAAAAAGCATCAAACAGCCGGGAATCAGCATTGTATTAAGGTAAACGCTGTAATTCACCATTGGATTATTGAGAGTATGAAGGTCGACAACCACCGGTTGCAGGAAACTCATAACCTGTTTCTCGGACAAACCTTTTGCACTTAACACTGACGCTCCCACGCTTGCAGACCCAAGTGTGGCTATCGTCTTCAAATCACGGAAGAGCAGGGCTCCGGCCGTATATGATGCCGTACTATAATAAAAAGATATTTTCGGCTGTCGCATTGACAGAAGTTCGTCAGTAGTTCCGTTCGGAATATACAAGAACGCATAAATCTTATTACGCTGAATGGCCCTGCGGGCATCGGCCACATTGGAATAATGCCCTACGACCTTAGTAGCCTGGAATGCGTCCAACTTACGTATAAGCGCACGTGTCGTAGGAGTGTTATCCAAGTCGACTACACCGACAGGCATGTCAGTCGGTTGTCCGTCGGACATCAGCGATGTGAAAAAAAACGTAACTAAGACCGGAAATACGACAATACAGAACATGTACATCTTGTTCTTGCGCATGATGCCACACTCACGACGTGCGACACGGCAGATCTGTTTCAACATATCACACTTCATCTTATGCACTGTCCTGTATTTGTTATTCTTCCTTATCTCTTTATTATCAACGACATACCGGGACGCAGTCCTTCCAATTTGTCTACCGCACGCGCCTTAACTTCAAAAGTCTTAAGGTCGTACTGGCCGTTACTCTTAGTTGCCTTCCAGACTGCATAGCTTCCTTCATCCTTGATGTAATAAACTTTCATACGTATGTCCTTATTGAAGGCTGGACAATAAGCGGTAAAAGTATCGCCGACTTTCAAGCCTTCAAGCTGGTCTTCACGTACGTTGAACGTTCCCCACAAGTCGTTCATTATTGATATGCTCATTATCGGTGAGCCGGCACCAACCAGTTCGCCCAACTTAGGATAAACATCGCTCACCTCGCCTTCCATCTGTGCGACCTGCACGGTTTCCTTAACATAAGAGTTCACTTCCTGCACAGCACCCTTCGCCCTACGCACTTGTGCAGCAGCAGCTTCACGCTCTTCACGACGCGCACCTGCAACAGCCATGTCGTACTGGCTCTTGGCAGCTTTGGCTTGCGCCTCCATCGCCTTGTAATTCGCGTATGCCTCATCACGTTTCTGTCCGCTCATGACACCTTCGTCAAAAAGGCGTTGCACACGTCCGTATGACTTTTCCGCTATTTCAAGTCCGGCCTTAGCCTGTTGCCACACTTCAAAAGCTCCACGTACCTGTTCCCGGCGTGCACCTCTTTCGGCCATTTCACTCATAGCCGACGCAGCATCTTCCGCACTCATGGCCTGGGCTTTCTTAGCTTCAATGTCAGGAGCATCAAGAATGGCCAAGGTGTCGCCAACTTTCACATAATCACCTTCTTGCACGCGAAGTTCAAGTATTCGTCCGGGCACTTTGCTAGACACACGGTACTCAGACACTTCAACCTCGCCTTGTATAACATCCGGTGTCCGTCCAAATGTCAAGAAGCCTATGATACCCACCAACACCACAACAGCAGCAAAGCCTATCGTCGCCAACAATATATTATTTCGCTGTGATTTCTTTTCCATATTCTTCGTAATGTAATAAAATATTTATAGCCTGGAGGTTCGGAACCTATATCTTATTAAATCCATTTACCATGTTTATGTCCCGTATCAACAATTGCCTCAATATAATGTTTCTCCAAGTACTTTCTTCAAATTTGTTTGCGTTAATTTTACATCTATGTCGGCATCTATTTTTTGCGAACGTGCCTGCAGCCATGCCGTCTGTGCCGCCATGACATCGGTAACGTCCATCACGCCCTCTTTAAAACCAAGGTTGGCACACCGCAAATTCTCGTCTGCCAGTTCAGAACTTTTCTTTGCCATAGCCAACTTTTTCTCTGCTTCGGCAACCTTGAACGAACTTTGACTTACCTGCAATTCAACTTTTTCACGTGCGTCGTCAAGTTCAAGTTCCGCTATTGTCGTTGCCGTTTTGCTAGCACGAATCTTGTATGTACTCTCAAACCAGTTCCATATAGGCATTCTCACCATAACTCCAATATTCCACACTCCTGAAAATTTACGTTCAAAACCATTGAATAATGAAGGATTTGTAACTAAATATCCACCAGTCAAAGCTATTTGAGGCAGATATGCAGCACGTACAAGCCTTGTGGCCTGCCGGCTTGCCTCTACAGTGTTCTCGAGCATCTTCAACTCAGCTCTTTTTTCAAAAACGGACTCCACGTCCACCGGCTGTACTTGAACGTAAGAAGATATATCCTCCTTGTCTTCATCCTCAAGCACAATTCCACTGTCTGCAGGAAGGCCGCACAACTGACAAAGCAACATCTTTGCAAGGGAAAGTCCGTTGTCAACCTGTGTAAATTGCATCTCCGCCTCGTTAACCTTCACATCGACCTTTAGTCCGTCTGCCCTGGTAGCAACGCCCTCTGCAATCATTTTCGAGACATCTGAACTCAGCTTCTTCACAAGTTCGAGATAACTATTGGCCAGCTTCCACTTATGCTTAAGCGAAACAACTGTCCAATAAGCATTATCGACATCATAAACTGTGTTCTGCCGTTGGTTTACAACATTATTCGCAGCCAGTTGCTCGCTTATACCGGCTATCTTGTCAGCAGCAACAATACCGCCTCCCATGAAAATTGGCTGTGTAAACATGACTGAAGCGGCAAAAATATTACGCGTGTCTGTCCTGAAGGCGTCATTGATGGCATTTCCTATCGAATTGCCAACTAGTTCAACTCCAGCTCCCAGCTTTCCGGCGACATTACCAAGCGCCTCACCAACTCCGGGCGTTATCACACCTTGGCTTACCATTTCAGTTATCGCTGACGACATGGTGTTGCCTATCTGTCCTGCCGCAGTCGTTCCAATGCTTCCAAGCGCTCCTTTCTGTTTGTCGTTCAAAATTGATATTTCACGGTTCGTAAACTGATAACCGCCAACAACGCTTACATGAGGCAGATATTTTGTTTTTACAGCCTTATGGGCATCCCGTGCAACATCTTGCTTGAATTTAGCGATGTTAAGTTGCTTGTTGTTACGCAACGCCATTGAACGGCAACTGTCAAGAGACAAAACGCGTTGTGCAAATGCCTGACGAACAGGAAATATCAAACAGGCAAACATCACCAAACATGCCTGCGCCCTGCCAAGTCCCGATAATCCACAGGTTTTATGGCAGAAGTTCCTGGTAACATGGCTGTTTTTCGTTTCCATGATTCTAATTTATTTGTTTGTATCTTAACTCTGCAATTCACACAAGATAACGCCATATTATTAAGAGGAGCCTAATATGCAAGCTCCCCATAACCTATTGTTAAATCAAAAGAACAATTTAAAATAGCTTTATCATGACGTTTATTTAATCGTGAAATTCCTTGAGCCAATCATATTACCGTCGGCAAATATGCTCACATTATATGTTCCCTCGCCAAGAAATTCATTAACCGTCCAATAAGTCGTAACCGGTGTTTCATTGCCCGTATATTCAATGACTTTACGCATCGAATAAGGCAAGCTCCTATTTTCATAGGCAAAAGTTCCACCGCCAGAAAGCACTGTGCCCGCCGGAGTGGTTATACGCACGTAAACGGTCTTGTTGCCGTTAACAGCTGTAACATTTTTTGCAATGTTGAAGTTTACCTGTATGGTCTTGCAGCGTTTGATGCGGTTGGTAACCTTACCCCTCTTGTTCTTCAGGGTCATGCTTATACCAGTAGCATCCAACTGTGCGGCAATGGCCACCTTTTCCGAAAGCGACTGCTTGTCTGCGTTCAGACCCTCAATCTGTCTCGTAGCTTCGGCATACTGTCCCTTGACGCGTGTATTCTCGGCAGTCAGGTTCTGGTTCAAACGGTTAAGCGAGTCTATCTCAAGAACATAACTGCGTATGACGGCACGACACGTAGCCAGCTCCTTCTTCAGTCGTGCTATTTCACGGGCATCAGAAGCTTTCACGTTCTTAAGCTCTTGAAGCAGCTTTTCCGTCTTCATTTGCTCCTGTGTAAGCTGTTCTATAATCGAGTCGTTGTTTATCTGAGTCTTCAGTTCACTGTACTGGTCGGCAAACATCTGGTACTCGTTTTCCATTTCCTTCTTGTCAAGTTCTGCAAGTTCCTGCATCTCCTTGTTCGCCTGTTTCTGGCTGTTCAGACTTACGGCAAGGTAAACAACGCCACCGATCAACAACAGACATACTATCACCAACGGAATAACGAACTTCTTATTCATAATTCTTTATTGTTTATTTGACATTATAATTAAATTCCACACGTTTTGATAAAATCATTATGCAAAATTAGCCTATTTCCATTAAAAGTCGCAAAGTTTTTCAAAGTATAAATATCAAAAATGCTAAAATTAGTAATTTTACCGAATTTTTGAACAAAATTAAAAGCAACACTCACATTAAACACTATCGGATAAAACTAAAGATAGAAATCAGCAGTCAGCCCCATGTACCAATCCGAACGCGTCATGTCGTCATTATTCAGGCACTTTTCGCATTCCTCAACAGCCACTGCGGGGCGTTTGCCGTAAGCCAGCAACCACCGGCCAACGGGCTTGCGCCCAACCGTACGTATGCCACAGGCCTTCAACGGCCAAAGTCCGGCAAATGCAGCTTCTGCGTCAAAAGCCACACGATGCGAAGCCGGAACCACTACAGAAAACACACCTTCGGGCAAGAGCAGCCTGGAAGCATGCCTGAACAAATCAGGAAACGGCAGCGCAACAGATGAACGCGCCAATGTCCGCTCATAGGTCGAGCTGGCAGGCGAAGCTTCATAAAACGGCGGATTGCATACTATTGAGTCGAACAAGGATGCACTGTAATCCTGTATGGCAGACTCTACAACATCTATCCTGCCCTTGAATTCCGAACGCTCCACATTCTCACTTGCCTGAATGCACGCCCCTGGTTCTATATCAACAGCCGTGACGTGCGCCTGCGGAAACCTTTGCGCCATCATCAAGGCTATCAACCCTGAACCTGTACCTATATCCAGTACACGGTTCCCGCCAGTAGCCCATGCACCTAAAAGCACTCCGTCCGTACCCACTTTCATTGCGCACTTGTCATGGTTTACAACAAAACGCTTGAACCTGAAACCTGAAGCCATACATCAAATATGTGAATTATATTAAACATTCAATCTTCCTGACTGCAAATGTACTGAAAATCCGACAATAACACAATACCTAGTTCACGTTATATCCACTAAACTCCTTGACGCCGCACGACAGGATAAGACATGAATCCAACGGTGCAAACCTATGGCAATACGGCCAACAACAAGCACGCACCAGCATCCATATATCTATGATTACCAACTATTTACGAACAAATATTAATCTAAATTATTATAGCCGCATAAGGTATAAGGGCAACACACAAAACCAATACAATTCCAATAGGTAACCTTTTGCAACCCGAAAGGTTACCTATTGCCTCACAAAAGGCGTCCTTTTACAATCCAAAAGATAACCTTTTGAAAATGCCCTTTCAACACGTTGCATTCCAACCATCATCCAGGCCGCATATTCAATCCGGATTGCCATTATGTTTAACCACTAATTTCCACTTTACACTGATTAATAAAGCCGTCTCGGCCTGCACCTGTACGATACAACGTTATTAAAATGAAAATAATCATGCCGCCGCGACAAAATGTCGATTAAAATGAGTAAATTTGCACCCCTGATAAATTAATGTGAAATTAAGGTAAGAAGAAACCGGCGTCAGTGCTGCCGGAATAAGATTTACTATTCTAACACGATTATGAAAAGAGAGACTAACAGCGCATTTTCCATGATAGCAGATTACGAAGGCGACATAACAAAGCTCTTTGAAGGCAACGAAAACGGCGAGCTGCCAATATTGGCGACGCGCAACCTTGTGTTGTTCCCTGGTGTTGTGTCACCGGTGCTTATCGGACGGACATCCAGCCTCAACCTCGTAAACTACCTGAAAGAGACACCAGACCAGGCATTCGCCGTGTTCTGCCAGAAGAACGCCGAGGAAGACGCTCCGGCAAGGAAAGAAGAGCTTTACGACTATGGTGTGTATGCAAAAATAATTCGTGTGCTCGAGATGCCAGGACAGACAAACAACGTCACCGTAATACTTCAGGGTCTTGGACGCTGCAAGCTGACCGAACTTAAAAGCATCAGTCCGTTTCTAAGGGGAGTCGTCGAAGTGGCTTCCGAAAAAATACCTGACGAGAAGGACAAGGAGTTCATGACGGCCATCGAGGACCTGCGCAATGTCACCATAGACTATGTCAAGAAGAATGACGAGATACCTGACGAGGCACAGTTCGCCCTCCAGAACATCAACAATGCGGTAATACTGCTCAACTTCGTATGCACCAGCCTGCCGTTCGACGTGAAAGAGAAAATAAAGCTCTTGAAGTCAAACTCGCTGAAGGACCGTCTGTTCAAGCTGTTGAAGATTCTCCACCGCGAAATGCAACTGCTCGAAATAAAGCATGACATACGCACAAAGACACGCGAAGACATTGACGAGCAGCAACGTGAATATTTCCTGCAACAGCAGATAAAAAACATAAAAGAGGAACTTGGCAACGGCGACAGCTATCCCGAACGCAAGGAACTGCTTGAGGCTGCAAAGGACAAGAAATGGCCGGAGGACATCGAAAATACTTTCAACAAGGAGCTTGACAAGCTCGACATTCTCAATCCGCAAAGTCCGGAATTCAGCGTACAGCTGACTTACCTCCAGACTCTTGTAAACCTGCCATGGGGCAGTTACTCACAAGACGACCTCAACCTCAAGCGTGCCGAAAAAGTGCTCGACAAAGACCACTACGGCATGAAAAAAGTAAAGGAGCGCATACTTGAATACATGGCAGTACTCAGCCTAAGACAGGACTTGAAATCACCCATAATCTGCCTGTACGGCCCTCCGGGAGTCGGCAAGACAAGTCTTGGCAAGAGCATAGCCGCCTCAATGAAGCGCAAATACACAAGAATATCGCTTGGCGGCGTACACGACGAGGCTGAGATACGAGGCCACCGCCGCACGTACATCGGAGCCATGCCCGGACGTATAATCAAGAGCATACAGAAGGCAGGCTCGTCAAACCCCGTATTCATACTTGACGAGATTGACAAGGTTACGCAGAACACCATAAACGGCGATCCGGCGTCAGCCTTGCTCGAGGTACTCGACCCAGAACAGAACTTCGCCTTCCACGACAATTACCTTGACGTGGACTACGACCTGTCAAAAGTCCTGTTCATCGCAACGGCTAACGACTTGAACACTATACCGCGCCCGCTGCTCGACCGTATGGAGCTGATAGAGGTTAGCGGATACATTACCGAAGAAAAGGTCGAGATTGCCAAACGCCACCTTATCCCGAAGGAGAAAGATAACACGGGACTAGGCGACGAGAAGAAGCTGGTATTCACCAAGCAAGCCATCGAGAAAATAATCGAGCAATACACGCGCGAAAGCGGTGTACGCCAACTGGAGAAACAGATTAACAAGGCGTTGCGCAAGCTGGCATTCCTCAAAGCCAAAGACGGCGCACTGCCCTACTACAAGATAACTCCCGAAGAGGTGTCAGCCCTCTTGGGCAACCCGCCCTTCTACCGTGACATATACCAGGGCAACGAATATGCAGGCGTAGTAACAGGCCTGGCATGGACGAGCGTCGGCGGCGAGATACTCTTCATTGAGACCAGCCTGAGCAAGGGCAAAGGCTCTAAACTGACCCTTACCGGTAACTTGGGCGACGTAATGAAAGAGTCAGCCGTCCTCGCACTTGAATATGTCAAAGCGCACGCCTGCGTGCTGGGAATCGACTACCGCATCTTCGACCACTGGAACATACACATACACGTACCTGAAGGAGCAACGCCGAAAGACGGTCCGTCGGCCGGCATAACCATAGCCACGTCGATAGCCTCGGCACTGACACAACGCAAAGTACGCGCCAAGACGGCAATGACAGGCGAAATAACCCTGCGCGGCAAGGTATTGCCCGTAGGCGGCATAAAGGAAAAGATACTTGCCGCCAAACGAGCCGGCATAACCGAAATCGTGATGTGCAAGGACAACAAGAAGGATATTGAGGAAATTTCAGACGAATACATTGCCGGAGTAAACTTCCATTATGTAGAAAACATACAGGAGGTATGGGACTTTGCCCTTACCGACGAGAAAGTGAAGAACCCTGTAACGTTTGACATTGAAGACTAAAAACATGTTTTTCGAACTACAACATACCGACAACGCGAGCGACGCGCGCACAGGAATAATAACCACCGCGCACGGACAGATACGCACGCCCATATTCATGCCTGTTGGCACGTGCGGCAGCGTAAAGGGCGTGCATTTCAGCGAACTGCGCGAACAGGTGAAGGCACAAATCATATTGGGCAACACTTACCACCTCTACCTGCGCCCGGGCCTCGACGTACTAAAGGCTGCCGGAGGCCTGCATAAGTTCAACACATGGGACAGGCCGATACTGACTGACAGCGGCGGCTTCCAGGTATTCTCGCTTACGGGTATAAGGAAGCTCAAGGAAGAAGGCTGCGAGTTCCGTTCACACATAGACGGGTCAAAACATTTCTTCACGCCTGAAAACGTGATGGATACTGAAAGGGCCATCGGTGCGGACATCATCATGGCCTTTGACGAGTGCCCTCCAGGACAGAGCGATTACCAATACGCAAAGAAAAGCCTTACACTGACACAGCATTGGCTTGACAGGTGCATAAAGCGTTTCAACGAGACCGAACCGCTTTACGGCTACCGGCAGACGTTGTTCCCCATCGTGCAGGGATGCACGTTCAAGGAACTGAGACGTGAAGCCGCAAAATATGTGGCAGACAAGGGTGCGGACGGTAATGCAATAGGCGGACTTGCCGTAGGCGAACCGACCGAGGTTATGTATGAAATGATAGAGGTAGTCAACGAAATCCTGCCTAAGGACAAGCCCCGATACCTGATGGGAGTTGGTACTCCGCAGAACATACTTGAAGCCATCGAACGCGGAGTTGACATGTTCGACTGCGTGATGCCGACAAGAAACGGCAGGAACGCCATGCTCTTCACATACAACGGTACGATGAACCTGCGCAACAAGAAGTGGGAAAAAGACTTCTCGCCCATCGACCCTGACGGGTGCGATGTGGACAGGACGTACTCAAAAGCATACCTGCACCACTTGTTCAAGGCGCAGGAACTGCTGGCCATGCAGATTGCGAGCATACACAACCTGGCTTTTTACCTTCGCCTTGTGAGCGATGCCCGTAGCCACATTGAAGCCGGTGATTTCGTAAAATGGAAATCTTCCGTAATAGACCAACTGGGAAAACGGATTTAACAAAACGGAATGAAGACAAAAAATATCAGGAGATTCAGGAAGGTACTGAAAGCGGCAAGGTGGATAAGGATTCATTTTGCATGGCTTTTCGTAGCATTAGCATGGCTGGGAAGAAGGCTTGGATGGATGAAATACCTCAACCCTGCAAGATATCTGAAAATACTGGATTGGTACATTATAAAGAAATTTATAGGTACATACTTCTACTCGATAGCCCTCATCATCTCCATTTCGATAGTTTTCGACATAAACGAAAACCTTGCCAAGTTCACCCAGTACCACGCTCCGCTCAAGGCGATAGTCGTGGACTATTACATGAACTTCGTACCTTACTTCGCCAACCTATTCAGCCCGTTGTTCGTCTTCATTGCTGTCATCTTTTTTACCTCAAAGCTGGCAGGCAACTCAGAGGTAATATCAATGCTGGCGGCCGGCGTAAGTTTTAAGCGACTGATGCGCCCTTACATGATATCAGCAGCCATCATCTCTGTAATGACCTTTTTCCTCGGGGCATACGTAATACCCAAAGGAACCATCATAAGGCAGAACTTCGAAACCATGTACAAGAACAAGAAGAAGAACACATCTGCCGAAAACGTACAGTTGCAGGTCGGCAAGGGAGTTATAGCGTACATACAGCATTACGACAACAATCTGAAGAAAGGTTACGGATTCTGCCTGGACAAGTTTGAGGACAAGAAACTCGTAAGTCACATGACGGCATCGGAAATTCAATACGACACCATCTCCGACTCAAAATATCATTGGAAGGCACGCAACTGGCGCATCCGTCAGTTGAAGGGAATGCGCGAAACTATAACAAGCGGTTCGGTAAAAGACACGACCATTATGATGGAGCCGACCGACTTGGTATTCTCTAAGGGACAGCAGGAAACATTCACCAGTCCGCAACTGAAAGACTATATAAGCAAACAGATCGACCGAGGTTCCGGCAACGTAGTTCAATACGAGGTTGAATACCACAAGCGCATAGCCACATCGTTCGCCTCGTTCATCCTTACGACCATAGGCTTATCCCTATCGTCAAGGAAACGCAAGGGAGGAATGGGTATGTATCTCGGAATCGGACTTGCCCTCAGCTTCACATACATAATGCTGCAAACCGTATCGTCGACCTTTGCCATTAATGCAGACACGCCTCCTATGCTGGCAGCGTGGATTCCAAACATCATTTTCACGGTGGTGGCATATTTCTGCTACCGCAAAGCACCAAATTAATTATATGGATTTTTACGATTTAGATTTAAGCGACAACACTCTCGACGCCATAGACGCCATGGGATGGACTTCCTGCACGCCAATACAGGAGAAATGCATCCCGGAAATAATCAAAGGAAAAGACGTATTGGGAATAGCTCAAACGGGCACAGGAAAAACAGCTGCCTACCTTTTGCCAATACTTAGCATGCTCGATGAAGAGGATTTCCCAGAAGAGTCAATCAATTGCGTCATAATGAGTCCAACGCGCGAGCTAGCCCAACAGATTGACCAGGCAATGCAAGGCTTTTCATACTACATGGACAGCGTCAGTAGTGTCGCTGTCTACGGTGGTAACGACGGAAGCAGGTACGACCAGGAATACAAAAGCATGAAAATGGGAGCCGACGTAATAATAGCTACGCCCGGCAGGCTTATCAGCCATATCAACATGGGCAACGTCGACCTCGGCAAGGTGTCATTTTTTGTTCTCGACGAAGCCGACCGCATGCTGGACATGGGATTCTATGAGGACATTATATCAATAGCCAAACTTCTTCCTACGAGCTGCCAGACAATAATGTTCTCTGCCACCATGCCTCAAAAAATTGAAGACCTTGCAAAAAACATACTCAAAAACCCCGCAATAATAAAACTCGCTGTAAGCAAACCTGCTGAAAAAATAAAGCAGATGGCATGTGTATGCCACGAAAACCAAAAAATCGGGGTATTAAAAGACATATTCAAGACATACGGCCAGAAACGCGTTATTATATTCTCGAGCTCTAAACTCAAGGTTAAGGAAATAAACAAAAACCTAAGGATGCATAATATAAACAGCGGAGAGATGCATTCCGACCTCATGCAAAGCCAAAGAGACGAAGTCATGTATGCTTTCAAAACCGGACAAGTTGACGTACTTGTTGCAACAGACATAGTTGCCCGTGGAATAGATATTGACGACATCTCCATGGTAATAAATTTCGACGTACCACATGACTCAGAAGATTATGTACATCGAATAGGAAGAACCGCACGGGCCGACCACGACGGAATAGCAATAACACTTGTACGTGGCAAGGAAGTGGGGAAATTCATGCAGATAGAAAAATTCCTTGGCCATGAAGTTGATAAAATCCCATTGCCCAAAGGACTTGGCAAAGCTCCTGAATATAAAGTCATTGAAGAAAGAAAAAGAAAACGCGACGGCGGAAAAGGAAAACGCTTCAGAGGCAAAGGCAAACCGAGAAAGAAAAGCGACAAATCTAAAGAACCACGTAAGTAAGTACAAAACCGTCAGATATACAATAATCAACGTTCAACGTCTCAAAACGTTGGACGTTTTTTGCTGATACAGTTCCCCTTGCAGAATCACCGTCAATTGATAACACCCGAATATCGGTCAAGCTCAAATGTTCTTCAGAATATAACTTATATAACGTCTCCTTCGTACACCAGTGCAACAATTTTTCCATCAACGTTTCTGCATGTTCGTCCGGGCGTAGCAACCTACCTGCCACCCGCTCCACACGCCTGCTCACATATTCAACGTCAACAGCAACCTTATTTTGGGACGATACTATCACAGCCGCAATATTCTTACTATGACTGACGCTTACGTTATAGCCATTATCAAGACAAGGCTTGCCATTTTCATTATGGCCATAGGCGACACCATAACCAAAAATGCGATTAAGCAACGCACGCACGGCAATGACTTCACGCCGCCGTTGCATAGATGACATTGTGTCCAGTTCAGCCCGCAGAGAATCATTCACTACGCCCATACGTAAAAAATCATCAATACTCTCGTCTATTCTCCACAAGCCCAATACCGCATCTTTCCCTACCCTATCCAATGAAATCAGTGGCATATCATTATTCTTATACATTTAAATAAATACAAATAAAGCACCGTTCTTAAAACGGTGCTTCACTTGCATCAGTACTGCTTACCGATTGTGTTTCCTGATCCTGTACTGAATTACGTACAGGCTTTGGCGACAGAAGTTCCATGTTGTCAGCATATACTTCGGTTACATAACGCCGCATTCCTTTAGGATCGTCATACATTCGGTAATGGATGCGACCTTCAACATATATCTTATCGCCCTTATGTACGTATTTTTCTACAATCTTTGCAAGTCCACGGTATAAAACTATGTTATGCCAATCAGTCCTATCCGGTACCTGCGTGCCGTTTGGCAACGTATAACCGCGTTCCGTGGTGGCAAGTGAAAACGTAGCTACAGCCTGGTCGTGGTCGTAATACCTCACAACAGGCTCCTTGCCGACGTTACCTATAAGCATTATCTTGTTCATATTATTTCCACATTCCCAAATACTTAAAATGGAAATTCTTGCCTTTTGCCGAAGGGAACTGGCTACGACTGTCTACACGTCCGCGCAAATGCTCAACCATACGATTATAGCAATCAAGTCCCGACATAGCCTTACAATTAACTACAAAATGGGTATCACGATATTCATGCTTGCCTGTTACCGGTACCAAGACCACGCGCTTGAAATCAAGAGAACCTTCATACCAACCGGGTCTGTCTTCAGTAAGACGGGCCAATGCCGGAGAAACTTCATCACGCATGTCATTAGCCTGTATGTTTGAACGAAGAGCCTTCTTCTGCTTGAAATCAAGCATTGTAGCAGCCTCGGTTTTTATTATAATGAAATATACCCTCGGACGTATTTTATAGCGTTTAGGATAATATACGCTACTTACGGCATATTCCCTTATGTCACGCTCCAAGTCAGGATTCATACCTATTTCGTCGATTGAAGCCAAAAAGGAAATAGCATCATCGACATTAGTGACTAATGTCTCTTTATCAAAATATCTTAAGTATAAATTCATGATTGCATTTTTCGTTTGAAGATGAGCGGCAAACGGGACTCGGACCCGCGACCTCAACCTTGGCAAGGTTGCGCTCTACCAACTGAGCTATTGCCGCCTAGAAAACAATAAACATTGTTATGTGTGAAGAGGAGGAGACTCGAACTCCCACGAAAAAATTTCACTACCCCCTCAAAGTAGCGCGTCTACCAATTCCGCCACCTCTCCAACATAAAATCCATTCTGAATAAATCGTGCCCAGAACAGGACTCGAACCTGCACGTCGTGAAACACACGCACCTGAAACGTGCGCGTCTACCAATTCCGCCACCTGGGCATAAAAACAGAGGAAGACCTCCAACACGTTGTTTATTCAGAATGTATGAGCGGCAAACGGGACTCGGACCCGCGACCTCGACCTTGGCAAGGTCGCGCTCTACCAACTGAGCTATTGCCGCATGTTCCTTACTTGTAACTGAAAGGAGCATTTCTCTAAATGCGGTGCAAAGATACTGCTTTTTCTGAAACCTGCAAAACTTTTCCGATATTTTTTCCGTTTAAAATAAAAAAATATTCAATTCCCTTATTTAATAAGGTATATGTACCTTGCCAAGCATGCCTTAATCCATCCGGTTGCGATAATCGTCATAACAATAAACACGCAACATTTCAAGCCTTCCGTCCTCTTTAGCCAAAGCTATTGACGGATGGGTGATCCCGTTAAACATGTTTGTCTTCACCGTCGTATAATGCAACATGTCTTCAAAAATGACATTGTCGCCTATACCAAGGCCGCCAGGGAAACGCCAAAACCCCATAAAATCGCCAGAGAGACAACTGTTTCCCCCTAACCTGTAAACATTATCTTGCCTTATCACATCAGTACCAGCGTCTTCAATTGTCTCGGCGCCACGCACTGCCGGCATGTAAGGCATCTCAAGACAATCCGGCATGTGGCATGTAAAACTAACATTAAGTATTGCAGTCTTTATGCCGTGGTCTTCAACTATATCGACAACCTGTGAGACAAGCGGTCCCGTCTGCCAGCCGAACGCGCTGCCAGGCTCAAGTATGACCTTAAGATTGGGATAAGCCTCACGGAAGGCTTTAAGCGTATTTACAAGCAACGGTATGTCATAATCCTTACGTGTCATAAGGTGTCCGCCACCGAAGTTTATCCACTTTATCCGATCAAACCAACGTGAAAACTTTTCCGTTATATGCGCCAGCGTCCTTACGAACACGTCTGAGCCGCTTTCGCAATGGCAGTGACAGTGGAAGCCGTCAATGTCACCAGGCAGCTCGTCAGGCAGCTTGTCAGCCGTTATGCCGAACCGCGTACCTGGAGCGCAAGGATTATACAAAGCCGTCCCCACCTCCGAATATTCCGGATTAATACGCAAGCCTATGCTCAAATCAGGATTGGCCGCCTTCACCCGTCCATGCAAACGCTCATACTGCGATAAAGAATTGAAGGTAAGATGGCTCGAGCATCGTGCTATCTCGTCTACCTCGTAGTCCGTATACGCCGGGGAAAACGTATGCGCCTTGTTCCCGAATTCCTCGCACGCGAGCCTCGCTTCATAGAGAGAACTGGCTGTAGTGGCGTCGACGTATTCCTTTATGATAGGAAATGTCTTCCATAAGGCATAAGCCTTAAACGCAAGTATTATCTCTATACCGGCCGAGTCGGCCACGCTTTTGATAAGCTCCAGGTTGCGCCGCAACAGTTTTTCCTCAAGCACGTAGCAAGGAGTTTTCAGCTCCTCGAATGTGTTCAAATTGACTTTCATCGTGTACCAATAATATTTCAATCTGCAAACTTACACATTTTTTACCACAAAGACGCATTCTTCATAGGGGATTTAGCATAAATGCCACATCCACAATAATAGCAAACCGGCGGAAACAAATTGTTCCCGCCGGCATAATCATTACTTAAGTGCGACCGTAAGCATTAAAGATTCAGGGATTTCTTGATTGCCTCAATCTTTGCCTCAGCAGCGTCATTGCAACGCTCATAGCAGCCTGCGCACTTCATTGTGTCCTTAACCTCGATATAGAACTTAATCTTAGGCTCCGTGCCTGACGGACGGACACTTATCTTCGTCTCGTCGTCGCAGAACCACTGGAGCACGTTGCTTGTAGTCGGCATGTCTATCTTTGTAACGTTGCCGGCCGCATCGCGCTGCTCGAGAGAATCGTAATCCTTCCACAGTACAACCTTGCTGCCGCCGAGTTCCTGAGGAGGATTGTTCCTGAAGTCGGTCATCATCTGCTTGATTTCGTCAGCACCAGTCTTTCCGGGCTTAACCACATTGACAGTGAACTCCTTTGAGAAACCGTACTCGAGGTAAATATCCATCACTACGTCATAAAGCGTCTTGCCCTGGTCCTTGGCCCATGCACAGATCTCAGCAAGCAACGAGCAGGCCGAAACGGCGTCCTTATCGCGTACGAAGTCTTCTGCCAGGAAGCCGTAGCTCTCCTCTCCGCCGCCGATATACTGCTGCTTGCCTTCAGAGAGAGCAATCTCGCGTGCTATCCACTTGAAGCCTGTGTAACAGTCGCGCATCTCGATATGCTGCTTGTCGGCAATCTTGCGGATTACCTCGGTGGTTACAATAGTCTTCACGATGAAGTCAGTCGGCTTCATCAGGCCTTTAGCCTGACGGTTCCTTATAATATAATAAAGGAAGAGAAGGCAGGTCTGGTTGCCGTTGATGAGAATCCACTCGCCCTTGTCGTTCTTGCAAGCCATGCCCACACGGTCGGCGTCAGGGTCGCTGGCCATTACGATGTCGGCGTCGATAGCCTTGGCGTCGCGCAAAGCAAGCGTAAGAGCCTCGCCGTTCTCAGGGTTAGGACTTACCACTGTGGGGAAGTCGCCGCTCTTAACCATCTGCTCCTCAACGCAGTGCACGTTCTCAAAGCCCCAAAGCTTCAGCGAACGGGGAATAAGCGTCATACCTGTGCCGTGCAACGGGGTGTAGACTATCTTCAGGTCCTTCTGGCGCTTGATGACTTCCGGATCAATTGAAATGCCGTGGATGAGGTCAAGGTAAACCTTGTCGATATCCTCGCCAATTATCTGGATAAGCTCCTTGTTGCCGTCAAACTTGACGTCCTCCACCTTCACCTTGTTCACCTCGTCGATGATGCCGGTGTCGTGCGGTGCGAGCACCTGTGCTCCGTCAGCCCAATAAGCCTTGTAGCCGTTGTACTCTTTCGGGTTGTGGCTTGCGGTGATGTTGACGCCGCTCTGGCATCCAAGATGACGGATGGCGAATGAACATTCAGGAGTAGGACGCATATCGTCGAACAAGTAAACCTTTATGCCGTTTGCCGAGAAGATGTTGGCAACGGTCTCTGCAAAAAGGCGGCTATTGTTGCGGCAGTCGTGGCAGACAACGACCGAAATCAGCTCGCGGTCTGCAAAGTTCTTCTTCAGGTAGTTTGCAAAGCCCTGTGTGGCCATGCCCACAGTGTAGACATTCATACGGTTGCTGCCGGCGCCCATTATTCCGCGCAGACCGCCAGTACCAAATTCCAGATTTTTGTAAAAGCTTTCAATTAAGTCTGTCTTGTCTTCTTTGTCAAGCATCTCTTTTACGGCCTTCTGAGTGTCTGCATCAAAAACCGGTGTGAGCCACTGCTTGGCTTTGGCTTCACACAAAGCAATCAATTCTGAGTTATTTTCCATACTATTTTTAAAATGTTAAAGATTTCGTTTTACAAGGGATAGAGCCTAAGGTAAAAGCACTATGCCGTCAAATCCCCAATACGGCTTATCTTGCTACAAAGATAACAATAAAATTCAAACAAAAAGTAAGTCTGTAATATTTTTTTCTCTTTTCATCGAAATTTCACAGCATTTTAATTTCATGCCGTACTTGACGTTGCACAACAAAACTCATGCCGAAATACAAATTAAATACATACACGCAGCCCTGGCTACACACCAAGTTTTATGCAAAACGGACGAAACTTTATGCATATTGCCGTCAGTTGAGGCCTCAGGAACAGCTGCGGCAGACGGAAATACGGGTAAGGGAGATAAATTAAGGCGTTTTATACATTCACCAGCAACACCTTGACAACCAGCAACTTACGCCATTCCATGCCAAACAGGTTTCACGACACGGTACAAAACGCGGCCTTTTACATGACAAAAAGCCACAGTTTACGCGCCAAAATACGGCCTTTTACACATTAAAAGCAATGCTATTACACTGTAAAAAACGGTATTTTACCCTGCAAAACATGCCAAAATCAACATGGAAATACATGAAAACAGCATGAAAAGACTTGACTTAAAACTTTTCAGACGTTTCCTTTCTGTAAAAGTTTTTTACTCTGCAAAACGAATATTTATTCAATAACGCAAGCCTTGAATACGCCGGAGTTTTCCCTTAATCAACACGCACGACGCAGCGGCCGCCCGTTATCGCATAATAAAAAGCCCGTAAAACTGATATAAATTGAATCAATATTGATACTTTCCAGGCATGTGCATGCACAGTCTTTACAGGACAAGAAGACTTAAGCGCCATGCTGGAGCCATGCCAAAGACCATGCATGCGGCAACTGCAACAACAGCTAAGGACAATGCATAAAATCAAGCAAGTGTTTCGACCGTTTTTATTTTGCAATTCAACGAGAAATTATTACCTTTGCATAAACTATCAAACAAATAAACAAAATATACGAATGGGACTATATTTCACAGGAATAATCATAGCTGTATCATGTTTCCTGATTATTGGCCTGTTCCACCCCATAGTGATAAAGACTGAATATCATTACGGAACTAAATACTGGTGGATATTCCTTATTGCAGGCATCGCTTGCGTAACAGTCGCCTTATTCATAGAGAACTCCATTGCGTCTGCCGTACTCGGGATATTCGGAGCATCCTCACTCTGGTCTATAAAAGAGTTGTTCGAGCAGCGTGACAGGGTTAAAAAAGGCTGGTTCCCGATGAATCCGAAACGCAAGAACGAATATTGAACGCCAACGAACGTATGAAGACCACATTGCTACTGGTCGGTAAAACAGCCTCGCGGCTGTATGCCGAAGGAATAGACGACTATGCGAACCGCATAAACCACTACATCCCTTTCTGCATTAAGGTTATACCCGAACTGAAAAACAGCAAGAGCCTTAGCGAAGAGCAGCAAAAGGAGAAGGAAGGCGAACTCATACTGAAAAACATCGAGGACAAGGCTTTCGTTGTGTTGCTCGACGAGCACGGAAAAGAAATGCGGAGCGTGGAGTTTGCCGCATGGCTCGACAACAAGCAGCAGACTGTGCGCAACCTTACCTTCGTAGTCGGTGGCCCGTACGGTTTCTCAAAAGCCGTCTACGACCGTGCCGACGGTAAGATTTCACTTTCAAGGATGACGTTCTCGCACCAGATGGTGAGGCTCGTCTTTACGGAGCAAATCTACCGGGCGTGTACAATAATAAGGAATGAACCTTATCATCATGAATAGAACAAACATATAATACTTAAAATAAAGAACTGACATTATGGAAAAAACATGGAGATGGTTCGGCAAAAACGACAAGATAACCTTATCTATGCTGAAACAAATCGGAGTGGAAGGTATAGTCACCGCCCTGCACGACGTGCCAAACGGCGAAGTATGGACACGCGAGAAAATCCGCGACCTGCGTGAATATATCGAAAGCTATGGCATGCGCTGGTCGGTGGTTGAAAGCCTGCCCGTGTGCGAGAGCATCAAATACGCCGGTCCAGACCGCGACCAGCTGATTGAAAACTACAAGGAAAGCCTTAAGAATCTCGGACTCGAGGGCGTGCATACAATATGCTACAACTTCATGCCGGTGCTCGACTGGGCTCGTACAGACCTGGCCCACCCCAACCCCGACGGCACGAGCAACCTGTACTTCAGCCATGCACAGTTCGCATACTTCGACTGCTGCATACTGAAACGCGAAGGCGCAGAAAAAGACTACAGCCCCGAGGTGATGGCCGAGGTGGAGAAACTGAAGCAGACTATGACCCCGGCAGACAACCACAAGCTTGTAGAGAACATTATCGTGAAGACACAGGGCTTCGTCAACGGCAACATTACGGAGAACGACGAACACCCCGTTGAACTGTTCCGCCAGCTGCTCGACCTTTACAAAGGCATCACGAAAGAGCAGTTGAGGGAGAACATGCGCTACTTCCTTTCGGCCATAATGCCAACCTGCAACGAGTACGGCATGTACATGTGCGTACACCCTGACGATCCACCATTCCCCATACTCGGCCTGCCGCGCATCGTAACGTGCGACGAGGACATTGAATGGTTCCTCAAGGCTGTGGACGACCCGCACAACGGACTTACATTCTGTGCCGGTTCGCTGTCGGCCGGCGCACACAACAACGTGCCCGAAATGGCCCGCAAATACGCCGACCGCACGTGGTTCGTACACATGCGCTCATGCAAGGTGTTCCCCAACGGCGACTTCACGGAAGCGTCGCATCTCGGCGGGCGTGCCGACCTGATAGAACTGGCAAGAACATTCGAAAAGGTAAATCCCAAACTGCCGATGCGCGTGGACCACGGCCCCAACATGCTGGGCGACGAGGACCGCGGATACAACGCCGGCTATACCTTCCTCGGCAGAATGTTCGCAATGGGACAGGTTCAAGGCATACTGGCTACCGTAGACAGGGAGCTTGGAATAGAATAAATACATATATACGCACAAAGGCTTGTTGACGGCAGGCCGGACAACATTAATCCCTGCCGTCAACAGGCAAATTTTGAAGAATAAAATAAAGCATTATCATGAACGAACTTTTCAACATTAAAGACTACGTTGTAGTAATAACCGGCGGAACCGGCGTACTCGGCCGCACGATAGCCAAATATCTTGCAAAGAACGGAGCCAAGGTCATAATTCTCGGAAGAAAAGAGGAAACGGGCAAGGCCATCGTTGACGAAATAGCAAAAGAGGGCTACACCGCCGAATTTATGAAAACCGACGTAATGAACGAGGAACTGGTGCAGAAGAACTGCGACGACATAATCGCAAAATACGGACGCATCGACACGTTGTTAAATGCCGCCGGCGGCAACATGCCGGGAGCCGTAATATCACCAGAAGGCAACATATTCGACCTGAAAGTCGAGGAATTCCAGAAAGTACTGAACCTGAATCTGACAGGAACTGTCATACCTACACAGATATTCCTCAAGCCAATGGTAAAGCAAGGCAAGGGCTCGATAATAAACTTCTCGTCAATGGCTGCCTTCCGCCCCATCACACGTGTATGCGGATATGCAGCCGCAAAGGCCGGCATCAGCAATTTCACAGCCTTCATGGCAACTGAATGCGCAAAGAAATTCGGTGAGGGAATACGCGTAAACGCAATAGCCCCAGGCTTCTTCATCACAGAACAAAACCGCACACTGCTGACCAATCCTGACGGCTCTTACACCCAGAGGGGAAGCGACGTAATACATCAGACACCGTTCGGACGCATGGGCGACCCTGAAGAACTTTGCGGAACAATACATTACCTGATGAGCGACGCCGCAAAATTCGTAACCGGTACGGTTGCCGTAGTCGACGGAGGATTCAATATTTACGCAATGTAACAAACGTGCAAGACTCCTGGCAATGCAGGCATGACGGCCTCCGGCGTATGGACGGGACGCATCCTGCATGCCACATGAAATCCTTACGTAAAAGCGAACGCAAACCTTTACGTGTAATTTCATTGAATAAAAAAGCACAACATATTAAATAATGGTGTAACTTTGCATCAGATATAAGAAAAACAAATTCATTAAACAAATCATGAAAAAATTACAAGCTCTTAACAAAAGGACTGCGCCCAAGAGCGTAATGCCCGAGAAAGTCATTCAGTTTGGCGAAGGCAACTTCCTCCGTGCGTTTGTAGATTGGATTATCTACAACATGAACCAAAAAACAGACTTCAACGGTTCGGTTGTAATCGTTCAGCCTCTCGCAAATGGTATGATTGACTGGCTCAACGGTCAGGACTGCCTCTACCACGTAAACCTGCAAGGTCTTGAAGAAGGCAAACCCGTAAACAGCCTGACACGTATCGACGTTGTAAGCCGTGCGCTCAACCCATATTCACAGAACCAGGCTTTCATGGCTCTTGCCGACCAGCCTGAAATACGTTTTGTAATCTCAAACACGACTGAGGCTGGTATCGCATTCGACCCGAGCTGTAAACTCGACGACGCTCCGGCAAGTTCGTATCCGGGCAAGCTCGTACAGCTGCTCTACCGCCGCTACCAGACCTTCAACGGCGACCCGACCAAAGGTCTCATCATCTTCCCCTGCGAGCTTATCTTCTTGAACGGACACGTTCTTAAGGACTGCATCTACAAATACATCGAATTGTGGAACCTTGGAGAAGACTTTAAGAAATGGTTTACAGAGTGCTGCGGCGTTTACGCCACATTGGTTGACCGCATCGTTCCCGGTTTCCCGCGCAAGGAAATCAAGGACATCCAGCAGAAGATATGCTATGAGGACAACCTCGTCGTACAGGCTGAAATCTTCCACTTGTGGGTAATCGAGGCTCCGAAAGAAATCGCAGAAGAGTTCCCAGCAGACAAGGCTGGATTGCACGTGCTGTTCGTTCCGTCAGAAGAGCCATACCACGAGCGTAAGGTTACATTGCTGAACGGTCCTCACACCGTATTGAGCCCTGTTGCCTTCCTGAGCGGCATCAACATCGTACGCGACGCATGCAAGGATCCGGTTGTCGGCAAGTACATCCACAAGGTACAGTTCGAGGAGTTGATGGAGACACTAAACCTCCCGAAGGACGAGTTGCAGAAGTTTGCAAGCGATGTTCTTGAGCGCTTCATGAACCCATTCGTAGACCACCAGGTTACAAGCATCATGCTTAACTCGTTCCCGAAATACCAGACCCGCGACCTGCCTGGCGTTAAGACATATCTCGAGCGCAAGGGCGAACTGCCGCAGGGACTCGTATTCGGCCTCGCTGCAATCATCACTTACTACAAGGGTGGCAAGCGTGCTGACGGTACGGAAATTGTTCCGAACGACTCTCAGGAAATCATGGATCTGCTGAAAGAGTTGTGGGCAACCGGTGACACACAGAAAGTTACCGACGGCGTTCTCTCAGCTACTCAGATTTGGGGTGAGGACCTCAACAACATCAAGGGCTTGAACGCTCTCGTTAAGAAAGACCTAGACCTCATCCAGGAGAAGGGCATGCTCGAAGCTGTTAAGACTATTCTTTAACCCGCTACAGCTTATCAGCTGATAATTCATTAACAAGCAAACAAGGAAGAAACATGCGCAAGCAAAATCTCCTTGTTTGCTTGTATTGTTTTTGGAAATAAATATAATTATGGAAAACGTTGACCAACTATTGAAACTCTACGCGGAGCAATATGAGACAGAGAGTTTCCTACCAGATGACCCGAGTTGGTTTATGCACCAAGTAAAAGGTACAGCAAATCAGGAAGTAACAGCGTTCATAGCATCGTGCTTGAGCTACGGCAGCAGAAAACAGTTCATGCCCAAGATTCAATATATTCTGGACGTTTCCAGCTATGACGTTGAAAACTGGATAAGGAATGGCGACTTTGTCAAAACAATCCCTGACGACAAAGCATGCTTTTACCGTCTTTACACAAGACACACAATGCACACTTTGTTCTGCGCCATACGTGAAATGCTTGACGAGTACGGAAGTATCGGCAACTATGTAAGAAGCAAGGCCAATAACGGATTTGACGCCGTTGAAGCCATAACCGGTTATTTTGCAAGCAGGGGAATTGAGACTATTATACCCAAAAACACAACCTCGGCATGTAAACGTGTCTGCATGTTCCTTAGATGGATGGTTCGTGACAACTCTCCGGTCGACCTGGGCTTATGGAAAGACTTTATAGATAAGCGCACGCTTATAATACCAATGGATACGCACGTTCTGCAAGAAGCAAACAGGCTGGGACTGATTGACAGTAAAACAGCTTCAATGACGGCAGCACGCAAACTGACAGAACGTCTATCACAAACATTTCCAGATGACCCATTGAAAGGTGACTTCGCTTTGTTCGGATATGGCGTCAATCACTAAAAACACATAACCCATTTTATAAATCACAAAACTCACACACGCAGGAACAAATTAAACCGTTAATTTCTCCACATAATCCATACAAATACAAATAAAGACCGGCAGACAGATTGTCCGCCGGTCTTTATTTGTATGATAATACTTATTACTTATGCGTACGTATTATTCACCTTTCTCCATTTTAGCCTTCAATTCAGCCAAAGCGTCGATATCGCCGAGAGTTGTACCAGCAGCAACGTTGTTTATTGCTGTAGTTTCCTCTTTCTTAGCCTTCTTGCGAGGAGCCTTCTTCGGCTCTTCCTTAACATCTTCGAATGTACGGCTGTGAGAAAGAATTATTCTCTTGGTTTCCTTAACGAACTCTATCACCTTGAACGGCAGTTCCTCACCGGGCTGTGCCTGGCTTCCATCTTCCTTAACAAGATGCTTAGGAGTTGCGAAGCCTTCACCACCTTCGTTCAGAGAGATAACAGCACCTTTTTCCATGCTTTCTGTTATCTTGCCAGTGTGTACTGAACCAGGAGTATAGATTGTCTCGTAAGTATCCCAAGGATTGTCCTCAAGCTGCTTGTGACCAAGGCTCAGACGACGGTTTTCCTTGTCTATTTCGAGAACAACAACATCAATTTCAGCACCAACCTGTGTGAACTCTGACGGATGCTTAACCTTCTTTGTCCATGAAAGGTCGCTGATATGGATAAGGCCGTCAACACCTTCCTCAAGTTCTACGAAAATACCGAAGTTAGTGAAGTTGCGTACCTTTGCAGTATGCTTGCTGCCAACAGGATACTTAACCTCGATAGCCTCCCACGGATCTTCTTTCAGCTGCTTGATGCCAAGAGACATCTTGCGCTCCTCGCGGTCGAGAGTAAGGATTACAGCCTCAACCTCGTCACCAACATGCATGAATTCCTGAGCGCTACGCAGATGCTGGCTCCAGCTCATTTCTGAAACGTGGATAAGTCCTTCTACACCCGGAGCAATCTCAACGAATGCACCGTAATCAGCGATGACAACAACCTTACCCTTAACATGATCGCCAACCTTAAGATCAGCGTCAAGAGCATCCCAAGGATGCGGAGTAAGCTGTTTCAAGCCAAGTGCAATACGCTTCTTCTCGTCATCGAAGTCGAGTATTACAACATTTATCTTCTCGTCAAGAGATACAACCTCATGCGGATCGCTTACGCGGCCCCAAGACAGGTCTGTGATGTGGATGAGTCCGTCTACACCACCGAGGTCGACAAACACGCCATAAGAAGTAATGTTCTTGACTGTACCCTCAAGTATCTGTCCCTTCTCGAGCTTGCTGATAATCTCCTTCTTCTGAGCCTCAAGCTCTGCCTCGATAAGAGCCTTGTGAGAAACAACCACGTTACGGAACTCCTGATTGATTTTAACAACCTTGAATTCCATTGTCTTTCCTACGAATACGTCGTAGTCACGTATCGGGTGAACGTCGATCTGGCTTCCGGGCAAGAATGCCTCGATACCGAATACATCAACAATCATACCGCCCTTAGTACGGCACTTGATATATCCCTGGATAACTTCCTGATTGTCAAGAGCAGCGTTAACACGCTCCCAACTCTTGCTCAGACGTGCTTTCTTGTGCGAAAGCAAAAGCTGGCCTTTCTTGTCTTCCTGATTCTCAACATAAACTTCAACAACATCACCAACTTTCAAATCCGGATTGTAACGGAATTCGCTTGCAGGTATGATGCCGTCGCTCTTGTAACCGATGTTTACGACTACTTCTTTCTTGTCAACCGAAATAACGGTTCCGTCAACGACCTGATGTTCGCTGACTTTGTTGAGAGTCTCGTCATAAGCTTTCGACAGCTCTTCCTTGCTTACACTCGCACTTGTTCCATTTTCAAACTCATCCCAATTAAAGTCTGCCAATGGCTGCACGTTCTTTAAATCTGACATAAATTAATAATTAAGTTTTTAAATTAATAAAGTTTGACTTTATATGGTTTATAAATCGGCTGCAAAGGTACAATCTTTACCTTTCATTATAGTATGTATATAATAATATTTTAGACTTTGACGTGATTTTTATGTTTAATTAACTCAAAAAGCATGACAAACAAGCTTGAAGTATGTCACAATTATTCATCCTCACAATCTGCGCCACGTAATATTATGCTTGTCGCACCAATTGTAAACAGAGTTCCATCTTCAATGACCCTCCGCTCACGGTCACCAAGGATTTCATTGTCAACAAATGTACCTGTATTGCTCGGTCCATCCCTGAGTATGTACTTCAACCGTCCGTTTTTATCTTTTGACACATTAATCACACAATGATTAATGTCTATACTCGGGTCGTTAGTTTCTATAGGAAGCGTAGTCTTACTACCCTTCATGTAACGCCCGATCGTATTATCACCATACTTCAACGGAAGCACCTGCTTGTAATGAAATACATTCTCAATAACAACAATCGACCCGTATCCGTTCTCGTTAGACAATTCGTCAAGCTTTTCTTCCTTTTGGGTAGCACGCAATTTCGACGTACCAATCCTGATACCAAACTGCTTACCGCACTGTGGACACTCAAAAACAAGAGATTGTCCTTCCTTGTATATAGTCTCGTCAAAGGTGATAAACTCATCACACTTTGGGCATCTAACTCTCTTCATAATCAATTATTAATACGGTAAACCCAGGCATCACGGAATAACGCATTACCGCGTAACTTGTCTAATGCGCCGTAAGCCTCGCCTTCACTGGCATAACGACCATAAACAACTTTTACAGACTTGTTTTTCTCCACAAGTACTGAAGCCTCTTCAAATCCGTCATCAGCAAGCCTGCCAACAAAATCCTCGGCATTATTCTTGGTTACTCGACTTGCAATGACAATATAAAAGCTGTCAGAACGAGCCACATTAGCAGCCTCGGCATTCTTGTCTGCCTTAACAGCAGCATGCATTCGCATAGTATCCTGCCGTTTCACGCCATGTCCAAGTTCATGGCCATTACTCCTTATTATATTATTATAGCCATTACTGATAAGACTCTCTATTACGCCGTTATCGATATTACTTGTCCGTAATCCGTTATTACTCTCATTCACCGGAGTCCCTAGCACGAGGAACAAAACAACGGCTATCATTGCTGCGGCAAAATTACGAATAGCGCTTATCCTGATTTGCAAAGTCTTTCCACTGTCACCATCACGAAGCGCTACGCCTCGCTTGTTACGCTCCACAAAATCATGCGCTGGAAAAGCAATAACTTCCGCTTTCCCATTATTGACATCGACAGACTCAGACTTACTCAGTCTGCCCATCTCAAACGAGCTCAGACTATACAAATCAGGTGTTAATATGCCGGCCTCACACGGAACAAACTCATAATTGCCGTAACCGTTCATACTAAGCGTACCTATACCGTTCAAGAAATATGAGCCGTTATTGCAAATATACTGTTTGAGTTCATTAACTTCGTTATCAATGCGTCCGCAAGCTTCCGGATAACTTATATCATACGCTTCCGAATACGACTGGACCAATAGCGAATCGTTCAATGTAAGTTTCGGATTGAACCCCAAAGTCCTCAATGGAGGTATGAACATATTGTCACCCTCGTCGTACCTGGCGTTGACGTGGCTTGCGACGAATCCTCCCAACCCTGGGACAATTACGCAATCGCTTTTCAGCAATAATATTTCAATATGTCTTTCTAACTCTATCACGAATGCAAAATTAGTACTTTTCATCTGAAAAACCAAATATAACATCGCTTATGAACAAAAAAACAAACCTGCATGCCATATTTCAGATAATATTTTATACTTTTGCATTGATTTGGGAACAGAACACGATTTTGTATATTATTATAATTTTATGAATATTGCAATTGTAGGCACCGGATATGTCGGTCTAGTCTCAGGTGCCTGTTTCGCTGAAACAGGAGCAACTGTAACATGCGTCGATGTCGACGAAAAGAAAATTGAATCACTGAAGAAGGGAATCATACCTATTTATGAACCCGGGCTCGACGAACTTGTCATGAAAAACATCAACGCAGGAAGACTGAAATTCACGACTTCACTGCCAGACGTAATCAACGAACAGGAAATCATCTTCACCGCAGTAGGCACCCCACCTGACGAAGATGGAAGCGCAGACCTCAAATACGTGCTACAGGTAGCCAAGACTATCGGCGAACACTTGAACCGATACTTGGTAGTTGTAACAAAAAGCACCGTTCCTGTTGGAACGTCGCACAAGGTATACGACACAATAAAGGCGGAACTTGACAAGCGCGGCACCGAAGTAAACTTCGACGTGGCAAGCAACCCGGAATTCCTGAAGGAAGGCAACGCCATCAAAGACTTCATGAGTCCCGACCGTGTAGTAATTGGCGTTGACAGTGAAAAGGCAAAGAAGATACTCACTAAATTATACAAGCCGTTCCTGATAAACAATTTCAGGGTTATCTTCATGGACATACCGAGCGCAGAAATGACAAAGTATGCGGCAAATTCCATGTTGGCCACACGTATCAGCTTCATGAACGACATTGCCAACCTATGCGAACTTGTTGGCGCAGACGTGAACCAGGTACGCGCCGGAATCGGCTCGGATACCAGAATAGGACGCAAATTCCTGTACGCCGGATGCGGATACGGTGGTTCATGCTTCCCGAAAGATGTCAAGGCGCTTATAAAAACAGCTGACGACAACGGCTATTCATTAGAGGTGCTAAAAGCCGTCGAAAGAGTGAACGAAAAGCAAAAGCGCATATTGTTCGACAAATTAGTGAAAGCCTTTGACGGAGAACCACTCAATGGAAAGAACATAGCATTATGGGGCCTGGCATTCAAGCCTGAAACCGACGACATGCGCGAATCTACCGCATTAGTAATAATCAGACGCCTGCTGGGCGCCGGCTGCAACATCAAAGTGTACGACCCGGAAGCAATGAACGAATGCAAGCGCATAATCGGCGACAAGGTTACTTACTGCAAGAGCATGTACGATGCCGTTGACGGTGCCGACGCACTCATGATGCTGACCGAATGGAAGGAATTCAGACTACCCGACTGGGAGCTTATTGGCAAACGCATGTGCAAGAAATTAGTGCTTGACGGAAGGAACATATACGACAAAGACGATTTGAAAGAGCATGGCTTCGAGTATCACTGCATAGGGAAATGACACGAAAAACAGCTTTATACAACATCATTGCCTGTACGGCAATAATCCTGGCCGCTTGTGGATGCAAGGACACCAACAAGCCTGCAGACACGCCACAAGAGGACCTGAAAGCCAAATCGATGCTCGAAGGTATCTGGATTGATGCAGACGAGGAAACTGTCGTGTTTAAGATTAAAGGCGATACAGTCTATTATCCTGACTCGACAAGCCAACCGGTAAAATTCCAGATAATACAAGATACAATGATATTATTGGGCAACAACGCATCAAAATATCCCATAGTACGCCAGGAAGCCCACATATTCGAGTTTAAGAACCAAAGCAACGACATAATAAAACTAGTGAAAAGCGAGAATCCATATGACTCGCTACAGTTCGTCCGCCGTAGTCCGGTAACTCTAAACCAGGGCAAAACTATTAAAGCTGATACGATTGTCATTTACGGAGAAAATAAATATCACAGCTATGTGCAAGTGAATCCTACCACTTACAAGGTGTACCGCTCGTTCTATAATGCAGAAGGCATGGAAGTGGAGAACATTTATTATGACAACATAATACACGTAAGTATCTTCAAAGGAGCGAACAGGATTTTCTCGAAAGACTTCAGGAAGGCCGACTTCAACAAGGCCGTACCCGACAACATGCTCAAACAATGTGTGCTAAGCAACATAAAGCTGACAACAGTGGGCAAAGACGGATTCCATTACCAGACACAACTGGCGATACCCGACAGCCCGAGCAGCTTCATCGTTGAACTGATTATATCCTACGACGGTAAGACCGACGTCAGACTGTTCAAATAGTACGCGTTAATACCCTGTCTGTCAGCCTGATAGACCATAAGAGTACAAATAATGAAAGTTATATTACGAAAGACGGTCTTTTGCGTTGCAAAAGACCGTCTTTCGTAATGCAAAAGGTTACCTATTACACGCCAAAAGGTAACCTTTTATGTTATCACACGCAAGCCCCGGCTTTCCTTGTAAGGAACTCGGATTACAACACGGCCCGTTCTTTACAAGAGCAACACTACCAACATCTTCCGCAAAACAGATACGCCACGGACCGGCCAGACACGCCAGCAACATTACAAAATCTAATCATAACGGAAACGATAAGGCTTTACGGACTTTACACGTACATGTTTTCCCGCCACAGGCAAGCCGTAACCAAGTATACATTTTTTACGCATGTCAAACGAATGTAAAATTATATCTGTTTCCCACTAAGAGCCGTTAATAGTGACATTTTTAGTGTTAAAAGAGGACAAAACTGTAGGACAAAATGTCAGATTAACAAATTTTGCGTCTAAATTTGCATTTACAAAAATCAAAATGAAAGTATCAATCAAATATAAACTAAAATGAAAATGAAAAAGTTATCTAACTATTTCGTCTATGCGATATGCATTATCGCAGTAGCATTTTCAGCCGGAGCTTTCATCAAGGTTAATGCTAACACAAACAGTATGCCCGCAGCACAACCCGTAGACCTGACGTATGCTGCAGAAAAGGCACTTCCGGCAGTAGTTCACATAAAATATTTACAGAACAGCAAAGTGCAAACCGTCGAAATGGAAGCCGACCCGTTCGACTTCTTCGACCCGTTTGGCTTCTTCGGAAACCCAGGCAACGGCGGCAAGCAAAAGCGCAGGATACAGACACCTAAACGCGAAGGTTCGGGTTCGGGCGTAATAATCTCTGAAGACGGATACATAGTAACAAACAACCACGTTGTTGAAGGTGCTGACGAACTGACAGTCACACTTGACGACAACCGTGAGTTTTCTGCAAGAATCATCGGTACAGACAAGACCACAGACCTCGCATTGATAAAAATAGACGGCAAGAACCTGCCGACACTGTCCATCGGCGACAGCAACGACCTGAAAGTGGGTGAATGGGTATTGGCCGTTGGCAATCCGTTCAACCTCAAATCAACTGTCACTGCAGGTATAGTAAGCGCCAAAGCGCGTACCATAGGCGTAAGCCCCAGCTCGGTAGAGTCTTTCATACAGACCGATGCCGCCATCAACGCCGGAAACTCCGGCGGTGCCCTGGTCAACACCAGAGGCGAGCTTGTCGGCATTAACGCCATGCTGGTATCACAAACCGGAAGCTACGCCGGCTACGGCTTCGCCATACCAACAACCATCATGAACAAGGTGGTTGCCGACCTGAAGCAATACGGTACAGTACAAAGGGCAATGATTGGCATAAGCGGTACGGACGTGAACAACTACGTCGACAAGATGAAAGAGGAAAACAAGGAAATAGACCTTGGCACAATGCAGGGCATATACATCAGCGAAGTTGAAGACAATGGAGCTGCAAGCGAGGCCGGCCTCGAGAAGGGCGACGTCATTACTGCCATAGACGGTAAGAAGATAACCAAGATGGCCGAGTTGCAAGAGTATCTTACAAACAAACGTCCGGGCGACAAGGTCACAATAACATACTTGCGCGACAAGAAGAGCAAGACAGCCACATTAACGCTGAAAAACCAGCAGGGCAACACCAGCATAGTTAAACATGCCGACCTCGACGTCCTCGGCGGCAACTTCCGCGAGATAAACGATAACGAGAGGAAAGAGCTTAACATAAGCAACGGCCTTGTTGTAATGAAAGTCAACAACGGTGTACTTAAAGATGCAGGCATCAACAAGGGCTTCATCATACAGAAAGTAAATGACGAACCGATGAAGACGATAGCCGACCTGCAAAAAGCCGTTAAGGATGCTTCGACAAGCAAAGATCCGGTACTATACATCCAAGGCATTTATCCTACAGGCAAAAAGGCTTACTTCGCAGTACCACTGCAAAATGATTAAGAATATAATAAGCAATAAGCCCTAAAACACAAAGCCCTGCACACGCCGACATAAGTGTGCAGGGCTTTATCTTGTAAAAAACATTTTGAAAATAAATATTTTTCGCAATAAAAACAGCCGAAATATTTGCTATTTAGATAATTAATCAGTATATTTGCAGATACTTTAAATTTATTACGCTAATGAGACAACTGAAAATCACAAAATCAATAACCAACAGGGAAAGTGACTCGTTGGATAAGTACCTACAGGAAATAGGCCATGAAGAGCTTATCAGTGTGGAAGAAGAAGTAGAGTTGGCTCAGCGTATAAAAAAAGGAGACCGTAAGGCTTTAGAGAAGTTGACAAGAGCTAACCTGCGTTTCGTAGTCTCAGTAGCGAAGCAATACCAGAATCAAGGCCTAAGCCTGCCAGACCTTATAAACGAAGGCAACGTAGGATTGATAAAAGCAGCTGAAAAGTTCGACGAAACGAGAGGATTCAAGTTCATATCATATGCCGTATGGTGGATACGCCAAAGCATCCTACAAGCGATAGCTGAGCAAAGCCGTATTGTACGCCTGCCACTAAACCAAGTCGGTTCGGTTAACAAAATCAACCGGGTCTTGAACAAATTTGAGCAGGAACACGAGCGCCGGCCGAGCATTGACGAGATTGCCGACAACGTGGACATACCTCATGAAAAAATAGAGGAAGCCATGAAGGTTAACAGCCGTCACGTATCAGTAGATGCTCCGTTTGCTGAAGGCGAAGACAACAGCCTGTTGGACGTTTTGCCTAACAACGACTCACCGATGGCTGACAAAAAGCTGGTTATGGAATCGTTGCGCGAAGAAATAAACCGCGCCCTCCAAACACTGAATGAGAGGGAACGTAACATAATAGAAGCATTCTTCGGCATCAACCAGCAAGAAATGACCCTTGAAGAAATAGGCGACAAATACGGTTTGACACGTGAACGGGTAAGACAGATTAAGGAAAAAGCCATCAGGCGTCTGCGCCACAACACCAAGAACAAGCTGTTGAAGTCATATTTAGGACAATAATTAAGGTAGAGATAAAAACAAGAATACTTATCAGGAAACAAAAAATGAAATCATACAGGACATTTATCGTAGTTGCCATGATAACAATGGCAAGTTGGATGTCATTGGGTGTATCGGCAAAAATCAAATGCGTGCCGAAGATATACGCATTCGGTTTTGCAGCTTCATTCAATGATTCAATCGTATATTTTACCGACATCCAGGAGATTGACAGTGCTTGGATTAACGATAAGAACAAGTTCCTAATCAGCAGGAGCAATTACTCTTACCAGCTGAAGAATTATTTCAACAGCATCGGACTCGAGCACCGCACGTGCCTGATCAGTTATGCTCTTGACCGTAAGGATATTGAGAAGAAATACAAGAAGATGAAGGAAAAATATGTAAAGTCTGAAAAATATTCGATAAAAGACTTAGACGTGAAAGATTTTCATTTTACAGCCGTCAAGCCGGACGAATATGAAATGAGCCAAATAAAATAACCCGTTTTAAGCCGAAAAGGATGCGCTTGGTTAGTTAACCAAGCGCATCCTTTTTATTATCCAAGCCTATATACTTATTTATAAAGCGGGCCAAAAGTAGCGCAGGCACGGAAATCAGCTCCTTCCTTGTCCATTCCAAACGCATTCCATGCTGCCGGACGGAAAATCTGGTCAGGTTCAACATTATGCATGCAAACTGGTATTCTGAGCATCGACGCCAAAGTTATAAGGTCTGCGCCAATATGACCGAAGCTAATAGCTCCATGATTAGCACCCCAGTTATTCATTACAGAATAGACATCCTTGAAAGCAGGCTTGTCGCACAGCCGTGGAACGAACCAAGTTGTAGGCCATGTCGGATCAGTGCGCTTATCAATAACCTTATGGATTTCGGGATCGATGTCTACAGTCCAACCTTCAGCCAACTGAAGCACAGGACCTAATCCCTTTACAATATTTATTCTGGCCATGGTTACAGGCATGCCGCCTTTTGTCAAGAAATTCGAAGAGAAACCACCGCCACGGAAATAATCACGGTTTGCAGGATACCAGGTAGTTGCAGCAAGGCAGTCCTCCACTTCCTTATCAGTCATTTCCCAATAAGGTTTCATTACAGGATTACCCTCAGCATCGGCGCAACGTCCTGTTCCATCAAGTGTTGTAGCTCCTGAATTGATAAGATGAATTATACCACCAGACGCACGTCCTGTAAGTTCCTTGCCTGTAACACGTTTAACAGCTTCCGGACTCCAATAAGTTCTTACATCTGAGAAGATTGCACTTCTGTTGGTAAGCAAGTGCTCCAACAACATAGTCAAACCGTTGCATGTATCGTTCTCGGTAGCCACTACGTACGGCTCACGACGTCCGTTCCAGTCAAAAGACGTATTGAGCAAGGCTTCAGAAAAGTCTCCGTTAGGTTTGAAATCTGTCCACTGCCTCTGTCCCTGGAATCCTGACGCAATAGCGTTATGGCCTAACGACTCTTCTTTGAAACCTGCGTCTAACAGCTTTTCATTGCCTGTCATCAAGTCACGGATTATCATCGTCATCTTGGTTACAAATTCCCAATCCGCATCCTTGCCGGCACGGTCCTTCTTCTTTACGTCCCTGTTACCTATATCCTCACCTTCATTAGGAACACAATACTTTTTAACCCATGCTATGGCTTTCTCGTATTCGGCCTTGTCGTAAATTCCTTCTTCCATGCGGCGCAAGATTTCAGTCATATCGACCTGCTCGGCACGTATGCCAAGATATTCCTGCATAAAGTCTGCATTGGCAATACTTCCGGCAATACCCATTGCCACATTTCCTACCGACAAGTAAGACTTACCACGCATAGTGGCAACTGCCTGGGCCGCACGTGCCCAACGTAAAATCTTTTCTGCGACATCAGATGGGATTGTGTTGTCCTCAAGGTCCTGCACATCATGTCCGTAAATACCGAAAGCCGGCAAACCTTTCTGGGCATGTGCTGCAAGGACAGCTGCCAAATATACAGCTCCCGGACGCTCGGTTCCATTGAATCCCCATACTGCCTTGGGCCAATAAGGATGCATGTCCATTGTTTCAGAACCGTAACACCAGCAAGAAGTAACCGAAATTGTCGCCCCTACTCCACACTTTTCAAATTTCTCGGCGCAGCGGGCAGCCTCGGCAACCCTGCCTATCGTACTGTCTGCAATGACACACTCAACAGGAGAACCGTCGCCGTTCTTCACATTTGAAGAAATGAGATTGGCTACAGCGTTTGCCAACATCATGGTCTTGTCTTCAAGACTCTCACGAATACCTCCCTGACGTCCGTCGATTATCGGACGAATACCAATTTTAGGATAGTTTTTCATCTCAATATTAGGTTTATATTTATTAATGTGATACAAAACAAAAATTCTTATTTCACGATTTGTATAAACTCAGACAAACTTATTTATGCAAAGATACGAAAAAAATAAAATTACATGGCACGACTTTTTGATAAACATTATTTGATTTATATCAAAACAGACGTATGAAATAAGATTTTATATATAAAGGAATGAGGCATGACAATCATGCCTCATTCCTTTATTCTTGCGGAAGATGAGGGATTCAAACCCCCGATACCCGTAATGGGTATACCGGATTTCGAGTCCAGCGCATTCGGTCACTCTGCCAATCTTCCCAATCCGTACATCTTATCAACTTAAAACAAGATGTATTTCTTTTTACGGATGCAAAGGTAATATTATTTTTTGATTCTACAAAGAAAAACGTCACTCAAATGAAAGTTTTTCAAGCCTCGTTTTTAATATATCAGCCTCTGATTTTCTAATACCCAACTTAATAACACACGCACCATCGTAACTTTGTGATATGACACGCGGTTTCATTTCCTTTACAACCCGCATCACTGAATTCATCATCACGTAAGGGAAGCTGAACGTAACTACCTCCTCCACCTGTTTTGTAACAACTTCAGCTGCAGAAAGAGCCTCTGCGGCAGCCGTCTTATATGCAACAATAAGACCGCCTGTGCCAAGATTAACTCCCCCATAATAACGCACAACCACTACCAACACGTCAGTCAGCCCGCAACTATTGATTTGCCCCAGGATTGGCTTACCAGCCGTACTGCTTGGCTCGCCGTCGTCATTAGCCCTGAACACGTCACGCTCCGGACCGAGAACATAAGCATAACAAACATGCCTTGCATCAAAATACTTCTTGCGGTAAGCGGCTATTATGTCCTTTACCTCGTCGACACTTTCAACATGATGTGAAAAAGCGAGGAACTTACTCCGCTTTTCAGAGTAAGTTCCTGCACCTATTGTATCTATCGTTTTAAACTCGTCTAAAACCATTCAATATAAAATCTCAAGAAAGCTTGTGTATAATAAGACCTGAGCGCAGTTTAGGCTCAAACCATGTAGCCTTAGGCGGCATAATCTTGCCACTGTCTGCTATGTCCATTATCTGCTTCATCGTGACGGGATACAAGGCCAGAGCCATGCGCATCTCTCCGCTGTCAACACGACGCTTCAGCTCTTCGAGTCCGCGCAATCCGCCAACGAAGTCTATACGCTTGTCCGAACGCAAGTCCTTTATACCAAGAACGTCGTCAAGTATCAAACGGCTTGATATGTCAACGTCAAGAACGCCGATCGGGTCGGTATCGTCAAACGTACCGGCTTTTGCTGTAAGACTGTACCACTTGCCGTCAAGATACAAAGAGAAGTTATGCAGATGGTCAGGCTTGTAAATCCCGGCGCCTTTCTCTTCAACATCAAAGTTCTTCTTAAGCGCATCAAGGAACTGTTCCGAAGTAAGCCCGTTAAGGTCCTTAACCACGCGGTTGTAGTCCAAGATCGTAAGTTGCGAAGCCTGGAAACAAACAGCCATGAAATAGTTGTACTCCTCAGTGCCGTTATGGTTAGGATCCTGCTTTGCCTTTTCCGCTCCAACAAGTGCTGCGGCTGCCGAGCGGTGATGACCGTCTGCGATATAAAGCGAAGGCATCTTCGCGAACTCGCTTGTTATTGCAGCAATGTCGTCATCATTGGATATTACCCAGAACTGGTGGCGGAAGCCGTCAATCGGCGCAACGAAATCATACTCAGGCGCAGTCTGTGCATAGCGCATAATCAGACTGTCAAGCACGCTATTGTCAGGATAAGCGAAGAACACTGGTTCGATATTTGCGTTGTTTACACGCACGTGCTTCATACGGTCTTCTTCCTTGTCGCGGCGTGTAAGCTCGTGCTTCTTTATGACGCCGTTAAGGTAGTCCTCAACATATGCACAGACAACAAGGCCATACTGCGTCTTGCCGTTCATTGTCTGGGCATATATGTAATACTGTTCCTTATCGTCCTGCTTAAGCCAACCCTTTTCCTGGAACTTCTTGAAGTTCTCTGCGGCCTTCTCGTACACACGCGGGTCATACTCGCTTGTGCCAGGAGCAAAGTCAATCTCGGGTTTAATTATATGGTAAAGGCTTTTCTCATTGTCGCCTGCTTCCTTGCGCGCTTCTTCCGAATCAAGCACATCATAAGGCCTTGATTCAACCTCCTCAACATATTGTTTCGGAGGACGCACACCTTTGAAAGGTTTTATTACAGCCATATCTGTCTTTATATTTAATCCAGCCTTTTAAGGGGCTTGTTATTGTTTACTTGTTTACCTGATACTTTGTGCAACCGTCCTTGAAGTAAGCATTGATTTGCTTTGCAGCTGCGATGCCGGCATTGATGTTAGCCTCTGCCGTCTGTGCACCCATCTTCTTAGGAGTGCTGAAGTAGCGGCCTTCGAATTTTGCGAAATCAGCGTCTGCGTCAGGCTTGATGTCTGTGATATATTTCAGGTCTTCACGCTCTTCGAGCAACTTGAGCAATTCAGGCTCGTTGATGACTTCCTTGCGCGCAGTGTTAATAACGATGCCTCCCTTCTTCATCAGGTTGACCAATGCATAGTTGATGCTCTGCTTTGTCTCGGGAGTTGCGGGTATGTGCAATGAAACAACATCACAGGTCTTGAACAGTTCTTCCTGGCAGCAAACAGCATGGACACCAGCTTCTTCAATAGCCTCTTTCGGGCAGAATGCATCATAAGCATATACATCCATGCCAAAGCCTTTAGCTACGCGTGCAACGTTTCTTCCGACGTTACCAAAAGCCAGGATTCCAAGTTTCTTATCCTTAAGCTCTGTTCCTGCCTTACCGTTATAGAAGTTGCGTACAGTATATACCAACAGGCCAAATACCAATTCAGCAACAGCATTAGAGTTCTGTCCGGGAGTATTCTCAACCACTACACCCTTTTCCTTTGCATATGCCGTATCGATATTGTCGTATCCGGCACCTGCACGGACAACAACTTTCAGGTTCTTGCCTGCGTCAAGGACGGCAGGGGTAACCTTGTCTGAACGTACAATCAAAGCATCGGCGTCCTTTACGGCATCCAGCAGCTGTGCGGCATCCGTATATTTTTCCAGAAGAACAAGCTCATGGCCTGCGCCTTCAACTTCTTTCCTTATACCTTCTACGGCAACTGGTGCAAAAGGTTTCTCGGTAGCTACTAAAACTTTCATATTCTGTATAGATTTATTGGTTAATTGTTTTTGTTGTGAAAAATCGGAAAAGGGTGCATGCGTAGAAACCGGACTGGCCTACGAGCCACCGATACGGCATGCCACCCTTTATGGTTATCGCCAAACAACAGGTTTGGGATGGTTACTATTAGTGCTGGGCCTCGAAGTCCTTCATGCACTTGATAAGAGCTTGTACGCCTTCGATAGTCTGGGCGTTGTAGCAGCTTGCACGGAATCCGCCAACCGAACGGTGACCCTTGATGCCTACCATGCCCTGTGAGGTTGCATACTCGAAGAACGGTTTTTCGAGTTCAGCGTACTCTTCGTTCATCACGAAGCATATATTCATAACTGACCTGTCTTCTGTAGCAACAGTTCCACGGAACAGTTTGTTCCTGTCAATCTCTGAATACAGCATGTCAGCACGCTCGAGAGCAAGCTTGTCCATAGCCTCGACACCGCCCATCTTCTTTATCCAACGGAGAGTCTCAAGACAGCAGTAGATAGGAACTACAGGAGGCGTGTTGAACATAGAACCCTTGTCTACATGGGTCTGGTAGTTAAGCATTGTAGGAATCTCGCGCGGAGCCTTGCCCAGTGCATCGTCCTTAACGATTATGATAGTAACACCGGCCATAGAAAGGTTCTTTTGTGCGCCAGCGTAGATACAGTCATACTTGGCTACGTCAACCGGACGGCTGAAGATGTCTGATGACATGTCGCCGATAAGCCTTACAGGTACGTCAAGCTCTTTCCTGATTTCAGTTCCGTAGATGGTATTGTTGGTTGTAACGTGCAAATAGTCAACATCTTCAGGGCAAGTCCATCCCTTCGGAATATATGTATAGTTGGCATCAGCCGAAGAAGCAACCTCAACAACTTCGCCGAAAAGTTTAGCTTCTTTCATAGCTTTCTTAGCCCATGTACCGGTATTGAGGTAAGCAGCCTTCTTGATCAAGAAATTGCAAGGCACCATGCAGAACTCAAGAGAAGCACCGCCGCCGAGGAAAAGCACCGAATAACCTTCAGGCACATCGAGCAACTCTTTGATAAGAGCTACTGCTTCGTCGACAACAGGCTGGAAATCCTTAGCCCTATGGCTGATTTCTGCCAATGACAAGCCACTTCCGTTAAAATCCAAAATCTGCTTGGCCGTGTTCTCAATGACCTCGCGCGGAAGCATTGAAGGACCTGCGTTAAAGTTATACTTCTTCATAGTAATTATTGGTTTAAAATGATTATTTTGTATGTTGCAAAGTTACACAAATTATTTCAATCCGGCAAATTATTTCGTTAAATATTGTAAAAACGCTGACAAAATGTCACTTAATGCGTTCAACTACCGTCTTTATGCCTTTTAGTTTCTGTCCTGATGCAAGCCTTACCGCATCCTCCCATTTATCCATGGCCACAGCGGCGTAAGACCACCGTTCGCGTATGTCTATGCGCCCGATGTCGCTACCGGAAAGTCCCCCCGACTTGCAAAGGAAACCCAACACGTCGCCACGCGACACCTTGTCTTTCTTTCCCTTTCCAATGTACAAAGTCGTCATACGCGGACGCGACGGAGCCAGCGTCTCGCCGGACAACTCATATTCGGAAACCTGGTCGTCAACATAAGCCGGTATTTCCTCATCCGGACCGAGCAGGAAAAACGCACGGCCTTCAGCCTTCCATCTGGCAGTACGGCCTGTACGGTGTACATATTCGTCCTTGCCGACAGGCATGTGGTAATGGACGATGTTGTCAACATCCGGCATGTCAAGCCCGCGTGAAGCAAGGTCGGTAGCAACGAGCACGTTGGCCGAGCCGTTTGAGAACTTAAAAACGGCATCCTCACGCTCCTTCTGCTCCATACCTCCATGAAACGCGCTGACGACGAAGCCTTTATCCGTAAGGAAGCCGCTTACACGCTCGACACTATCACGGTAATTCAAGAACACAATCGTACTGGCATCGCCAAAACTGCACAAGAGTGACGACAACGTTTCAAGCTTATCCTTATCCGGACTGACGACCTGGTACAACCCGACACGTCTCGAAATGTCATCACCGCCAAGATAGTCGAGGCGCGTTACGCCCCGCATATTGACAAATGCGGGTATGATTTCGGCGTCGGTAGCCGACAGGAGGAACCTACGCCTTACGGCAGGAAGCAGCCTTAAAGCCTTCTCCATCTCGTCGGCAAAGCCCATCTTGAGGCACTTGTCAAACTCGTCAATAACCAGATAGCGTACACTTGAAGGCTCGATATTGCCTTTCTCCAAATGGTCGACAAGTCTTCCGGGCGTGGCAAAGACCACTTGCGGCACCACCTTGTTCATCTCCCTGTGCTCATCCATAGCAGGGCGTCCGCCGTAAAGGCACATGGCACGCAGGCCTACGCCCATGCTCCTGAACACCTCATAAGACTGTAATGCAAGCTCGCGGCCCGGCACTATAACCACGGCCTGAAGCACGTCAGAACCGGCGTCAAGCATTCCTGCCAACGGTAACAGATACGCAATGGTCTTGCCACTACCAGTAGACGAAAGCAGCACGACGTCACCCTTGGAGTCCTGCATGGCATTCTTCATGCCTACCTGCATCCCGCTCAAGGCCTCAATCCCCAACTTCCGCAATATCTCGTTCTCGCTACGCATTACGTGATTTTTGTCTTTCAAGAGTATTCTATTTAAACGCCACAAAGATAGTAAATAAAATTTGAACCGACGAAAAAAAACGAAATATTTTATGATTAGTAACAATTCAACCGCCCATGAGCCTCATCACATTAAATAACAGCGTAATACCATGCCCGACAAAGAGCCAGAACAGCGGCTGCACCCGCAACTAGTTTCAGTCTATAACGGCCAAAGCTGGCAATAATTTATAACACAATGATTATCAATAAATTAAATTATTACCATTTTACAGGTTAAAGTACTTGCCTTGTTAAACAAATCCCACATTTATAATAGGTAACCTTTTAAGCTGTAAAAGGTTACCTTTGAGGTTCCCAAAGGCCATCTTTTGCAACGCAAAAGGCCACCTCTTGCTTTTAAAGCGGTTTTACGCCTAATTCATCCTAAACAACAGAGGCAAAGTTATAATCAGAAACAGTACACACGTTTTCAAATAAACAATTAATGTAAAGGCATAAAAACAGGATGCTTGGAAAACAAAAAATCAGGATAAATGTATCAGGTAAAAACATTTTGAGGTAATTTTGCACGTCGGAAACATCTATATATAATAAAATTATGAAACAGTACGAAACATACATCTTCGACCTTGACGGAACTCTGTTGTACACCCTCGACGACCTGACAGCAAGCACAAACCACGCCTTACGTGTCTACGGATTTCCGGAACACACAAAAGACGAAGTGAGACAGATGGTAGGCAACGGCATCAGGAAACTCATAGAAAGGGCAATACCCGGAGGAACCGGTAATCCGAAATATGAAGAAACGTTCTCCGAATTCGCCACATACTACCTGAAGCACAGTCTAGACTCAACAAAGCCGTATCCAGGTATCATGGAAATGCTCAAGACACTGAAAGAACGGGGCAAGCACCTTGCAGTAGTCAGCAACAAATATTGCAAGGCAACGGAAGCCCTATGCCAGACATTCTTCAACGAATATATAGAGGTGGCAATCGGCGAGAGCGAGGCAATACGCAAAAAACCGGCACCCGACACCGTGAATGAAGCCCTGAAACGGTTAAATGCAGACAAGGCCACCGCCGTATACGTTGGCGACAGCGATGTTGACATTGCAACGGCACGCAACTGCGGGATTCCGTGCATAAGCGTGTTGTGGGGATTCCGTGACAAGGATTTCTTATTACGAAACGGCGGAACAACGTTTGTAGAAAGTCCGGATGAAATAACCATGCCATAACATGGCAAGAACACGAAAAAGTCACAATCATGCACAACCACGGCAATATTGCCACATGAATATAAAAGGCGGTCCTTTATCCAAGGACCGCCTTTTACATTATATGATAAAACTACTATCCTGCTTACTTTGCATAAGCCACGCTACGCGTCTCACGTATGACTGTTATCTTAACCTGTCCGGGATAAGTCATCTCGTTCTGTATCTTCGTAGCAATTTCACCTGAAAGCTTTTCAGTCTGACTGTCGTCCATCTTGTCAGCGCCGACTATGACACGAAGCTCACGACCAGCTTGTATCGCATAAGTCTTCGTAACACCAGGATAACTCATGGCAATGGCCTCCAAATCGTTCAAACGCTTGATATAAGCCTCGACAATCTCCCTACGGGCACCCGGGCGGGCACCACTTATGGCATCGCAGACCTGTACAATCGGCGCAAGCAGCGTATTCATTTCCAACTCATCATGATGGGCGCCAATTGCGTTGACAATGTCAGGCTTCTCCTTATACTTCTCAGCTATCTTTGCTCCATAAAGTGCATGCGGCAGCTCGCTCTCCTCGTCAGGTACCTTTCCTATATCGTGCAGCAATCCGGCACGCTTTGCCTTCTTGGGGTTAAGGCCTAGCTCGGATGCCATTACAGCACACAAATTGGCAGTTTCGCGGGCATGCTGCAAGAGGTTCTGACCGTAACTTGAGCGGTATTTCATCTTTCCTATGATCCTAATCAGTTCAGGATGCAGGCCATGTATACCCAAGTCGATAGCCGTACGCTTACCGGTTTCAATTATTTCATTTTCAAGTTGCTTCTTCACTTTTGCAACAACCTCTTCAATACGTGCCGGATGTATACGCCCGTCTGTAACCAACTGATGAAGTGCCAGGCGGCAAACCTCGCGCCTTATCGGGTCAAACGCTGAAATGACAATGGCTTCAGGAGTATCGTCAACAACAATCTCCACACCTGTTGCAGCCTCCAAGGCGCGTATATTACGGCCTTCACGACCGATTATGCGTCCTTTTACCTCGTCATTGTCAATATGGAACACGCTTACAGAATTCTCGATGGCAGTTTCCGTGGCGACACGCTGAATCGTCTGGATCACAATCTTCTTTGCCTGGGCATTAGCATTGAGCTTGGCTTCATCCATGATTTCATTAATGTAGCTTGCCGCATTGGTACGTGCTTCATCCTTGAGGCTCTCTACAAGACGGTTTCTGGCTTCCTCTGCACTCAATCCTGACAGCTCTTCAAGCTTGGCGCGCTCCTGCAGCTGCATCTTGTCAAGCTCTTCCTGACGAATCTGTATAAGTTTCTTCTCATTCTCAACACGTTGCTGCTGCTGGTCAAGATCTTGCTTCTTGCGTCCCAGCTCTTCTTGACGCTGGTTAAGCGACAATTCACGTTGTTTGAGCCGGTTTTCACTCTGTTGTATCTTTTGATTGCGGCTTTGGACTTCCTTCTCCAACTCCGACTTTTTGTTAAGGAATTTCTCCTTAACCTCCAGTAACTTCTTTTCTTTCAATACGTCCGCTTCTTTTTCTGCGGCACAAATCATTTCCTTGTATTTCCCGGTAATGACATACCTGAATACAAAATACCCCGCAAGCCCTCCTAGTACAAGAGCTACAACGGCTACAATAATATTTAATATCATTTGCTTATTTAATTTAAATTAATATTCTCATTTTCCATTGTCATGCTCCGAGCCGTTAACACCTAATGCGTCCTCGATTTCATGGGTGATACTTGTGAGAATATTATCATAAGGTTCTGTATCGTTATTCGTCTTTTCCAATTCAAAACTTATAGCTATGTCTAGCATAGCCATATAAAGAATTTCTTTTTCGCTTCGGTTAGTCCTGTACAATTCAGACAATTTATTCACCTTTTCCGTAATCAACTTTGCAGCATTACGGCAATAAGGTTCATCTTCCGGCATAACAGTAACAGGAATGTCCGTATCATAGACATGTAACCTTATATGTAATTTTTCCTTCTCTCCAGCCATCGCCACTTCATCATTTACCGCTCAGTAGCGTAATACACTTGTTAACCTCCCTAATTAACGCGGCCAATCTACGCTTTGCCGACTCAATGTCGCCGTCGCATATTTCCATCATTTTAGCCGCTTTGAGGCTTTCATAATCCTTACGGGCTTGTTCCAGACTTGCATTCAGACGCTTTATCTCCTCTTCATGCGAGTCAACCAATGCGTAAAGCTCATTGTTTTCTTCTTTCAATGCATTATATTGAAGAATCATTTGCCTTACACGAGTCGTAAAAAGCGTCAAGATTTTGTCTTTATCAGCCATCAATAATGGATTTGGTCTACAAAATTAGACTTTTTTCATCAAATTGCAAAATTTATTCAATGTATTTTGATGAAAATCAAACATTTAAAGCAACTGTGCATGCAAGGCACCCGTCCCCGACATACAAAGTCGCATGCTTATTATTTCCCGGACTTTACGTTATCGTCAGAAGATGGTTTTGGCTCTTTCTTTGCAAGCATTACAACTTGGAACACAAAGTCCGTAATCCACTTCTCCGTGAATCCCAAGCGCTTGTTATACGTACGAATTGCCACAACAGTCTTCATGACTCCCGCATCATTATAATCATTTTTATTAAAAATATCAGATACGGTCTTTTCCGTCATACTGTAAATAGCTTTCTTCATAAAAGACGGCACACGCAGTTTAAACTTCATAAGATTTCCCATAAGCATCATGGTGTCCTGCGTAAAATTCTGGAATTGAATCAGATACGTCTGAACGTCCTGCATCTTCCTACAATTCCGCTTTATGCTTTGATCAAGTTCCTTGAAAAAGCTATCCTCAACTTTGTATAAATCCTGCAGCATCTTCTTGCAATGCTTTTTCTCTCCAACGCCTAACTTGTTATTCAAAGTAGGGATATGCAATGTCGTCTTAAACAATCTCAAATCAGGCAGCATGGCCAAATTGGTTATACCTGCAGTTTCAGCAATAGCCGCCTGTAAATATACACGCACGAGTGTCATGTAATCTTCCATTCCACCCGTCTTATGTTCTCCGTTATTATTTTTACCAAATATTTTACTTAAAAATCCCATATTATTTTTAATTATTCAAAACATGGAGACCACTCCATTTAAAACATAAGTGCAAAATTACATCAAATACAGCAAAAATCAAAATAAAATTTGATTATTATCAATTTTTATTATACCTTTGCACAAATAATGTTTGAAACCAAGAAAACAACATACACAAGAACAAATAATGGAACCCAAATAACGCACGTCATGCGTTCAGTTTGACGAGTGTTTTTAACATTACAAAATCAGACACAAAATGAAAGGAATCGTATTGGCTGGTGGGTCAGGCACCAGGCTATATCCAATCACAAAAGGCATCAGCAAACAGTTGATACCTATCTTTGACAAGCCAATGATATACTATCCTATATCAGTCCTGATGCTTGCCGGAATTAAAGAAATACTCATCATATCGACACCTTACGACCTTCCTGGATTCAAGCGTCTTTTAGGCGATGGTTCAGATTACGGCGTACGTTTTGAATATGCAGAACAACCTTCGCCTGACGGACTTGCCCAAGCATTCATTATTGGTGAGAAATTTGTCGGTAACGACAGCGTTTGCCTTGTACTTGGAGACAACATATTCCACGGTGCCGGTTTCTCTGCAATGCTACAAGATAGCGTTAAAGAAGCCGAGCAAAACAACAAAGCCACAGTTTTCGGATATTATGTAAACGACCCTGAACGTTACGGTGTGGCTGAATTCGACAAAAATGGTAATTGCTTAAGTATCGAGGAAAAACCAGAGCATCCAAAAAGCAATTACGCAGTTGTCGGATTGTATTTCTATCCGAACAGTGTTATCAATATCGCAAAAAACATCAAGCCAAGCAAACGCGGCGAATTAGAAATAACATCGGTTAATCAAGAATACCTCCAACAGAACAATCTGAAGGTTAAAACCCTGCAAAGGGGCTTCGCATGGCTTGACACTGGCACACATGACAGCCTTAGCGAGGCCTCCACGTTCATCGAGGTAATAGAAAAGCGTCAAGGCCTTAAAATAGCATGTCTTGAAGAAATAGCATTCAAACAAGGGTGGATTAATGCCGACAAGCTAAAGGAGGTTGCAAAGCCTATGCTTAAGAATGATTACGGGAAATATCTCATGAGTTTGATTACTGAAACCATCTAGACAAAATAACAGGATAATGAACGATTTAAACAACAACCAAGAGCTTCAAAACACTGCGGAAGAACAATCGTCAATAAATTTCCAAACGATTTACACCGCATTCATCCTTAATTGGAAATGGTTCCTATTGTCTATAATAATTTGCATAGGTTTAGGATTCCTGTATTTGAAGTATTCGACACCTATATATAATGTGACGGCAAAACTTCTCATCAAAGACGATAACAATGACAAGAGAGGTGGTGGCGGAGCATTACAGGCTTTGGAAAGCATGTCCAACCTCGGAATAATAAGCAATAATTATGGTGTTGAAAACGAGCAAGAAATTCTCACATCAACAACTGTCGCAGAGCAAGCGATAAAGGACCTTAAGCTTTACGCAAGCTACTACCTTAAGGGAAGCATCAAGAATAAACTTGTCTACAAAGAGCAACCTATCAACGTAGACATGGACTTCGAACATCTTGAAAAGCTTAACACTCCTATCGAGCTGAAAATAACCCGCGAAAACAACAGTTATAAAATCTCGGGAACATACTTTATTTCAGAAGACGAAGTAACATCAACAGGTCCTTTTGAAATTAAAAAGACCTTGTCTCAACTTCCTGCAATTGTACGCACACAAGTCGGCAACTTGACTTTGACAAAAAACAGCCGATACAAGTTGGAAGACGGAGAAACTCTGATTGTATATTTAAGTTCTCCACGTGCAACAGCACACGCATACATTGAAAATCTGTCTGTCGAGCAGACGTCAAAGACATCTTCCGTCTTTAACATACAGCTCAAAGGTGGTAATATTGCACGTAGCAATGATTATCTTAACCAACTTGTGACATGCTACAACCGCCAAGCAAATGAAGACAAAAATGAAATAGCCGTAAGGACAGAAGAATTCATCAACGACCGTCTGACAAAGATTGACGCTGAATTGAGCACAACTGATGGAGCCCTTGAAAGCTACAAAAGACGCAACAAGCTGATGGAGCTTCAGCTTGACGCAATGACAACGTCAACCAATACTTCTACTTACGAGCAGAAGCTCAATGAAGCTAACACACAGATATCACTTATCGGAAGTCTTATAAACTTCGCCAACCGTCCAGGCAACAGACATCAAGTATTACCATCTAACGTTGGCCTGCAGGACGAGGCTTCTACGTCATTAATCAACGAATATAACAAAATTGCACTTGAGCGCAACCGCTTATTGCGTACTGCTTCAGAAAACAGCCCTGTTGTCACAGAGTTGACCACACAATTAGACGACATGCAGGCCAGCATACAGCAGGCGCTACAGCAGGCACGAAAGGGTCTCATAATACAACGTGATGCAATAAGCCAACAACTCGGACTGTACAACAGCGAAGTAACCAAAGCTCCTGAGCAGGAGCGCATACTTACGCAGATCGGCCGTCAACAGGAAGTAAAGTCAGGTCTATACCTTATGCTTTTGCAGAAGCGTGAAGAGAATTCCATATCTTTGGCAGCAACTGCAGATAAGGCAAAACTAATAGAAAAGCCCCAATTTGACAAAAAAGTTAGTCCAAAAGGCAGCATAATATTACTCATCGCCCTGCTGCTCGGTTTGGCTATACCTTCAGGAGTCCTTTACATAATCAACTTCTTCCGATATAGAATTGAGGGACATGATGATGTGGCCAACCTGACAAAACTCCCGATTATAGCAGACATTGTTGTTGCAAGTGATACTGCAAAATCAAGGGCCGACATAGTTGTACACGAGAACCGGAATAACCAGATGGAAGAAATCTTCCGTTCTATGCGTACAAATGTGCAATTCATGCTTAAACCGGGACAGAACGTGATACTGTTCACATCGTCGACTTCCGGCGAAGGTAAGACATTCACAGCCGCCAACCTTGCAGTAAGCTTTGCATTGTTAGGCAAGAAAGTCATACTAATTGGTCTTGACATCCGTAAGCCAAGACTTGCCGAACTGTTCAAGATCAACAATTACACAAGCGGTATAACCCGTCTGCTCACCATGAACAATCCTGCATGGGACAGTATAAGTTCGCAGATATTACCTTCAGAAGTGAACGACAACCTTGACCTGTTAATGGCAGGTCCAATACCGCCCAACCCGGCAGAGCTTGTATCACGTCCTTCGTTGGAACAGGTAATAACGCAAATCAAACAACATTACGACTACGTACTGATTGACACCGCTCCTGTGGGACTTGTTACGGATACACTGCAAATAGCAAAACTTGCGGACATCTGTATATACATGTGCCGTGCGGACTACACTCCGAAAGTAAGTTTCAACCTTATAAACAATCTTGCCGAAGAGAAAAAGCTTCCTAACTTGTGCATAGCAATTAACGGTATCGACCTTTCTGAAAAGAAATACGGTTATTATTACGGCTACGGCAAGTACGGAAAATACGGAAGGTACGGACATTACGGCAAGGGCAAGTCATACGGAACTTACGGTAATTACGGAGACTATTCGAACAGCCATTACGGTAATGCTAATGATACATCCGTGAAAAAATAAGCATACGTAAGAACTCTGTAAGACATAATGCATTCCGCTTTCAACAAACGGAATGCATTATGTCGTAAATGACAAGACACGTATCATTAATATCTTCGCAATCATTTCACTCACAACCAATTATAAGGAATTATGACAATCGCAGTAGATTTTGACGGAACTATAGTTGAACACATGTACCCTGAAATCGGCAACGAAATACCTTTCGCCACCGACACATTGAAAATGCTGATTGCCGACCACCACAAACTGATATTATGGTCAGTACGTGAAGGCAAGCTTCTCGATGATGCAGTGAACTGGTGTAAGGAACGCGGCATAGAATTCTATGCCGTAAACAGGGACTATCCTGAAGAAAACGGCAAGGAAAGTAATAATTACTATTCACGCAAGCTGAAAGCCGACTTGTTCATAGACGACCGCAACATCGGCGGACTGCCCGATTGGGGTACAATCTACCGTATGATTAAAGAACACAAGTCGTACCAGGATATAATGATGGAACGCCGTGGAGAGACGACTTACGAGGATATGCCTAAGAAAAAACGTTGGTGGCAAAGATAACATGCCCGATAAACCAGGCATACGTCATACCGAAAGACAAAAATAAACCAAATCCGTGTCTTATTTACTTTAAGACACGGATTTGGTTTATATATAGAATAATGTGATAACCGTTTCAGTATGTCAAGGATGCCAGTTCATCAACACAAAACAAACATTCAACAACCAATCACCCCAACCTCCTGAACACAAACCTAACTATTATGAAGTTTGTTGGTATGGCAATACAATAAACAGGTACAGGTGCCAAGGCTGCATCTATTCCCACCCAAATAAAGAAGTTCAACAAACATATCTGTAAAACATAATTAAAGACGTGGGCGCCAGCAAAACCTAAACCATTCTTGACAGACTTCTTCTTATGAAAAGTAAAACGTGCCGATAGTAGATAATTAGCAACAAAACTTACGAAATAGCCAATCGTATAAGCCACATTGACGTTAATTGCTTCATGTAGCAACCAATAAACACCGTAATGCAAAACAGTGGCAATACAACCAACTATTCCAAAACGTACGATTTCCAGAATTATCTCACGTTTAAACAACATATTTCTTTCTTCACATAAATATAAAATAAAATACAGACAATAACATCATTAATGTTCCATATTGTCTAAATAAGAATCGTTTTCTGCAAAGATACATCAAATTTGATAAAATACAAAAATGGAAGTCTAAATTCTTAAAATACATTAAAGCCTGTTTGACTTTTAGCACTTTATACGTATATGAAGTAGAAACAGAATAATGGAACAGACAGAATTTGAAAACGCAGCTAAAAAGATAAGGCAAAAAGCTTTACAGATTGCGCGATCGTACACCTCAAATAATGACGAGGCAGAAGACATCGCACAAGAAGTAATGCTGAGACTCTGGTCCATGCATAAAAATATTGAATGCTGTGAACATGCAGAACGACTTGCCTCCCGCATTTCACGTAACTTATCAATAGACAGCCAAAGAAGAAGTCATACCATAGCTTTACCAACAGGTAGAGATATTATTGACGAAAAACTAACAAGTCCACAAAATGCAGTTGAAAACAAAGAAAACAAAATGTGGCTTAACAAGCGACTTGCATCACTTCCAGAAACTGAGTTTCAGATATTAAAGCTACGACAAGTTGAGCATAAATCAAATGATGAAATAGCCAACCTGCTAGGAATAGAGAAAACCTCGGTTGTAACTCTACTTTCGAGGGCAAGAAAGAAATTATTAAATGAAATCAGAACAAGAATAAGATAAGACTATGGATAATGACATAAAAAAGCTCGTCGAACGCTTCATGGACGGTCTGACAACTATAGAAGAAGAAAAAAAACTTGCTGAATACTTCAGGACACACGAAGTAAGCGACCAATGGCAAGAATACAAAGAAATGTTTGCCTGGTTTGATAAAGGTATGCCTACATCTGACCGACAAGCACAAGACTCCACATCAAAAAACTACACTACAAATAGCACTAACATTACAAAGACTAAGTACAACAAACGAAGATGGGCAATAATATCTACCTTGGCAGTAGCAGCAACGCTTACATTTTTATTAGTACTCACTGCTACCAATAAGCCACACCAAGATGGAACCGCCATCAACAACACGATTGCAACTGTTAGTAACAGCAATAATAAGAACACACAGACAGATACAATAAGCCAAGACACAATAAAAGAAACAAACACAACTTCTAAAAAAAGGTCAAAGCATAAGCCTAACCGAGGTACATATAAGATAATGCCTCCACGCACATACATAGCTGATGCGAAAACTGACTCTGTAACAAATACATACGACCAGCTTGCCGATACAAAGATAAAAGAAGAAGAAATAAAACAGGAAACAATGATAAACAACATATTTGATGAATACAGGCGCATAGGAACAAACATAGAAATCTATATGACCGCTCTCGAAAATTATGAAGACGAAGAAGAATGTTATTAAAAAACAAAGCGATATGAAAATACTTAAATTATTAACAATCACAATGTTATGCTCCTCCATTTCCATAACAGCCGATGCCCAGGAGCATTTAGCTTCAGCCTTTAACAATTTTGTAAACGACAAAAATCTGGCTGAATACATCACATCAAGCACACAAGTCAACAAATCAGGAAGCAGCAACAAGCCGACATCATTCAGCTATATCTATAAATTTGATCTGCCATCCAATAAACGCAAAGCCCTGAATCAGGTCATTGCAGCATTTAACCAAGACCGTGATTCGGCTTATAGTGTGTTCACAAAATCAGCTGGTATCGAACCGCAATCTGAAGTAAACGTAGCATACGGTGAGAATCTGGAAGAAAGAATCATATTCGGCTCACATATTGAGAAGAACTATATGACTATGCTTACAACTGATCCGAATGACAGTTTAAGAAGATATGTTTATGGAATAGTATGGCAAGTCGATTCAACCAACAACCATATCTGCGGCTCTCTCCACAAAATATACAGCCTTGACCCAGCACGAAGAAATGAACAAACAGACTTCAATAAAGCCATAAGGCTAGATACTGACGGAAATATTTATTTTTACAATAAAGGTAAAAGAATAAATGTACCATTCAAATGGGACGGAAGAGGAAACATGGTAACACCAGACAAAGAACGGACTATCAACATCAATGCCTTGGTCGACAACATCAAGACCGACAGCATTATGACAAAAGATGAATTCTTAAATAAGTTCAGCATAATCCGCTCAACATACGTAAAAATGCCACATACAATCGGCGGAATAGACAGTTCATTAAATACAGCACTCGTAAATAAAATGGTCCAGCTGTGTTCTCAATATTATTCACTGCTCGATAAAGACGAAAAGGATTTATGCATAAAAGGTCTGAAAGAAATGCAGAAATACAGTACTGACAAATATCTCGAAGGCCGACTTGACATTGCAATTAAGAAAATAAAGTAACTGTCTCATGGCATTACAGCTAAAAACTGCTTTATAAAAATAAATACTGACTCTCTCAAAATAAATCAGGTAAGACCGCGCAGCTGAACAATGCTACGTGGTCTTATCTTTTATTATTACCAAATTATATTCAATCATTACAATACAGAATGTAACTAATTCAGCCTTTTTAGTTACATCTTGTATTTACAAGACATCTATAAACCATACACTTTCTATAAAAAACGAACAATTACACAGAAAAGCCAGATAAAAGTTGTGCAGAATTAAAGTCCTGATAATCAATAAGTTGAGCTAAAGACATGAAAAGATGTGCATATCAACGGCTTACTTTTCTTACTCAATTAAGCATATTTTGCATGAAAAAACAGCTGTATGAACTTCAGATAAATGCCAAAATAAAAACAAAAGACCATAAATGACATTACAAAAGGCCATCTTTCGTGTAACAACTCACCATGTTTCATACCATAAAAGATAGTATTTCACATAGAAAAGCACATATAAACATTCCATGAAATGCTATTTTACTAGAAACATCACACAAAACAAAAATCACACTTTGTCACACAATAAAGCAAAACAATGTCATTATGACAACTAATAATAAGCGGCCAAATTACGTTTGAAAATTATCAACAAAAATAAATATTTCACCTCATTCCACTTAATAGCATATAAACCAAAAAAGCACACATCAGCATACAAATTCATTAAAAAAACACTATCTTTGCATTAAATAATGCTGCCAGACTGAAAAAAATACGTTATAATTTGTATTAAAATACCTCATGTCTGCGTTATTAGTATATAAAAACAAAAAAACATTATGTGCGGAATAGTTGGATACATCGGCTCAAGGAAAGCCTATCCCATACTCATTGAAGGACTGAAACGATTGGAATACAGAGGATACGACTCTGCCGGCGTGGCTCTTGTCAGTGATGACGGAAACATGAACGTGTATAAGGAAAAAGGTAAAGTAAGCAACCTGGAAACAATAGCGTCGCAAAGAGACACGTCTGGGCATATAGGCATAGCCCATACCCGCTGGGCAACCCACGGCGAACCGTCTGCCGTCAACGCACACCCACACGTATCGCAGAACGGGAGGCTGGCCCTTGTACACAACGGAATAATAGAAAACTACTCAAGTCTGAAGAAATTTCTCACTAAGAAAGGCTACACTTTTAAAAGCGAGACTGATACAGAAGTTCTTGTACAACTCATAGAGTTTATGCAGGACGAGTATGGCAAAGACCTTGAAGGAGCTGTTGTCATGGCTTTACGCCGTGTCGTCGGAGCATACTCAATAGCCGTTATCGACAAAGATTGTCCTGACAAGATTGTTGTAGCAAGAAAGAGCAGCCCGCTTGTCATAGGTATAGGCGAGAACAACAGTGAATTCTTCTTGGCGTCAGACGCGCTGCCGATTGTGTCATATACCAAACAGATGGTTTACCTCAACGACAATGAAGTAGCACTTCTGAAAGTCGGACAAAAGATTGAGATAAGAAACCTTGACAACAAGGAGATAAACCTCGACATAAAAGAAGTTGACATAAATCTTGAGACATTGGAGAAAGGCGGATTCGAACACTTCATGCTGAAAGAGATATATGACCAGCCACGTTGTATAGCTGACTGCATGAGAGGACGCCTGCTGCTGAAAGAAAAGCGTATCGTGTTAAGCACAATAAACCTGCACCGCAACGAGCTGATAAACGCCAACCGCTTCATCATCGTAGCATGCGGAACGTCGTGGCACGCAGGACTTATCGGCAAACAGCTTATAGAGCAGTGGGCCCATATACCCGTCGAGGTTGAATACGCTTCCGAATTCCGCTACCGCAACCCGGTAATACAGCCCGGCGACGTTGTGATTGCGATATCGCAAAGCGGCGAGACAGCCGACACGCTAGCTGCCTTCCAGTTGGCGAAAGAGAGCCACGCCTTATGTTTCGGCATTGTAAACGCCGTAGGTTCGAGCATAGCCCGCGCATCGGATACGGGAATTTACATACACGTAGGCCCCGAAATAGGAGTAGCTTCGACAAAGGCGTTTACCGGACAGGTCACCGTGCTTACGCTGTTCGCCCTGGCACTCGGACACGAACGAGGGGAAATAAGCCAGAAAGAATACGAGGACACGATAGAAGAGCTTGGGCGCATACCTGAGAAGATAAAAAAAGTGCTCGAAAGTAACGATAAAATAAAGGAAATAGCCCGTACGCTGACTTACGCCGAAAACGGCCTCTACATGGGGCGCGGATTCAACTATCCGGTAGCCCTTGAAGGTGCACTGAAACTAAAAGAAATAAGCTACATACACGCCGAAGGCTATCCGGCAGCCGAGATGAAGCATGGTCCGATAGCCCTAATCGACGAAGACATGCCGGTAATATTCGTAGCCACACACCACCAGTTGTACAAGAAGATTTTAAGTAACATTGAAGAAGTAACAGCCCGCAACGGGCGCATACTATCAATTGTGACAGAAGGCGATGTTGCCGTAAAAGACATTTCGGAGGCATATATAGAAGTGCCGCCCACATTTGCGCCGCTGGCTCCGTTACTTTCAGTAATTCCCCTACAATTAATAGCATACCACGTGGCCGTAGAAAAAGGCCTTAACGTTGACCAGCCACGCAACCTGGCAAAATCGGTTACCGTAGAATAAGAAAAAGTCAAGCAAGCCGGACGCAGTCGAACAAGATTGCACAAGCAGGAAAGACATGGCGTAAAAGCCGGTCTGCCTTTATATGACATCACCGGCCCACTTAATTATAAAATAGAAGGACAAATGACGAAAAAAGATTTAAGGATAATATTCATGGGCACGCCCGAGTTTGCTGTTGGCACACTTAGCACTTTGGTCGAAAACGGCTACAACGTAATAGCCGTGGTAACACAACCCGACAAACCCGTAGGCCGCCATCAGGACACGCTACAGCCGTCGGCAGTCAAACAATATGCCTTGTCAAAAGGCCTGCCTGTTTTACAGCCTGAGAAAATGAAAGACCCTGAGTTTGTCGATACATTGAGAAGTTACAATGCCGACCTCCAGGTCGTAGTGGCATTCAGGATGCTGCCCGAAGTTGTATGGGGCATGCCCCGCTTCGGCACATTCAACGTGCATGCCGCGCTGCTGCCGCAGTACCGCGGGGCCGCACCGATAAACTGGGCTATAATAAACGGGGAAAAGCAAACCGGAGTGACAACGTTCTTCCTCGACCACGACATAGACACCGGCCGCATAATAATGCAGGAACCGTTTGAGATCAAGGACGAGTACAATGTGGAAGACGTCTACGACGGACTTATGAAGTTAGGTGCCGACATTGCCGTAAGGACCATTGACAAAATAATCGAGGGCGACGGAAAAGTAGATTCCCTACCACAGGACGGGATGATACAGACAGGCAAAGAATTGCATGCCGCACCCAAGATATTCAAGGAAACATGCAGAATAAACTGGGACAACACGGCCGTCAACATACATAATTTTGTCCGCGGCCTGTCGCCCTACCCCGGTGCATGGACCAACATGAGTGCCCCCGACGGAAAAAACACCGTATTAAAAATATTCAAAACAGCACTTACAACAATCCCGTGCAACGGCAAGCCGTCAGGCACAATAATGGTTTACGACGGTAAAATGCTTGTAGCAACCAACGATTGCTGGCTTAATCTTGACTGCATACAGCTCAGCGGCAAGAAGAGAATGGACGCCAAAGCCTTCATTAACGGATTCAGGGAACTGGAAAACCATAAACTCGTTTATTAGAAATAAAACACACGCGGCAAGACAAAAGACAAAATCGCGCCGCTAACATTTAATCATTTACGAAAAGACAAACACGGTCTGCATTATTATATGATTATGAATTGTGACTTAGACAAACGCATAGCTGTACTCCTGTCAGGCGGCGTTGACAGTTCGGTAGTCGTTTACGAACTTGCAAGACAAGGGCTCCACCCCGACTGTTTCTATATTAAGATAGGTCCGGAGGAGAACGAAGAATGGGACTGCTCAAGTGAAGAAGACTTGGAAATGGCTACGGCGGTAGCTGCAAAATACGGCTGCCGGCTTCAGGTGGTAGACTGTCATAAGGAATATTGGGACGGCGTAACACGCTATACGATGGAAAAAGTACGCGCCGGATATACTCCCAACCCTGACGTAATGTGCAACAGGCTCATAAAATTCGGAGCTTTCAACGAAAAGGCGGGCAACGACTACGACCTGATAGCAACAGGCCACTACGCGCAAACAGAAATAATAGACGGCTTGAAGTGGCTTACTACAAGCCCCGACCCCGTAAAAGACCAGACCGACTTCCTTGCCCAGATACACGACTGGCAGCTGCGCAAGGCAATCTTCCCCATCGGCCACTACATGAAAGACGAAGTAAGGGCCATAGCCGAACGCGAACATCTGATCAACGCAAAACGTAAGGACAGCCAGGGAATATGCTTTCTAGGCAAAATCAACTACAACGACTACATTCGCCGCTACCTGGGAGAGAATCCGGGGAATGTTGTCGAACTTGAGACTGGACGCATTATAGGACAGCACAAGGGCTTATGGTTCCACACAATAGGCCAGCGCCATGGACTCGGTTTCGGCGGAGGCCCGTGGTATGCGGTAAAGAAAGACATCGGCGCCAATATCCTTTACGTAAGCAAAGGGTACGAACCACTCACTGCGTATAAAAAAGAATTCTCGATAAGAGGCTTCAACTACCTGACATGCAACCCGTGGAAAGACTCCCCTGTCGCCAACATTACGTTCAAGATACGCCACACACCAGAATTCCACAAGGCAACACTTGAACGCGTTGACGACAATTCATACAATGTACATTCAGCCGATTTGATACAAGGTGTAGCTCCGGGACAATTCTGTGTTGTTTACGATGAAAACCACCATAAATGTATCGGCAGCGGAGAAATTTCACCGCAAATTGCATGATTTTTCATATTTCGATGAAAATTTTCCCGCAAAAATTTGCATGAATAAAAATAAATTCCTACCTTTGCAACCGCATTTGAGCGAGAATGCTTCGGTACAATAAGCCGGAATGGAAGTTTGGGTGAGTGGCTGAAACCAGCAGTTTGCTAAACTGCCGTGCGAGTTTATCGTACCGGGGGTTCGAATCCCCCAGCTTCCGCTTCGTGCTGAGTAACATTTGGTGGATTCATCTAATGGTTAGGATACAAGATTCTCAATCTTGGCATAGGGGTTCGATTCCCCTATCCACTACGTTAACGCCTTATAAATCGATGATTTATAAGGCGTTTTTATTTCACCAGAATACAACTTAAATACCATATAAGACAATGAATATCATCAACATATCCTCGATAAAACACCCTGGCATTGAAATGTTCAGCTCGCTTACGGAGGCACAACTTCGCAACCGCGCCAATCCGGAAGACGGCATATTCATTGCCGAAAGTCCGAAAGTCATCAACGTGGCGTTGAACGCAGGCTACAAACCCCTGGCCCTATTATGCGAGAGAAAGCACATAACAGGCGACGCTGCGGACATAATAAAAAGATGCGGAGACATTCCGGTGTTTACCGGAGAGAGGGATGTCCTGGCCGGACTGACAGGTTACACGCTAACACGGGGCGTCCTTTGCGCCATGCGCAGACCACAGGAAAGAAGCGTTGAAGAGGTTTGCCACGATGCAAGACGCATCGTCGTAATCGACGGAGTGGTAGACTCCACCAACATAGGTGCGATATTCCGATCGGCAGCCGCGCTCGGCATCGACGCCGTACTGGTTACGCGCAACTCCTGCGACCCGCTCAACCGCCGTTCCGTAAGGGTATCCATGGGCTCGGTATTCCTTGTACCCTGGGCATGGCTCGACGCTCCGGCTAACAGCCTTCACGAACTGAATTTCAAGACAGTAGCAATGGCATTAAGCGACAAAGCCATCCCCTTGGACGATCCACGGCCAGCTGCAGAACCGCGACTGGCAATCATCATGGGCACGGAAGGCGACGGGCTGCCACATGAAACGATAGAAGACGCAGACTACATTGTCAAGATACCCATGTACCACAATGTAGACTCGCTGAACGTCGCGGCAGCTTCAGCCGTGGCATTCTGGCAATTCAGGAATAAATAAGGTGACAAACATGCAGGGACTTACCTTGCCGTTATATGGAAACAACCTTGTTTCACCTCATATTTTACATAACAACGGCCATTCTCGCGCATGTCCCTCAACACCTCGCTAAGCACCCATTTCAGCGTATCATTACGAACAGCACGGCGTTGAGGCCCTTCTGCGGGCGACACGGTCTTGTACCGGTTGTAACAGATGTCGAACGTCGTGCCATACATGTGGCACGAATTTTCCGTGGCATTTGAGTTGTGCGTGCGCAGGTTCTTAACATCATCGCGGGTACGCAATACGCTTGTCACAATAATCTGGTGAAGCGGAATCCCCTTGATCTGCAGACTGTCATAATACGAACGCCCTATGTCGTTAAGCAACATGGCGGCACGAGGCACAAGATAAGGTATGCTGCTTTTCAACGGGTCAATGTGGAAGTACGGGCTTGCACCTACGAATACAAGCTCTTTCATGCGTTTCTCTGCATCATGGCGGTCTTCAACAGGCTTAACCCCGTTGGCGTTGGCAGCCATAAGTTGCACATCATTATTATCAGGGAACGTGCGGCTGAATCCGGGCACGCTGTTTATACGATTCTTGACAACCCTACCATCCCTGTCGAAAAACGAAGCCAAAGGAAACTCTGGCGAAGCCTGGACATTCTTGACAGGTATCGGCGTTACCGCCGTATCACTATTTAACACGTCAGTCCCTGCCACCCCGACACTATCCACGGAGGCAGCCAAAGGGCTGACAATCTTGTCCTCAGCCACCGAAGGGAATATAAGACGGACAATTGCCAACACAAAAACGATTATGGCAAAACCTGCCAAATAATTATTCTTTGTTATCTTTTTACGGAAATCCATCATCATACAAAATAAATTAAGAGCCCGGTGGCGTATCAAGGCGAATGCGACAATGCCTCATGAGACAATATACACCGTGCAGCTGATTTTAAGACTTACATGCGGCACTAAGCCCCATGATGCCTTATTACAGATAATATGCGCTCGATTATCTCAGGATTTGGCAACTTCTTGCTTGTCCCGCAAACGGCAATGGAAAAATTATCGGCAAGGCATTCTTCAGGATTTATAACATAATCGGTATTCCTGCCGACAAGCGAATAAAAGTCAACGGCATTCTCCAAAGGTACAATCACCGTACGACCGTCTTTCCTTACAGGCTGGTTATTGCCGTCAAGGGGTACGAGGCCTATCTTCATATAATTGAAAATAGAGCCGCCCTCATAATCCTTATCCGAATAAATAAGCATCGTATAAGGCCGTTTCTCGCCGTCTACCGTCAACATGGCGTAGCTGTCATAACGGTTGACGTCTGGATTTGAGATGCGCCTGTCGGTTATGTCTTTCGAGAACATTATCTCCTTATCAAACACGTTGAACCCTATAAGCGAATACATAGCTTTCCTGAAAGCCGGATTATTACGTGTCAATATATGGAACGTTTCATGTGCAATGAGCACTGCCAGGCGGCTGGCAGGAACACGCTTCAGAACATCCTCGCCTACACATATTATATTCTCCCTTGTGTAAGCAGCCGCACCACCTTCTTCAGCCATTGTCGTCTTGACAATGACAAACTCGTCAGGCAAAGGCAACAGCAGATTCTTTGCAGAAAGTTCCTTGTCAAAAATATTGAAGGCCTTAACAAGCGAGTCCTTGTCTGCCTGAGTAAAATCGCAAGTATAAGTCTTTATCTTTTCAAGCAGCTCGCCGCGTGTAGCCCCCGGCCTGCCCATGCGGGCTTCAATATCAAACTTACCCCAATTGTCGGTATTCTTGTCAGGAGTCGACAACATAACGGCTGCCTCCCTGGAATCGACGAACTTCAAGAAAAACTTATTGTCTGTAACTCTTGCCATGCATGAAGCGAACGACATGCCAAGAAAAAGTGCAACGGCACATATACGAGAACAATACAAACCAGACATTGAAATCTCCTTAATTTTAAATTATACAAAAACATGCACGGATAATACAGACGGAGAACTGCGGAAACACTATTCCGTATTCCCGAGCGTCGTTTATCCCATGCAAAGATAATGCAAATTTTCATATTCCGCAGAATGTTTCAGGCTAAATAACACTTTATTTCAAGCAACTCTTTCCGTCGTGCCAGGCCATTCACGCAGCAACAGCAGGCCCCCATTTTTTGACAAACCCGTATACTACTGATTGCCAACGCATTACGTAAGACCGTGAAAAAGGCCATATTCAAGCATGCAAAATGTGGTCTCCGACACGCCAAAAGGCATCCTTTTACAATGCAAAATGCCATATCTTGCAAAACCATAAAATATGATATGCCGATGCATGCGCCGCATCGTCAGGTGACGGTAAACGCGCAGCAACACCCAAGCATCGTAAAAAAGGAAGCAAAAGCAATGTAATATTAAAAAAAAAACTGTAATTTTGCACAAAAATAAAAACAGAAGGTAAATTGATAGAGAAACACATCGTACTTGAAGATATCGACCCCGTTGTGTTATACGGGGCTGGTAACACTTACCTCCAAATAATCAAGGCTTTATATCCGAAACTAAGAATCGTTGCCCGCGACAATGTCATAAGGGTGCTCGGCGACGAGGAGCTGATGGCAAGTTTTGAAGAGAACATCGAAAAACTGCGCAAGCACGTTCTGAAATACAACTCTATCAACGAGGAGGACATAATAGACATAATAAAGGGCGGGAAGGCAAAAGAGGACACCACGAAAGGCGTAGTGGTGTACAACATATCAGGAAAGCCCATAAAAAGCCGCAGCGAAAACCAGCAAAAGCTCATCGACGCATACGAGAAGACCGACATGGTGTTCGCAATAGGCCCGGCCGGTACAGGCAAGACATACCTCAGCATAGCCCTTGCCGTCAAGGCGCTTAAGGAGAAAAAGGCAAAGAAGATTATACTGAGCCGCCCAGCGGTAGAGGCCGGAGAGAAGCTCGGATTCCTGCCGGGCGACATGAAAGATAAGATAGACCCTTACCTGCAACCGCTCTACGATGCGCTCGAAGACATGCTTCCGGCAGTAAAGCTGCAAGACATGATGGAAAAGCACGTCATACAGATAGCCCCGCTGGCCTTCATGCGAGGAAGGACACTGAGCGACGCCGTTGTAATATTGGACGAGGCACAGAACACGACCACCGCCCAGATAAGAATGTTCCTGACACGCATGGGATGGAACACCAAGATGATAATAACCGGCGACCTGACACAGGTCGACCTGCCACGCGGAACAATGAGCGGACTGCGCGAGGCTGTCAGCATACTGAAAGACATAGAAGGCATATCCGTCGTAAGCATGAACGAAAACGACATAGTAAGGCACAAGCTGGTGACACGCATAGTAAATGCCTTTAAAAAGGCCGACAATGCTTACCATCAGGCGAAAGAACGGCAAACCGACAAACCAGCCTCGACGGACGCCGGACAGGAATAACAACTTACAGGCAAACAAGCACGCAAACACCGCAGACAGGGAATGAAGCCCTCGGCAGCTGCAACGCTTGCAAACCTGTAACTTAACAATAAATAACAATGAAAGCATTAACAAGAACAGACTTCCATTTTGATGGACAGAAGAGCGTTTACCACGGAAAGGTACGCGACGTTTACAACATCAACGACGACATTATCGTCATGATTGCGACAGACAGGATTTCGGCTTTCGACGTCGTACTGCCTAAAGGCATACCCTTCAAGGGACAGGTTCTTAACCAGATTGCGGCAAAATTCCTCGACCAGACGACAGACATCTGCCCCAACTGGAAACTTGCCACGCCCGACCCGATGGTTACCGTAGGCCTGAAGTGCGAAGGCTTCCGCGTCGAAATGATAATACGCTCAATCCTCACAGGTTCGGCATGGCGCGAGTACCAGAACGGTTGCCGCGAGCTGTGCGGAGTCAAGCTGCCCGACGGCATGCGTGAGAACCAGCGCTTCCCCGAGCCCATCATAACTCCTACGACCAAGGCAGACGAAGGCCACGACATGAACATCTCTAAAGAGGAAATCATCGCCCAGGGCATCGTCAGTAAGGAAGACTACGAGGTAATGGAAGACTATACGCGCAAGATATTCGCCCGCGGACAGGAAATAGCCGCAAAGCACGGCCTCATCCTCGTCGACACGAAATACGAGTTCGGCAAGCGCGACGGCAAGGTATACCTCATTGACGAAGTACACACGCCCGACAGCAGCCGCTACTTCTACGCCGACGGATACGAGGAGAAGTTCGAGAAGGGCGAGCCCCAGCGCCAGCTTTCAAAGGAATTCGTACGCCAGTGGCTCATAGAGCATGACTTCATGAACCAGCCCGGACAAGTAATGCCCGAGATAACAGACGAATACGCCGAAAGCGTCAGCGACCGTTATATCGAGCTCTTCGAGCACATCACAGGCGACAAGTTCGACAAGGCAGCCGAAGAAGGCGACATAGCCGCACGCATAGAGAACAACGTCAGGGAATATCTGAAAACCATTTAAGCTGACGACAGACAATATCAGGATAGGCAGGGAGATACACCTTATTATATAATTCGTCACAGCATTAACGGCAAAGGCAATTCCCCTGCCTGCCCATAAACAGTCCACTCGTATCCAAGGCACAATGACATACAAGCAGGAACGCATAACTCCATACGGTAACGGACAGGAAAAGAGCAAGCAAGTGGAGACCATGTTCGACAACATAGCCCACTCGTACGACCTGCTCAACCACCGTCTCTCCTTCGGCATAGACTATATGTGGCGCAAGACCGCAATCAAGCAGCTGGCGCCTTACAAGCCGAAGGCAATGCTCGACATAGCCACAGGCACCGGCGACTTTGCCATAATGGCAGCAAAAAAGTTGTGTCCCCGGCAAGTGGTAGGCATCGACATTTCCGAAGGAATGATGCGCATTGGGGCTGAAAAGGTAAAAGCAGCGGGACTTGACGGCATAATATCTTTCAAGAAAGAAGACTGCGAACACATGTCATACGCTGACAACACATTCGATGCCATAACCACCGCCTTCGGCATAAGGAACTTCCAAAACCTTGATGCATGCCTGAAAGAGATGTGCAGGGTGCTCAAGCCGGGCGGCAAACTAAGCATCCTCGAACTCAGCTGTCCAATCCATTTTCCGATGAAACAGTTGTTTTGGATATACTCACACACTCTGCTTCCGCTCTACGGAAAACTTATTTCCAAAGACAACGAAGCCTACAAATACCTGATATCCACCATCGAATCCTTCCCGCAAGGCGAAGAGATGACGGGAATATTCAAAAAAGCCGGCTTTTCCGAAGCCAGGTTCAAACGCCTAACCTTTGGCATCTGCACATGTTATTTCGCGATAAAATAAATAATACATCATGGACAAATACGGACTAATAGGCTATCCGCTCGGCCATTCGTTCTCGATAAGTTATTTCAACGAGAAATTCGAGAACGAGAATATTGACGCAGAATACATCAATTTCGAAATTCCGACAATCGACGACCTGCCGGAAGTGCTGGCTTCAAACCCCGAACTTAAAGGACTTAACGTAACAATACCATACAAGGAAAAGGTTATCAGCTTTCTCGACACGGTTAGCCCGGAAGCCCGCGAGATAGGTGCTGTCAACGTAATCCGTGTCGAGCATAAGGGGAACGACACTATACTTAAAGGATACAACAGCGATGTTATCGGTTTTACAAAAAGTATTGAACCTCTGCTTGAACGCTTCCATAAGAAAGCATTGATATTAGGAACAGGCGGAGCGTCAAAGGCCGTCAACTACGGACTCAAGTCACTTGGGCTCGAAACCGTCTTTGTCAGCAGGTTCGAACGTCCCGGAACCATACAATACGACAAGATAACACCTGAAATAATACAAGAATATAATGTCATTGTGAACTGTACTCCCTGCGGAATGTACCCCCACATTGACGAATGCCCCAAGCTGCCATACGAAGCCATGGACAGCAGGAACTTACTTTACGACCTGCTATACAACCCCGACCAGACACTGTTCATGAAAAAAGGAGCCGAGCGTGGAGCCACAGTTAAGAACGGACTGGAAATGCTTCTATTACAGGCTTTCGCAAGCTGGGAATTCTGGAACAATAAATGAAACAGGTCGCAAAGGCTTGCGGGCACAACTTCCTGAAGCCACACGACAAACCTATGATTCACAATTACATTGTTCGGAAACGCCACAGCCTTACAACTAGAAACAATATCATAACCCAATAAAAAGCATGGACAAAAGCAACCGTTACATGATGCGCGGCGTTTCGGCCGCCAAAGAGGATGTTCACAATGCAATAAAGAACATCGACAAAGGAATATTTCCACAAGCTTTTTGCAAGATAATACCTGACATTCTCGGCGGAGACCCCGAGTATTGCAACATAATGCACGCTGACGGAGCTGGCACCAAGTCGTCGTTGGCATACGCATACTGGAAAGAGACAGGCGACCTTAGCGTCTGGAAAGGCATAGCACAGGACGCCCTGATAATGAATACGGACGACTTGCTTTGCGTGGGCGCAGTCGACAACATCCTTGTTTCAAGCACTATCGGACGCAACAAGATGCTCGTGCCGGGCGAAGTCATTTCCGCAATAATAAACGGTACCGACGAGCTGCTTGCCAGCATGCGCGAAATGGGCATCGGCATCTACGCCACTGGAGGCGAAACGGCTGACGTAGGCGACCTTGTAAGGACAATCATCGTCGATTCGACAGTGACCTGCCGCATGAAGAGAAGCGACGTAATCAACAATGCCAACATACGTCCCGGCGACGTGATTGTAGGCCTCGCCTCTTTCGGACAAGCCACTTACGAAGACCGCTACAATGGAGGCATGGGCAGCAACGGACTTACCAGCGCACGCCACGACGTTTTCTCGAAATACATTGCAGAGAAATATCCCGAAAGTTACGACCATGCCGTACCCGAAGAACTCGTGTACAGCGGCAGTTACAAGCTGACCGACACTGTTCCTGACGCACCCGTCAACGCCGGAAAACTCGTACTCTCCCCCACCCGCACGTACGCTCCGGTAATCAAGAAAGTGCTTGACGAACTAAGGCCGGGAATACACGGAATGGTTCATTGCACTGGAGGCGCACAGACAAAGGTGCTCCACTTCGTAGGCGACGATTGCAAGGTAGTCAAGGACAACATGTTCCCCGTTCCGCCGTTGTTCAGGATTATAAAGGAACAGAGCGGAACAGACTGGCAGGAAATGTACAAGGTCTTCAACATGGGACACCGTATGGAAATATACGTAAAGCCGGAAACAGCCGACAAGGTGATTGCCATAAGCAAGAGCTTCAACATCGACGCGCAAGTAATAGGACACATAGAGGAAGGACCAAAGAGCCTGACCATAAAGTCTGAATTTGGTGAATTTAAATATTAAGCAATGTCTGACAACAACAGCATACTTGAAAAACTCGAAGGCCTTGAAAGCCGATACGAGGAAATATCGACACTGATAACCGACCCTTCGGTAATTGCCGACCAGGAGAGATACGTGCGACTGACGCGCGAATACAAAGATTTGGACGACATAATGAAGGCTCGCAAGAAATACATTGACTGCCTTAACTCAATCAAGGAGGCCAAGGACATTCTCGCCAACGAGAGCGACCCTGACCTTAAGGAAATGGCTCGCGAGGAGCTTCAGATAAACGAGGAGTTGCAGCCAAAAATCGAAGAAGAAATCAAAATAGCGTTGGTGCCGAAAGACCCGGAGGACGCCAAGAACGTGCAAATGGAAATACGTGCCGGTACCGGAGGCGACGAAGCAGCCTTGTTTGCCGGAGACCTGTTCCAGATGTACAAGAAATTCTGCGACTCCATGGGCTGGACGCTGTCGGTAACGAGCGTAAGCGAGGGCGCCGTAGGCGGCTACAAGGAGATTGACTTCGCCGTCAGCGGCGACAACGTGTACGGCACGCTGAAATACGAATCGGGCGTACACCGCGTGCAGCGCGTGCCTGCCACCGAGACGCAGGGCCGCATGCACACCAGTGCGGCGACCGTAGCCGTACTGCCTGAAGCTGACAAATTCGAGGTGAACATCAACGAAGGCGACATAAAATGGGATACGTTCAGAAGTTCGGGAGCCGGCGGACAGAACGTCAACAAGGTTGAGTCCGGCGTGCGCCTGCGCTATCCGTGGAAGAATCCCAACACTGGCGAGGTAGAGGAAATACTCATAGAGTGTACCGAAACGCGCGACCAGCCCAAGAACAAGGAGCGTGCATTGTCGCGCCTGCGCACCTTCATCTACGACCGCGAGCACCAGAAATACATCGACGACATAGCAAGCCGCCGCAAGACGCTCGTGTCTACGGGTGACCGAAGCGCAAAGATACGCACATACAACTTCCAGCAGGGCCGCGTGACCGACCACCGCATAGGCTACACAACGCACGACCTGCAAGGCTTCCTCGGCGGAAACATCAAGGACATGATTGACGCACTGACCGTTGCCGAGAACGCCGAAAGGATGAAAGAAGCTGAACTATAACTCAGGATACATGCCTATTACGGCCTGCAACCACGACAAGCCACAATAAAAGGCCTTATCCTTATATACAATAATGGAATCATGACAAGAGAACAACTTATCGAACAGATTTTCGCAAAGAAGACATTTCTATGCGTAGGACTTGACACTGATATCAAGAAAATCCCCGGGCACCTGCTCGGAAACGACGACCCGATTTTCGATTTCAACAAGGCCATCATCGACGCCACCGCCGATTACTGCGTAGCATACAAGCCCAACCTTGCCTTCTACGAGTGCATGGGCACAAAGGGTATGGCCTCGTTCGAGCGCACGGTCAAATACCTGAAAGAGAATTATCCCAACCACTTCATCATCGCCGATGCCAAACGTGGCGACATAGGCAACACGTCGGCCATGTACGCACGCACGTTTTTCGAGGAATACAGCGTGGACGCGCTGACCGTAGCACCGTACATGGGCGAAGACAGCGTCACCCCATTCCTCAAATACGAAGGCAAATGGGTAATAGTACTGGCACTGACGAGCAACGCAGGCTCACAAGACTTCCAGCTCACTACAGACAAGGACGGCGAGCACTTGTTCGAGAAAGTAATCCGCAAGTCGCAGGCATGGGGCAACGAGGATAACATGATGTACGTCGTAGGAGCCACACAGGGCAAGATGTTCAAGGACATACGCATGGTAGCCCCGACACACTTCCTGCTTGTACCTGGTGTTGGCGCACAGGGCGGAAGCCTCCAGGAAGTATGCAAATATGGCATGACGAAGGACTGCGGACTCATTGTAAACAGCAGCCGTGGCATCATCTACGCCTCCAACGGCACAGACTTTGCACAGGCAGCAGCCGAGAAGGCAAAGGAATTGCAAAAGGAAATGGCTGTCGAACTTGAACAAATACAAGCATAAAAAGAAGACTTCTACTTATTTATATGTTATCGTCCGTAAAGCTGATTGGTTTTACGGGCGATTTTACTTTTTGACAACTTAACTGCCAGAACCACTTACAAAATGATTCAGACAATTACGCACGTAACACAATAAACCATCAAAACCATATAATTTCACGGTAAAAACGGTCATACGCATGTGCATATTCAACTGCCTGACAATCAATAACATATCATAAAATGCAGAAGAATGTGCAGAATAAGACAAAACATGAAAAGCCAAAAGGCAACCTCCGGCCAAGCCAAAGGTTGCCTTTTACCTGCTAATCAACATCCTTTCATAACGCAAGAGGCATGCTTTTAGAAGCAAAAACATACCAGGAAAAGTCATTAACGCCTCAACATTTACGATAAACTAATTGCAAAATGTGCCAAATAATATCATAAAACAACCGTAGATGCCCCTAAGATTATACAGAAGCCATCATCCGGCAACATGTTGCATTTTGACAAAATGCCGTTCAATGCAGCATTCTACCGACATAAAGTAACACACGCCATATACGGGCTCCATCCTATTTGCCCTCGGCATCCTTCTTTTGCCACTCCATACGGCGCTTGTCGGGAAGATGCTTCACCTTGAACTCCTCAAACTTGGCGTTGAAGCCTTCGCCGTCAGGACTTGCGGCCATCAAGCCAACTTGTACCGGAGTATTATCCTTCAGCCATGCGTTACGCATCATCACATACGTCTTGTCATCAAACGAATAGAATATCTCAACCGCATCAAGCCTTCTCACAGCCTTTATCCAGACATACGGCACAGCCTTGTCAAGGGTGATGACACTCCAGTCTGAAGTATGATGGGTAACGACTGTACTAAGGTTATATTTGCCGTCGACAAACTCGATACCGGCCTTGATATAATTCTCATGATCTATGCGTAGCATCAATCCGGCCTGGTCGAAACGCGTCTTGTAATCGCCTGACACCTTGACCTTTACCTCAAACTCGCCACCGTATGTCGTATAATAAAACGGGGCATCGTCAACGGTGAATCCGTAATGTGAGATACGCCAGTAGTCACAATGCGGCGTTACATACATCGACAAAGACTTGTCCTCTATCTTCCACTGCTCCGGCTCATTGAACCACAACATCTTCTCAAGTGTCTGTGCACCTGCGGTCTGTACTGCTAACATAGACAAAGCAAAAAAAATTTTTTTCATACTACCTAAATTTATTTAATCAATTATTTTATCACCAGAAAATCATTACCTTTGCAAAGGTAAGTGATTGTAACAATAACGGCAATGGCTATTAATAACCATTTTAAGGACAAGGACATCAGGAAACGGCTTAACAACGAACTCTTACAACAAGACTTTGCTGCAGGAGAAAGACAAGCCCATACCCTGACTAGATACAAGGAAATAGCCAAAGGCTATGCGCTGACCGAAAATGCGCTGGCCGTGCTGAGCGACATGTACACAAACATAAGCTACATGTACTACGGTGCCTTTGCCGACGAACTGGGCATAAAACGCTACGACGAGAAAGACGAAACACCATCGATCTGGGAAAAGGCTATACTGAGCCGCATACACCCTGACGACCTAAACAAAAAATACCTGCACGAGCTGCAATTCCTGCACTTCATGAAACACCAACCCAAGAACAAACGGCAGGAATATTATTACATGTGCGGACTGAGGATGAAAGACACCTTCGGGAACTACCGTAACACGCTACACCGTATTTTTTATGTATCATATCCATCAAGTAACAACCTCTGGCTGACACTCTGCCTTTACACGCCGGCACTACCAGGAACCGGGCAGAACGGACAGATTGTGAACTCTGCCACAGGGCAGGTGCAAATGCTGGACAATCAACAGGCTGGACGGATTTTGTCTGACAGGGAAACACAGGTACTCAGGCTCATAGACAACGGATTGACGAGCAAACAGATTGCCGGAACCTTATCGATAAGCATACATACCGTAAACCGGCACAGGCAGGAAATACACAGCAAACTTAACGTTAAAAGCGCAATTGAGGCCTGCCACATGGCCAAGAGCCTTAACATACTATAAAAAACATTTACACAGCCTCCAGGAATATCGGTGAAGATATTTATGCTTAAGCAAATATTGCTAATCTTACCCAACACGATACTGCCACGTTGAGAAAAATAAAAAACAAATTAACATGCATACCTGTTTGCCATTCGTCAGAAAGATATTAATTTTGCATGAAATATAACAAGGCCTAAGCATACAAACAGCGGAAATACATGACAGGCAACATATTAAATAAAATAAAAGGGCACCCGCACGTATCCGAAGGCACTGCCTATGCGATACTGTTCACGATAGGCACATGCCATTTGCTTAACGACATGATCCAGTCGGTAATACCAGCCCTATACCCGCTTCTGAAAGATAAGTTCGGATTCACATTCGCCCAAATAGGCATAATAACACTGGTGTTCCAGCTGACTTCGTCGGTATTCCAGCCATTCGTCGGCAACTACGCCGACCGCCACCCACAACCCTACTCGCTTGCGCTCGGCATGTGCTTTACGCTCGTCGGACTGCTGTCACTGGCATTCGCACCAGGCTTCGTAACGATATTGATCTCAGTTTCACTGATTGGCTGCGGCTCGTCGGTGTTTCATCCCGAGGCGTCGCGCGTGGCACAGATGGCATCAGGAGGAAGGAAAAGTCTTGCCCAGTCAATATTCCAGGTGGGCGGCAACGGCGGCAGCGCCATAGGTCCGCTGCTGGCGGCACTCATAGTCATACCTTACGGCCAACATGCCGTGGCGTTCTTTGCGCTTGCCGCACTGCTTGCATCAGCACTGCTGACACATGTGGGCTACTGGTACAGCATGATGTTGAAGAAGATCAAGACCAAGCACGGCAAGATGGCAGCAGGCGTCTGCCAACTGCCGGAAAAGACGGTGCGCATGGCGCTCGCAATACTCGTGCTGATGATATTCTCAAAATACTTCTTCAACGCCTGCATGACGAGCTATTTCACCTTCTACCTCATCGACAAGTTCGGCATATCCGTACAAGAGTCACAGTTCTGCCTCTTTGCCTATCTCGCCGCCTTCGCCATAGGCACGCTTCTCGGAGGATTCCTCGGAGACAAGTACGGACGCAAGTACGTCATACTTTTCTCCATACTTGGTGCCGCACCTTTCACGCTTGCCATGCCCTACCTCAACCTTTTCGGCACGGTAGCCATGTCCGTCCTGACAGGACTCATAATAGCCTCTGCCTTCTCGGCGATAGTGGTTTATGCCACCGACCTTAAGCCCGACAAGGTAGGAATGATAGCAGGAGTGTTCTTCGGACTGATGTTCGGGCTCGGCGGCATAGGTTCGGCGTTTTTCGGATGGCTGGCCGACATTACAAGCATTGAATTCATTTTCAAGGTCAGCACATGGCTCCCGCTGTTAGGCATAATAGCCGTATTCCTGCCTGACGTAAGGCCTGGCAGGGCTAACAAATAAGCAAGCCCATGTACAGCGTAGTGAAAAAATCCGCAAAACCCGCTGGAATGTTCAGCTGCAATTACAATAATCATGGTTGACAAGATATTCATACAGCATTACCAGTCCCCATGCGGAGACATGATACTGGGGTCGTTAGGGGACAAACTTTGCTTATGCAACTGGGTATGGCAGAAACATCCGGGAAGAGTAGACCACCGGTTGCAGACTTTACTGAACGCCGGTTACACGGAAATGACCTCGGAAATAATAGAGGAGACACGCCGCCAACTCGACGAATACTTCAGGCATGAAAGGCAAGCGTTCGACATCCCACTGCTTACAGCAGGCACGGAATTCCAGGAAAGCGTATGGAACAGCCTGATGGAAATACCTTATGGACAGACAATCACTTACGGGGAGATGGCAACACGGTTGGGCAAGCCAGCAGCAGTACGCGCCGTAGCCAACGCCAACGGCGCCAACGCAATATCAATAATAATACCATGCCACCGCGTTATCGGCAGCAACAACACGCTGACAGGATACGGAGGAGGCCTGAGAGCCAAGAAGTTCCTGCTGGAACTGGAACAAACGCAAACTAATCACATGGTTTCAAGATGAACGACAGCAAAATTATCAACGATCCGATATTCGGCTTCATCAAAATACCCCACGGCCTGCTACTCAACATAGTAGAGCATCCTTTGATGCAAAGGCTTACAAGAATAAAGCAACTCGGACTTACTTCGATGGTTTACCCGTCGGCTCAACACACGAGATTCCAACACTCGTTAGGTGCATTCCATCTGATGAGCGAAGCCATAACCTCGCTGACACAGAAGGGCATCTTCATATTTGACAGCGAAGCCGAAGCCGTTGAGGCCGCCATACTGATGCACGACATAGGGCACGGCCCCTTCTCGCACGTGCTAGAGCATACGCTAATCAAAGGCATAAGCCACGAAGACATTTCACTGCTGATGATGGAACAGATCAACCGCGAAATGAAAGGCGAGCTCAATCTTGCACTCAAGATATTCAAAAACGAATATCCAAAAAAATTCCTGCACCAGCTGATTAGCAGCCAGTTGGACATGGACAGGCTCGACTATTTGAGAAGGGACAGCTTCTTCACAGGAGTGACCGAGGGCAACATAGGCAGCGCACGCATAATAAAGATGCTAGACGTCGTCTACGACAACCTCGTGGTGAACTCGAAAGGCCTATATTCAATAGAAAATTACCTTATGTCGCGCCGACTGATGTACTGGCAGGTTTACCTTCACAAGACCACCGTGTCGAGCGAGAAAGTGCTTGTCAACGCCCTCCTACGCGCAAAGAAACTCGCACTCGAAGGCGAGAACGTGTTCGCAACGCCGTGCCTCGGCTATTTCCTTTACAACGACATAGACGCCGAAACATACAGGAACAGCGAGGAGGCGCAGCGCAATTACGCCATGCTTGACGACAATGACATCTGGAGTTCGCTGAAAGTCTGGACCGGAAGCAAGGACAAAGTATTGTCCATCCTGTCGTCTGACATACTTAACCGAAACCTGTTCAAAGTGGAAATAACGGGCACGCCGACTGAAGAAGGGCACATAAACGAGGTAAGGACCAGACTTGCCGCCCGGTTCGGTGTCAGCTACGAGGACGCAGGCTACCTGATGAGTGTAGATACAATCCAAAAAGACATGTACGACGTCAACGACGACCAGATATCCATTATATTCAAGGACAATACCGTTAAAGACATTTCGGAAGCGTCGGAAGTTATGAACATTGCTTTACTTTCCAAAAAAATTCGCAAATATTACCTTTGTTATCAACGTATTTGAATAAAATTATTTACCTTTGCATTTATTAAATGTAATTACATTGCAATGGAATTTTCGGCAAAACAAATAGCAAGTTTCATCGGAGGAAAAATTGAAGGCGATGAAAACGCAACCGTTCACACCTTCGCAAAGATAGAAGAAGGTGTGCCAGGAGCAATATCGTTCCTGTCGAACCCTAAATATACCCACTATATCTATGACACTGAATCAAGCATCGTGCTTGTAAACGAGGATGTTGAATTGACGCAACCGGTCAAGGCTACGTTGATAAGAGTAAAAAATGCTTATGAATGTGTTGCCAAGTTGCTGCAACTATATCAAGCATCACTGCCAAAAAAGACTGGCATCAGCCCGATGGCTTTCATATCTGAAAGTGCAAAAATAGGAAAAGACTGCTACATCGGGGCTTTCGCTTATATTGGAGACGGAGTCGTTATTGGCGACAACACTCAAATACATCCCCATGCCGTAATCGAAGAAGGTGCCAGCATTGGAACGGGATGCCAGATATATCCCAACGTAACAATATACCACGGATGCAAACTTGGCAACAACGTTACCATCCATGCCGGTTCGGTGATTGGAGCTGACGGGTTCGGCTTCGCACCAAACACCGAAGGTTACGACAAGATACCGCAGATTGGAATCGTGACGATTGAAGACAATGTCGAAATTGGCGCAAATACCTGTGTAGACCGCTCGACAATGGGAACCACCATAATACGCAAGGGAGTAAAGCTTGACAACCTCGTACAGATTGCCCACAACGTAGAAGTAGGTGAAAACACCGTCATGTCAGCCCAAGTCGGTGTGGCGGGAAGCTCGAAAATTGGTAAATGGTGCATGTTCGGTGGCCAGGTTGGAATAGCAGGACACATAAGCATCGGCGACAAGACGTTCCTTGGTGCACAGTCAGGAGTACCAGGAAACATAAAAGGCAACACCACATTGATTGGTACCCCCCCGACCGAACCTAAGGCTTATTTCAAATCGATTGCGCTGACACGCAAACTACCTGAGATTTACAAACAACTCAATGATTTACAGAAACAAGTTGAAGAATTAAAAAAGACCTATAATAATGGAAATGTCTAAACAGAATACATTGAAAGGCAGCTTTGCCTTATGCGGAAAAGGCCTTCATACAGGACTGAACCTAACAATCACGTTCAATCCGGCAAAAGAGAACACTGGTTACAAAATACAACGAATAGACCTTGAAGGAGAACCTATAATCGACGCTGTGGCCGAGAATGTTGTTGACACCCAGCGCGGAACCGTATTAGGTAAAGGAGATGTAAAAGTCTCAACCGTAGAGCACGCTCTTGCAGCACTTTACGCACTCGGCATAGACAACTGCCTGATTCAGGTAAATGGTCCGGAATTTCCAATACTAGACGGCTCAGCCGCACAGTATATCAGCAAGATAAATGAAATAGGGATTGAGGAGCAAAACGCCCCGAAAGACTATTACATAATTCGCCACAAGCTTGAGGTAAAAGACGAAGAGAGCGGTTCAAGCATAATAATACTGCCTGACGACGAGTTCAGTCTCACGGCAATGTGTTCGTTCGACTCAAAATTCATCAACAGCCAGTTCGCCACGCTTGACCACATGGAGAACTTCGCTACAGAGATAGCTCCTGCGCGAACATTCGTATTTGTTAGAGACATTGAGCCGCTGCTCCGTGCCAACCTGATAAAAGGTGGCGATATGGACAATGCCATAGTAATATATGAAAGACAGACCACACAAGAACGTCTGAATGCGTTGGCCGACTTTCTGAAAGTGCCGCACCTCGATGCAACAAAACTCGGTTACATACAGCATAAGCCACTCGTATGGGAAAACGAATGTACACGCCACAAGCTGCTTGACATAGTTGGCGACATGGCACTAATCGGCAAACCCATAAAAGGACGTATCATAGCAACAAAACCAGGTCATACGATAAACAACAAGTTTGCCCGCCTGATGCGCCGTGAAATCCGCAAACACGAGATACAGGCTCCGATATACAACTGTAATGAAGCGCCCATTATGGACGTTAACCGCATACGCGAACTTCTGCCGCACCGTTATCCAATGCAATTGGTTGACAAGGTGATAGCACTCGGGCCGACTAGCATTGTAGGCGTGAAAAATGTAACGAGCAATGAGCCGTTCTTCCAGGGACACTTCCCTCAAGAGCCTGTAATGCCTGGCGTTCTCCAAATTGAAGCTATGGCACAGTGTGGCGGTTTGCTTGTACTAAACACCGTAGAAGAACCTGAACGCTGGTCGACATACTTCATGAAGATTGACGATGTTAAATTCCGTCAGAAAGTTGTACCTGGTGACACCTTATTATTTAAGGTAGACCTTTTGGCACCAGTCCGTCACGGAGTCTCATCAATGAAAGGTTATGTATTTGTAGGTGACAAGGTAGTGTCGGAAGCTACGTTTACCGCACAAATTGTGAAAAACAAATAAAGATAATAAAAGTGTTTTTTAGAAGAAGGGGAAAGCTGTAATATCAGCTACCCCTTTCTGTTCAGATGCAGATCCATCACTCTATATTTTAAACCACAAACACACAGATATGAACCAAATAAGTCCACTTGCTTATGTACATCCCGATGCAAAATTGGGAGACAACAATGTAATCGGCCCGTTTTGCTTTATTGACCAAAATACAGTAATGGGAGACAACAATGTACTGCAAAGTAACGTCATAATAAATTACGGTGCGCGAATAGGAAGCGGTAATGAGATATTTCCTGGAACGAGTATCAGTACAAAGCCACAAGACCTTAAATTCAGAGGTGAAGATACAACATGCGAAATTGGTGACAACAACAGCATACGAGAAAATGCCACTATATCAAGAGGTACAGCATCTAAAGGAATGACCAAGGTTGGCTCAAACAACCTCTTGATGGAAAACATGCACATTGCTCACGACTGCGTAGTAGGCAGCAATTGTATTATTGGCAATTCAACCAAACTTGGCGGAGAAGTAACAGTAGACGACCATGCCATATTAAGCGCAACAGTTCTTTGCCACCAGTTCTGCCATATCGGCGGTCACGTAATGATACAAGGCGGATGCAGGTTCAGTCAGGATATTCCTCCATACATAATAGCAGGCAAAGAGCCCACTAAATACTGTGGAATCAATATTGTCGGGCTTCGTCGCCGCGGCTTTAATAATGAGCTTATCAACAACATACATGAAGCTTACAGATTGCTATACTCTAAAGGCGTGCTGAAAGAGGGTATTGAGGAAATACGTAAGCATCTGCCTGAATGTGAAGAAATAAATTATATCATCAACTTCGTTGAAACTTCAAAACGTGGTATCATAAGGTAAACTTATGAATACACTAGTAGTCATCGTGGGCCCTACAGGGGTAGGTAAAACAGCATTGTGCATGGATGTGGCCGAAAGGCTCAACACTGTAATAATTAATGCTGACTCACGCCAGATGTTTAATGAGATACCTATTGGTACGGCGGCACCGACAGAAGAGGAAAGACGCAGGATTAAGCACTATTTCGTTGGCAACTTAAATATTGGCGACTACTATAATGCATCAATGTTTGAAAACGATGTAATTAAACTGCTTGGCAATCTTTTCAAAGAAAACGAGAAAGTGATAATGTCAGGCGGAAGCATGATGTATGTTGATGCCGTATGTAATGGTATTGACGATATACCATCAGTAAAAGAGGACGTGCGCCGCGAGGTACAAGACTATTATGAACAAAACGGCTTGGAAGCAGCCTGCCAAATGCTTAAGTCGCTTGATCCGGATTATTACGATATAGTAGACAGGAAAAACCATAAACGCGTGATTCATGCTATCGAAATATGCCTGTCTACAGGGAAGATGTACTCTTCATTCAGAACCAATGCAAAAAAAAAGCGGCCGTTCAGATTAGTGAAAATCGGTCTGACACGCGAACGTGAGGAATTATACAGACGTATAGATGTCCGCGTTGACAGAATGATGGATGACGGCATGCTCGAAGAAGTAAGAAAAGTATATCCATACCGAAACACCAACTCATTGAATACAGTTGGATATAAGGAACTTTTCGATTATCTTGACGGTAAATACTCACTAGACGAAGCTATATTCAAGATTAAATGCAATACACATAAATATTGCAGGAAACAGCTTACCTGGTTCAAGCGAGATAAAGATATACGCTGGTTTTCTCCGGACAATGTTGAAGAAATCATAAATTACATAAGCAATTTCGATTAAGACACATCTTTTTCGTTACATTTGCACAAGAAAAACGAAAGATATTATGTTTCAGAAATTCAAGGACTCACGGATAGGCAGATTTCTTACACTCTGCACCCGCAAGATGAAAAGCTTTTGGCAATGGTACAAAGGTCTTTACATCGGTAGCAAATGGTATAAGAAGACCATTGTTGTAATAGCCTCGCTCATTGTGGCGTTCATAGTTTACTTAGGCATGGTCGACATTAACTTTTTGTGGTTGTTTGGTAAATCTCCTGGTTTCTCACAAATAAAAAAACCGACAACCAGTGAAGCATCGGAAATTTACAGTGCTGACGGTGTACTCATTGGCAAATACTTCAGCGAAAACCGTACACCTGTAAAATACGAGGATGTTAATCCTGTATTCTGGAAAGCCCTAATCGATACCGAAGACGAGCGTTTCTATAAACATCGTGGTGTAGACCCCATTGGCCTCTTCGCAGTATTGAAGGAGGTTGCGGTCAGCCATGAAGCCCGAGGTGCTTCCACAATAACCCAGCAGCTGGCCAAGAATATGTTCCGCGTAAGGACACAATACTCAACCGGACTTCTCGGCTATATACCAGGCGTACGAATGCTCATCATGAAAAGCAAGGAATGGATAATAGCCACCAAGCTTGAAATGTTGTACGACAAGCAGGATATTCTTACAATGTACGCGAACACCGTAGACTTCGGTTCTAACGCCTACGGTATAAAGACAGCATGCAAGACTTATTTTAACACCACCCCTGCCGAAATGACTGCCGAACAAGCAGCCGTGCTCGTGGGCATGCTAAAAGCTACAACATACTATAATCCAATAAGCCATCCGGAGAACAGCCTGGAAAGACGTAACGTTGTATTGCACAACATGATGTCGCACGGCGACTTGACAAGAGAACAGTTTGACTCGATAAGCGCCATTCCTATAAAGCTTAATTATAGCGTGGAAAGCAATTATGACGGGCAGGCAAAATACTTCCGCGAAGCAATAGCCGACTACTTGAAAGACTGGTGTAAGGAGAACGGTTACGACCTGTACAGCAGCGGATTGAAGATTTATACGACTATCGATACCCGCATGCAGAAATATGCCGAGGAAGCGGCAAGGAAACAGATGCGCCAAGTGCAACGTAACTTTGACCGCCATTGGGCAGGCCAGGATCCTTGGCGCGACGAGAACCACCAAGTCATACCCGGCTTCATCGAGGACATAGCCAAACGCCAGCCTGCATACAAGATGCTCCTGCAACGTTTCCCCGACCAGCCTGACTCTATAAACTATTACCTCAACAAACCGCACAAGGTAAAGCTCTTCGACTATGAGAAGGGGACCATAGAGAAAGAAATGAGCACTCTTGACTCAATACGATACATGGTCAAGTTCATGCACTGTTCGTTCGTAGCCATGGAACCGCAGACCGGGCACGTTAAGGCATGGGTAGGCGACATTGACTTCGATTCATGGAAGTACGACAAAGTAACAGCTATGCGACAGCCTGGCTCTACGTTCAAACTCTTCGTCTACACCGAAGCGATGAACCAGGGACTGACACCGTGCGACAAGCGCCGCGACGAATACATCCGCATGGAAGTTTACGACAAGCAGAAACACGGAATGACAACGTGGACACCGTCCAACGCAAACGGACGATTCTCTGGTGACTCGATTCCGCTGAAAGGAGCATTCGCCAGAAGTATAAACTCGATAGCTGTAAGGCTCGGACAGGAAATGGGTATAAAGAACATTGCCAAGACCGCCCACGACATGGGAATAAAGAGCCCGCTCGACGAGCAACCTTCACTCGCGCTGGGCTCGTCAGACGTAAACCTGCTCGAAATGGTCAACGCATATTGTACAATCGCCAACGACGGCAAGCATATCGAGCCTGTACTTGTAACAAGAATAGTCGACAAGGACGGACATGAAGTCTACACCAGCCAGGAAGAGGAGAAACAAGTAATACCGTACAAGAGCGCTTTCTTCATGCAACAGCTGCTCATGGGCGGAATGCGTGAACCGGGTGGAACGTCTCAAAGTTTGTGGGGATACGTCGGCAAGGCGCAAGACACGGACTTCGGAGGCAAGACCGGTACGTCAAACAACCATTCAGATGCATGGTTCATGTGCGTAAGCCCCAAGATAGTATGCGGAGCATGGGTTGGCGGCGAATACCGTAGCATACACTTCCGCACGGGAGCGCTCGGACAAGGAAGCCGCACTGCATTGCCTATATGCGGATATTTCCTGCAATCGCTGATGTCTGATGCAAACTTCAGGCAATACCACGGGCACTTCAACAAACCTGTCGACGACGACATTACACGCGACATGTATCTTTGCGACAGCTATTATCCGGTAAAGAAGGACACAGCTGCAATAGACAGCACGGCACTGGCCGATTCGATAGCTGCGGAAAAGACAGGTCACCCGATGAACGCCCTCGAAAAGATGGTAACAGGCAACGCCATAAACGTTGAACCCCAAACAGAAGGGCGAAAAGAAAGAAAAGAGCCCAAAAAGAACGACAAACCACACGAAGAAGTGGTAAGGTTTGAAGACCTATGACATACAGAAGGGCGAGAGGCCGTAAAATAGATAAAAGGCCTTTCGCCCTTCTGTTTCCAACAAAAAACAATGTTGCATGACAAAATCACCATGCAACATTATACCGCAAACTCTAAGAAACAAGACAGAAGTTAATCCCGATGCTCGACACCGACAACAGAGAGTTGCAACAAGCCCTGCAAATAATACAATACACCAGCCGCTCGCTCTTCCTTACGGGAAAAGCCGGCACGGGCAAGTCTACGTTCCTGCGCCATATATGCGCAAACACCAAGAAAAAGCACGTCATCCTTGCCCCGACTGGCATAGCAGCCATAAATGCAGGAGGAACCACTTTGCACAGTTTCTTCAAACTGCCTTTCCACCCGCTACTGCCCGACGACGAGCGATACTCGGTGCGCAACCTTCGCGCCACGATGAAGTACACATCCGAAAAGCGCAAGATTCTACGCGAAGTAGAGCTGATTGTGATAGACGAGATAAGCATGGTGCGGGCAGATATCATAGACTTCATAGACAAAGTGTTGCGCGTGTTTTCACGCAACATGCGGCAGCCATTCGGCGGCAAACAGCTTCTGCTCGTTGGCGACATGTTCCAATTGGAACCGGTAGTCAAGGAAGACGAACGCCGCATGCTACACCCCTACTACCCCACAACCTTATTCTTCGGCGCCCGTGTGTGGCGTGAAACGCACCTCGTAAGCATCGAGTTGCAGAAAACATACAGACAAACCGACGCCGCATTCATCAGCATACTAGACCACTTACGTACAGGCTGCGCAACCGACACAGACCTGAACACACTGAACACGCGGGTGACCATGCCCGAAGAAAGCGAAAAAAGCATGGCCATCACATTGTCGACACGCCGCGACACGGTAGACTACATTAATGAACGCAAGCTGAAAAGCCTGCCCGGCGAGGCCACCAATTTCACAGGCAAAATAACCGGAGACTTCCCAGCCTCAAGCCTGCCTACGCCAGAACAGCTCGAACTGAAGCCGGGCGCACAGGTAATGTTCATCAAGAACGACATGGACCACCGCTGGGTGAACGGCACGATCGGGGTAGTTGAAGGTATTGACGAGGAAGACAACACGGTGTATGTAGTGACCGAAGACGGCAACGAATACGACGTACGGCGCGAGCGTTGGAGCAACATGAGCTACAAGTTCAACGAGAACGAGAAGAAAATCGAAGAAGAGGAAATCGGCAGCTACATACAATTTCCGCTACGCCTGGCATGGGCAATTACCGTACATAAGAGCCAGGGACTAACCTTCAAGCATGTCAACATCGACTTCACCGGAGGCGTGTTCGCCGGAGGCCAGGCTTATGTAGCCCTGTCAAGATGCTCATCGCTCGGTGGAATAACCCTCGCCCGCCCACTCCGCCGCGAAGACATATTCGTACGCCAGGACGTGGTTAGGTTTTCAACCGGATTCAACAACAACACTCTGATAGACAAGGCATTAAAAGAGTCGGCAGCAGACAAGGAATACCACGAGTCAGCCATTGCCTTCGACAGGGGCGATTTCGACACATGCATCAATGCCCTCTTCAGAGCCATACACCACCGCTATGACATCGAAAAACCGTCTGCACGCCGGCTAATCCGCCGCAAACTTAACTACATAAACACACTGAAAAACGACAACAACAGCCTTAAGGAAGAGCTGGCACACCAAAAAGACACTCTAAAACGCCTCGCCGCAGAATACACGTTATTAGGCAAGGAATGTGAGATTGAACACATGCCTGAGGCGGCAATAGCAAACTACCGTAAGGCACTCGAGCTGTATCCCGATGCGAAAGATGCGGAAAGAAGGCTGAAAAAACTACAAAAACAATAACCTGACAGGAGTTTGGACCGACCGGACGCAACCGTCAGGACAAGCATATCGGGCGTTTCATGCATAAAGCGTATTTTTGCATGAAAACGCCCGATTTCCAATATGTGGCATATTGCATTCCCAAAGGCCACCTTTCGGCATGTAAAAGGTTACCTTTTACCGTGTAAAAGACCACTTTTTACAAAAGCCGTAAAATACAACAGCCTGTCTATACATTTACCGATGCCAGGCGTAATTACGCCGCACTAACGAATGGAAGAATTGGCATGAAATGCAAAAACACAGGAAGCCGTATCCGGCTGATTTTTGATTTTCATAAAAAATTTTAGCAGATAACAATAATTTTCAAAAACAAACCGATTTGTTTTGCGTTGCTCGCAAATTGCTGTATCTTTGCACTAGATTTTTCATTTTACTATTTCAAATTGATTAATGGATTCAGCAGAATTGTTCAAATGGGTTCTTGAGAACCTGAATTACTGGGTAGTTACCCTGTTCATGGCCATTGAAAGCTCCTTCATTCCTTTCCCTTCAGAAGTAGTTGTTCCTCCAGCAGCATGGAAAGCAATGAGCGACGACAGCATGAACATATTTTTAGTAGTTGTATTTGCAACGCTTGGCGCCGACATAGGAGCATTATTCAACTATTATCTGGCACGCTGGCTAGGCCGTCCTATAGTCTACCGTTTCGCTGACAGCCGCATAGGCCACATGTGCCTCATCAACCGCGAAAGCGTAGAAAAAGCCGAACTGTTTTTCCGCGACCATGGTGCGGCTTCAACATTCTTCGGCCGTCTGGTTCCAGCCGTGCGCCAGTTGATAAGCATACCGGCAGGCCTTGCAAAAATGAGAGTTGACCATTTCCTCATTTACACCACGCTGGGTGCAGGAGTCTGGAACAGCGTTCTGGCACTGTTGGGCTACCTTATCTATCGCTTTACCGATTTGAAAACGGCTGACGACGTATATAAACTGGCTACGAAGTACAGCCACGAGATTGGTCTTGTGCTGCTGGCTTTAGCTGCAATAATAATCTTGGTGCTGATATATAAGGGAATAAAGAAAAAATAATACCCTAATTGTGAGGATAAGCAGACAAACGGTAAAGTGCATTTTTATACTGATTACATCTTACCCCATTACACCAAACATGTACAAAACAAGAAATACCGGAGCTCAATAAATCCGCTAATAACAAAATTAAAGCGTCAGGATTATCATCTGATATCCTGACGCTTTATCTTTTCCACCATATATTGGTAATAGTCTTGCGGCTTCATGTCTTCAGGGAAAAGCCGTCCCAGAACAACCTTGAGTTCATACGGTTCCTTTTCTGCTGCAATTTTTAGATAAACAAGAAACTCGTCAACGTAGCCCAAGTCATAACAGCATGCAGCATACTGTGACTGTCCACCATCCCAACCAGGATATTTTGTATACAAGAGCCTTAACATCCTGTATGCCAACTTATAATCACCAATTTCAAAAATGGTTATGGCTATTTTCATAAATACGGTCGGTGAATAGCCTGACTCTCTAAGAGCATGCAGGAAACACACCTTGGCCTTTTCAGAAAAACCACTTCCGGCCAACAAGTTACCCCGGTATACCATTATCTCATTGTGGTCGCAATCAAGTTTCCCGGTCTTATCCAATATGGCAAGACTCTCTTTAATCCGCCCCAAACGACACAAAGCAAAGGCCCAATCCTTGTATATGTCTACAAGAACAGACGAATCGGGAGGCAAAAGGGTCTCAGCTTTCTTGAAATGAGTTATTGCATCCTCGTATTCATCAAGAAGCATATGACAGAAACCTATAAGCATCTCGCCATTCTCGTCGCGCGGACATTGCTTATTATAACGCTTGTAATAATTAAGCGCTTCCCTGAAATTACCAAGATTATAAAGTCCGTTGGCCTTGTTAAGCAAAGCCGCGGCATTGTCGGGGTTAATGGCTATCGAATATTCGCTACTCTGTATCGAATCTTCAATATTGTTATTAAAAAACTGCGTTGAAGCAAGCGAATTCCAATAATGCACAGAGAACGGGTCCTTGTCAATAAGCTCGTTGAAAAGTGTCTTACTCTTCTCATACTCCCCTCTCTCGACAAAAATGCGCGCCGCCTGCTCTTTATATTCGGTACAATCTGTATCTTCTGAACGGTCAATCCATTTTTCTGCCAAGTCAACAGAGTCATAATCAAGAAACAAAGCCGCAGCGTCTACGGCAAAATAATCTCTGTCGTCATCGCTGATGTCGCCAAACCGCTCTTCCAAATACTTGTCGGCAAGAGCAATATTACCTTGGGCGAGCATTATTTCAGCCTTCATGTAGAAATACTCAAGGTCTGTCTTGTCCTCGATCATTTCCGTAAGCCTCTCGGCTTCAGTGACGTTATTGTCATCCAAAAGCGCCATCCTTGCCTTGAAAAGCAAAGGAGGGGCGCTTCCTGGATATATTAACAAAGTATTGTCTATTATTTCCTCTGCCAGTTGACGGTTGCGGCCATTATAATAATACTCAGCAACATCCATAAGCTCGTCAGGGTCAAGCATGCCATAAACACAACCGCCTTCATTAGCCTCGAACTTACTTAACAGGCTCTTGAACTCGTTGGAAAGGAAATAATCTTCAGAACTATACGACATTTCTATTATCAGCCCTTTATTTGTTTCGACCAGGTATCTTTAAGTCCCACCGTCTTATTATAAACAAGGTGGCCTGGAGTCGAGTCTGTATCGGCCATGAAATATCCGATACGTTGGAACTGGAGGTACTCGCCTGGAACTTTCCCGGCTGCATAATCCTCTACATAGCAATCTGACAAAATCGCCAGTGAATCGGGATTAAGAAGCTCCCTGAAATCACGTTCGTCAGCCGACGGATTCTCAACATCGAACAATCTGTCATATATTCTTATCTCCGCCTTTTTGCAATGTTCCATGCTCACCCAGTGCAAAGTTCCTTTTACCTTGCGGTTGGCACCTTCCATTCCGCTCTTGCTGGTCGGGTCATACTCTGCCTGAATCTCAACTATATTGCCGTTTTCGTCTTTCGTGCATCCTGTGCACTTTACAATATAAGCGTTCTTAAGGCGCACCTCACGACCCGGAGACATGCGGAAGAATTTCTTTGGTGCATCTTCCATGAAGTCGTCGCGCTCAATCCAAAGATTCTTAGTGAATACTATCTTGTGGCTTCCGTCAGCCTCGTTCTCGGGATTGTTTACAGCTTCAAGCTCTTCCTCATGTCCGTCAGGATAATTTGTTATGACAAGTTTCACCGGATTCAACACGGCAGAAACCCTTATGGCGCGCTTGTTAAGGTCGTCGCGCACGGCTGCCTCAAGGAGGGCAACGTCGTTAAGGGCGTCAAACTTGGTATAACCTATGCTCTTGATAAAGTTCCTTATACTTTCAGGCGAATATCCGCGGCGGCGCATTCCGCACAATGTAGGCATTCGCGGGTCGTCCCAACCACTAACCTTATGCTCGTCAACAAGTGCGTGCAACTTTCTCTTGCTCATCACTGTGTATGTAAGGTTAAGCCTGTTGAACTCAATCTGTCTCGGACGGAAGTCGCCAAGATTGTCAGCCTCGCCCTTATAGACCTTCAGTTCGTCAATGAACTTGTCGTAAAGAGGACGGTGTGGAACGAACTCCAAAGTACAGATTGAATGTGTGACACCCTCGAAATAGTCGCTCTGGCCGTGGGCGAAGTCATACATTGGGTATGCATGCCATTTGGTACCGGTGCGATGATGCGGCGTATGTATTATACGGTACATTATCGGGTCACGGAAATGCATGTTTGGGTTAGCCATGTCGAGCTTGGCGCGAAGCACCATGGAACCCTCCTCCACATCGGGAGTATTCATCTTGTGGAACAAGGCCAGGTTCTCCTCTACAGGGCGGTCCCTATAAGGCGAGGGTGTACCAGGCTGTGTAGGTGTTCCCTTCTGTTCGGCAATCTGTTCACTTGTTTGTTCGTCTATGTATGCCTTGCCTTCCTTAATCATCCACTCTGCAAAGTCCCAAAGCTGCTGGAAATAGTCCGAAGCATAATAAACATTAGCCCAATGGAAACCAAGCCACTTAATGTCATTGAGAATGGAATCCACGTATTCCGTATCCTCTTTACTAGGATTGGTGTCGTCAAAACGTAAGTTGCATATTCCACCATAATTCTCGGCAACGCCGAAATCCATGCAGATAGCCTTTGCATGACCGATATGCAGATAGCCGTTGGGCTCCGGCGGGAAGCGGGTCTGTATCCTACCGCCGTTCTTGCCATCTGCAAGGTCCTTCTCTACAAGCTGTTCTACGAAACTCAGGGTCTTTTTCTCTTCGCTTTTATTTTCTTCGGTATTCATATCTGTTGGTCTTTTTTATTTCAAAGTTTTACTATTAATACACGGCCTTGCGTAAAGGCTATCACTTGACGCCTCTCTCATTCAATGCCGACGAATATTTCTCAGCATTCTTCAGATGCTCTTCATATGTCTTTGCAAAATTGTGCGTGCCGCTGAAATCCTCCTTCGCACACATGTACAGATAGTCATGATGCACGTGGTTAAGCACAGCATCGATACCTGCCACTGTCGGAATCCTTATCGGTCCGGGAGGCAAGCCAATATTCTTATATGTATTGTACGGACTCTTCACACTAAGCATGTTATTGTATATGCGGCGTATGTCGAAATCCTTGAGGGCGAACTTGATCGTCGGGTCTGCCTGCAAAGGCATGCCCGTCTTTAGGCGGTTGTAGTACATGCCTGCCACCATGGGTTTCTCTTCATCATTGGCAGTCTCTTCATCTACGATGCTTGCCAACGTAATAACCTCTTCCTCGGTAAAGCCCATAGCCTTTGCCTTCTGCGTACGTTCAAAGTTCCAGAAGCGTTTGCTCTCCTTGTCCATCTTGTCGAGGAACTTGTCAAGCGGCACGTTCCAATAAACTTCATAAGTGTTAGGTATGAACATACACAACATCGTCGCCGGCGTATAACCATACTTGGCACAAACGGCTGAATCAGTAATGGCGTTATACAATGCAACACTGTCCAACATAAGTTTTTTGGACAACGCACCGGCCAGCTTGTCGGCAGTGCGGACGCTCGGAATAGTAAGCCTTACGGACGACTGCAAGCCGTTCTTGAGTTTTCTGAAAACGGTGAACGTACTGTTCCCTTTTTCTATTTCATAACGGCCCGTACGTATGTTGTCACCATAAGAGCTGTGTCTTACAAGCGTCTTGAATCCGGACATGGCGTGAAGCGAAGCCACGACATCAAGCTTAGAGTATACAGAATCTATGTTGTCATCCTGGTCGATGTATACGACATAGCTTTTGTCATCCTTTAACATCGGCGTGAAAAAGAAATAGTAACACAAGAATAGTATAACGGCAAGACACGCTATGGCAGGAATAACGAATTTCTTCGAATTAAACTTTTTCATCCTTTATTATATATAAATTTGTCCGCAAAATTACATTATATTTTTGAAAAACATGGATATTCCATCATATTTTCTTTTCTTATGAACAAGTGAAAGGCTATGCCATGAACATATTTCATTGTCTAGTAAACTTTTGACGTAAAAATTTTGGTATAATGATATTTTTGACTACCTTTGCAGCCGATTGTTGGTTCCGTAGCTCAGTTGGATTAGAGCAACGCCCTTCTAAGGCGTGGGTCTTGGGTTCGAATCCCAACGGAATCACAGAGAGGACACTTGCAAAAGTGTCCTTTTTTGTTGACTATCAATGACTTATAAAATAAATGTCTTACCACAACTATTCTAAAGGTAGAACATTTTGATATTCTTTTTTGCTGATTTTTGCCGTTTTTTGCCAATATGTTCTACTTTTGTTCTACCTTTGTGTTCTACCAAAGCACGATTAATTATGGCAGATTACCCTACTACACGATTCGTTTTCGACAGAAAAAATACGGCCACCAATGACAAAAAAGCATTGATTCAAGTCGAAATTCTTTTTCAGAGAAAGAAAAAATATGTCAGTACAGGTGTTAAAGTTTTCAAAAACCAGTATAACAAAAAGGAATTTGTATGCAACTGTTTTGAAATGGTTGCACTCAATAAACGTATCAACGCTGTTAAAGAACGCATAGACAATTTTATTTCCTCCCTGATGGAAAAGAATGAACCGTTCTCATTCGATAAATTGGAAAATTTTCTTGATTATGAAGATAAAAAGGAAATGAAGTTCCTGGAATATGTACTTATGAGAATTGATCAAAGGAAAGACATTAGAGACTCAACAAAGAAAAACCACAAAAAACTCATAAGTTCATTAGAAGAATACGGCAAAATTATTTATTTCTCAGATCTGACAAAAAAGAATATAATCGGATACGACGAATTCCTGCATCAGCAGAATATAAAGCAGACAACAATTTGTTCTTACCACAAATTCATGAAAACTTATATTCATGATGCTATCAAACATGAACTCATTACAACAGATCCTTACATCGGAATTAAGATTGTCAAAGGTGAGAGCGAAACAGGCAGATTCTTGAACGAAAATGAATTCCAAAAGCTCAAGATTGCAAAATTACCTACCGAGAGCCTCAATAAAGTAAGAGACTTATTTGTCATACAATGTCTGACAGGATTATCATTTACAGACCTCATGGATTTCGACTTTTCCATGATAGAAGAAATGAACGGGCACCATTACATTAATGCGAAGCGAAACAAAACTGGCATAGAATACTGTGCTGTGCTATTGCCTGATGTAATGAAGATTGTAAAACGCTATAATGGGAAACTTCCAAAATTCTCTATCCAACAATACAATATGAGATTGAAACTCGTTGCTGGATATGCCGGGATAAATAAAGACATAGCCAGTCATTGGGGACGCAGGACATGTGGAATGTTGCTATTAAATAGAGGTGTCAGCATGGAAGTTGTATCTAAGGTCCTAGGACATTCCAGTATAAGAACAACGGAAAGTGTATATGCCAAACTGCTTCCAAAGACCGTTGTCCGAGAAGTTACTGAAAAAATTCAAGGCTGAACAAATAAATAGCCGGAGATTGATGTCTCCGGCCTTTTCATTTTCTAATCTTATAAATCGCCCAACCTACGACAACTAAAGCTCCGCAAGTCGTATGTATAGCCCTACACCCAGAAACGGCGTGAAGCCAGTCGTGCCATAGCCATAGCCACCTGTTATTCCTATACCGAGACGGCTCGGCTTCTCCGTGATAGTTTTATTAACTGTTTTCCTGTATATGTTTATACTGTCAAGATTAGGATGAAACCCGCTTACCCATGCCGTATAAGTGCTGTCTTCGTATTTCTTTTGCGTGATTGGCAGAATGACATTCACGCTGTCATGCACAAGCGTGTCCTTGTATATAAGGCTGTCACGCACCGTATCACGCACGGCAGGTAGCTTGACCGTCTCATATCTGACGACGAGGCTGTCTTTCGCTACCGGCTTGTAATAAGGTATAGTGTCGGTAACCGTAACGGTTGAAGCCGTTTCCGGCTTTTCTGCCGCCAGCATACCAAACACAAAGCCTATCACAAGACCGATAAGCAGCACTGCCATGTATTTTGTTATTGTGCCCATCGCTGTGCCTCCCACTCACGGCGTTTAACAAGTCCTGCAAGTTTCCTCTTGCCTGCATACACCCAGCGGCGGAACTGCGCTTGTATCTCCTCCACGGACGCTCCTTCCTTTATCTTGCGAAGCAGCGTTGACGACTTGAAGTTGCCCATGCCGAGATTGTAAATAAATGAGCACAGACTTGCAAATTTAGGATAAGTGTCAATCTCTGTAATAGTGTTCAAATACGCCTCTATCGGCGCAAGGTCACGCTTCAGCCATTGTTCCGCTTCTGCACGGGTACAGCGTGTCGTGGCAGTTATGCCCTTCGTCGTTCCAAACCCGCACGTCCAGACGTTTGCAGGACAGCGGTACGCCGTATTGCTAAAGCCTTCAAATTCTTTAATCTTATCCAAATCAGATTGTTGTAACCGGTAATTTGTCATAATACTCCCATTTAAAATAATTGCTTGTCTTGTTTCTTTTCCCCTGGCAACATGCAAGAATACCACAAATACTCGATTTAGTATTGTCTGCTGCTTCCTTTATCGAGTTCCATATTTTTATAACGTTGCCTTGCATGTCTTTTTGTAATACCCTTCTGCATCTTGCAGGGGTTTTTACAATTTTGTCAATTCCCTTGGACTTCCATAAGAACCCTTTGACAGAACCTATTTCGCCATTACAACACCTCCTGATAGATGAAGGGGCAACATCTAAAGTTTTACCTGCATCAACACTGGATTTGTATGTAGCTATCAAATTGCCGTCATAATCATATTGTTCAACTGGAATTGATATTTTGCTTATACTTTTTTCCCTGACATGGCTATATTCAAGATTATAACTTGGAGTACACCATTCAAGATTTGTTACCCTATTATTGGTCTTATCTTCATCCTTATGGTTTATATATGGCCAATTATTAGGATTTGGTATAAAAGTAGCCGCTACAAGTCTATGAACCGTATATAATTTATATGATTTATTCTTACAAAGGTTAATAATACCCGTTGGCGGAATTAATTTAGTGCGTACTTA